>Ga0157369_10000127_pt1 | contig 108969 bp, 116 predicted proteins | sample C25metaG_FD_113461 | JGI IMG/M metagenome (GOLD analysis project Ga0157369, IMG submission 113461) | Corn rhizosphere microbial communities from Kellogg Biological Station, Michigan, USA - C2-5 metaG | ecosystem: Host-associated > Plants > Roots > Rhizosphere > Soil | place: USA: Michigan... | reverse complement strand
GCCAACAGGGATGCTACGAGGAGGGATTTCTTCATGATCACGTCCTTTTATGGTTAAAGGTAAGCAACAGCGCGAAATAATACCGGTAATGTGCTCCAACACCAACCTAGGCCGCTGGTGGGATGCACATCAGAGCGTGAATCTTCCCCACGGCTTGGGCGGAAATTATATGCACTTTCGTACCGACCGTCGACAAAGCAGGGTCAATACGTTGCCTTTCTCATACAGAATTTAACCGTAATCGATAGGGCGGGCACGGCTAACGTCATAAGGATGCGCCGACTCGTACCCAGCCGGCACGATACCACTCGTGTAGCAGCCCTGTCATCGACGAGTCGGGCGAGAGTGTTACAAAGCGTTTCCCTTCAATTCGTCTTGCATCGGCTAATTCGAAGAGCCATTTGCGGCGGCGCGGAAGCGGCGACTCCTCGCCGTTGATGAAGTACGTTCGTGCGCCATACAGGAGCGACGTCTTGTTGGCCAGACTTACGCCCGCGCTTTGCGCGCGCCGGATGAATGCCGCTTCGCCAAGCGGTCGATCAGGCGCATCGAACACCACGTGCGACTTCGGTTCGCTCAAATAGCTGCCAAGGAAGGAAACGAGGTCGCGTTCCGTCCATCGCACGCGTGCAAGGATCGAGCCAAGCTCCTCAACCAGAGCGCTCGGCAAGGCGGCCGGATGCGCGACGGCGGCCTGCCGCGGGTCACGGTAGAGGCGTTCGCCCGCTCGCGAGCGAGCGAGGTCGCTACGCTCGGCCAAATAGTAGAGAAACTGGCCCAAGAGTTCATTGGCGCTGGGCGCTCTGAAACCGATCGAACAGGTCATGCACTCGCCGATCGCGACGCCGTCATGGGCGATATGCGGCGGCAAATAGAGCATGTCTCCCGGCTCCAGCACCCACTCTTGTTCCGCTTCGAAATGCTGTAAAACCTTCAAGGGCAATCCCGGTTTTAACGTCAGATCGCGTTGCGAGGCGATCCGCCAGCGGCGCCGGCCATGCGCTTGCAAAAGAAACACATCGTAAGAATCGAAATGCGGCCCGACGCCGCCGCCGTCGGTCGCATACGAGATCATGAGATCGTCCAGACGTGCGTCGGGTACGAAGCGAAACCGATCGAGCAGGGCCCTTGCATTGTCGTCGTGCAAGTCCACGCCTTGCACGAGCAGCGTCCATTCGCGGCGTTTGACGCTAGGCAGCGCGTCGAGCGCGAAAGGGCCATGCTCGAGACGCCAACGTCCTCGGGTCTGGGATACGAGGCGCGATTCGGCGTCGTCGCTAGCAGCCAGCTCGAACAGGGCCTCGCGCGCGAGTGGTGGTGCGATATCCGGCACAGCGCCGCGAATCAGTAGCGGCCGCTTCTGCCAATACTGCCGCATGAATTGCGATGGCGTTAGCCCGCCGAGCAGGGGCGTTGGCGCGTCAGGCGCCGGGGGGTAAAGCGGCTTGGCCGAGTGCGCTGAGGGCGCAGACGCAGCGGCCGTGCCGCCCCGATGGTAGAGGGGCCGCTTGGGCATCGTATAATGGAACCGTATTTTGGAGACTTGGATGAAAATTGCGAAGAACACCGTTGTGTCGGTCGCTTACAAACTCTCGGATGCCCAAGGCAACCTTATCGAGGAAAGCGAAGAGCCGATGATCTATTTGCACGGCGGCTATGATGGCACGTTCCCTAAAATCGAGGAAGAACTCGACGGTCACGAGCCTGGTTTTCAAACGCAGATCCAGCTCGAGCCTCAGGACGCATTCGGCGAATATGATCCCGAGCTCGTGAAGGTCGAGCCGCGCAACCGGTTTCCGGAGCCGCTCGAGGTGGGCATGCAGTTCGAAGGCACGCCCGAGGACGGCGACGATGAAATCGACTCGCTGATCTACACCGTCACGGACGTGGCCGAGGACAAGGTCGTGCTCGACGGGAATCACCCCCTGGCAGGCATGGCGTTGCGCTTTGCGCTGACTGTCAAAGAGGTGCGCGAAGCGACTGCCGATGAAATCGAGCACGCGCACGTGCATGGCGCCGAAGGTATCGAGGTCATCGACGAAGACGATGACGACGAGGAAGGCGCGTCAGGAGCCCCCACCCTGCACTGAGCCTGGCCCCTCCTGGGGCGTAGGCTCTTCGTTCGCTGGCCGCTGCGTCGGCGGCTTCGCCGGCAACGGCGGAGCAGTGCCCGACGCCGCGCCGATTCCCGGGTCTTCGGGCAGCAGGGGCGGTTCCGAAGCCGGCATGGCGGGCGCCGGCCTTGGCAGAGACGGCGCGGGCGGTACATTCTGGATGCCGGGCAGAGGCCCGATCAGCGGCCCCGAGGCGTTGGGAGCCGGGGCCGGTGCTTGCCAGGACTCGTTGGATGGCGAATTCGACGTGGCCGTGGTTGCCGTGCGCACGCTTACCCGAAATGGCGCAGGGCGGCCGAAGGCGACGTCGAATTGCACCCATTGCATGGAGGCGTCGCGCGGCGCAATGGCGATGCGCGTCAAATTGTCGACGCGGGTGCCTTTATCGTTATAAAGCGGTTGGTCGATGGCGAAGCCGCCCGGCAGCGATTGCGCGGTGTGATGTATCACGATGACCGGCCCACGGAATATGCGGGCCGCGTTCACTAGACTGCGCTTGAATTCGAGGTAGCCGTCGCGTTTCCGATGGCGCGCGAAGCGCAGCCACGCGAACCGGTCGGCGTGTTCTTCGTAGCGAGCGAAGTCAGGGTCCGCTTCGAACAGCACCACGAGCGCTTTCGCCGCACGGCGTTTGGCGTATTCGGCTGCGTGCTCGAGCCAGAATGCTGAAGCGATGGCGCGGTCGTCGAATTCGCCGTTGCGGCCGCCGGCGTCCGAATAGTGATTATTACCGCCGACGATATCCAATCCGACGAACACTGTCTCTCCCGTTTCCCAACGCACGTTTTCTCGGAATGCATGAAACCGCGCCACCTCGCTTTCGCGCGAGAGTGCGAGCGTCGGCCTCCCGAGCGAAGTTGCATCGGAAAACATGGTCTGTCTCAAGAAATCCAGCCGCTCGGCGGCATCGTAACGGCCCGCTGCCGGCGTTGTGCAGTCGGCCCAGTCATGCTGCCCGGGGAGAAGAACGAGCGGAAGGGTGGACGTTTGCAGCCACTGCAGCCGTCGCTCGTAGAGTGCGTCGGAACAAGGCTCGTCCGCGCCTTTCAGGTTGCCGTCGTAGACCACGAACGAAAGGCGCGTATCGAGCCCGATCGCGGCAAGCAGCCGCTGGGCGGCAGGTGCGTCGGCCTGGGTGCCGATCGCACTTGAAACGACCGCGAACGCGTAGCGCGGCTGCGCGGCACAAGCGGGCAGCGCAAACCAGGACAGGCAACCGAACGCGGCCGCCGCGACGAGTGCAACACGGCCTCGTGCGCGCACTCGGCGAAGGGCCATCACGCCTTCGGCTCCCGCGTTCGTTGTTCCTGCTGTGCGCTTGCGATCTCGTGAAGTTCATAAATCAAATCGAGCGCGTCGCGCGGCTTGAGTTCGTTCGGGTCGACCTCGCGTAGCCGCTCTAGTGCAGGGTGAGTCGACGGCTCCATTGCATCCGGGTTGTCGCCGTGCCCATCGCCATCGTCCGGTGCGTCCTCGGCATAGACGGGCGCGGCGAACAAGTCGAGTTGCGGCGTGCCGTGGGCGACCGATTGCTGTTCGAGATGCGCGAGGTGCTTGCGCGCCGCGCGGATGACGGCAGAAGGCACGCCCGCTAGTTGCGCCACTTGCAGCCCGTAACTTTGGCTCGCGGGGCCCTCGTTGACGGCGTGCAGAAAGACGATGCCGTGACCGTGTTCCACCGCCGACAGGTGAACGTTGGCCGCTTGCGCGAATTCCAGCGGTAGCTGAGTGAGTTCGAAGTAATGCGTCGCAAATAGCGTATAGCAGCCGTTGACCGACAGCAGGTGGCGAGCGATGGCCCAGGCGAGTGCGAGGCCGTCGAACGTCGATGTGCCGCGGCCGATTTCGTCCATCAGAACCAGACTGTGCTGCGAGGCGTCGTTCAGAATGGCTGCGGCCTCGGTCATTTCGACCATGAACGTGGAACGGCCGCCTGCGAGATCGTCGGCCGCCCCGATACGCGTGAAGATGCGATCGATCGGGCCGAAGCGTGCGCGCCGCGCCGGCACGTAGCTGCCGACGTAAGCCAGCAGCGCAATGAGCGCCGTCTGTCGCATGAATGTGGATTTGCCGCCCATGTTGGGCCCGGTGATCAAAAGCAGCTTTCTCTCGGCGCTCAAGCGGCAATCGTTGGCCACGAACTGCTCGACTTGTGCTTCGACCACGGGATGTCGCCCTTGCTCGATGTCGACGCCCGCGCCATCGGAAAACTCGGGCGCGACCCATCCTAGCGCTCGGGCGCGTTCGGCGAACGCGGCAAGCAGATCGAGCTCGGCGAGCGCCGCCGCTACGCGTTGGCAATCCTCGATGAAGGGCAGTAGCGTTTGCAGAAGTGCATCGTATAGCGCGCGCTCCCTTGCGAGCGCGCGCTCTTGCGCCGAGAGCGCTTTGTCTTCGAACGTCTTCAGCTCGGGCGTGATGTAGCGCTCGGCGTTCTTCAACGTCTGGCGGCGCCGATAATCGTCGGGCACTTTGTCGGTTTGGCCGCGCGTGACTTCGATGTAGAAGCCATGCACCTTGTTGTATTCGACGCGCAAGTTGCCGATGCCGGTTCGGGCCCGTTCACGCGCTTCGAGATCGATCAGAAACTGGCCGCAGTTCTCGGAGATGTCGCGCAACTCGTCGAGCTCGCTGTCGTAGCCGCGCGCAATCACGCCGCCATCGCGCACCATTGCAGCGGGCTCCTCCGCGATGGCGCGTGTGAGCAGCTCCATGCACCCGTTCGGCGGCAAGAGCGCGGCGCCGATGCGTTCGAGCGCCGGGGTCTGCGCAGCCACCGCCGTGACGAGCTCGCGCAGCGCCGGCAGTGCGGCGAACGTATCGCGCAGGCTCGACAGATCGCGCGGACGAGCCGAAAGAAGCGCGAGCCGGCCGGTGATGCGTTCGACGTCGGCGATGCGGCGCAGCGCGGTGCGCACGAGGTCGAGACTCGCGCCCGAGCCGGCTTCCAAGAGCTCTCCGACGGCTTGCTGGCGCGACTGTGCCACCGCGGCGGCGCGCGGCGGATGATGCAGCCAATGGCGCAGCAGGCGGCTGCCCATCGTCGAACAGCAGGTGTCGAGCAACGAGCATAGTGTCGGCGATTCGCCCCCGCGCAGGGTCTCGGTCAGTTCCAGATTGCGCCGCGTGGCGGGGTCCAGGCCGATGTATTCAGATTCGGTTTCGACCTTGAGGCTGCGGATGTGGCGCAACTGCTGCCCCTGCGTCGCGGCGGCGTAGAGCAACACCGCGCCCGCGGCGCCGCAGGCGCTCGTGAAGCCTTCGGCACCGAAGCCGTCAAGGCTCGCGACATTCAGTTGATCGCATAGGCGCTGAATGCCCGAGGCGACGTCGAAGTGCCAGACCGGTACGCGTGTGAGCGTGCCCGAAGGCGCCCCCGGTATGAGTTCGGCCATGCCGTCGGCAACGAGAATTTCGGCGGGGCGAATGCGCTCGAGCGCGGCGGCGACTTCGCCTGGCGCCACTTCCGCGAGCCGCAGCGCGCCGCTGGCGAGGTTGAGCCACGCAAGGCCGATCGCCGTCGTTACCCCGCGCTTGTTGTGAGCGGGGCAGGCGGCGAGCAAATAGGCGTCGCTTTTGTCGGAGAGCAGCGCCGCGTCGGTGAGCGTGCCGGGTGTGACGATGCGCACGACCTTGCGCTCGACCGGCCCTTTCGCGGTGGCGGGATCCCCGATCTGCTCGCAAATGGCGACGGATTCGCCAAGCTTGACGAGCTTGGCGAGATACTGCTCGACGGCATGGTGCGGCACGCCGGCCATTTTGATCGGATTGCCGGCCGAAGCGCCGCGTTGCGTGAGCGTGAGGTCGAGCAGGCGAGCGGCTTTCTCGGCATCGTCGAAAAAGAGCTCGTAAAAGTCGCCCATGCGAAAAAACAGCAAGGTGCCGGGATGATCCGCTTTGATGCGCAGGTACTGCTGCATGTACGGCGTGTGGGATTTTACCCCTTCCGTTTGAGCGGGGGTTGCACGGTCTTTTTCCTTCAACGCCATACTGGGCGGGCCTCTTTAAGGGTTTGGTGCGGGTATCTAGCGCGGCATTTGCCGCCAATAGCCCGCACCTGAAAGTATGCCGGGCGTATGCCAGTGTAATAGAATCGGCGTGCGAGGTCGTTTCTAGGCATACAGGCTCTTTCGGGCATACAAATCATGAAAATCGAGATCACAGCTACCATCGCCAGCGCGCTGCACATCGGCGTTCGACCCGAGGTCGGTGTGCCACCCGACAAGTGGCCAAAAAACCTGGATCGGCAGCCGTACGTGGTCACCGACGCCATCGGTCCGACCGGGTTCGGGATCAAGGTGACCGCGAGCAACGCGTCGTACATCGTTCAAAAGCGGGTGCGTACATCCGGGCCGGGCGCGGTGATTCGCGCGACCCTGGGCCGCGTCACGGAGATGACCGTTCAGCAGGCGCGCAAGAAAGCGCACGAGGTGCTGGATGGCATCGTCGAAACGGGACGGGCACCGGGCCCGGACAAACGCAACCGCGACGAACGGGATCTGACGCTGGGCGAAGCGTTGGACGTTTACAGACACGAACTGTTGCACCGAAAGCGTCCAGCAACACCCGGTAGTTTAAAGTCTTACGACAAGGCCGTGCGAAAACTGGAGCGCTGGAAGAACAAACGGATCAACGACCTCGTGGACGAAGAGATCGTCGATGCCTTCGACGCCCTCAACGCAAAGACGCCCACGACCGCAGAGCAGACGTTCCGATGGGCTAGCACGGCCGTGTCGTTCGCCATCGAGAAGGAAGCGCGCATGGCGCAGCGGCGGTCCGAGCGCCCGGTGTTGACGTACAACCCCTTCAACATCTTGAAGGACCGGTACCGCACGCGTCAGGAGTTGGAGAACCTCTATAAGGAGGTGGGGCGTCGCCGCCCGCTCACGTTGCACGAGAGCCTGGGCCCGTGGCTCAAAGGCATTTACGGTCGGCGCAAGGAAAACCGCACCGGTTGCGATTACCTGTTATTGGCGACCCTCTGGGGGTGCAGGTCGCAGGAATGCTCCGACCTCATGTGGCTGGACCAGATCACGCCCGAGGAAGCGGCGCGCGCCTCGTTCGTCAACATGGACGAGGGCTACGTGATGATGAGGGATACCAAGAACCATCTGGATCACGTCATACCGCTGTGCCGAGGCGCTCGCAAGATCCTCGAGGAGCGGTTGGACATCCGCAATCGGGAGGCGGAGGCGGACCTGGACACGTTCCGTCGGGCGTCCCGCAAGCGTTGGGTGTTCCCGCCCCGATCCGTGTCGCGGTTGCGCAAGACCCCGCACTACAAGGACAGCAAGTCCCTGCGCGGGTACATCTGCCGCGACGTCGGGATCGTTCGGTGGGTGGTCAAGACCGACCCGGACGGTGAGCGCTTCCAGGTGCCGGTGGCGGCGCTGGGCATGCACGACCTGCGGCGGACCTTCGGTGGGGTGACCGACGCGTTGCACTACAGCGAGGACACCACCAAGAAGCTGCTAAATCACTTCACGAACGCCCGGTCGCAGACCGATCAGCGCATCGAGAAGGCGCACGCGGTGACCCCGAACGTGGTTCGGACCTTACAGAACTCCCAGCCGCTGTCGGACGTGACCGTGCGCTACACCATCCCGGACGCGGAGCGGCTGCGCGAGGCGATGCAAACGGTCGAGTCGACCATCCTGTCGACCTACCCGCTGCTGTACAACATGCTGATCGCCACCTCGCCGGAGTACCCGCCGATGCCGATGTGGGAGCCCGCTGCCTTAAAATGGCCGAAACCGAGGGCGGGCATCGAGGTCCGCGGCTTGGACACGATCACGGTGGACGACGAGGACGACACCGATACCGGCGACGAAGACGAGGAAGCAGCAGCATGATCAGTATCGAAATGCTGGACGATGAGGTGGCGGTCCGGCGTATGAACGTCGCGGCGTCGCTGCACGACGAACAGAGCGTGAGCGAGCCGGTGGCCGCCTTGTTCCTGGGGCGCTCCGCGCGCACGTTGGAACGTATGCGCAGCGAGGGGCGGGGACCCGTCTACACCCAGGCGAAGCAGGAGGATGGACCCAAGCATACCGGCCGTAAGCCGTCGGTCACATACCTCATGCGGGACCTGCGGGCCTGGCGCGAGAGCCACAAGGTCAGCAACCCACGCGAGGCAACGGTTCGCGATCGCGAGGCCCTGCGTTTCGAGACCATCGCGGACCTGCTCGACGATCAGCCGTGGTTCGCCAAGGCCGGCACCGACCAGTTGGTGGGGCACGCGTTGACCGGGCCGGAGGAACTGCTGGGCGAACGTCTCGACGACAAGTCGTTGGAGGTGGTTTGGCTCCCGATGCCAGAGGCCATGGCACGACCCTGGCCCAACGTGCGGGAGCGCACACCGTTCCACGACGCGTACACCGAAGTGCTCGGCGAGGCCATGCGCCTCAGCCAGGTTCGGCAGGACGATGCGATCCTGCGGGCGGAGTTCGACGCGCTGGACGACGAGCGGGGCGAACCCCTGCCGGACGGGCCGGGACACAGACCCCTCTGAACCCCGAACCCCAAACTCCGGATGCTTCAACGACCAACGCCCCAATCCTGGGGCGTTTTCACATCCGGCGCGGGCCCGGGGGCACCGCTCACGGGGCGATGAAGACCTCTTGCTTCCAGCGCAGCAGGTTGGCGATCGGCGCGGTGCCAGCCACGTACGGCACCTTCGTGACCGGGAACGCGGCCTTCTGATACGCCCACACGTTCGCGAAGGGACCCGTCGGCCCCTCGCCGCGCACGATCGTCACGGCGTAGGTCGTCTTGTCGAAGGTCGCCTGATTCGCGCTCGCTTCGCTGGGCGAGCCCAGGAAGACCAGCAGGTCCTTCGCGGTGGCGGACACCGCTTCGTCGGTGGCACCCAGAGGCTGACCGATCCCCACGATCGTGTTGCCCAGACCGGTCACCGCCAAGGCGCTGGTTTCGTACGCGCCGTCGTTGGCGGCCGGGTGCAGCCCGGCGATCACGTGGAGGTTCGACGCGCCCGACACGGGGATGGAGCAGGGGAGATGCTCGGGCGCGGTGCTCTTCGAGCAGCGGGCCGGCAGCGCTTCACCGAGCACCAGGCCGTGCACGAAGCCGGTGGTGAGGAAGCTATAACCATCGGTGGGGAGGAAACTGTAGCCCTCCACCGAGGCCTGACCGTCGGCGGTCAGTTGCTGCGGCGTCTTCAGATCGTTCAGCAGGGTGTACGGCTGGGGTGCAGCGATCGCGGCCCCGCTGACCAGCGAAGCGGCGAGCAGTGCGGCGGCGATGGTCGTTTTGAGCATGAAAGGGTCTCCTCCCGAGTGATGCCCGCGCGACGGGGCGGGCGTCCGTGATCCACATCTAGCAGCATTACCAGGGCTGTCAACCCGTGCCCTGGCATGGGAAACGCCCACCGGAGTGGGCGTTGTGCTCGACGTCGGACCGTGGGTCAGAAACCGATGTTGATCCCACCGCCGACCGCGACGCCGGCCGCACCGGTGGCGCCCCCGACGTTCAGGTTCACCACGGCGTTCGGGCCGAACCGGTGGAACACCTTCACCGAGTAGCCGAACTGGCCGCGGAAGTTCGCCACCCCGATGGCCGCCTGGGTGTCGTGGGCGCTGTCCGGGTTGTACATCGCGGACCCAGCCGCAGCGGACATGGCTCCCACACCGTCGATTCGGTTGCTCAGGTCGTTCATCCCCCGGTTCACCGCGTCGAACCGCTGGTCCACGCTGTTCGAGAGGGCGCCGACCTGCTGATCGGTGTAGCTCTTCGACTGGGACAGCGTCTGAGCGGCCTGCTGGTCGGTGTAGGTCTTCGACTGCGACAGGGTCTGGGCGGTCTGCTGGTCCGTGTAGGTGTTCGCGGACTGCAGGACCGTCGTCGCATCCCCCGAACCGGAACCGGTGGTCGTGATCTTGGCGATCGCCTGGTCGGTGTACCCGTTGGCCGACGTCACCGCAGCAGCGGACTGCTGGTCGGCGTAGGCGTTCGCCGAGGTCACGGCCGCAGCGACCTGCTGCTGCACGTAGGCGGCGGACACCCCCGAGGACGTGCCTTCGGCGGCTTCCAGCGCAGTAACCCGGGTGCCCAGCGAGGACACGGCCTGGTTGGTCGCGAAGAGCTGCGAACCGTTGACCGCGTTGGTGCTGGTGGCGGTGAGCGCGCCGGGGGCCACGTTGGTGAAGATCACCGGCGTGGTGGCACCGACCCCACCCAGCGTCACGCTGGTCTTCGCCGAGCTGTCGTACGACACCGCGTTGGAGGTGGCGCTGGTCACGTTGGCGAGCGCGGCGGTGAGCTGACCGACGTTCACCGCGTCGGTGCTGCCCGTGCCGGCGGCCACACCGGTGAGGGTGCGCGCACCGCTGGTTCCGGTGAAGTCCACCGAGGTACCGCCGGTCGACGCGCCCACCGTGATCGAACCGTTGCCCGGCGAGCCGAAGGTCTGCTGCACGAGACCCACGGTGCCGTTGCTCAGGCCCGAGTTGATCGCGTTGATCGACGACGTGTTCGACGCGATGTTGGTGGTGTTGGTCGACACCTGGGTGCTCAGCGACGACACGGTCTGGTTCGTCGCGTTGAGCTGCGAACCGTTCACCGCGTCGGTGCTGGCGGCGGACACGCTGCCGGCGGCCACGCCCGTGAGGGTGCGCGCACCGCTGGTCCCGGTCAGGTCCACCGTCGTGCCACCGGTCGATGCGCCCACCGTGATGGTGCCGCTCGTACCGCTCGGCTGGGCCACCAGGCTGGTCCCGCTCGTCAGCGCTTCGATCGCCTGGGTGGCGGCGTAGAGCTGCGAGCCGTTCACCGCGTCGGTGCTGTTGGCGTTCACCTGGCCAGCGGCCACGTTGGTGATCGTGCGCTCACCGCCCACGGTCCCGATGCTGACGGTGCCGGTCGGCGTAGCGGCTGCGAAGGTGTAGCCCGTTCCTCGGATCGTCATCCCCGAGGTGCCGGTCACGCCGTAGGTCGTGGACCCGTTGCCCAGGGCCACGCTGTTGGGCTGCGAAGCGTTGGCCTGGTAGCCCAGCGCGACACCGTAGGCACCGTTGGCCCTCGCGTTGTAGCCGAGCGCAACACCGTCCGTGCCGAAGACCATCGAGGTCGCGCCGATCGCAATGCTCCCCGCAGTGTAGACACCGGCCGACTGGCCCATCGCGATACCGTTGGCAGCAGCGGCGACGACGTTGGCACCCATCCCGAAGGACAGGCCGTAGTCACCGGAGGCCAGGCTGTTCGTGCCGATCGCGTAGGCGTTCGACCCGGTGGAGCTGGCGCCCGACCCGATCGCGTAGGCGCCCACCCCGCTCGCCCCGGCACCGTAGCCGATGGCGTAGGCACCGTTGGCCGACGCGTTCGCCTGGTAGCCCACGGAGACGCTGTTCTGTCCGGTTGCTTTCGAGAGGGTCCCAACGGCGGTGCTGTCGATCCCCGTGGCCGTGCTGTTGGTCCCGACCGCGGTGCTGGTGTTGCTCGCGGTCGAGTTGTCGCCGATCGCGATGGACGTCGCATCGGCGGTGGCCCCCGTGCCTTGCACGATCTGGGCGTTGGCCGCCACCGACGCGACGAGCGTCAGCGTGGCCAGCGCCAGGGACACGCGGCGCAGGGTGGATCGGGAAAATGCGGACATCATGCGTAGGTCTCCTCAAGGTTGGTGGTTGGAACGACGGACAGCAGGTGAAACGAGGTGCAGCGATCGGGTGGTCAGGCCGGGATTACCGGACGACGATGCGGGCCTGGATGCCCAGGAAGCCGTAGACGCCGGCACGCTTGACGTTCGGTACGGCGATGACGTTCACGCCCCACTTGTGGTCGTGCTCGTAGGAAAGCAGGAGGCCGGCGGCGGGCATGAAGCCTCGGGGCTTCTGCGTGTCCTCGGTGCGATACCGGGTGGACTGGAATCCGCGCACAGGGTCGGTGATCGTGTAAGGCACTTGGACGGTCGTGTCTTCGAGGTAGCCGCTCACCACGCCTCCGATCGGCCCAAGGTTCACGCGATCCTTGGACGTGATGTCGAACTGAAACGGCGTGTAGCCAAACAGGAGGTACGTGCTATTTCGCCAGATCGAGTTGTGGTACTGACCGATCCTGAAACTGAACACGTCGTTGCTCACCTCTAGCCCCAACCCGAGGTTGTTTTCATTGAAGTGGTAATCCTTCACGGCCTGACGGTCGAAGTGGTACGCGTGCAGGTTCGCGTCGACGGACACGTGCCATTCCTTCGAACCGGTGGCGTTGAACGACACGCGCGGGTAGAGGGTCGGCGTCTGGGCCACGGGGGCCTGCTCGTAGCTCACCACCGCGGCCTGCGGCTGACCGGTGCTGTTGCTCACGTTGCGTTCCGCATCGCTCTGGGCGAAGGCGGGCAGGGCTTCGAGCCCGGTGATCATGGCCAGGGCCAAGGCCCCAAGCTGTTTCAGGCGGTACTTGGTCTTACGCGTCACGGTTCTCCTCCCTTGACGATCCAGGGGCCTCCTCTCCGGGCCCGACACCTCTGTACTTAACGGGTTAAAACGGCGAGTCAAGCGACTTGGGAAAATGTTTTGGAGCGTGCTATGGCACGGGTTAACCGTTCGTCGGACGGGGCGGAAAAGGACCTCCCAAAGGCTTGACCGGCCTGTACGTCCTGCTAGGTTGAAGGTAGAGGACAACGCGCCAGCGATGCGCACCAGGAGACCCCGATGACCACCCGCAACGGATACATCCCAGAAGGCCTGTACGACTTCTCGATCGAACCCGACGAGGAGCTGAAGGCGATGATCGGCAAGCCGATCGAGGCGCTGCTCGACATGCTCGAGGCGATCCTGGTGATGCTCACCGTCCAGATGCAGAGCCGCGCGATCGCGATGCAGGCGGAGCAGATCCGTCAGCTCCAGCAGCGGCAGGCCTGGGCCACCGCGAAGCTGGTGCGGGTTCGCAAGCTGGAAGCGGACGGCGTGACGATCGTGCCGCACGACGTGCTGACCAGCGAGCCGAAGGCCCTGGACCTCGAAGGGCAGCGCATCGATGGCGGACGCCGCAAGTTCAGCATGGCGGACGTGCGGGCCAGCCGTGGTCCTCGCGTCGACCCCAACCGGCGGGCCGCGGAGATCCGCACCCCCTCGGACGGCATCAACGTTCCCAACCGGCGCAGCCTGGGCGACCGCCTGGACGTGCGTCGGGTGGAGGACAGCATCGAACCGAGCGTGATCCGGCACAGCGCCGTCACGTTCGACCAGAACAACGGGGTGAAGGCTTACCGTCCCCGTTCACGGTTCAGCCCGCGCTGAACCACCAGGCCCCCCCCGCTCAGGGGCCATCACCCACCGTCGCCAACAACACGACAAGGAGGCGATCACCACACGTTCTCGGAGGAGACCTTGTACCCGACGTTCAAACCCATCGCCCACCGCCTGGTGGTGCTCACCGCGACCTGCCTTGCTGCGTTCTCGCTTTGCCCCAGTTCGCTCAAGGCCGTGCCAGGGCACACTCCCGAGCCGGTCGACATCGCGGTTCCCGCGATTCCCCAACCCGCGTCCCTGGTCGACGTGCCGGCGTCCTTCGATGAACCGGCCCCGGCGTTCGACGCGTCACCGCGGCTGACCCGTTTTACCCGTATGCCTGAGCGCATGGTGGGCGCGTTCTGGCCCACGGTGGCTGGGGTTGCGCAGGTGGTCGTGCCTCGCCCGGGGTTCCGCGTGACGGAGCAGCAGCTCCTGGCGGTGGCGCCCACGATCAACCGGGACGCGCTGCGCCTGGCCATCCGGGCGATGGAATGTGCCGCGAAGCACTACGGGGACAAGGACCGTCTGGTGGTGATCGACTACTCACTGCCCAGCACCGCGCGGCGGCTCTGGGTCTTCGACCTGCGCAACGGCACGCTGCTCTGGAACGAGTACGTCCTGCACGGGCGCGGATCCGGCGCAGGGCTCTACGCCCGGTCGTTCTCGAACCAGCCGGACAGCGAGCAGTCCAGCCTGGGCCTGTTCGAGCTGGGCAGTCCGTTCAAGAGCCAGTTCGGCCCGGCGATGAGCATGGTGGGGCTGGAGAAGGGCATCAACGACCACGCGGTGGAGCGCGGGATCTGGCTGCACGGCACGGACTACGTGAATGACGAGCGCGCGGCCACGGGCCACGTGTCGCAATCAGAGGGCTGCGCAGCCGTCCAGCGGGGGGTGATCGTCCCGATGATCAACACCCTGAAGAAGGGGGCGTACCTCTTCTCGTACTACCCGGACAAGCGCTGGCAGCAGGCGTCGGGGTTCTTGACGGGGAAGCTGTGCTGATCCGGGGGTACCCCCGATCTTGCCGACCCGAATCGACCTGCTACGTTGAGTAGGCCGCCCACCACCCAGAACCGGAGGACCCGATGCCCACCACCTGCAAGACCCCTCGACGGACCGCCACGCTTCGCATGACGCCGGTGCTGCACGACGCAGCGACGGCGGTGGCCCGTCGCCACCACCAGAGCCTGAACGAGCTGCTCGTGACGGTGCTGTCGGACCACCCCGAGGTGCGGTGGTGGGTGGCCTTCAACGAGGCGGCGCCCGGCACGCAGCCCCACCAGGCGCAACGGCTGGCCCAGTTGCGCGTGGACATCGACCGGATCCTGGGGAGCGTGCGATGAGCTACTTGACCGAACAGCAGCGGGCGACGCAGGCGGCCATCCTCGACAGCCTGGTGGTGGAGCTGGTGGAGGAGCCGGTGGTGGTGGAGGGGCTCGACGCGGTGTACCCGGCGATGACGGTGACGGTGGGCGTCACGCTCAACGGCCGGCACCACGCGATCCCGGCGACGGAGCAGGCGGACGATAGCTGGTGGACGATGTACACCCGCCATGGGCGCTTGGACGCGCTGCGCACCTCCATCGACGACGGGCCGGCCTGGCAGGCGTTGAAGCGGCAGATCGTCGACGACGTGTTCGACGGCGAGCTGATGGCGTTCGAGGACATCTTTTTCACGCAGGACGTGCGCTCGGCGATCGAGGCCCTGGCCAGCGAGACGGCGTTCAAGCACCACCAGCAGCACCACCTGGCGCGGGTGCTCGCGGCCAAGCAGGAGATGGACGGCGCCCGCTGGCAGTGACCCCAGTGCAGAGCGGGGAATGGGAAACGGGGCCGATGGCCCCGTTTGCACATGGTGGCGGTGGTTCGCTCAGCGCTGGGGACGCTTGGCCCGCACAGCCTCGAGGTTCTGCTTGAAGCGCAGGGCCAGGCTCTGGCCGCCGAACAGCGAGCTGGGGGTGTTCCGGAACACCGCGACGAGAATGACGAGCGCGACGATGATGGCGACGATGTAGAGCATGATGGTTCCTCCCTGGGTGGTGCCCACCGGGCGGCGGGCGATGGTCAACATGTAGCAGCATTCCAGGGCCCGTCAAGCCCGTGCCCTGGCACGGATAGGGTCACTCGCCGACGGGAGTCTGGGGATCGTGCGCCTCGACCGTTTCCTGCATGGGGAAGTAGCGGCGGTGGTTCCGGATCATCTCGTCAGCCTCTGCTCGCTCCTCCGGAGTCCAGTTGGCGACCCGTTCAGCGACATGGCGCTTCCAGTCGCCCCCTTCCCCGTAGTTCCAGACGTAGTGGACGTTCTCCTCCCCGGTCTTGACGCGCTCCATCTGGGCCAAGGTCTTTTCGAGGTGGATGAGAGACACCGCCATGCCGGCCCGGATCGGGTGCCGGACCTGCCTCCGGGCGCCATGGACGCTCGACGCGTAGACAGCATCGAGAGCGATGTGGTCGAGCAGATCGTTGTGGGCCACGAGGTAGGGCTCGGCGAACGGCTGAACAACGCGGAGCAGCAGCCCGACGGCCCCGCGTCGTCGCTGAGTCCTCATGGCCCCAAGGGCGGTCACACGTTCGCGCAGCTCGTCGAGCGACAGCGTGAGCATGGAACGAAACTCCGGGTAGGCCCGGTCGAAGGCGTGTTCCACGAGGCGTCGTTGGGTGCTAACGGCCACGTACGTGCGAAGGACGGCGGCCGTATAGCCGTCCCGGGTGGCCGCCTTCCTTAGCATGCCGATGACCACGCACACGCAGGCGTCCGGGTAGGGGTAGCGCCCCTCCGCGCAGTCCAACACATCGTTGTGATCCGTTTCCATCGTCTCCTCCTGGTGGTTGTGATTCAGCGGCGCCGGTACGTGGAGCGTTGGCCCGCGTGTTCGGTCTCCTGGGGGCGTCGTGCTCAGGCTTTCAAGCCGAAGCCGGCGGACCACGACGGGTGGCCGTCGATGCGGTTCATGGTCCGGCTGTCGTAGGCCTTCACCACGCCGTCCTCGGTGTCGTAGGCGTAGCTCACCGGGTCGTAGGCGGCCTTGCTCTCGGTCGATATGGCCAGGCTGGCCGCGTCGGCCTCGCTGCGGCGCTTCAGGGCAGCGGTCACCACGGCGGCGAGGACCTTGGGGGACACCCCGATCGTGTCGGCCTCGGCCCGGATGAAGGCGGGCACGTGGGCGATGTGGATGGCCTTGCCGCTGGTGAACAGGGTCAGCGCGGTGACCGGCGTGCTGCGGGGCACCTCGACCCGAACACCGGTGGACACCAGCTTGCGGTAGTGGGCGATGGCGCGGTCGATCTCGTCGCTCCGGCGAACACGGGCTGGCACAGCAGCCACGGTGGCCGGGACAGGAGCGGGCAGGCTCTCGGGGGTGGGGATGACAATCAGGTCGTTCATGATGGGGTATGGGTAAGGGTCGGGGTGGTGGTGCAGGGATGGCAACCGCTGCGGGTCGTGAGGTCATTAGCCCGTGCCAGGGCACAACCACGGGTGCGAACGTTGAGCGGGTTCAGGTGGTGCATGGTGCTCTCGGTCAGGTGTGGATTTGCGAACCTCCTACTCTCAACCTAGCAGGGTCTATCGGTCGGTCAATAGCTATAGCCCCGGAAAAGGGGCGATTCCAGGATTTATTTGGATGGGTTATGCGCGTGCGCGTCGAAACCCGGGCCAAAAGCAGGGGGCGGGCGCCTTCGGCCCGTGGTGGCGGCGAATCGACGTGCCAGGGCACAGGGGCGTCAGCAACGCGAAGGGGGCCGTGAGGCTCCCAGATCAGGTGGTGGTGGCGATGCTCAGGCGAGCGTGCCGGTCCGGTTGGTGTTGAACGCGGCGATCGTGGCGCGCAGCCGGGCACCGGCTTCGGCCTGCGTGAACGCCGGGCGGGCCGGGCGGATCCAGGTGGGCTGCACCTCGTGGTCCAGCTCGAGGGGCAGCGCGTGCGACGCGTGGCGACGCGCGCCCAGGACGAAGCCGAGGTACGCACCGCCCAGGACGATGGCGACGCTCGCCAGCAGGACGAGGGCTTCGAACAGGCAGGCGAGCAGCGGGTGGGCGATGTAGACCGAAACGGTCAGCGGGTGCACGGTGGTCTCCTCCGGTGTGCGTGGGCCGCAGGGCGCGGCCCGGGGTTGAACAACAAGGTGAATCGGGTGGTGGTCTCCTGGTCGAGGGCTGGGTCAGCGGATCACGTGGCTCGCCGCGCGCAGTGCGCCGCGGTGCAGGCTGAACAGCGCGGCGGCGAGGCGATCCTTCGCGGGCCAGTTCTTCGCGCAGATCCCCTTGTAGACCGCGATCTGGCGCATCTGGACCGGGATCCGTTCCTTCGCGGCGTCACGGAAGCGCTTGGCCTCCGGCATCGTGGCCATGACCGCCTGAACGAGCTGCTCGTGGTTCATCGGCAGAGCCAGGATCGCCGGGTTGCTGGTCTTCAACCAGAAGCGGAGGTCGTTGTCGTTGTGCGCCCGCACCTCGGCCTCGCTGGGCAGCGGGGCCGGGTCCCGCAGGGCCGGCGGCAGCGGCAGGATGGCCAGACGGATGCACGCCTCACGGGACACCAGCGCCGGGTTGACCGCCACTTCCTGGGCGACGATCTGCTCCGGCGTGAGGGGCGCGGGCCCGGCGTGCCGGTGCAGGAACTTGGTCACACCGACGGTGGCGGCGAACAGCACGCACAGGCCGGCGAGGAGGGCAGCGCCCTGTTGGATACGAGGATCGAGTTGCATATCAGTACAGGGCCTCATGGATGGCTTGCTTCGGGTGGGCGAAGAACTGCGCGCCTTGCGTGAAGATCCCTGGTGCGCACAGGTTCATGCGGCTGTTGAGCACCGTGGTCTGCAGCCCCTCCGGGTCGAGCTGGTCGTACACGACCGCGCCCGGGCCCAGAGCGCTGCACTGGTAACCGCCCTCGATCCACCAGTGGCCCCAGGACATCGCCATCGTGGCCAGGAGGACGGTGGCGAAGAGTCCGAGCACGGCAAATCCCGCGATGAAGAAATAGCCATGGCGTCGGCAGTCCTTCAGTTTCCACTGGGTTTGCTCGATGTCACCAGCCTGAAAGTTCGGGGGGTCGACCTGCTGTTGCTGTTCACGGCCCTCCCGACGGGCCAGTGAGTAGGCGTCCCACGTCCGGACCATGTAATCGAGGTTGTTTTGCAGAAGGGTTCGCCGTTTCCGATGGATCCAGAACCGGAAGCTCACCAAGGCCAACGCTACCAGGGCGCCCACCAGCACAACCATCGCAAGGGAGGCAGTGCCCTGTGGGTCGAGGAGCGTCGGGTAATAGGAGTGCCCGGCCCAGTACGCGTAGGCGGGAACGGTGGTGCTCTGCATGAGGTCTCCTCCTCGGTGATGCCCACGCAACGCGTCGGGCCATGGTCTACACTTAGCAGCATTCTTAGTCGTGTCAACCCGTGCCAGGGCACGGACAAGCCCGGATATATTCCGGGCTTGTCGATGGGGTCAGGCAGCGACCTTGGTGGGGCCGTTCGCGGCGCGTTCGATCTTCTGCCGCTTCTCCAACTCGTCGTACACCGTCGAGATGCCCTGCAGCAGGGCGAAATCACGGATTTGCTCGACCGAGAGCTTGCCGTAGGTCATGCAGAGGTCCCGACGAGGGTGGCCGCCACGCTTGACGGAGATCATCGCCGAGTATTGGTGGTCCAGGAACTTCCAATCGCCCTGGGGGAAGAGGTCGATGTCCGTTCCGAGGCGGCCAGCCTGGTCCCTGTTCTTGACGAAGAACCTGGGGGGCTGGTAGTCGTCGTGTTTGACGGCACCACCCATGAAGTTCCAGCTCAGGGCACCGGCGACACGACGGGTAAGCCTCGCAGCAAGCGACGCGGTTCCGCGGACAACCTCCCAGAGGTTGGTGGTGACCGCACCGACGGAGAACATCAACGCGAGCTTCATCAACGATCGCGGCAGGCGCCCGGACCGATCGTCCTTGTTCTTCAAGTGCTCCCGGTCGTGACTCGTCAGGATGACGTCCGTCGGACGGCTCAGGTTGTAGCGCAGGCGTTTCAGCATCGCCAAACGCTGGCCCGGATTCAGCTCACGCTTGCCGACCCCGAGGGCTGCCTTGGCCTCCCCGTGAGCGCGTTCAAAATCGTTGGAAAGAATCGATTTGAGCGCCCCGGACAGGTAGTAGCTGTAATCGAACACCCGCTGCTTCTGCAGGCGATCGTTGGCGTAATTGTGGCTTTCGGGCGAGGACTTCATCATGCACCACGACATGAAGTTACCCAGGAAGGCCTTGGAGGCTTCCTGACCCAGGCGGTCGTTGAACGCGTTGACCGTTTGGGACGCGAACACGCAACGCAGGCCCAGGCTACGGGCAATGGAAAGCAGCTCGCTTTCCTCGGCGGTGCGACCCTGGCCCAGCAGGATCTGCGCTTCGTCGGCCACGCACATCAGCGGGCGCTGATCCGGCCACTTGGTCTTCCAGTCCCCGACGATGCCACGCATCTTGACCGCGTTGAACACGCGCTTTTTGGCGAGCATCGTGATGATTCGGCCGGCGTCTTCATAGAGCGTGTCCGGCAAGGAGATCCCCACGACGGCCCCGCGCATGCAGGCCAGCACGTCGCAACCGTGTTCCATGTAGCACCAGTCCATGAGCTTTTCGTTGCTCATGATCGGCTCGAACATGGTGGACAACGTTCCGAGGATGTCGGCGCGCAGCTCGGCCCGCTGCTTCGGCAGGTGGAAGGACGCAAACTTCAGAGCGGCCCGGATCAGCTTGCCGCGAGGGTTGTTCGCCTTCATGTCCGGGTGATTCCGAAGCCACCCAACGAGACCCGCTCCCCCCGGCGGGGTCGGGGCGCCCGACGGCAGCGGTACCTGTCCGGTCTTGGGATCCGGCACCGGCGGGGTGGCGCTGATGAACATCGAATCTTCCATGTAGGACATGGCGAAGTCGTTCAGGGCCGCGAAGTGCCAGAAGTAGAGGCGTTGGGCCGAGGCGAACGGCTCCGGCACGTCCTGGTCGGTCTCTTTGCGCCATTCGACATACTCTTGCCAGTTCTTCCAGCTCGTGCCGTCGCTCTTTGCCGGTTTCGACCGGACCTGGCGGTCCAGGTCGTCGGACCATGCTTGGTAGTTCTTGTAACCCTTCTGCACAGCCTTGGCTTCCAGCTCCGACATTTCCATCTGCATGCAGGCCGACAGCAGGCGTGCGGAGTGACGCAACCAGTTCCCCGAACTCACGGTCCAGAAGCTCTTCATGTCGCTGGTATTGTTGCTGACCGCCAGGAGGGCAGTCGTTACCTGGTCGGGCGTCATGCCTTCGATCAACGCCATGGGCTGACCGTCGTCTTCCGGCGAGACCTTGATGATGGTCAGGACCTTGTCGAGACCTTGCGCACGCAAGGTCTTGATCACGTCATCGGGGAGCGAACCCTTCCCGTCGAGCAGGAGCGCACCGCCGCAGTTTTCGAACTGGCCGTTGCGATACTGACCGTAAGCCAGCCACTGCTGGATCATGCTGAGCATGAGGTAGGTCTTACCACCCCCGGTCCCGCCGATCACCATCATGTGCGTGCTCAGGTCTTCGTGGGCGGACAAGGCCATGGGCATGCCCTCATCCGGGGCCATCGGGTCACCCTTGAACTTCAAGTGACCGTTTGCCGTCCCGAGCACGATGACCGGGCCGTTCCTTGCGAAGTCTGCCGCCACATCGATCTGCTTGGCGCGCATGGTCATGGCGGAAGAGTCGTCCGGCGCCTCGTACGTATCGGGGAGTTCGAAGAGGCGATCCTTGGCCGAGCGGTTGGCGATCACTGATTCGAGGAACGGGCGGCCCAACATCAGGGCATTGCCCAGAGCGACAACGGGCCCAGCGAAGCCGGGGAAATACGAGGCGGCGGCGGTTTGCACCGCGAGGATTCCCAACGTGTATTGAGCGGTCGGACGGATGATGTAGCGCCAGTTTCGGCCGAGCAAGGCCAAAGTTCCGACGGCGTACGCGGCTTGGGTCAAGACGAACCCGGGCAGACCCATGTAGCCAGCGGCCATGGCCACCTGCGATGCGACGGTGATCAACGGGTGGGCGTAGAGCAGTGCGCTCTCGGCCAGGCTCGACCCACCATAACCGATCTCGCAGTCATCCCCTTCGACCTTGAGGAGCTGAACAAGTGGCGTACCGCTCCCCGACACCGCGGTGTCGCCCATCATGTCTTGCAGGTCGAACGGTGCTGCGTTGGTGATCGGGATCTTACGCCGGAAATATTCGGCGCATTGCATCTGCGCGTTCTTGCGAATCCGATCACCAGCACGACCCAGGAGGCCCGTGTAGGCCGTTTTCGTGGCCACATTCTTGTCCATCATGGTTCCTCCCGTGGATCAGATCAGTTGAAGTAGTGCTGCGCCGCCGTTGCCAGCGCCTGGGTGTAGCTGTCGGTGAGCGCAAAGCTCGCGGCGACCACCAGCACACCCACGATCAGCATCCTGCGCGACAGCCACACTCGGATGTCCCGACGGATGAGCTGCTCCCGGACGTTCGTGCGCAGACCAGAACGCTGGGAACGTTCGGCCGCGACGAAATAGAAGCTCTCCCGAACACGCAAAGCCTGTGGCGATCCGAACAACGCCCGACCGATGATGTCGAACACCTTGCTGCGCCAGGAAATCTCATCGGGGAACATGCCGTCGTCGGTGAGGGTGACCTGATCGCGAAAGGGCTTGGATGCGACGTGTCGGTTTTTCAGGCTCAAGGTCTCCTCCGGAAGGCGTTCGGTGCATTGCTCGGCTTCAATCTGGCAGGTCCGACAGGCTTGTCAAGCGTACCGACGTTAAAACTCGGGGTGCCGTGGCACCCCTTGTGAAACCACCTTACCGTTGAAGGTTCGCTTTCGCCCAGGAGTCCAGCTTGGCGCTCGCCGCGTTGATTTGGGCCTGTTCGAGCGCACGACCGTCCACGTGGCGCGTGACCGGAAGACGATGGGCCACGGGCGGGGCGACCGGCTTGGCCGCTGGGGCAGGGGTAGGCACCGGCACCGGTGCACGCGTCGCTGCAGGTGCGCGCGGCGGTACAACCACCGGTGCTTGGGCAGGCGTCGGAACGGCTGGCGCCGGAATCGTCGGGGCAGGGGCCGGCACGGCAACCGGATCGGAACCGCTCGTGCCAATCCACACGCCAGAAACGATCACGACGAGCGCGGCCACGCCGATCCCGATGGGCTTAATGAAGCGCTTCACGTCGGGCATACGAACACCGTTCGGGCGGGCCCTCCAGGCGTCGTCGTGGGCATCACCTTCAGGCGCAACCATGGCCGCGTTGAAGCGGTTGGCCATCATCGCCAGGTGCTTGCTGCCCTCGTCCAGGGCCTTCGCCACGCCTGCTAGGACCTCTTGAAGCGCCTGACCGTCAAGCCCGCTGTTTTGAAGCTGCAGGTAGATTTGGCCCAACCGCTCGTGCGCGGCCTTGTACATGTGCTGAGCCACAGCACGATCGGTAGAGTTCGATGCAAGCTCGGCGTCCCGATACGACAAAAGTGCCTCGGACATCACCGTAGTTTCCTGGGCCGCCCGCGCCTGCAGATCGTAGACGTCGAGGTGCGCACGGAAGTAAGCGATGATGGACCCTGCGTGGTTCATGAACGTGGTGACGCCTTGGATCACATCGGGATCCGGAGCCGAACTTTCGAGCCTGTACGCTTCGAGCTTTGCACGAAGGTCATCCAGGGCAGGCTGAGCCACTGCAAGTCGATCTTGCGCAACAGCGGGGTCGAGGTCTCCGTCCTCGAAGGGGGTCATAGCTTCGGCGAGGCTGTCAACGGCCCGAGTCACCTGACCTCCCAAACCCTCCGATGGCATCGTCACCTTACGGGGCCTCATCGGCTCGCCATCGCCAGCATGAGGCTCGACGACCGCCTGGGCGGGTTGGGCGACCGGGGCGGTGGATTCAGGAGGAGCAACGTCAACATCGACGTCGCCTGTCATCCCTTCGAGCATGGCTAACGCGTCCACTTCCTCATCCCCGCTGTCGACGAGGGGCTCGGGTTCCAAAACCTGAACGATCGGTGCAGCCACTGCGGCAGGAGCCGACTGGGGGACTGCCGCGGCGTGCGCGACGCTCGCGCTTTGCTGCGCATTCAGAACCATCGTATCGACGTGCTGGGCACCCTTTTCGATCTCAGCACGCAGGGCGTTGAGACGCTCGGTGATCTGGGCTTCGGCCTCGATGGCCTTGTCAGCGTCCACGACCTCGTCGGGCTGGCTGAACCGCTCGGTCGGCTCGCACCCTTCGGTTTCAGCGGCTTCGACCGCCTGGCGCCATGCGTGTCGGGCATCCCGGTATGCCTGCTTGCCATCGTTGGCACTTTTGAGCTTGGCCTGAAGCTGCGTATCTTCCGCGAACGCAACGGTCATCTGGCCGGCGGGCTGCTTGCGCAGCTCGGCCATGAGCTGGCCGGCCTGTTCCAGGTTCAGGTTCTGCATGAAGATCGTGGTGAGCTGGCGCTGCACCTCGTCGAACGCAGCGAGCGTCTTTTGCGCGGCCTCAACGTAGTCCTTCGCGGCCATGTCGACCAGCACTGCTGCGTTGCCGAGGTCATCCCAGGCGTAGCTGACCGCGGTTTCCAGCGTTTTCTTGTCCATCGTCTGTCTCCTCCAGAGATGTTGGAATGGGGCAGGGCGACCGGCGGGCCGCCCTGGACGTCTCGTCGATCAGACGGACGGGATCGGCGTCAGCTCGAGCTTGGCCTTCGCGGGCGAGGTGACGGTGTGCACCATGTAGGAGGCGGTCTTGTTGCCGTTCGGGATGGCCGCGTCCAGGATCCCCCGGACCCAGTTCGCGTCACGCGCCATCACGTACACGCCGATGGTCACCGGCTTGTCCGACTTGCTGGCAAGTTCACCGGCCTTGCTGATCAGCGCCGCGACACGCGGATCGTGGGTCTTCATCCCGGCGGGCGGCAGGCCCACGATGGTCTTGTCCCAGGCCGGGATTTCCTTGCTGGTGGGCTTCCCGTCCTTGTCCTGGTCGTGGACCAGCTTAGTCGAGACGATGGCCTGCTGCTGCGCGTTCATGGCGATCAACTGATCCTGCATCGCCTTGGCTCCCGCACGGGCGTTGTCGAGCTGCTTCTGCACCGAGGCGGCGTAGCTCATGTAGCCCAGGGCGAGGCCACCGGCGCCGCAGCCCATCGCAGCCGCTTCCAGGGGGTGACCGGTGAAGGCACCGATCGCCGCGCCGACAGCAGCACCACCGGCGCAACCGATGATCGCGCCACCGGTGGCCGCCGCACCGCTCTGGTTGGAAATGCCGAGGTGGTCGCCCAGCGATTGGCCAGCGCCGGTGAGGGTCGTGCAACCGGTGGTGCCGAGGGACAGCGCCGCGGCGATGGCCACCGGGGTGGCGACGGTTTTCAAACGATGGGACATGGGGGCATCCTCCTGAACGTTAGGGCCTTGCGGGGCCGATCCCCCACATCTAGCAGCTTCAGGGGGCATGTCAATCCGTGCCAGGGCACGGATTAAAACACCTGGAAAAGGCGGGCGATCCGGCTTCGCCCCGTCACCAGGGGAAAGTGGCTAACGGGAGCGACGGGCAAAAAAATGCCCCGGGTTCGCCCCGGGGCAGTGGCCCTGCCCATGCCGGACAGGGCGGGAGGAGACGTTGCGGATCAGCGGCGGCGCTCGTATCGGTCGTCGAGGCTCAGCTTCAACTCGCGGCGCTTGCCAAGATCCTGGGCAGGGCCCGTCTGGGTCTGGCTCACGCCTTGCGCCTGGTTCACCGGCGGCAGGCCCAGGCGTGCACGCTGCGCGGCTTCGGCCTTCGGACCACGCAGCTCGAGGCTTTCCCACAACTGCTTCGCCGCGTCGCTGTTCTCGCGGACACGGTCGTTGTGCTCGTGGACCTGCGGGGCCAGCGGCTTGTTCGGATCCACCACGATGGGCGCCGCGTCCTTCCGGTCCTGCGTGGCAGCGCCACCGGTCCAGGACATGAGGCTGTCCAGGGCCTTCGCGGTGCCGGTGACCTGCTGCTGCGGCGCTTGCACGCCCGACTGGCCAGGCGGCAGCAGCTTGGCCTCGCGCTCGACGATGGGGCGCTCGGCCTGCTGGGTCGGCGCGGCGGGGGCACCCACCACGCGGACCGGTTCGCGGTCCCCTCCGGTCCACGACATGAGGCTGTCCAGAGCCTTGGCGGTGCCGGCGACCTCCTGCTGCGGTACCTGCGCCTTGGCCTGGCCCGGGGGCAGGAGCTTCGCTTCGCGCTCGGCGATCGGACGGTCGGCCTGGTGGGCCGGCTCCGCCACCGCGCGGGCGGACTCGCGGTCCTGCGCGGCAGGGCCACCCGTCCACGACATCAGGCTGTCCAGGGCCTTGGTGGTGCTGGTGGCGTCCTGCTGCGGCACGTGCGCGTCCGACTGGCCCGGGGGCAGGAGCTTGGCTTCGCGATCGACGATCGGCGCGGCGACCTGCTGCTCCTGCGGCGCGCGCTCGGCCGGCGGGGTGGTGGCCATCAGCGGCGTGGCTTCGACCGGGCGCAGGTCCTCGGCCTTGCCCACGCTGACCGTGGACGGGGCAACCACCTGCGCTTCGGCGACGGGCTGGACCGCCTGCACCGGCTCCACCGTGGCGGCGGCCGGCACGAGCGTGGCCTGGCCCTGCTCACCGCGACCCTTCTGCTGGTCCTGCTCGGCGTTCTGCGCCTGGGCCTGGGCCCAGGTGTCCAGACGCGCGGCGAGGCCACCGTTCTGGCGATTCGGCAGGCGGGCTTCGATCGGCACGAGCTGGTGGCCGTGCTCGCGCACGAACGCCTGGGTCTGCGCTTCCAGGTGCTCGTGCAGCGCGTCGTTCACGAACGCGCGATCGTCGGGCGAGATCGGGCCGCCCATCGCGTTGTTCAGGCGCGCACCGGCGGTCATGTGGTTGATGGCCGGGCTGGTGGCCCCGTCCAGGCTGTTCGCCTCGCGGTTCCACGGCGCGACCCCTTCGACGGTCTGGCCGCCCATGGACATGCTGTACGCGACCCCGTGCTGCGTGAAGCCCTTCACGTTGATCGAGTTAAACCCTTCGTTCAGTACGTCGGCGTTCAGCGAAGCGGCCGGCGCGTTCATGGCGGCCTGGATCCCCGCCTGGCGCTGGGCCTCGGCGGAGAGTTCCTCCTGGGCGATGACCTTGGTCTGCTCGGCCGCGGCACTGGCCAGGGTCGTGGTCGCCCCGGCCTTCTGGTCGCGCGCCATCGGCTGGTAGTGCTCGGGGTTCTGGACGCTCGCGTCCAGCCACGAGGCCATGCGTTCCTCGACGGTCAGGGCCACCTCCTGGCGGATCTTGCCGTGCAGGGCTTCGTGCGCCTCGCGCTGCTGCGCTTCGTGGGCCACGAAATCGTGCGGGGCGGCCGACCAGGTGGACTGGGGTACCACCCGCTGCTCACCGTTGGCGAGCTGGACGGTCTTGGGCTCGGTGCGGTACGCACGCAGTTCCACCGTGTCGCCGATCTGGACCCCGCCAACCTCGATAGCCTTCGCCAGGTCCTTGCCCCAGACGGTGTGCTTCTCACCGTCCCGGCCTTCCACCACGGCGAACGGGGAGGGCTTGGCGCCTTCCCGGTCCTGGTACGGGCGGACACCCTGCTCGAGCAGCGTGCCGCGGGCGTAATGCTCGCTGGCCGTCCGGGCGTAATCCGGTTGCGGCACGAACGGCAGGATGCCCTGGGCCGCGGCCAGCTCCTTCACCTTCGCCTGATTCACCAGCGCATCGTGCTTCGCGCGCTGCTGGGCGTCGTACTGCTCGAAGTTGTGCGGACGGGCGCTGAAGTGAACCGCCGTGGCGGGGTACTCCTCGCCGGTCTTCTGGTCGAGCTTCATGTAGTTGGTCGTGTCGCCGCGCAGCTCCACGGTCATGCCGGGGAGCACGTTGCCCTCTTGCAGGGCGCGCGGAACGTCGTGGCCGTAGATCCGGCGCACGTTCCCCTCGCGGTCCTCGATCGACGCGTACGGCATCGGGTCCTGGCCGTTGATCTTGAGGTCGTCGACCCCGTGATCGACCAGCTTCCCGCGGGCGATGACCATCGCGTCGGTCTTCTGGTAATCGGGCTCGGGCACGAACGGCTGGGCAACGGCCGCCTCCTGGGCCTTCTCCTTCGCCTGGACCTTTTCCAGCTCGACGCGGACGGCGTTCTGCGCCTCCTGCAGCTCGTGGACCTTGGCGTTCTTCGCGGCGACCTCCTCGGCGTGCTCCTTCGCGATCGCGGTGCGGATCTCCTGCGGCGCGGTGAACTCGCTGCGTTCGAGCGGGGTGACCTGCAACGGCTTGAACCCGATCATGGACCGGCGACGGCCCACGATCAGCTCACCCTGGCCGGTCATCAGCGTCATGAACAGGTGGCCCTCGCTGGGCACGGTCCCCAGGACGGACGCGCCGACTTCCTTGCGCGCCACGAGGCGGCCGTCCTCGCGGGCGTCCTCGCGCTTGACCCAGTTGTACTGCTCCTGCACCGTGGCCCCGCTGCTCAGGTCACGGTCCGGGTCGGTGATCGGGTGACCGTGCTTCACGTCGTAGGCGAACAGGGCCCCGAAGGCCTCACGCGCCTTTTCGCGGTTCGCCGCAACCTGGTCGGACGTCCCGCGGAGCAGGGCGGAACGCTCGGCGTTGAACGACGCGTGCTCGGCGGCCTTCACCAGGTCCAGGCGGATGGTGTCCGGCCCGGTGCTGTTCATCCGGCTGACGTACATGGCCTCCTCGTGGGCCTTGTACGCGTTGTCCAGCGCCACGAACGAGTCGGTGCGGCTGGTCCCTTCCGGGAGCGCCTTCACGAACGCAGCAGCGTCGAACAGACCCAGACGCTCGCCCTTGGCGTTCTTCACGAAGCCGTCCGGGGCGTCCTCACGCGGGCTCATCGCCACGTTGTTCGCCGGGTCGGCGTAGCGGGCACGCCAGGAGTCGTACACGGCCACGCCCCACTTGCCCGGGTAGTTGTCCCACGGACCGGTCGGCACGCGCTCGGGCGCAGCCACCGTTTCCGCAGCCTGGGCGGGAGCAGCGTCCGGGGCCTTCGCGGCCGGGGTGGTGGCGGTGGTGGACGAGGCGGCAGCGGCCTGGGCCTGCTCGACCTGCTCGGTTGCGGTCGTGGTGGCGACCGGGGCGAGCGACGGCGCGGCCGGTGCACGCGCGGCGACCGGCTGGGCGGTCTGGGCACGCTGCTGGGTGGTGGCCTGGGCCTTCGCGGGCGCCGGGGCGGTCACGCCCAGGGTCTTCTCGACGGCATCGTTCACCATCTGGCGGCTGGGCAGGTCGGTGGGCGCGAACACGGCGGCCAGGTCCTCGTCGGCCTGCTGGCGCGCGGCGTCACGCTCGGCGGCCGGCAGGTGGTCGACGAACGGCGTCAGCGCGTCGAGCAGACGCGCCTTGAACCCCTGTTCGAACAGGTCGGCACGGGTGATGCCGTTGGGCACCTCGACGCCCGGGGCGATGACCTCGTTCTGGGCGGCGAGCGCGACGTCCAGGGCCGACTGGCGATGCTCGGCCGTGGGCAGGTTACGTTCGTACGCGTAGGCGCTGAACGCCTGTCCCGTCGGCGTGTTGTCGAACCGCTCCAGCAGCTCGTCCTGGCGCGGGGCCACCTCGTGCCAACGCAGGTCGCGGTCCTCGGCGGCTTGCAGACGCTCGTCGAGCTGCGGGGTGAGGTCGATGCCGGAACGCTCTTCGAGGAGGCCCAGGGCGTGCTCCTCGAACTGCTGGTAAATCGACGCGTCCGGCGTGTCGACCGGGCGGGTCTCCCATACCCAGGCCACGGCGTCGCGCACGACCGACGTGCGGTGCTCGTCGAACAGCGCTCGCTCGTCACCGGTCAGCCCGGCGGCCAGGTCGGTCAGCAGGTCTTCCGGCATCTTGTCAGTGATGTTGTGCAGCTCCATCGCGTAGTTCGACGGCCACGATTCGGGCGCATCGACGTGGAACTGTTGGGAAAGGGCGATCGCCTCCGGACCGCGCCAGTCGAGCCCTTGCTCCTGCACCATGGGTTCGAAGAACTTGTGCGAGATCGTGTGGTGGAGCGTGTCCTGCAGGCGATCGGGGACGGTGTGGGCCAGGAAGTGGCCGATGGTATCGGGGGGCGGGCGTTCGTGCAGCAGGTTCCCGCGCAGCGCTTCGGCCTGGGCCTTCGTCGCCTCGGCGTTCAGATCACGGTCGAACGCCTCCGGGCCGTCGGTGTAGCGCTGACGCAGCCAGTCGGCGGTGGGCGAGGCCTGGAAATGTTCCATGTAGCGCTGGAACTCCGCCTTGGACGCGTCGCTGGCGGCCATGGCCGTCAGCTCGAACACGTCCTGAGCGCTGGACTGCTCCAGCGGCTTGGCCGCGGCGGGCGCCGGCGCGGTGCGGGCGGTCTCCACGGCGCGGAACTCGCGCACGCGGCCCCACAGGTTGCTCACGCGTTCCTGGACGGAACCGAAAAGGCCCGGACGGGCGTTCTGCTGGTCGGCCATGCTGTCTCCCCCTGTACTGTACGTGGCGGGCGCGCGAACGCGTCCGATCACCCCAGGGTAGCGGCTTTTCGAGCGGGCGCAAGCCCTGGGGGCAACACATTGGCCCGTGCCTTGGCACGGCTTGGAATCCGGGCTCCAGATGAAAACGAGGGGGCATGGCGCCCCCTCAAATCGCAACGCTTCACCCCTGAAACGTCGCGTCCCCTTGCTCTTCAGATCGGTCCAGCGGGGCGGTCAGGCGGCCCACTGGCCGTAACGCTTCTCCTGGGCCTCGCGACGCCAGGCCTGGCGGTTCGCGGCCTGCTCCCGTTCGTTTTCCCGCGCCGCCTGGTGGCGGGCCCGGTTCCCCTTGGGCGAGCGCAACATGCGCTGCACCCGGTAGGCCTCGGCCAGCTGTTGAATACGCTGCTTCGTGAGCAGGCCGTCGTCGTCGAGACCGTCGAACAGATGGGCGGGCATGTCAGACTCCTCGCTGGTTGTGGGGCCGTGCTGTGGCACGTCTTGCACACCTTCAACCTAGCGGGATCGGTGGGCGTGTCAAGTGTCCGGACGAAGTTTGATCAGCGGCTCGCTGGTCGCAGCCAGCATGAGGAGGTGCGGCGGTGCACGGGAGTGGGTTTGGAGCGGGCGCTTAAGGTTTTTCGTGAGCCGCCGTAAACGCGCTCAGAGGGCGGGTGGTCCCTTTGAGGGACGGCTGGCATGGAGTTATTCCATGCAGGAGACGACGTTCAACGTCGTTGCGATTCAACCAAGCACGGAGCAAAGAATACAAATGGCATATCGACACGACCCGGATCTGGAGTTTCTGGGCAAGATGAAATCGAGCGATCTGAACGACCTGGTGCGTTGCTTGACCCACGATAAGGATGGCAGCGCGAGGTTAACCGAAGAGCTGACGATGGCGGACGATTACAAGAAGTACGCCCCGGACCACGCGAAATACTGGCAGCTCATCGCGGCCGAGGTGCAGTGCTTCGGAGGCAACACGTTCGCCACCATGTTCCGGGGAGGTAAGGGCGTGTTGTACAAAGAGGTGCTCTGCGATGTGTGCGACAAGATGGACGTGAACTACAACGCCAAGGCTTCTGTCGAGACGATCGAGGGCAACTTGCTGATGAAGATTTTGCAGGACGCGCTCGCGAAGATGACACCTGAGCAGCTCCGCGAGCTGGCCAAGGAACTGGGCATCAAGGACTTCGCGAACATCACGTCGCCGGCGCTCGTGATGGTCTTCCAAACGATCTTCCGCGCAGGCGGCTTTAAGTCCTACCAGCTCACGTTGATCGTCGTTAACGCGGTGTTGAAGGCCCTGATCGGCCGCGGGCTCTCGTTCGGTGGAAACATTTTGCTGACCCGCACGATGGCGATTCTCACCGGCCCGGTCGGCTGGATCATCAGCGGCGTCTGGACGGCGGTGGACATCGCTGGTGCCGCGTATCGCGTGACCATCCCGGCGGTCATCCAAATCGCTGCACTTCGGCAGCAGCAGATGTACGGCGACATGGCCGACCAAGTGAAGTTTGGCTAACAGACGGGCGGGGGGGCGTTCAGTCCTCCGTGCCCTCCTGGGCAGCAAGGAACAGGTCCAGGTGATGACGGAGGTAGACCGCCTGGCGCTTCGTCGGTTTCTTGCGCAGCGGGGCGGGCACGCCCACGAGCGCGCGGTCCTTCGCCGACAGGACGTCGGACACAAGCATGTCCCCGGTGTCCGGGTCGAACGCGATCAGGTGGTTGTCGAACAGGCGGTCCAGGTTGGCGATCAGGGGGAGCCCGTTGGCCGGGTCCAGGCGCTGATCGTCGTTCGAGTCGGCCCAGGCCATCGCGTGGGAGGCGATGAGGAGCGTTCCGACCGAGCATCCGGTGACGGCGCAGGCACCGCCCCAAAGGGAGAGCAGACCGGCGCGGTAGCGGCCCTGTCCCATGCGCGCTTGCACGAGCGCATGGCGGGTGGTGGCTTGATCGGGTTTCGCGTAGCGCCGCTCGATGTCGGCCATGTCCTGCGCGAGCGATGACCCGGCGGACGGTCGGGCCAGGTAGTCCTCGACGGTCACCAACCGATCGACCGTGACGAACACGTGACCATCGGGGCGGCGGTCCACGCTTTTGAGCTTGCGGAGGTGGACCCCGTCGTACTTCTTCGCCAGCGGATCGTCACGGTCCTTCCCGTAGCGAAGCACCGCGTACGTGGGACGGCCGGCTTCGAGGTGAGCGATGCTGCGCAGACGCTCGGCGCGACCGATCGGATCGCTGCGATCGCCAGGCGGGCGAGGTTTCCAGACGCCGATGGATCGGTCGTTGCTCCCGGGCTCCACGTCCTTGAACCACAGCTTCATCACGACGGTATCCGTGCTTTCGTCCGTGGCATCCCACGACGGACGACGGACGGCCAGGCGGACGCCCAGGCTGTCGAGAAACTGGTTGATGGTTGGTGTTGCCATGCTGCCCCCCGATGGTGTGGTCTCGGTCTAGTCCTGGTCATCGCCGGCCGGTGGTCCGGCCTGGCCTGGCGATGATACCGGAGGGCACCGGACCCTTCGTGGAAACCGCCGGGGCTCACGCCCGGCACTCGAACACCGGCGGCAACGCATCCCGCACCCCGCACGTCGCCGTGGGCCTGGGGCGGGGCACCATGCGAAAAGCCCGGAGCTGGGCCGGGCTGGGAGGGGGCAACGTCGGGCGGGGAGGTTAGGCGCGAGCGGGGCCGTGGCCATGCTCCGAGGGCTTGCCGAAGTGGTCGGAGAAGTCCTCGATCTCCGGCAGCGGCAGCTTCACCGACGCGGTGTCGCGGGCCCCGGCCACGGCGAGCGACACGGACGGGACCCCATCGGCGCGCATGCGCACGAGGCGGGCGCGGTTGCCGGTCGAGTCCTTCGGGGCGCGACGGTTATTCTCCGCTGCGCCGATGTCGATCCCCTTGGACACCTGCAAGTCACGACGGAGACGCTTCCAGAACTCGTTCGCTTCCACCGGGTGGCGACCGTTGTCCGCGCAGAAGTCGCGGTACGCGCGGTAGACCACCACCTTGTCCGCCCACTGGTTCGGGTAGGCTGGGTCTTGACCGGCGTCCACCACGTCCGCCCATTCCAGCGCGGTGTCGTTCGACTTGCGCAGGGACACCTTATGCGAACGGACCTCCTCGGGCAGCTCGTCCTCGCTCATGAAACGGCCGCGCTTGGTCAGCGCGATAAGGCCGGCCAGCAGCCAATCCAGCGCGATCGCCATCTCGTCGGGGTTCTCCGTGATCAGGCGGTCGAGGTCCGGGATCTGGTCCTCGGCGCGGATCGTCTGCGTGAACGGCACGTTGGCAATGCGACGCAGGAACCCGTGGGACATGTCCGAGAAGCCCATGGCTTCGTTCATGGCCAGCACCCACGAGGCACGCGGCTTCACCGTCAGGGGCACGCGGTTCTTGCGGTTCACCGACACCGGGTCACGGGCGACCCACGCTTTGAACAGGTTCTCGTTGATCGGGCGCTTACGCGGGGGCGCTTCCGACACCGTGACCAGCGTGGCGTGGACCAGCGGCTCGGTGTTGAACTCCCCGTCCAGACGCGACAGGTCGAACGCTACCGGGTTGGCGTGGAAGGCCGAGAGGATCTGCAGGCACAAGCTTTTCCCGTTGGCACCGGTACCTTCGAGAATGATCGCCTTCTGGACGTTCATCGTGGAGAGCGTCGACCCGAAGCACTCGGCAAGGTAGTCGCGCATCGCCGGGCTCGGCTGGACCTGCATGATGAAGCGGCCGAAGCGGCTGTCCGGGGTCATCGGGAGCAGGCCATACGTGCCCTCCGCACCGACGCGCGTCCAGTCGATGGACGCGTTGATGGCGTGCGTGACGCCGAAATGCGGGGCCGGCTTGTGGGCCTTCACCACGCCGGACGGGAGCACTTCGAGCAGACCGTCCCGCAACGGCACGAGCACGCCGGTCGACTTCGGCGGCACGGGCAGGGGCTTGTGGCCGGCCAGACGCGTAATGGCGGTCTCGACCATCGAGCGGGCCTTGCTCGCGCTGTACTTCGCGGGTTCCAGCTTTTGGAGCTGGCGGAGCGCGTCTTGTTCGAGTGCGACGTCACGCTGGGCTTCCCAGAACACGCCGTTCCAGCGGAACAGCTCCGGCGTCTCGCCGCTGCCGACCGCCAGATTCGCGTCCTTTTCCAAACGGTCGGCGTAATACAGCTCGACCGAATCCTTCACCTTGCGGGTGCCCGTCGACTTCACCCCGTTCTTCGGTTGGTAAGCAGCCATCGTTGTTCCTTCGTTTGCGACATCGTTCTGCGGCGCTGCTTTTAACTTCGGGGCCCAGCAGCGCTGCACAGGACGGATGATCGCGCTCGTCCCGCCCGTGGCTGAGTCGCAGCACGAACCTCGACCACGCGGCGTTGCGACTCACCGCCCGAAGGGGACGGTACCTGGTCCGAGGCGGTCCAGGGGGCGACCGTGCGAGTCCTGGCCTGGCCACTAGGCTTGGACCGCGCCGTGGCTCGCAGGCCAGGCGAGGCAAGAGTCGGGTGGGCACGGCCCAGGCGGTCCAAGCTGTCCGGGTTAAGTCGGCGACGTTCTCCCATACAACCAGTTGGGGGGGCGGCGGGAAAGGTACCGCCGTCCCATAGACGAGAACCTTCCCCGGTCGAGGAACAGGGTCTTCATTGAACCCATTTGGTTTTGCCTGGACCGGTTGGACCGAACCCCGGTGAGCACCGTGGGACGGTCCCCACGGGTTGTCCAGGCATCACCACGGGACCTGGCCATGCCTGGGCCAGGAGCCCGGACAGGGCGGGCATCGACGGTTCCTGAAAATCCTCACCGTCGACTGAAAAACTAGCCGTGCCACGGCACGGGCTCCCCTTGTCCGCGCGCTCGCCGCGCGGCGTTCCGTCTCCCCAGCAGCGGCGCTGCCGACGTCCCCGTTTTCCCGTTCCCGTCCTTCCCCGCGACCCTGCCTCGGGCCCGGAGTCCGTCAAGGCGCACCAGACCGTGTTGCTGCGCGGCCCGCACCTTCTGGCGCTCGAATCCTTGACCGTCCCCGGGGCCTCGGCCACCCCGTCGCGGGACGAGAACTCAGGAAAACGGCGGCAACGACGCGAGGCACGCAGGCTCGACGGAACAACGTCAACGGCCAGGTCAAAAGCGGGCCTCCAAGCTCGGAGCCGGTCAGCTCCCATCAGCACGCCACCAGGAGAAGGTCATGTTTCACAGCTTCAGTTATTGCGGTCACACCGTTCACATCGCCATTCCGGATCGCAGCAGCGTCGAGGAAATCAAGGTCCAGCTCCACCACGATGACGGCGGGTTCGACCTGGTGCCGTGCAAGACCCTGCTGGGCGCCAAGCGCAGGATCACGCGGCACATCCGGGATCAGGGCAAGCCTGACCAGCCCGCCGGCGCGCACTGATCCGTGCCATGGCCACGGGGGAGGCCTTCACCGGGCGGTGGGCGTTCCCCATCGACCTGGTATTGGGGGAAGGTGCGCGGAGTTGCATTTTGCGTCATCAAATGATCTGAGGTGTTGTGTTCTGCCGTGGGTACCCGTAAACTCCCGTCCAGAATCAGAGCAAGGGCAGCACGATGCACCGGGGCAACCCATTCAGCATCGTCATCGCGCAACCGCGGCCATCGCAATCGGCACCGCGGCTTGTCGACGATCAGAGATCAGCGCCTCGACCCGGGGCGGGCGGACGAAAGATGGTCTGTTTCAGTTCGTCGCGATCACGGGCTGGCTGGTTCGGCCGGAGCCGAAACCAGGGCGTGCCATAGCACATGCTCGCGACGGGCCGATGGACGAATAAAACTACGAGGGACCAAACATGAAACGGACCACGCGTCGCGGCACCTCCGCGGCCGGCCTCACGCTCCTCGCCCTGACGCTCGCCGGATGTGGCGGCGGTGGTGGGGGCAGCGGCAGCAGCAGCTCAACGGGCACGACGTCAACCACCACCAGCAACGGGGCGGCCCTGTTGGCGGCGTACACCCCGCCCGCGTCCATCGTCGCGGACATGCAGGCCAACTACACAGGCCCGGCGTTCAGCACGTACAACAGCGGGCTGTCGTCAAACTGCGCGAACGCCTCGAAGGTCAGCAGCACGGTGATCGTCACGCCCAACGCGGCGGTGTTTTCTGCTGGCGCCAGCCTGAAAGCGCAGGAACTCGCCGCAGACCTCCTGGAACAAGCGATCCCCCAGATCCGCACGTCCCTAGGCCTGTCGTCGTCAGGCGTTGCGTTCGACGGGACCAATCGGATCCAACTCTGCGTGGACCCGACGATGGGCCAGAGCGCCAGCGAGGTTGGCACAAGCGTCGTGGGGCAGACCGGCACCGGCGTGGGGCCCGTGATGCAGGTGATGGCAGCGGACGCTGTTTCGTTTGATGCGAGATACCCGGGAGCGACAAGCTACAACTCCCCGGTGGGCCAGTCCTACGCCGACCTTTTCGTGCATGAGGGAACGCATGCGGCCATTTACTCGCTCACCGAGCCTTTCCTGGGCCCCGAGACGTTCTACCAGGAGGGCATGGCCACGTCGCTCAGTCACCTCCCGCTGGGCTCCAAGACGAGCATCCTAGCGGCCGTGCAGGCGTCGGACCTCCTGAGCACCTCAAACACGAACACGGACATGGGCGCGGCGTATTCGGTCTACGAGGCCACGATCCAGTACGTGACCAGTTCGGCCAGCGGCGGGCTCGGCAACCAGATGACCAGCATGCCGGCGTTCTTGGCCACGTTCAAGACCAAGGCAGAGGCGGCGTGTGCCCAAGCGATCCCCAACGGGCTGATCCCGGCGGCGTGGCAGACGGTGGGCCTACCGGCCGGCCAATACAACGCGTGTGCATCAGGACCGGGCGTGATTGACCCGAGGCTGACGGCGGCATTCGACAGCGCCTGGAACGCGACGTTCAAGGACACCGGGGGCGGATCGCTTTTCCTGCATTCCGCCGATTCGGCCAACAGCCTCGAATCGACCTTGTACCAACGCTTGAACGGCTTTTTGCAGTGACCGGCTGACGCGGGGCGATGGCGTGCGTGGGCGCGCTGCCGGCTCGCGGGGAACAATCAACAAGCAACAACAAGAGGCAAAACGATGAAGCACAACGTCTTGCCCGTCGCGACGGCGACGGTATTGTGCGGCCTGCTGGCCGCGTGCGCGAACGGCGGACCGGACGTGAATGGCTTGGTCCAGAAAGCCAACAGCACAGTAGAGAACGCGATCCACAGCGTGACTGGGAGCAGCGGTACCGGCGGGGGCGAGGTCACCAACGCGGCCGGTCCGCTCTACACCCCGATCTCCGGCGGCAGCAGCTTGCAGGGACTCTTCGCCGGGCAGAACCAGCAGCTTGCCAACTACGGCAAGATTGCCTACCCCCGGGTGGCGCTGGAATACCTCTCGTACGGGGCGAGCCAGTCCTGCTGGAAGGTGCGGGCGACGATTTGGACCAACGCAAAGCACTCCCACGATGAAACCTTCCAGGTGTGCGACGTGCCGATCGCGGTGCGGGACGCCGTGGGCCAAATGGGCCAGCTCAACGCGCAGGGGATCATCGACAAGATCGACGAGACGCGGGCCCCGCTCAACGTGCCGAACACGGGCGACCAGCGCACCCGCGGTCCATTACCTCCGTTGCGCGCCATGAGCGTCCCACTAGCGAACACCGGGCCGATGTTCCAAGCCAACCCGTTGCAGGTGCGCCTGGACGCGATCAACGCGCGGATCGCCTACGTGGCCAAGTACGTCCCGCTCGGCGACACCAGCGCCATGAGCGTGGTCAGCTCGGCGTTCTACGACTACCGCGTGTGGATCTGGCGTTTCGACCCGGCGGGCAACCTCGGCTGATCGTAGGCCGTCCGGCGCACCCTGCACCAGAAGAAAGGACACGAGCATGAGCAGCTTCCAGGAACAGATCGACCAGGCGATCAAGGCCCAGGACCTCTACTTCATCGGGGACCAGTTGCCGTCGGACTGGTACGCCGGTTTCAAGGCCTGGCTCCCGCTGGCGGAGGGCGGTGACGTGCGGGCCATGGTCAACGTGGGCCACTGCTACGTGAACGGCGAGGGCGTGGACCGCAGCGTCACCACCGGGCTGGATTGGTACCGACGTGCGGCGAACCAGGGCGACGCCCGGGCAATGTTCACGCTCTACCGCCAGTTGAAGGGGAGCGCGCCGGTCGAGGCCGAGGGTTTCCTGCAACGCGCGGCGTCCGCGGGAGAGGAGCGAGCGATCCAGGCGGTGAAGGCACGCATCGCGGAGCAGCAGCGCCAGGCGCAGCAGGAGGAAGCGGAGGAACGGGAACGCGCTGCGATCCAGCGGGCGACCACCGCGTACCAGGAGATCAAGGTGCTGCTGGACCGCCGGGACCTGGCGGGCGCACGGCGGCGGGCGGAAACGGCGGTGCAGGACGGGTTCGCCTGGGCGGGGCAGATCATCGCGGCCCTGGCGTTGAAGATCGAGGTGACGCGCACCAGCCAAAAGGAGTACATCCCGGGCCCGATGGTCATCCGCGACGGGACATCACGCCACACGGGGACGTCGTACCGCACGTACACCCACAGCGGCACGGTGACCAACCCGACGAGCTACGGGGTGCACGCCAACATCGGCGGTTTGGGCATGGGCTACGGGATGGTGCCCGCCAACGGCTCGGTGAAAGCGTCCTCGGTGCCGGTGCGCCAGATCGCGAGCGACTGGTGCTCGAAGGTCGACGTCATGATCACGGACAAGGTGGTGAAGTCGCTGGCGCCGAACGGCGTGGTGGCCGTGCCGATCGGCCCGGACCAGGTGACGGTGACGAGCGGCGACCCGTTGCCCTGGAAGGTCATCGCCTGGGGCGTGGGGATCGTGGTCGTGCTGCTCGGGCTGGCGGTGCTCCACTGACCGTACGGGGCGCGATGGACGAGCGCTAGGTCTAGGACAGGCCCCCCCCGAGCATCGCTTAAGATGGCACCTTCGCAGGTGTAGTACCGTACCGCGCACAAGCCCTCGGACCGCGCGGTGTGTGTTTTGACGGCCCCGCGCGGGGCCGCTTTTTCAATCAGTCGCGGTCAGCGGCGCGCGCGGCGATGGTGCCCAGAAGCACGGCGATGATGGCCGTTCCCGCCACGACTCCGATCGCCTTCAGCATCGTCTTCACCGCGCTTTCGTTTCCCAGTTGCCTGGCATTGTCCGAGACGTGCTGTTTCTCGGTGCCCTGCACGAATCCGAACTTGGCACGGTCCGGCAGCGCCTCGACCATGCGATCGACCAGTTCGGTGAGCTGCCAGCGGCGGGTCGCCGACACGGTGCAGACCTCGTCATTGGGCAGGTTGAAGAGGGCGCCCACGTCGGACCGTTTCTGCTCGATGTTGGCGAGCTGCTCGGGGCCCGGCCGGCGCTCGTCGCGGATCCAGTCGTCGGTCGGTTCGAGCTTGTCGCACTGGTTGACCACCACCAGGAAGGGCGTGGCGTTGCGCCCGATCTCCGGTTCGACGATCGACTGGTAGTAGGCCTTGTCGGCCGCCAGGGCGCGGTCGTCGGCTTTGACCACCCAAAGCACGAGGTCCAACTCGGGCAGCACGCTCTTGTACAGCGCGCTGTATTCTGCGTCACGCGCGGCGCTTTCGCCCAGGCCCGGCAGGTCCACGAGGAACACCCCGGAAAGGTCACCCTGCATCTCGAGCAGGACCTGCTGCGGTTGACGGGTGCATGCCGACACGTCGCTGACTTCGGCCACGTCGTGCCCGAACAGCGCGTTGAACAGGGCGGACTTGCCCACGCCCGTCTTGCCCAGTACGCCGATGCGAGGAACGTAGCCCAGCGTTTCCTTGATTTTCTCGACAGTCTCCTTCGTGACCTCGACGCCGTGCTTGCGCAGCACGTCGCCGAAGAGCTTTACCAGGTTGGGATCAATGGCCATGGCTCGTGGTCTCCTGCGGGTGATTGTTTGGGGTTGTGGTTGGGGAGCGCCGGTGGTCTGGCGGCCCCCACGGGGTCAGCGGTCGAACGCTTCGATCATCCGGCGCTGGGCGTCGACGATCGCGAGGGTGTTGCCCGGGTGCCAGTCGGCGATCGAGTACGGCAGGTTGAAATACGGGTAGCGGCCGAACATGAAACGGGCGAGCGGCGGCAGCGGCCGGTCCGCCCACGGGTTTTCGAGCAGCACGACGTCCTCGTGGAACACGAACAGGACGGCCGACAGGCGGCTCTTCTTCTTGCCGTCGAGGCGAAAGCGGCCGTCGTGGCCCATGCGCTTCGGGGCGGACGGGTCCTCGAACACGGGCGCACCCTTCCAGCCGTAGACCCCGTACCACATGGCGCCGCTGCACAGCCCACGTCCGTGAAACCCACGGATGAGCGGGGACGTCTGGTGCGGCTTCAGCATTTGCGCGGCGATGGGGCCGCCGAAGTGGGTGAAGTCGGCGATGAGCACGCACGGTCGGTCGGGGGCCACCTGGGTCTCGTCCGGCTTCATCGAGCAAACCTTGCTGATCAGGTTGGCTTGGACGCTATCGCCTTTCTTCGTCGGGTCTGGACGCCCGCCCGGCGTCAGCTCGGTCATGGCCGTACGTATCGTGCTGTTACCCACCGTCGCTTCCGAGCGTTCGATACCGTACGGGTGAACACCGTTCGGCGTGTTGGCTGCGGCCATCAGCTTGTCCTGTTGCTTGTCTTGGTGCTTCGAGAACACCTCGACCGTCACAGGCCCATCGCCGGCGTCCACCGTGAAGTCGGGCGTGGCATCGCTCGCCCGAATGATCGGCGTGACGTCGAATCCCGCTTCGAGCAGCCCACCGTACGCGCGGATCTCCGCCAGGGCCGACGACGCACCGCTGTCGTCCTGGAGGTTAAGCAGGCGGTCGCGGAGATCCTTCAACCACGTTTCACCGCCGGTCTCCTCGGCGGTGGCCGGCACCGCCAGGCGGACCAGGATGTCGACCGGGCGCGGTTCCCTCGAGCACAGGGCGAACCACGTGGGGTGGCGCGTGCCGATGGATTGAAGCGGGGCCTTGTCGATGCCCTCGATCTCCTGGGGGGTGAACAGGTCGGACAGGCTAGCGATGGTGGGCGTGGTGGTGCTCATACGACGGGATCCTTCAGCGGACGGGTGGACGGGCAAGCGATCGATTGTACGGGGACCGAACGACGATTGCTTGACATCGGGAGGCGTTGACATGTCGCCCGTTCAGCCCGAGGCGGGGCGGCAAACGGCTGCCACCTGGCGACCGTTTCGACGCGTCCGAATCGGGATCACCAACCGCGCGGCGGGAGCCAGTCCCGGGAGTGCTCGTTCAGGAATCGGCGGGTACGGTAAAACGAGCGCAAGGTGGTCAGCGGCAGAGCCACCCCACGTTCCTGGGCGACGCGCAACGCCAGGTCCCGCATCTTGGCGGTCGGCGCACGCGGTCCGAAGATGAAGAACGGGTGACGCAGGAACCGCAAGGCGACCAGATCGGTCCGGGCCTCGTGGCTGAACGGTGCGCGCAGCAGGGCCCGGCCCAGACCGAAGATCGCGGTCATGATCCAGACCCAGGCCAGGAACAGGAAGGACACGCCGATCGCGCCGGCGATCAGGGCAAGGACGATTTCAAGGCCGACCACGGTTCTCCTCCTGTTGGTGTGTTGGCGGTGTTCGGACCAACTTAGCGGGTCATGGGGCGAAGTCAACCCCGTGCCCTGGCACGGCTCGACCGCTTGACGGACCTGCACGACCTGCTAGGTCTTGGGCACGCGGCCCATGTTTCGAGGCCGGACACGAGGAGGCGACCCGCGATGCGGCTGTTCAAACCCATGGCCCTGGCCACCACGATCGGCATCTGCGCGATGACCGGTGGCGGCGACGCCAACGGCAGCACCGGCTTCACCCTGCCCACGTCTCTGGCGGCCGTACGCCAGGACGCGACGGCGGTGTGCGACCGGATCCCGGGGGAAGCGGGGCAGGCGGGCCTCCCGGCGTTGGGCGCGCTGTCGAACGGCTGCTACGACGCGGTGGCGTTCGTGAACACGAAGCTCGACGCGGTGCTGGGCGACGGTGCGTCCGCGCTGATCGTCCCGGACGACGGCGGTCCGATCCTCCTGCGCGTGGCCACCATGACCGAGGGCATCGGGGCCCGGGTGCGCAACGCGCGGTAAGGCGCGAACGGCGAAGCGACCAGGTGGCCAACTCGGCCGCCTGTTGCGTTATGCTGCGGTTCCGCTCGACCGCACCATCGCACCGCATGGCCATCCAACCCGAACTTCACCCGCCTCTGGACCTTCAGCCGGACACCGTGCTGTACCGCGGCGTCAACCGCACCATGCACGACGCCGGCCTGGGGCTACGCCCGCGCAATCCGGACAAGCCGTTCGAGCGACACGTGTTTTTCGACGGCACGTGGAAATGCAACGGGGCGGTCACCCACGGTCCGCCGCGCAGCCAGGCGGTGCATGCGCATCAGTGGGACAGCGAGGGCTTCAACGGCCCGGCGCTCTCGTTCACCACCCTCGAGAAAGTCGCGCGGCGCTTCGCCACCACCGACGGGCTGGAGGACGGCGTGGTGTACGCGGTGACCGTGGCCGAGCTAGAAGCAGCAGGGTGCCGCCTGGAAGATCCCAGGATCCACACCTCCGGACTGCAGGACCCCGAGGAGCACGAGGTGATCGTGGTCCCACCGGCCGGCGACGGGCTGAGCATTGACCGGGTGCGCGTGATCGAGGTGGTGGCGTAGACCTGGGCGAACGGCTGGGCTCGGGTGCGTGAAAACCCGCCTCCGGCGGAAGGGGCGATCCCGCTTCGCGCGGTGGGCCCGGGGCCGTGGTCGGGCATCGGCACGGGAAACATCCGGTACAGTTCACCCCCTCCCGACCGCACCTGGATTCATGGGGGAAGGCGTGCCAGGGCACGGTGATTTACACCCAGCATCCCATTGGGTTCGCCCCCCACAGCAGGAAAACATCCCACTCGGTTCCCGCCCGTTGGTGATGGCCCCGCCCATGCCGAAGGCGGGTGTTCGGGGCGCGCGGGTTCCGGGGTTGAGTGCCAGGGCCGTTAGGCCCCCAGGGTTTTGACGTTCCCGTAGGGCTTGGTTAAACCACGCTCTGGAGGTGGTGGCAAAACGTCGTGTTCTTCGTTCGGTGGGTTCGGGTGAACCGCCCCGAAGGCGGGTTCACCCAGGAACCCCTGCACAGGTTTTCTCTAGAGTATTGCTGTTAGCTATCAAGCAGGGGGTGCGCGTCCGGAGGACGCACCCCTGCTTAATAGCTTAAGAGCTTAAGGCAGGCTGGAACGCCCGTCCAGCAAGGCTTTCAGGGGTGTGCGCATCCGATTGGGTTCGCCCCTTCATCCCATTCGGTTCGCCCCTGCATCCGATTGGGTTCGCCCCCCATCCCATTCGGTTCGCCCCCTCATCCGATCGGGTTCGCCCCCATGGCGCCTCATGCAAAGCCATCAGCGGTAAAGATTTTCATAGGCAAGCCTTGACAGGTATGAGGCCTGGAGTTTTACTGGATCTGAGCGCTGACGATCGCGCGCAACGTTCACGATGGGCCTGCCACGGCGGGCCATGACCGACGCCTCTCGGACTAAACCCCGAGGGGCGTTTTTCGTTTACCGGAGTCCAGGATGGCGTCCCCCTCGAAAACCTCGAAGAAGCAGATGGAGCAGTTCAACATGCGACTCGAGTCGGCCGTCCTCGCGCAGCTCGACCACATGGCGGCGGAGCGCTCGACCACGCGGACCGACGTGTTCCGGACGTTGCTGGCCGCCTGGATGCGGGACCCTTCCAGTGTGGTGGTCGGATTTCCGGTGACGGTGAACGGGGGGGCGCAATGACCCGTCGCCCGTTCCCGTTCCGTTACGCAGCACAAGAGCGCCAACCGGTTACGGCCGCTGAGCAGGAAACCGCACCGGTGATCGTCGACATGCAGCGGGCCAAGGCCACTATCGAGCCTCGCCAGGGCAAGCATGTCACGACGGGCGGCGAAGAAACGGTGGCCTGGCCGTCGCCGTTCACACCCAACGCGCTGTTGCGTTTCGCCTTGTTCGGGGCCCAGAGGGAACGGATGGCCGCGGCGAAGATTTTCCCGCGCCAATCGAGCACGACGGACGGGCGTTTCCTCATCGCGGAGACCGCGCACTACCGGATCGAGTACGACGGGGACGAGGCGCTCAACGCCGACGATCTGATGGTCCTCCTGGTGTGCTTCGCCATCGCGCGAAACGCGGGTGACATGGGCGCCTACGTGCCCATCTCGCTCAGCGAATGCAACCGTTATCTCTGGAAGTCCCGCAGCGGAAAGAACACGCTCCTGTTTCGGCAAGCGCTGATGCGCCTCTACAAGGGCTACATCAAGATCACGGTCGACGGGGTTGGCATCAAGCGCCAGCGCTTTCTGGCGAACTACGACAACGACGACACCGACTCGAACAACCCGGTCTACTGGATTCGCATCGACAAGGGGATGGCCCCGTTGTTTGAGGCCGACGCCACCGAAATCGATGTGGTGCGGATGGCCCACTTGAACAGCTACCTGGCGAAGTGGCTGCACGGGTTCTACTCGACCCACGACGGCAAGAAGGATTACTCGGTCGGCGAGCTGCAGGAGCTGAGCGGCTCGTCGTACCTGCCGCTGTTCAAGTTCCGGGCGAAGCTCCGGGAGGCGGTCAAGGAGCTGATGGAGACCAAGACCATCACCAACGAGAAGGGCGAGGAACGGACGATTCGCCCTCTGTTCGGTGAGGGCACGACGATCACCAAGGGTGACCGGCTCCACGTCGTCAAGGTCAGCCGTTCGATGATGATCGGACCGGCGAAGAAGGCCGCGGAGGCGGAAGCCGTGCCGGTCACGGTCAACGGGCACCCGACACGGCGTGGGAACCCGGTTGGGACGCGCCCGACGCGACGCGAGGACAACACGCCGTTCGGGCCCGTTGGCGCCGACCCCTTCGATGAACGCGACCGGCGCTCCCCCGCAGAGAAGGCTGCAGCACGGCAGCGCGCCCACGTCGCCCTCTGATCAACGGCCCCTCGGGGCCGTTTTCCATGGTCACCCCCTGGACGTCGCCACCCGGTACCGCGCGTGCACGTGCGGGCGTCCGGCCGGCAGGTTGGTGCACCAGACCTGCTGCGCGGCGGTGGACCCCTGGCCCTCGCGCACGAGGCGGTTGAACGCTCGCCCGACCTTGCGTCGCAAACCGTGGGGCAGGGACGCCCACAGGGCGGCGTGGCGGGCATCCCGGGCGCAGAGCTGGCGCAGGGTCCCGGTGTGCTGGTCGCGCGTCATCAGCCAGGCGAGCAGGCCCTGGGCGATGGCGGCGGTGGTCGTGTCGTGGTCGAGCTGGGTGGTGGTCATCGGGTTCTCCTCGAACGTTGGCCACCCGCACGATCGCGGCGTGGCTCTACATATAGTGAAAAACCGACCAAAACAGCCACCGATTTCCCCGACTGTTACAAAAAAGGTCGCCGACCTCCCGTCCGGGCCTGCCGGGCGGTGACCCGCAGCACCATGAATCCAGGTGCACCCACCGCCCCGGGCCCACCGCGCGAAGCGGGATCGCGCCCTCCGCCGCAGGCGGTTTCCCCCGGCACCCGCGCGCCAGCACCGCCCCCTCCCGCAGCACCCTGACCCCCCCGGTTTGACAAGCATCTGGGACCTGCTAGGTACGAGTACCCGTGCCATGGCACAGATTGAAGGAGGCCCGCCGTGCGTCTTTGGATCTTCGAGAAACCGTCCATGGCCAAGGCCGTGATCCCCCATCTGCCGAAGCCGCACACGCGGCACGAGGGCTACTACGAGACCGGCGACGGCTACGTGTCCTGGCTGGCCGGCCACGTGATGGAGCAGGTGCAGCCGGGCGACTACGACGAGCGCTGGGGCAAGTTCCCCTGGGCGTTCGAGGACCTGCCGATCATCCCGAAGGACTGGAAGCTCAAGGTCTCGGAGGACAAGAAGGGCCAGGTCAAGATCATCGAGACGCTGCTGAAAAAGTGCACGTCGATCGTGAACGGCGGGGACGCCGACCGCGAGGGCCAGCTCCTGGTCGACGAGGTGCTGCTGCACTTCGGCAACACCAAGCCCGTGGCGCGGATCCACCTGAGCGCGATGGACCCGACCAGCGTCAAGAAGGCGATCGCCTCGCTCGAGGACAACGCCACCTTCCGTCCGCTCTACGAGGCGGGCCTGGGCCGGCAGCGCGCCGACTGGCTGGTGGGCATGAACATGTCCCGGGCCTACACCATCCTGGCGAAGAAGCAGAACTACCCCGGCGTGCTGTCGGTCGGGCGCGTGCAATCGCCCACGCTCGCCCTGGTGGTCAAGCGCGACCGCGAGATCGACGGGTTCGTCCCGAAGGACTTCTGGACCGTCGAAGCGCAGTTCGCCGACCCGGGCCAGCCGGCGTTGCCGTTCTGGTCTCGCTGGCTCCCGCCGGGCCTGTCGCTCGAATCCGCGGAGAAGCAGGCGGACGTCGACGCGAAGGGCGAGGCCGACGAGGACGAGGAGGGCGACGAGATCGAGGGCGAGGGCGGCACCGTCGCCGGTCAGCGCCCGGCCTGGCTGGACGAGCAGAACCGCATCGTTAACAAGGCGGTGGCGGACCAGCTCGCGGCGAAGGTGCAGGCCGCGGGCCTGGGCAACGTCACGCGCTACGTGAACAAGCCGGCGGAGGAGCAGCCCCCGCTGCCGTTCGAGCTGACCGGTCTGCAGACCGCGCTCAACGGCAAGTACGGCTACTCGGCCAAGGAGGTGCTCGATACCTGCCAGGAGCTGTATCTCCAGGGGCACACCACCTACCCGCGCTCGGACTGCCCGTACCTGCCCGTTTCGCAGCACGCGGAAGCGCCGGACGTGCTGGACGCGATCGCGCGGGGCGCCCCGCACCTGGCCACCCTGGCGGCCAACGCCAACGTGACGATCCGTTCGCGGGTGTGGAACGACAGCAAGGTGACCGAGCACCACGCGCTGATCCCGACGCGCCAGGCCCCGGACTGGTCGACCATGACCGAGATCAAGCGCCGCACGTACGAGATGATCGCGCAGCGCTACCTGGCCCAGCTCTACCCGAACTGCCAGGTGGACAAGGCCAAGGTCGAGGTGTCCATCGCGGGCGAGCGTTTCGCGGCCAGCGGTCGCGTGGTGAAGGACCCGGGCTGGCGCGTGGTGTTCCAGGGCGAGGCCCAGGCCACCGACGCGAAGAAGGCGAAGGACGCCACCCCGACCCTGCCGGTGCTGACCGAGCAGGGCCCGGTGAATCGCCTGGCGTTGAAGGTGGACGCAAAGCGCACCACGCCCCCGCCGCGCTACACCGAGGGCTCGCTGCTGACGGCGATGAAACACGTCCACCGCACCGTCACGGACCCGATGGAGCGCAAGAAGCTCAAGGCCCTGGACGGCATCGGCCGGTCGGCGACCCGCGCCGGGATCATCGAAACGATCATCAAGCGCGGCTTCGTGGAGGTGAAGGGCAAGCAGCTCGTGGCCACCGTGGTCGGCAAGATCCTCGTGGACGCGTTGCCGGCCAAGCTCACCGACCCGGGCATGACCGCCCGGTGGGAGGCCCTGCTCGACGCGATCGCCAAGAAGCAAATCCCGCTGCACGCGTTCATGACGAAGCAGGAGGAGGCCATCGGCGAGCTGGTGGCCGCGGCGCGCGTCTCGACCCTGCCGACTATCCCGCCCGACGCGATGCCGGCGCGCAAGCCGTACACCGGATCGTCAACCCCGCGGCCGGCCCCGGACGGCGCGAAGAAGTGCCCGAAGTGCAAGAAGGGCTACCTGGTCCCCCGGACGGTGAAGAACGGTCCGAAGGCCGGGCAGACCTTCCACGGGTGCAACAACTACCCCGAGTGCAAGCACAGCGTCTGGCCGAAGTAAGGCCGGGCGCCCGACGTTCACGAAGCCTGCTGGCGACCACCGGGCGGGCTTTTTTCATGGCCATTCACCCGTTCCCATCCAGGAGGTACCACCATGCAGCAGCCCGATGTTCAGCCGTCCCCCGTTGACCAACCGTCGCCCGAGCGCGAACGGATCGTGGCCGACCTTCTGGGCGCCAAGCTCGACGCCTACGACGTCACCCGCCTGATGGTGGCCTGCTCGGACCCGGTGCCCCTGGGTTGCCTGGTGATGATGGGCGTACCGATGGAGGATCGGTTTTCCGTCATCGGCGTCCAGGGTGCCGAGGCGCAGCAGCAGGTCCGCGAGGAGTCGACGGCGGCCGACCTGTTGACCATGGCCAGGATCCTGGTCGTGATCAGCGAGCGCGAGGAGCGGGGCCTGCGCATGAACACGCCGGTGGGCGAGACCTTCTCGCTGCTGGAGATCAGCGCGCTTTGCGTCCACCTGCACGAGATCGGCGAGCCGGGCATCAACGCGTTTCTGCGGTCGGCGAACCTGGACGGTGCGCGGATCAACGAGCGCTACAACGCTGCGTTGGTGGAGCTGCCCGAGATCGAGAAGATGGCGCTGCTCGTCATGGGCCGGGCATGGGACACGACCGAAGACCTGGAGGAGGTGGAGCAGGTGGTCCGTGCCGGCTTCGAGTGCAGCCCCATCGCCGAGGCGATCGCCGAACGCCGGGCGACCGGCACGGGCGGCATCACGATGCACTGAGCCGGCGGCCTGTGCGACCACCGTGAAGCGCTCACCCCGGTGGGCGCTTCGTCGTACCGCAAAAAGTTGCCGGTTTCGCGCAAAAAGTTGCGGAGTCTGCGCAACATCTTGCGGAGGTGGCGCAACTTTTTTCCGAAGGCCCTGGCCCGGAGGGACCGGGTTTGAGCAGGCTTTTCCCGGGTTTGCGTGCGTGCCAGGGCACGGCCCCACCGACCGGGGTTGACGGCGGGCCAAAGGCCATTAGGTTGGTCGGAGGCACGGTTCGCCGTGCGATCCCTTACCAACCCGTCACGAGGACCCATGACCACGCCGACCCAATCGCACGTCGGGCTCAACGCCGCAGCGAAGGACTTTATTTTTGAAAACAGCCTGGTCATGGACCTGCGATCGGCGACCCCTACCCGCAAGCTGACGCACGCCTTCGCTCGGTACTGCCAGAAACGCTTCGACGCGCGCCACATCCCGTTTCGCGCGGATCCGCGGGTCGCGCAGGCCCTCTGGGCGACCATCCGGGCGAATCCGGGGTTCAAGGACCTCCCCACGGCGGTGTCGTCCTTTACCGATGGGCCCATCGTCCACGTGGCGACGGAGGCCCAGGCCGAGAAGAACCGGCGCAAGGTCCAGCTCGCCACGCTGCACGACCTGCCGGAGCAGGATCTGGTGAGCGCGATCCGACCGATCCTTTGGGCGTACCCGTCGATCTGCGCCAACGGCATGAGCAGCGGCGAGAGCTTTGGCGGACCGTCCGACGACTACCCGACCTACAAGGACCACTCGGACGAGCTGCGGGGCGCGCTCTCCGGGATTCGGGCGTGCCTGCAGTTCCTGGAACTGCACGCAGACCCGTCCAACGGCAAGCCCGTGGGCAGCTACGGCATGAAGCACATGGTCGAGTATTTCCACGAGCGCACGGGCCTGGGGCAAAGCTACGTCACCAACGGCGAGGGGATCATCGCCGCGCTCCTGCTGGGCTTCAAGGTTCGTCCGGACACGGATCGTCGTCCGTCCAACCCGAACCTGAACTTCGGCATGAAATACTCGCCGGGCTGGAATGGGGTGTGGAACCTTCGGCAATCCTGCGCCGATTACTGACCCGTCCCAACGCGTGGGGCCGTGCCTTGGCACGGCTTGATCGGGTTTGACAAGCGGTTGAAGCCTGGTAGGTACAGAGAAGGATGACCTACCAGGAGGGGATGATGGGGCGGCGAGCGAAACCGGTACGGCCCTATGCCGAAGCAAGCGCGTGGGCGCAGAGCATGGGCATCAAGTCTCAGCGCGATTGGTTTGAACGCCGCCGGTTAGGTCTAACGCCGGATGATTTACCAGCATCCCCTCCGCAGGTGTACAAATCTGAGTGGACAACCTGGGGGGATTTTCTCGGAACTGGCATCGCATATCGACAAAAAATGCCCATTCGGTCCTACGCCGAAGCGCAATCCTGGGCTGCAGCCCAGGGTATCTCGTCGAGGAGGGAATGGGTGTTGTGGTGCAAACGAGAAGGCTTCCCAGAGGATCTCCCCACGAACCCTTGGCGTTCGTACAAGTCCGAGTGGACGGGCTGGGGAAACTTTCTCATCGCCAAATCGTTATGCGGAACCTCACGGGTCGAGAAGATCTTAAAGCACTGCCTGGATAAGGTCTTGGACCTGGACCGGTCACGCATCACGCGGATCACCGATGCTGCAGGGCCGCTTATGCACGTGGACATGGCTGATCGTGGCCGGCGTCTCATCATCGAGTACGACGGACACTGGTGGCATAAGGAAAAACTGGCGCAGGATCGACGTAAGACCGAACGACTGCATGAAGCAGGATGGACGGTCATTCGGATTCGCCAGGAGCCGCTACCCCTCATCAACCCTGTGCTCGACCTGAATGTTGTAGCACCCTCGACGGCCAGCTCCTATGCCGAGTTGATCGCGGAGGTGATGAACCATTTGGATGGGTTGATCAACCGTGGGGCTCTGCCTGACCACGGATTGAGAGCGAAGATCGACATGGCCTTGCTGAACCCAGTTGATGCGGCGGAATACGGCGACATTCTTTCCCAGGGGAAGGTGCCCTACGCCGACCTCGCCGAAGTTATGGCCTGGGCGAGGAGCGAAGGTATTAAGACGGAAGCTGAATGGCGCCGACGGGCCAAGCGAATGGATTTTCCCAAAAACTACCCCACGGTCCCATCTCGTGCCTACCTCTCCGAATGGAAGGATTGGGGAACTTTTTTGGGCACCGGTCGCAAGCGCTCAAGACGGCCGTCACCAGCAGTCAAACTCGCCGACCTCGCCAAACTTGGCGACGGGCACGCGCAGAACGATGACGTCATCGACCGACCGCGTGCAGCATGAACGATCGTCCAGCGATCGTTAGAAGGCGCGGGCGTCGCGACCATCCGCGATTCCCGCGTTGACCTGCAACACCGTTCTGGCGTTGTCACCCCTCCAAGGCGTACCGGCACCCGCGGCTTTCCCGCGGCGAGGTTTGTTCAACCCCGATGCCGTGGTCCCAGGCCCCCGTTTTCGCCTCATCTGCTGGCTGGCCGTCCCTCTCAACGACGTGTAGCTCAACCGGTCCCTAGTGGGGTCCAGGAACGCGAGCGCTCGTTGTCTCACCCGTTCCCCTCGCTCCCTTCGGTCGGTGGGCGCGTGCGGCTTGCACAACGTCCTGGACCCCGTGACCGCTCTCGCTCTTCACACGTCCCGTGACGGCTCCATCCAAGCAGTAAGGCGAAACCCAACGGAGGCAAGACATGGACCACGGCATCGAACAAACCACGAACGGCAACAGCGACACCGCGGCAGTTCCTCCGCCTCCCGTGACTCACCACCAAGCAGATAGCAACACCACCACCAACACCACCACGAAGGAGAGCAAGACGATGAGCAAAGCAACGATCGACGCGGCCACCCTGGGCCAGTTCACGGGCACGGAAAACTACTACCGGCTGGGCCCGGTCCTGCGCGACGCGCTCGCGACGGACGGAGTCCACTACCTCATGACCAACGGCCTGGCCTGGCTGGTAACGGACGCTTTGGCCGTGGTGACCACCCGCCTGCAGCACGACGGCTTTTTCATGATCGAGTTCGTTCCGCACGACGACGGCTCGGGCTCGCTGGTCATCACCGACGGCAACGACGGCGAGATCTACCGTCAACGCTACCTGAGCCACAGCTACCCGCTGGCCACGCCGCTGCGCCTGTTCGCGGAGTGGGGGTTCGTTGAGAAAGAGCAGTGGATTGCTCTGTTGTCATCCGAGCACTGATCGCCCCACGCCCCGGACGCTACGGTTTCCGGGGCTCCCCACCCGACACGACACCAGGAACACCATGAACCTCATCACCATCAGCACGGGCGATCTGATCGGCCCGGCCCTCGACTGGGCGGTGGCCAAGGCCATCAACGCACCGTTCACCACCGGCCCGTTTTCCACCGACTGGGCGCTGGGCGGCCCGATCCTCGAAACGCACGGCGTCGGCTACTTCCGCAACGGCAAGCGTGTGTACGCCAACGACGCCAAGCGCTGGGAGGCCAATCGCATCGTCAACCTCGACGACGCGCCGATCCTGCGCCACGGCTACCGCGCCCTGGGCCCGACCCCGCTGGTCGCCGGCTTGCGCTGCCTGGTGCGCAGCAAGCTGGGCGAAACGGTCGACGTCCCGGCCAACCTGGTGGAGGCCTGAGCCATGGCGAAATCGACCTTTCAAAGTCGCGGCATGATCGGCGGTGTGTTCACGTGCGGCATCTGCGGCCGGCGCACGCGCCACACGGACCAGGGCATGTCCCACCTTTGCCCGCAGTGCGACACCTGGACGGCTACGGAGAACAGCATCGTCGACGGGCATTACAAGGGCATGTCCGAGGAGCTGGCGCGCGCCGAGGCCACCATCCTCCGGCTCAAACGCGAAGCGATGAAGCGGGGCGGGGACGCCCGGAGCCTGGGCCTGTCGCTCGACGGCACGCGCGACCTGCGCACCGAGATCAACACGATCCTCAGCGCCGTGGCAGCGCGCGGGCACCGACTCGACATCGCGGGCGGGGCGCTCCCGGGCGAGACGGCCCTGGTGGTGGACGCGAACGGCGACGCCGTGGAGGAACCGGACGAACCGCTGGCCGCGTACGCCCAGCTCTACGCGCTGCTGGTGGACGTGCTTCAAGGGCATCTGTCGGAGCAGCAGTTCGAGGACATGGGCGGCAGCGTGTGCCGCGACATCATCCAGCAGTCCCAGGCATAACGACGGATACCACGGCCCGGACGCGCCAGCCCAACCCCAGGAGCATGAGCATGGAACGCTTCACCCACGTCACGACGCGCAACAGCCCGAGCAGCAAGACCTACCAGCAGCCCACGTACCGCGACCATCCGGCGCGGGCCGTGCCCACCACCGGCGAGTTCACGCTCACCGTTGATGAAGCGCTGTACATCCTCGCGACGGCGGCCCAGGCCCGTCACCACCATTTCGATTGGGTCAAGCTCATGGACGCGCGTACGGTCTGGATCGGCTACGACCCGAGCCCGGCGGGCGGGTTCACCGAGCGCCGCACCAAGACGGCGTACATGGACGCCGGGATCATGATCTCGCCGGACAACTTCCACATCCAGGGGCGTGAGTCCACCGACGGCCCGCTGCTCAAAACGATGCACATCCGCATGGACGATCTGGTCCGCGACTTCGCTTTGGTGCCGCGCGAGGCAAAGCGCGAGGCGGCCTGATCCAGGCCAGCACGGGTGAGGTTCCCCGTGCGCTGATGCGGCACCGGTTCAACGCCCACCTTCGCGGCGGGCGTTTCCTTTGGGGCGTGCCCTGGCACCCTTCGGACAACACCTCGCCGGAGGCGAGACGGCACGCAACCCCGCCCGGCTGGCCTGCGGCCCACGGCCGGGCAACCCCGTGCACCGTGAGGCAGCAACCCACCGCGGCGTTGTCCGCCACGACCGTGCTGGTCGAGGCGCGGTGGTGCGTGGTCCCGTTCCCGTTCGTTGGTGCTGCTCCGTGTCGCCTTAAACCGACGTGTAGGACCGATTCGCCCACCGTTCAGGGCAAGGGGTTCGCGTCGCGCTTCCTCTCCCGGTCTTCTCCTCCCTGGCGTCGTCGAAGCGTGCGGCATCCGGTGAGCCCCCTGGCCCTTGTGGTCGTTCGGTCCTGTTCCCCGTTCAGGCGATGACGGCAGCAGGCAAACCCAACCGAACGGAGAGCAAGCCATGACCACGAACCAACCGACCACGAACCAACCGACCAGCACGAACGGCTACAACGAAACCGCGCAGTTCCTCGCACCCCAGGCTCCAACGACTGCAGGTATGACCACCGGCGACTACTTCGCCCAGCCCTACAACACGATGGCTGCAGGCTTCTACTTCTCGGACTACGAGGAGTACACGGCCAAGGCCCAGGCGCTGCGCGACCCGTTCGGTTCCCCGGTGGAGGAGTTCGAGATTCAGGCGATCGACCTGGACCGGGCGCAATCGGAGCTTTTCGAAGCCTTGAAGATCGATCAATCGACCCTGGAACGCTGGTTCGATGAGGTGGTCTACCTCGACGAGCACGACATGGCGGCGGTGTTCTTCCTGGTGGACAACAGCGGGTACGACCTCGACAGCGCGATGGACAAGAAGGACGACGTCTCGCTGCACCACGGCGACCTGCTGGACGCGGCCACGGAGCTGTTCGACGAGTGCTACGGTTCGTCGATCCCGGACAACCTCAAGTCCTACATCGATTACGAAGCGTTCGCCCGTGACTGCCGTTGCGCGGGGGACATGGTGGAGTTCGACTTCGGTGGCACGACCTACACCTGTACCAGCGCGAATCACTGCTGACCACGGGCCCGGGGCACCATCCCCGGGCGATGCGTTTTGGATCGTCGGGGCAGTGCCAGGGCACCCCTCGACGCCCGGGCATCCAGCGGGACCCCACGCCGAAGGCGCAGGGCCCGGAGGGAGGGGGACCAGGCCTCCGGCCGGTTTTCCCGTGGTGATGGGATCACCCCTTGACCGCCGACCGCGCGGCCCGCTTGCCCGCGGGCCTGGACCGCTGGCACACTCCCACCACCACACCACGACGGAGCACCCAAGATGGCCGACATGGAGCAAGAGCGCAGTTACGGGGATTGGTTCGGGACCTCGCCCCACGAAGACGACGACAAGGACACGGAGACGTTCGCGCGCATCCTGTTGGACCGGGGGCGGTTCCGCGACGAGCGGTTGAGGCACAAGGTGATGGAGCAGGTCACCCAAACGTTCTGGGAAATCGACGCGTTCGAGCCCATCAGGGTGGGCAAAAGCGGGTTTCATTTGCGGAATGGGCGCATCGTGTCCAGGCATGGTTCGGTCGACTTCGACCGCAACCAGGTCCGGACGATGGTGCTCAACAGCCCATTCCGAGATCGGGACGACCGTCATGGGCTCGTTCACGTCCGTAAGGTCCGGTGGGGCATGCTGGTGGCCCAAGCCGTGCTGACCGCCGCCATGGCGGCCCACGGCCAGGACGCTTACGCAGCCATTTCGCAGATTTTGAGCGTGTTCGGGACGTTCGATGCGGCGATTGAGCAGCTTCCGCCCGAAGAAGCAGCGTTGTTGACGGCGGCCCACCTCGAACCGCCTCCGGACGCATCGCAGGACTGGCTGATCGCCGCCAACGATCTGCTCAGTCGCTGGGGTGTCGCATCGATCGCCCCCGGCCAAGACCTGGACGACTGGCTCAATCGGCTGCAACAGCGAGGAATCGCCGTCGAGCGCAGCGGTCCCAACAACGACCACATCCGGATCCGCCCCATGGTCCTGCTGGTGCAGTGGTAACCGTCGCCTTGGCGACTTGACACACCCGCAGAACCCGCTAAGTTGGGATCTCGCACCCCCTCGCGAGATCCCCCCATGAAGACCCGCCTCATCAACCTGGACGCCACCCTGCGGCTCGTACGCCGCGCGCTGCGCGAGACCTTTCCCCGCCACACCATCGACGCGTCGCCGACCCCCACCGGGCGGTGCGGGATCCATGTCACCTGGTGCGACGGCCCGACCGTGGAGCAGGTGCAGCGGGTCCTCGCCCCGTTCGGCCTGGGCGGCTCGACCGAGGTGCATTGGCACAGCTTGAACGGCTCGCCGGTCACGTTCCAGCCGTTCATCCACGTCCTGCGCTCGACCACTGGAGAACCGGTCGACCCGGTGGCGCCGCAACCTTCGGCGACGCTCACGACCATCACGACGTTCAAGGAGTGTTCGACCTGGACCGCACACCTGCGCGAGCTGGACCTGATACGGCGGAGCAAACGCCTGCTGCGCCGACTGGAAGGGCAGAGCGCGCTGGCCGAGGCGATCACCGCGACTTGACGGGCGCGCGGAACCCGCTAGTAATGGTTGGAGCACCGCGTGAGCGGTGCCGCCACCACTCGCACAGGAGAACCCGCCACCATGACCGTCGCACACCCCGCTCGCAAGCCGGCTCCCCGGACCTCCCCGCCGGGCACGATGGTGCGGTCCGAAGCGGCGGCGTACCTCGGTTGCAGCATTTACGCGGTCGGCCGCCTCTGCCGGCGCTACGGGGTTGAGCGCACCCGTGGCCCACGCGGCTACAACTACGTGACCCAGGCCGGCCTGGCCAAGATCCGGGCCCAGCTCGACCACATCCGCAGCGGCACGCTGCTGACCGAACGCGAGGCGGCGGCCCGGGCGGGCGTGTCGTACGCGACCCTGCGGACCATCCAGGCGCGCGGCGAACTGACGCCGGCGTTGCGGACCCCGCGGGCGCGCTACTTCCACCCCGACGACATCGACGCGATGGTGGCCCGGCTGGACCCCCAGGGCTACGTGTCGACGGCCAAGGCCTGCGCGAAGCTCGGCTTGACGCGACAGCGTGTGTCCCAGCTCGTGCTCCGGGGGCGGCTGCACCCGAACATCAACCCTCGCGGGCAGCGGCGCTTCGCGGTGGTGGAGCTGGACGCCTACGCGGCGCAGGACCCTGTTCAGGGGCACGGGGTTGCCACCAACGTTTGACATTTGTCCGTGCCCTGGCACGGCTTGATAGACAGTAGAAACTTGCCAAGTGCATGGAAGTACGAGAGCTTGATCCGACCGGCCCGGCACCAGCAGGGCCTTCACATCGACAGGAGGGGAACCCCATGGAGCAGTTGGGCACCACATACGAGGACCGTTTCACCGACCCGGACGACCAGGCGGAACCGGCGCTGGCGTTCACCGCGGACGCGCTGGGCACCGGCGCGAAGGGCGGCAAGGCCCCGGTGGCGATCCCGGACGTCGAGGACGTGGACCTGAGCAAGCCGCTGGCCCCGACGCACGACGAGAACAAGGGCTTCATGAGGTTCATGCCTCCCTTGGTGAAAGCCCTTAACCGTAAGGGCGTGCCGTTCGCCATCGACGGGAACACGGGCGAGATCACGATCAACGGGTTCTACAAGAACGGGCCGATGAAGCTCGAGATCGAGGCGAACGACGACATCGTGGCGATCGACAAGAGGGGCAAGCGCCAGGTCATGCAGTCCTACGACGACCTGGTGAAGCTCAACTTCCACTGGTGGCGGCAGTCAACCGGCCAGGGGGTACCCCGCAACCCGGATCGTCCGTGGCTGGACGAGTTCCTCGACAAGGGCTGGGTGCGCCGGTCCGTGATCTACCTGCCGAGCACGGACCAGGCGCCGGCGGACGACGAGTAAGCCCCACCCACTACGCCCATGGATCAACGGTCGCTACGGCGGCCGTTTTTCGTACCGGGGCGTGGCCAGGCTGGGGTGTTCACCGGAACCTCGTAGAATCGTGCGGGTCCGTTCCACCACCACGCCACGCCATGATCATCGACGAGACCAAAATCACATCTTTCCAGACCATCTGCACGATCGTCCTGCGCGAGCTGCGCGTGGAACGGAGGCTCCACCAAGCGGTGTTGGCGGACCAGTGCGGCAAGCCGCGATCGTTCTGGGAGAAGATCGAAGCCGGGAAGTCCAAGCTCGACTTCGACGTCCTACTGCGTGCCTGCTGGGCACTCGACGTTGCGCCGTCCCTCGTGATGGGAACGGCGGAGCGCTACACCTTTGCGATGAAGGACCGTGGCTGGTCGGTCGTTTTCACCGACCTCGGCGGTGCCGACGCTCTGTTGAACCACGCCATCGAGTATTGGGACTCGCCGGGCCACCGAGCGCAGCAGGCCTCCATGTGGGTGGATCGGGCGATCCTCGACACGCCCTGGCGGATGGACAACGTCACCTACCCAGGCTGGTACGGCCTCAAGGCGGTTTTCGAGTACGCGGTCAACGAGGACTTCCGTGCGATGCAGAACGACAAGGAGCGATTCAAGCCGTTGCCGTCGGCCCTCGATCTGGCCGCGCAGAACGGGGTGAACGGTGGTGGCGGGGTGAACGGCGTCAACGGCGATCCCCAAGGGATCTGACGGTGGGCACGCTCGACGACGCCCCGCGTACGTTGCGCGACCCCCGAGAGATCGCTCAGCGCCGGGCCATGCTCGCGGAGCCCCACGTCGCCCCGCTGGCGTTGTACGTCCAGGGCCTGCGGGCGCAGCACCCGACCTGGGAGTTTCAGGACTTCGATCCCCTGGACGGTGGCGTGCAGGCGGACATGCTGTTCCTGCTCGAAAAGCCCGGGCCCATGACCTCGCCCAACGGCAAAAAGCAGGGTTCCGGGTTCATTTCCCGGAACAACGACGACCCCACGGCTGAGGCCGTGTTCCGGTTCATGGAGGAGGCGGGCATCCCGCGCAAGCGCGCTGTCCTCTGGAACGTGATCCCGTGGTGGGACAAGTCGATCAAGTTCACGTCGGCGGAGGTCCGTCGCGGGATCGACGAGCTGCGCAACCTGCTCCCGTTGCTCCCGGCGGTTCGCACCGTGGTGCTGGTCGGTGGCCAGGCCCGTCGGGCGCTCCCCATGTTGCAGGCGCTGCGGCCGGACCTGCGGATCTGCACGTCGGCGCACCCGGGGCGGCAGGTGTACCGCTTCAACCCCGATCAGTGGAAGGCCATACCGGAGCAGTGGCGGGTGGCGGGGCTGGCGGCGCGGCTGGGCCTAGCGTAACCGAACCAGTAGACGACGGTCACTGGGCACTTTTGCTGGTCTGGCCCACCACGATGCTCTGCTGGTCTAGAAGGGCTTCGAAGATCGTCGATCCCGCTGATCCCGGGCAAAAATCTTTCCGCCCGGTTACGCGTCCCCTTAAAATAGGCAAAAGTCCCAACGGCTCAAGGACATGACTACAAACGAAGCTTTTTCCCGGGTGTTGATCGACGCGCTTCTCGCGGACCAGGGTTGGAAGACCACCGACCCGACTCAGGTGCGGTATGAAGTGGTGATGCCGGACGGCACGCGTGCCGACTACGTTCTATGCGACCGGCATGGGCGATCGCTGGCGGTGATCGAAGCCAAGCGCTTCACGACGAACCCGGCGGACGCGGCGGAGCAGGCCAAGCGCTATGCCGAGCATCTGAACGTCCCGTACGTCTTCTTGACCAACGGCGCCGAGCTTCTGTTTTGGGAGTGGCGGGCTCAAGCCCACCCACATCCGGTCAAAACGTTCTTCAAGCAGGACGACCTTGAACGCCGGTTCGCAAGCCTGACGGTCCGTAAGGACCTGCTGTCTGTGCCGATCGACCTGAAGATAGTCGAGCGGGAATACCAGACCAAGGGCATCGACAAGCTCTGCAAGGAAATGCAGCAGGGCAGGCGCAAGTTGCTGGTGGAGATGGCCACCGGCACGGGCAAGACGCGCACGGCCGCGGCATTGATCAAACGGCTTTTCGAGGCCAATGCAGTGACCCGTGTGCTCTTCTTGGTGGACCGTATCCCGCTCGCGAAGCAGACCGAGGACGCGTTCGCCGAGCATCTGCCCGACTACCCGGCCTATGTGCTGCGCGCAGGACGTCGGTTCCAGGACGAGAAGCGGATCACCGTGACCACGTTGCAGAGCATGGTCAACATCTATTCGGAGTACTCGTCCGGCTACTTCGACTTGATCATATCGGACGAGTGCCACCGCTCGATCTACGGCCAATGGTCCGGGGTTCTCAAATACTTTGACGGGGTGCAGATCGGACTGACCGCGACGCCTTGCGTCGCCAACCTGGACGACGCACAGGCGGACGCGGATGACAAACAGTTCGTTCGCGACACGCTGCGATTCTTCGAGGTCGATGAGCCGACCTTTTCATACAAGCTCAAAGACGCCATTTCGGAAGGCTGGCTCGTTCCATATCAAGTGTACGCAGCGCAGACCGTCAAAACGGCGGCGGAAGGCGGGTTCGAAGTCTACCGCAAAGACCTTGATTGGCCGGCCATGGACGACGAGACGTCCGCTGAATTCGAGCAACTATTCGCCAACCGGGATTCGATCATGATCGACCCGGCCGCGCTCGAGCGAAAGTTCACCATCCCAGAGCGCAACCGCGCGATCGTCCGGGAGTTCCGAGACGTGTTGCAGAACGGCTTCACGGACCAAAAGGGCGTGCTCCGGATGCCGCTGATCGGCAAGACCATCGTTTTCGCGGTCAACAAGAAGCACGCCGAGACGCTGGCCAACCTGTTCGACACCGAGTTCGCCGACAAGAAGCCGTCGCCGGACGTGCGCTACGCCGACTACGTGGTATCAGGCGCCGGGCCGGACGATACCGTTGACGCGATGGCGAAGATCAAGCGGTTCAAGAAGGAGCAGTTTCCTCAGATCCTCGTGTCGGTCAACATGCTCGACACGGGTTTCGATTGCCCGGACGTCGTGAACCTGGTGTTTGCGCGTTTCACGCGCTCCGCCATCCTGTACCAGCAGATGCGCGGCCGTGGCACTCGCAAAGCCAAAAACAAACCAGTTTTCACCATCTTCGACTTCGTTGGCGTCGTGGCCTACCACGGTGACGAGGATCCGGTCGGAGAGGGCGGCATCGTGGTGTCGAAGACCCCTCGAACAAAGAAGTACGAACCGACACGCCTGCTGTCACTCGACGTAGACGACCACATCGACCCGACCACGCGCGAATGGATCACCATGGACGAGGACGGGAACATGCAGTTCCCCGAGGCGTCTGCTCAGCGCGCCGAGGAGCTGGGCGCACGGTTCGAAGCCTGGCGGCTGCAGCAGACCGTGACCCCGGAGCAAGATCGCTGGCTGCGTATCCTCGGCGCGCAGATTCGCGCAAACGCCGACGATTTGACGGAGTTGTTTCCCGAGCACTTCGCCTACTTCCACACCTTTTCGCAGATGGGTGGCCTGAAAGAGGCCGAGCGCGTCTTCGGTTCGAGTGAGGCCGTACAGAGTCTGATCGGTTCACTTAACGCCGCGCTTTTCCCGATCGACGATTCGGGCGCCCCCGACGCGCCAGTAGATCAGCCGGTCGCGCACTAACACTCATAAATACGCAAGGTAGCACCTATGCCATTAACGCCGAACATGCGGCGGTCAATCGACCAGATTCGTGATTACCTCTTTGGAGGCGGTTATCCTGATCCAGTGTCGAACGCTGAACAACTGTCGTTCCTCTTCTTCTTCTACCTGATCGAAGGGATCGACGCCGAGAACACCATGAAGGCGCGGGTGCTGAAACATCCGTACCAAAGCATTTTCGTCGGTGACTGGGCGGTGAAGAACCCACTCAACGCCGACCAGGGAAAGAACACCATTCCTCGTGATCGGTTCAAATGGTCGGTGTGGGCCAAGGCGATGTCTGGCGAGGCACTGGTGCGGTTCGTCCGTGACGAAGTTTTCCCGTTTTTTGCCGAGATGGGTGAAAGTGCCGCGCACAACTTCATGGACGGCGCGCGACTGAACATCACGGATCCCACGGTGCTCACGCAGGTCGTAAACCTGGTCGATGGGCTGCGGCTCGATGCGGCTGATGCTGACACGAAGGGCGACCTTTTCGAACATGTCCTGCGACAGATTAAGCAGGCTGGCGAACTGGGGCAGTTCCGCACGCCACGACACGTGATTCGGCTTATCACGGAAATGGTGGACCCGAGGATTGGGGAGACCATTTACGACCCGGCGGCCGGTACGGCAGGGTTCCTGGTTGCAGCGTACAACCACATCCGTGTGGCGAACTCATCGCCTAACGCGATCGAGACGGTCGAAATGGACGGCAAGCAGCAACGGCGGGGCGCTGGTGACCGACTCTCGATCGCGCAGAATACAGCTCTGCAAAACGCTACCTTCTTCGGCAACGACGTGGATCCGAAAATGGTTCACTTGGCGACGATGAATCTGATCTTGCGTGGCCTGCCGAACGTTCGTGTGCGGCTACGCAACGTGCTGACCACTGCCATTGAGCGGGAGCAGAAGGAAGCGCTGGGACTCCCGGCAGACGGGTATCACGTGATCCTTGCCAATCCACCGTTCGCTGGACGAGTAGACAAGGACCGTGTGGTCGAGGATGTAAAGGTAGGAAGCAGCACCGCGACAGAATTACTTTTTCTGAAATACATGATTGACAGCCTGCGTGTCGGCGGTCGGTGTGGCGTCATTGTTCCCGAGGGCGTGCTATTCGGTTCAACCGGTGCCCATAAGGAACTGAGACGACAACTGATCGAGAACAATACGGTCGAAGCTGTCCTCTCTCTTCCCGGTGGCGTCTTCCAGCCCTACTCGGGCGTGAAGACTTCGGTCCTCTTCTTCCGGAAAGGTGGTCGGACCGAGAACGTGCTCTTCTTGCACGCGGACAACGATGGCTACAAGATGGACGCGAACCACGATGTTCCCATCGAAGCCGACGACTTGCCCGAGCTCGCAAGCGTGTTCCGAGAGCGTGAGGCCAAGCTGACCGCGTGGCAGCGCCGGAACGCTGATGACGAATGGCAGGAAAAGTGGTGGTTCGCTGACGCAGCCACGCTGCGTGTCAACGAGTACAAGCTTTCGGCAGGGCAATACCGTCCTCAAAGCAATGCTGCGGTCGAGCATCGGGACCCGAAGGAGCTTCTTGACGAACTCTCTGCGCTCGAAAACGAAATCGTCGACGAGGTTCTGGCGTTGAGCATGGCGTGGGCGGAGTTCGTTCGATGAACACCCAGCCGTTGAGAGACCTATGCGCCATCCGGCACGGCGGTACGCCCAGCAAGGCCAACCCTGCCTTTTGGCTCGGCGACATCCCGTGGGTGTCGCCGAAAGACATGAAGAGCAGTCTCATACAGGACGCGTCGGATCACATATCCGTGGAAGCGATCGAGAACTCGGCAGCGAGCCTTGTTCCTGCGAAGACCGTCTTGGTCGTCGTTCGCTCGGGCATTCTGGCGCACACGCTGCCCGTTGCTCAGACCGCCCGGCCACTCGCGTTTAACCAGGACATCAAGGCTCTGACGCCCGATGTGACCAAGATTGATCCAGATTATGTGTACTGGTTCCTGCGAGCGCGCGCATCGTTCACCATCCAGCAAGGGGTGAAAAAAGGGGCGACCGTCCATAGTCTTCGATCGGGCTTTTTGGAAAACCTTCCAGTTCCAATGCTCGCCGACTCCAAGCAGCGCGAAATCGTCGATCTGCTGTCACGAGCCGACGGCATCGTCAAACTGCGGAAAGACGCGCAGCGCGTTGTAGCAGACCTTCTGCCGGCCGTCTTTGCGGGAATCTTTGGTGACCCGGGGACGAATCCCATGGATTGGCCGATGGCCACTTTGGGGGACGTCCTGACGTCGGCGGACTACGGCAGCAGTGCAAAGGCGTCCAGTGAAGGGGTTGGTTTGCCGATGATCCGAATGGGCAATGTGACGTATTCGGGCGAACTGGACCTGAGCGATCTGAAATATGTCCATTTGGACGCTGAGGACATTGAGCGATTTGGACTGCGCGACGGTGATATTCTTTTCAATCGGACCAACAGCAAAGAGCTCGTAGGCAAAACCGGTCTTTGGGACGGATCGACAGATGCCGTCCTCGCCTCGTATTTCATTCGGCTTCGGGTGAATCGCACGATCGCGTCGCCCACATACGTATGGGCGTTCATGAACTCTGCACACATGAAGCGGGTGCTCTTCGCCACAGCCCGCGGCGCAATCGGCCAATCGAACATCAACAGCAAGGAGTTGAGGGCATTTCGTATCCCGCTGCCGCCCGAGCACCTGCAAAGAGAGTTCGAAGAACAATGCCGGGCGCTGACCGACTTGAGGGCTCAACAGCGCAGATCGCTCGAGAAAGCCGAGGCGGCATTGAATGCTCTGATGGCGCGGTGTTTCCCCGTCTGAGCCATCAAACGCGCTGACGCCACGACCTCTACCAACGACCATCACGTATGAACGCAACGTTCTATGCCGGGTTCACTGGCTTACAGTTGCCGCCGGAGATGGACGAGCTTGATCTCGGCCAAGGGCTTGTGCTCCGGCGCACGTATGCTCATCTGATGAGTTCGTACACGATGGCGTTCAAGCCGCCCGAAGCACCGGGGAAGCATCACCCCGCGCCGTGGAAGGCGACGACACGCCACGACGGGTTCGACGTCCACACGGAGTTGATGATCCCGCCCGGGTACAAGCCGCCGGGGCAACTCACCGCCTTCGAGGTGGCGAGAACGATCACCAGCGTTCTGCGGCTCTTCGTCGATCCGACCATCCGCTTTCTGGTGCAATCGACGCACTCGCTCTCCGAGGTTGCGACGACCCCGGACCGCGAGATCGCGATCACCCCGGTCGAATCGACGAAGCAATACATTCAACTGGCCCTGGTGAGCGATGGAAACGCACCGGCTCGGCTGACGTGGGTGCGGGACCATTGGCAAAACGCAGTCGCGCTGATGGCGTCCCACGCCGATTTCCGTCTCGCTATGGAAGCCTTCGAACTGTCCACGTTCGTCCCGCACCACGCCCTCACGCTTGTCTCATTGTGGGGTGCGCTCGAGGCGTTGTTTTCCCCCTCGACCTCGGAACTCCGGTTCCGCGTTTCGGTGTTGATCGCGTCGTACGTTCACCCCCCGGGCGAGGGGCGTCTCGCTCTTCAACGCGAGATCTTCGACCTTTACGACAAACGGTCAGCTGCGGCGCATGGCAAGCCGAAGCACGAAACCACGCACCTCGTTCAGACGTTCAACATCCTCCAGCGCGTTCTGGTCCGCATGATCGAGGAGAATGCGGTGCCAAGCAAAACGGCGCTCAACCAGATGCTGCTTGGCACGCCGTAAGACGCCTCCCCGCTCTGGGGATCGCGTGTCGGTCGGCCTCGTCATATTCCGAAGGGTGAGCCGAGCCGATGGCGGTCCCTCGGGGTTGATGTTCGATCACCGCTGCGCTTTGACCGCACAGCTACATCACGGGCGGAATCGCAACGCTGCGCTGGTCTTCAGGGTGCGCATGGGCTACCGTACGTACAGCAGGACCACACGACAGGAGACCACCCATGCTTACCGCGCGTTTTCTCCCCGCTGCTCTGCTCGCGGTTGGTCTGGTGGCGAGCCCGTTGAGCTGGGCGGAGCAGCCGATCAACACCACGAACATCGGCCCCGAGCTGTACGTCCCCAAGGTGCGCTCGCGCAACGGCCAGCCGCCGCTGGCCCATTGCCGTCAGATCAACCAGGAGGTGAACGGGCACATGGTCTCGCGCCGGCAGTGCATCACTCCGGCGTCGATCCCGCCGGACCGCGAGGGGTCCTGACAGATGGCACCCGTAGAGCAACATTCCCTGCATTGACCGGGCAGTGTGCGTTGGGTTCGGCAATGTCCGTTGCTTGTCGGCTGATCGGTACAAGCCGAACTGGCCGACGCTGCGCTGCGATTTGGATGCACGCGACTCGGTGGTAACCTCGTGAATCCTTGCGCTTGCAAACTTTCGAAGCGCGCAACACGGCGGGCCTATGAGGCCGCGCACCCGCATAGACGAGACCGGGATGAAGGTGTTTCTTGACGATGAGCGGGCAGCGCCCGACGGCTGGGAACGGGTCTACTGGCCCGACGAGGCCATTCGGTTGCTGGCAAGCGGGGCGGTCGAGGAAATAAGCCTCGATCACGACCTCGGCGACGACAAACGCGGAACCGGCTACGACGTCATTCTGTGGATGGAGGAGGCTGTCGCACTACGGGGGTTCCGCCCGCCGAAGATCACGGTGCACTCGGCCAACTCGTCCGCGGGCGATAAAATGCGCGCCGGCGTACTTGCCATTGAACGCCTCGCCAAGCGCAACACGCGTTAATGCTCTCCAACATGAGTTTCCTCGACCGCTCGTACGACCATCTTTTTGAAGCCAGAACGTCGCTGCCGTGGTGGCCTTGGATCGGTAGCAAGTTCGCGGCATCCACCGTAAGGACGATGGTTGTGGGCGAGAGCATCTATGAATGGGAAGATAAGGACCGTGAAGTTTTTCAGAGGCGCTACGCGCGCTCAACCGGCCTCCGAGAGACGCACGAACGGCATGCCCTAAGCTTCAGGCGCAACTCGCCTTACGTGCGCAACATCGAACGCGCCATTTTTGCCGCATCCAGGCCAAACGATGAGCAAAAGCTCAACCTTTGGACGTCGGTCGCCTACCACAACCTCGTGCTCGAACCGCTGCGCGACATCGAACATCGTCCTACGCAAGGACAGTTCCGCAATGGATGGTCAGAAGTTCTTGACCTCTGCGAGCTGCTCGCCGTGGAGCAACTCCTGGTCTACGGCGTGGGCTCGGTCAACGCGCTGCAAGAGGTCGCCCGTAGTAGAGGCGTCTCGTACCGCATCGAGAAAGGGCAGAAAGTCGGGCGCTGTGCCGCGAGACGGGGGGTGATTGACACGAGCGAAGCTCAAATCAAACTGCTCTTCATCCGACATCCGAGCGAGTTTTTCAGCTGGAAGCGCTGGGGACGCGTGATACGCGAGAACCTAGCGGTCCAGTTCGGCGACCCCGGCGGCGAAGGTGGTCTCAAAGGGTAACTCCGTCGAATGCCGACGAGGCGATCGCGGCTTACTTCTTGAGGCACCCGCCCGGCTTCCCGCAGTGCGAGGCGAGAAAGTCGGCCAAGCTGCGGGCCTGCTGGGCCTGGATGGTCCCCGGGGCTTTGCGCTCGACCTCGGTGGCCATCTGATCGGCACCTGTGAGGATCTTCGCGCGCTCGGCATCGAGCTGGGCCTGGGGCACCACCTGCGGCGGCGTCGGGAAGGGCACCGGGACCGGGGGCTCGACCACCCCGTTGGCGGGCGCGGGCGTCGGAAGCAGCGAGTTCAGTACCACCACCCCGCCCACGCACACGACCGTGATGGCTAGGACAACCCCGAGGATTTTCAAACGCCGGATCCGCTCCTCGCGTGGCAACACCTTGATCGGCGGCAACCAGAAAAAGAAAAACACGATGGAACTCCCCTGTTGTGGGCACCTGCGGGTGCGTTACTCACAGCTTAAGCGGGTACGGTCCGGTGTCAACTCAAGCCGTGCCAGGGTCCGTCTTGTTAGGTTGACGGGGACCCGGAAGCTGCTAGATCTGGACGTGCGCGACGGCCTTGGGCCCCGCGTCCGATCAACACGACACCAGGAGGCAGATCACGATGTCCAAGGCTACGCAGGACCAACCCACCACGGCGGACGCACGCCCGGCCCGACGGCTCAGCACCGCGGAGGCGGCGTTGCTGCTCGGGCGCCACACGCAATCCGTCACGCTCCTGGGCCGGACCGGGCGTTTGCCACGGGAGCGGGGCGAGAAGAAAGCCTGGACCTACGCCGAGGCGGACGTGCTGGCGTTGAAGGCAACCTTGGCCCCGCCGACCGGGACGATGAACACCGCGGAATGCGCCCGGTACCTCGGGCTGTCGACCGACAGGGTCGCGCAACTGGCCCGAAGCTGCAAGATCCCGTCGACCCGTGGCGGTAAGGGGCCTGGCAACGGTCGCCTCTTCACGCTGGCGGACGTCGAGCGGTACGCAGCCTTGCGGGCGGTGAGCATGGGCTACGTGTCAGACACCCTGGCGCGCGACGCGCTGGACCGCCGCGAACTGGCGCGCTTGCAAGTTCCGCAGCCGAAGGTCGAATCCGCTCCGGCCGCGGCTCCGGCGCCCGCCCAGCGGTTCGTCCTGCCGGAGGTCATGCGGAACTGGCCCATCCTGGACGATCGGGACCGTGTACCTCGTCAGCCGGGGTATGGGGCGGAGGCGATCTGATCCACGCGAAGCCGTGCCTGGGCACGGCTTGCGTTCCCCTGGGGGCCTGCTAGGTTGGAAGTAGGACACCAACGATCGCCAACGGAGGAGACCTTGAGCGACCCGACCACACCCCAGGATTTCGTGCTGCACCCCACCCGCGGCTTGCTGAACCAACCCGTGTCACGAGTGGTCACCGTCGGCAAGCCGTCCTACCTTCCACCCGGCATGCTCAGCGCGGCGGTGGAGGACCCAGCGCCCGTGCGAGCGGCACAACTCGTCCAGCCGGCCCTGGAGCAGGCGGAGTCGACCGTCCTGGACTTCTTCGCGGTGATGCTGTTCAGCCACGTGGTCGGACTGCTGGCCCACTGCCACCTGCTGGGCAAGGCGCTCGAGGTGGGCATGGAGGCGAACGACGCGTGCCGCAAGGGCCCGAGCCAGGCACCGCGTGGGGCAGCGGTGCCTTCCCCGACGGGGCATGTGGCGGCGTTCGGTCCGCGTCGCCAGGCGGGCCTGACGCGCTCGACGGTCAGCTTCGGCCGGCGCTGATCGAGACAACCCAATGAACGCCCTCGACACCGTTCGCGCTGAAAACCCGCACGTGCCGGCGCGGCTCCTAGACGATCTGCTCTGGACGGTGCAGCGCGGGGCGTTCGGGCCGGAGGTGGACACAGCGTATAGCCGCGCGCTGATGGCGGTCAGCGACGCGAGGTCGGCGCGGCTGAGGGGCGGCGGTTGGCTTGGGCCACCCTCCCTCCGTGGGTGGTCGCAGGCACTGGCGCGTTTCCCCGCTTCTTGGGCTTGTACTTGCAGGCAGGGAAGTTGGAGCAGGAGCGAAACTCCCCGTAGGGGCCGTTGCGCAAGACCAAGACCCCTCGTTTGCACGACGGGCATTCTTCCTCCTGCACGACCTCACCATCGGTGTCGGTGATCGACACCGCGCCGTCCTGCTCGAGTTCCCGCAAGAAGCTCGAACGCTGACCCCGTGCCGTGAACATGGCGACGCTGCGTCGTGCCCTGGTCAGGGCCACGTAGAACAGTCGACGCTCTTCCCCGTCAGGGTAGTTGTCCCCGGCGGGCATGGCCAACCCCAGTACCGGGTCGTCAGTGCGCGTGTTCGGAAAGCTCCGGCCGCGTAGAACGCTCAGCATTTCCGGCAAGATCACATAGTCGGCTTCGCTTCCCTTCGATCGGTGGACGGTGAGGAACGACACGTCCACCCAGCGCTCGAAGCGGGTCTTGTTGGCAGGGACGTACTGCCGATCGGCGTTGTAGCGCCCAAGCACGAAGACCGAAACCTTCCCATCGCGCCCAGGGGGGACGCTGCCGTCCTGGACCCCATGGGCCAGTTTCATCACGAACTGATCGATGGCGTCGGCCAGCTTGTCCTTGTTGTCCACCTGGAACGCTAGCAGCACGGGTCCGATGGCGGGGGTGACCGACGTCACGCGTTTGCTGATCTGCGTTGGGTTTTTCGACACGAACCGGCTGGACACGTCGCACAGCGCCTGGGGGCAGCGGAACGTCTGTTCGAGCTTGAGCACCTGCCCGTGGCCGAACCATTCCCGGAAGCCGGTCATCACCGACACGTCCGCGCCGGCGAAGCGGTTGATGGACTGCCAGTCGTCGCCCACGGCGAACAGGTATCGCCCGGGCTTCTGAACCAAGGCGCGGCACAAGCGGGCCCGAGCCCGGGAGGCATCCTGGAACTCGTCGGCCATGACCAGTTCGTAGGGCGCCTCGTAACGACCGCTTTCCAGATACTCAGCCGCTAGGTTGAGCATGTCCTCGAAGTCGATGCCGTCCTCCGCCGACAACGCGGCGTCCCATGCTTTGATGATGGGCTCGGCGATGTCGAGGAACATGCGGTACCGATACTTGAAGGCATCGTCCGGCAGGGCGTCCAGGCGTTGGCGCAGCGCCGCCGCGGTCAAGCAGTTGCTTTTGGCGTGGCTGATGAACGTTCTCAGCAGGTTCACCAGTTCCTCGGGCTCCATGGGCTTTTGACCGCCCGAGGGAATCTCGCGATCCGGGTTGGGGTCGAGTTGGATGCCCCGGCGGGTCAGCTCGTTGGCCAGGTGCTTGAACACGTCGCCGGTGCGGACCTGGTGGGACGTCGTTTCGATCAACGACGTCCCACGTTCCCGATGCAACGTGCGCTTCCAGTCGACGCCGGCGAGGTAGTCGCCAAAGTGCGGCGGGGCCTTGCCGTTGGCGTCCAGGGCGAAGTGCTCGTGGTACAGATCAATGCCCGGGTAAAAGAAGTCCGGGCGGTATTGGCGATGGTCCTCGTCGGCGGTCTTGAACTTGTACCGCTCCTCGTAGAGGTAATCCACGCCGTTGTAAAACAGCCAGTTGGAGAGGGTGGCCTCTTCCTGGCTGCGCACGCGCTTCCCGTCGGCGGTGAGGGTGCGGCCGTTGCCTTGATCGTCCCAGACATCAGGTGAGCCGTTCGATCCGAACGCCGGCAGATCCTTGCCAAACACGAACCGGAAGAGATCCCATTGGGTTCGGAAGGTGGCGGAGCGGTCCTTGAGCTGATCGACGATCTCGGTCAGCTTGCTGATGCCGCCGGCGGTGTCGGTGGCCCAATCCGGGACGTCCGGCTTTTCCTTCGTGGCCTTACCGATGATGGCAAGGCCCAGGGCGTGGAAGGTTGAGGCTTCCACCGCCACGTTGCTCATGGCGAGCCGCTCGAAGGATTTGGCGGCACGGTCCGCGAGTTCGTCTGCAGCCTGCTTGTTGAAGGCCAGCATGACAATGCGCTTCGGTTCTGCGAAGCCCCGGTTGATTGCGTAGGCGGCTTTTGCCACCATGGTGGACGTCTTGCCCGAGCCGGCCGACGCAACCACCTGCACGCGGTTGTCGAAGCAGATCACGGCCCGCGCTTGCTCCTCGCTCAGAGCCTTGCGCTCCGCCCGGTCGAACAGGTCCTTGCAGGCCTTCAACTCGCGCTTCGTATGGGCCTCGTTGAGCGCGGCCCAGTGGGGTCGGTGGTCGGTTTCCCATTGAACAAGCGAGCGCTCAATATCAACCGCCTCGTTACCCAGCCTAGCTTGGACGTTGGCTTTCTTCATGCGCGCACGAATGGCCTTCACGTCGATTGACGGTCGGGCCGCTTCAATGGCCGCCTGCACCTCGTGCGTGATCCAGCGCCGATCGGCTTCGGCAGCCTGCTCTTGCTGGCTCTTGTCTTCCAGCCAATCGAGCACGGTCTGATGTGCGTCGCGGACGAACGCCACGTCCTGGCGGATTTGCTTCTCGACCAGCGCAGCTTCCACCGCACTGGTCAAATCGGTCGCTCGGGCGTTGGGCAGCCCGTCCACCTTCACGACCCGCGTGGGGCTTGGGTGGAGCGTGACGTCGGTCCAGAACACTCCCGGATTCACCCGATACGAGCCGGCGTCGTCGACGTTGACGGCGTGCGTTTTTCCATCCACCGTCAACGACAGTTTCAAGCCTTCAAGACAGAGGCGCCAATCCGGCGATCGCGTCAGTTTTCGGCCCCAGGTGGTGGGAGCCCATTCTTTTTTCATTGCTTGCCCTGCAATAGCCCCGGAATCGGGTCTCGGTCATCCCCGAGACCCGGTCGCGCCATGATAGCCTGCCGCCGCTTTGAAGGCAGGTGGCGCGCGCTATGGTTATGCAGCGAGCGATTTATATCGCTCGCGGCCACATCATCGGCGTTTGGCTTTCGGTTGTGGGCAGGTCTCAACCCTGGCCGTGGAGCTTCTTTTCGATGGCCGCGTCGAGCCAGGCGACGAAACGTTGCACGGTGTTGATCGACGACTCCAACGTTTCCCGGTTGACGTGCACGGTAGGTGGGGAGAACCATGTCGTCGCGTCTTGGTCGATGCCGTCGAACAGTTCCACCTCGCCAGCGTCGAGAAAAACCGAGCGTGCTGCCCCGGACTTCCGGTCGGCGTGCCGTGGACGGATTGAGGTAAGTTCGATCTCGTGCTGGATGCTGTTGCGTGTCAGTACGATGTCTTCGAGGGCGTCCAGACTTACGGGGCCCTCTTCGAAGGGTATGCCGAAGGCCTCGGTGAAAATGATGTTGTACCCTCGAATCCAGCCTTCCCGTTTCTTGAACGCGTGTCTATTTTCCTCGTCCGTCAGCTTCCCGTAGTCCAGGATGACGCGCGTCTGAAGGTAAGCTTGCAAGGACGAAGCCAACAGGCAGACGCACATGTGGCCCAGGACGTCAACCGAGTCGTTGGCCTCCTGCCATTCGAGCTGGAACGGCGGCTCCCCGTCCTCCGAATAGGGGGGGATCCAGGGCTCTTCCGCGCTCTCGATTTTGGCCCGGCGATCGACGAAGGGGGCCGAAGAGGTGGCGTAGAGCTGCCGGATAAAATCCAGGCGACGGTTCAAAAACCACGCTACGTCCATGGTGGTCCCTCGTTCGGATGTGTTCGAAACATTGCGCCCGGCGCCTTGTGCGACACAGGGCACCATGCGCTTACGCGGTTGCGCGCGCCTTCTTTTTCTTGACGTATTCGTCAACGAAAGCCTTGATGCCCTCGCTTCGTGGTAAAGCCTTCTTCGCCTCGGCGGGCGCGACGATGCCCGCGTCGAGGAGACTGGCCAGCCCGTCCTTCCACCGTGTGAGGAGTTTGTCGTTCAGGAACTGTTCGATCTGCTCGAACGTGGCCACGTTGTCGATCGGCGCGCTGGTAGCCACGTACACATCGGCGACCACCTTGTTCCCATCATTGGACGGGAGGGGTGTGGTGGCTGCAATCGCGATGATGCGAGCCAGCAGGTCCACCTCCATGTCCGTCCCGCCAGCCGCGCGCATCGTGCTCATGAACACGCTCATAACGTCGGCGCCATACGTGCCGCAAATCAGCAGCGCGTCCTCGCTATACTCCAACAGCAGTTCGGGCCTGGTGTAGCTCGGGTAGTAGATCAGGCGGCGATAGCCCTGGGCGTAGGCGCTCTCGATCGACGGCAAGAAGGGCAGTTGCCGGATCGCTTCTGGCACGTCCCAGTCCTTCGATGGCGTCGAGCGGTGGCGCGCCATGATGCGGGCGGCCGGACCGGCGTGCTCGGTCAGCGCCAATGAGGCCGCCACGAGGTCCATCGCGGAATGTTCGGCGATGACGGCGGACCCGAACAGCAACAAGCCGTTCGTACGTTCAGCGAGCGCATCACGCAAAGGTCCCATGATCGGCGTCGGCAAAGCGTCGGTGGTTCCCGCCGGCGTGATCGGTTCTATCGTGGGCCATGCTTCGGAGAACGGCACGCGCGCTTGCAACTCGCCCTCGTCGGTGACGACGCCGATCAGTCCCGTTTCTTCGTCCACGTGCCCGTCCCTGGACGTGACCATGAGCCGGACGTCTTGGTGGAGCATCTCGGGCGTCGGGGAGTCGAGCAGCACTGCGACACGGTGCCCCGAGTCGAGCGCATACCTGCAAGCTGTTTCCAGACGGCTCGCGGTTCCGTCCCAGGATTGCTGGTCGAGTTCGAGAGGGCCGACCACCAGCAACGTACCGCTGGGCACACGATCCAGGCCTGACGACCAGAGGCCGTATTCGCCCAGGTCGATGGCGCTGGACCATCCGTTGCCGGCGCGTTCGGCGTAGAGCAGCGCGCCGTCGGTGGCGTCCTCGTACACCTCCAGTAGGGCGTCGATCGCCTTTTGGGAGGTCGCGATATAGACGCCGGGAACGGGACCCGACGGCCAGATCTGCGGCGCCCCGCGGGCGACGACCGCGCCGGGCGGCGACAGGGCAACGAGTAACTCCTGCGGCGACATGTCGACCGCGAAGCGCTTCTTCAGGCGGAACGCCAGGCGGCCGGTCGAGGTGGTGTCCAGCTCGGCGGCGGCGACGCGCTCGGGGAACGCCATCACCTCGGGCCAGTTACGAAGCCCGGGCAGCGCTGCGATCAGGTCGAGCGCCTGGCCATGACCAAGGGAGGGGTGCGTGGGCTGCAAAAGGCCGCGGACGAGCCCGGCCAACAGCTTCAACTGCTGCGTATCCATTGCTTTCTCCTGGGCGGCAAATCCGGTGCACGCTTTGCGGACCGCCCATCGAAAACAAGGACTATGGAATGGGGTGGGTGCGGTGAGACATCGTCTTCGTCATGCCCATAAGGGCGCGTGCGGCAGGCGACGACAGCCTGGGCACACTATAACAGGAACGCCGGACACGTTGGTCCGTTGGATGGCGTCTTGGCGAAGTGCCATAATCGGACGCCATAGGCGCAACCGATGGGCGGGGCTGCCTGGTTGAGAAATGGAGGCGCGGTGATTCGAGGCTACACCGAAGACGAGTTTGGAACGAAGCTGGGCGCCGTGTTGTCGGCGTCGCGACCGATCCACAGCATCGAGTACCTGAAGGGGCGCGACAAGGAGCTTGAAACGATCAAGCAGAGCTTGTTTGCTCCGGGCCGGCATGTCTTCATCTACGGCGACCGAGGCGTCGGCAAGAGTTCTCTCGGGCAGACGGCTGCGGTTCAATACCAGAGCGCCAGCGCCTCGCCCGTGTTTGTGTCGGGTTCGCCCGATGACACGTTCAGCACCGTGATCGCCAACATCGTCACCCAAGCGCTTCGGCAACCTCGAACGGAGAGCGTTAAAACGACCCGCTCGGCGTCCATCGATATGGCTCGCGTGAAGATGTCCGCCGGCACGGAGACCAGTGCGGTGGACATTGCCGACCGTATCCGATCCATTGGTGATGCGGTCGCGCTGCTGGAAGAGGTCGCCGAGAAGCGCGACGGAAACACGGCGGTCGTGATCGACGAGTTCGACGCGATTCTGGATGCAGGCGAGCGCAACAAGTTTGCGGCGCTGCTCAAACAGATGGGCGATCGGTCCGTCAACATCAAGTTCATTTTCACCGGCATCGGAAAGTCTCTTGACGAGCTGCTCGGCGCGCATCAGTCCTCGTATCGCCAGTTGGAGCAGGTCGAGTTGCCGCGCCTGGGCTGGGACGCTCGCCGGGAGATCGTTCAGGCTGCCGCCGACGCGTTCGAGATCGACCTCGACAACGACGTCAACTGGCGTATCGCCATGGTCAGCGACGGGTTCCCGTACTACATCCACCTCATCACCGAAAAGATCTTGTGGGGCGCGTTTGGGTCCGACAGCGAGGTCTCGCAGATCGACTCGGACCTCTTTCTCCATGGGCTCGGGGAGGCGATTCTCTCGACCGCCGGTGAGCTAAAGCGTCCCTACGAAAAGGCCGTTGTTCATCACCCGGAGATGGAGGATCTTGTATGGGCGACGGCTGACCACGAGGACTTGATCCGATCGCTGGATGGGATCTTCCAGTCCTACCAGGTCGTGATCGGGAAGCGTGCTGACGGACGCCAACCGCTGGAGCGGAGCCGTTTTGCCTCCCAACTTCGGAAGTTGAAGGGCACCGCATACGGCGCGGTATTGAGCCAGCCGGAAGGGCGCCAAGGCCTCTACACCTATACCGAAAAGATGCTCCGAGGGTACGTCCGCATGCAGGCGGAAGCGAATGGCATCGCGCTGAGCGGTGAGCGCCCAGTGCCCAGGCAGGCCATGCATGTCGGTAACGCCCGCAGTGGATATCGCGGTCCGAGCATCCCGCGCGGCGTGAGGACTGAGAAGGACATCGCCGAATGGGACGATTCCAAGCAGTGACCGTGTCCGCCTGACTTTGCGATGAGCACGCGCCCGGCTGTGCCCGGCAGGGGCCCACGTGGTGGGCGGATAAGCGCTCCCGCGGTGCGCGCCTTTCGGTTACGATGATCCGTTCCCATTTCCAGCTCTTACCATGCTGAAACGCGTTCTTTTGGCCATCACCATTTCCGCGCCCTTCTTGGCGATGTCCGCCCAGGCAAGTGACAGCGCGAACCTTAAACCTAACCATGCCACCGCGTTCGCCGAGGGCCTCTATGCCAAGCCGGGATCGACAGCTTCCGGCACGAGCATTCCTCCGCCGTTGGCGGCCAGCGATTCTGCACTGAGGAGTGCGTCGACTGAAAACAGGGCTGTAGCAGAGGGATCCACAGTACCCCAACCCGTGACGATGGCTTCTCCTGGGATGCAGAACGGTGAACGCCCATTGAACGATGCAACCATGGATCGGTCGGCGAAACCGGAGGAGGGGGCCAAGTGGAGCGACATCCTTTTGGCAGCGGCGACTTTGCTGCTTACGGTGTTTACAGCGTCCCTCTGGTGGTCGACCCGCGGCCTCCTGATCGAAGCCAAGAGGGCAGGGACGGTGGCGGAGAACTCAGCAAAAGCGGCACAGGCCAGCGCCGAAGCAGCTGCGAACACCGTCAAAGCTATCGTCGCGCGCGAGCAGCCGCGGTGGTTGGTCGCGGAAATGGCGATGAAGCTGCACACGATCGCGCTGAACAACCCGCAATGGACCGGCGTCGCGACCGTTACGCTGCGGAACGTCGGGCGGACCATTGCGGAGGTGACCGAGACGGCGATCGGCGTTGGGTTCGGCGATCCACCGCCCGTACCGGACTATGCGAGGTGTCACAAAACTCAATCGGGGTTCGGAAGCACCGTCGTTCCCGATGCCAACAAAGAGATTGCGCTGCCTCTGGTTGGTGTCGGCTTGGACGCTGCGACGGTTCAGGCCGTCAGTGGTGGCGAGCCCGTCTGGCTTTATGGCTACGTCGTTTACCGCGACTACCTCGACAGAGAATGGATCAAGGGATTTATAGGCTTTCCATCGTCGGCCATGACCTGGTATCCGACGGCGGGAGGTCCTGATGCGGATCGTGGAGGCGGTAGGTTCGATCCCCCGGCTTTCGACGTCGGTCTCGACGCGTACATCTACACGCGCCTTGTGTCCGGCCAGGAGTGACGAACTCGAAGAAGAGATCACGATGTCCACCCTGACCTCACGCGATCGTCGCTGCCTTGAGCCGTTCCTCGGCATGGGCAGCGGGTTCGTGCTGAACTTCTCCGACCGAACGATGGCCGAGTTTTTTCGGGAACAGCTTGGTCTGGACATCCACGATGAGAAGTACCAGTTCAAAGGCCCGTCCAAGGCCAAGCGCATGCGCGCCTTCTGGGAGCTGGAATCCGATCACACGGTCGCTCGGGCGCTCGACGCGCTGATCGAATGGGGTGAGGAGTTTCGATGCTTGCCGGACGACCCGCAACAGCGGGCCGCCGTCGAAGCAATCATTGCCCGGCTGAAACTCAGCAGTCCGGTCCCCGAGGTTGATGCCTTTACGGCGAGCGTCAACGCGCTGGACTTCACCGCTGCGGCGAAGCACATTCGGGCCGCGATCGAGGCGAACGAGCCCGCCACGGCTTTGGATCGCGTGCACGTCTTCATGATGAAGTTCTTGCGGACGCTCTGCGAGCGACGCGGCATTGCCGTTACGCGCGAGAAACCGTTGCACAGCCTGATGGGTGAGTACGTGAAGCACCTGCGTGGCGCCGGCCATATCGAAAGCGAAATGACCGAGCGGATCCTCAAGACCAGCATCTCCACCCTGGAAGCGATGAACGCGGTGCGTAACGACCAAAGCCTGGCGCACGACAACCCCATGCTGAATCACGACGAGGCCGTACTGATCGTCAGCCACATGGGTGGCCTTGTCCGTTTTCTCAAAACCATCGAAGCGAAGATCCAGGCAAACGAACAATGACCACCCAGAAGACTGAGGTAGGCTGAAAAAAGTGGAGATCAATGTTTCGTAAAATGAGCGGAACGGAGATCAGATGAAACGAGGATCGAAAGGCAGCTACACGAAGGAATTCCGAGAGCAGGCGGTAAAGCTCGTTCTCGTGGATGGACTCACGCAACGGGAAGCGGCGGGACGCTTATCCATGTCGGTCAAGACTCTGGGCAACTGGATTGTTGCTGCGAACAAAGGGACGCTGTCGAAGATAGGCAAGACGGAGCAAAGAGTGCCGACAGATCTGGAAGCCGAGCTGGCACGGGTCAAGCGCGAGCTGGCGACGGTGACGATGGAACGCGACATCCTAAAAAAAGCGACGGTCTATTTCGCGAAGGAGTCGCGGTGAAATACGACCGGATCGACGTGATGCGACAGGATTACCCGGTTGCCGTGCTGTGCCGGGTTTTCGAAGTGGGTGCCAGCAGTTATTACGCCTGGCGCCAACGCGCTGAATCACCCCGTGCGCGGGAGAACGCCCGCCTTGAAGTCGAGATCGCTGCGGCGCACGAGCGAAACCGTCACACGTATGGGCGAGAACGGTTACAGTCGGATCTGCTCGATCACGGCGTGCGCGTTGGCCTTCACCGCATCAGGCGCATTCGCAGCAAACTAGGGCTGCGTTGCAAACAGAAACGCAAGTTCAAAAACACGACGGATTCAAATCACGATCTGCCCGTCGCCCCGAACCTGCTGGAACGAAACTTTGACATGAGCGCGCCAAATCAGGCGTGGGTGAGCGACATCACGTACTTGTGGACCGACGAGGGCTGGCTGTATCTGGCCGGCATCAAGGACCTGTTCAACGGGGAACTGGTCGGCTACGCCATGAGTGAACGCATGACCCGCACCCTGGTCATGCAGGCCCTGTTCGGCGCGGTCGCGCTCAAGCGGCCTGCTGCGGGCTTGATTCTTCACTCGGATCGCGGCAGCCAGTATTGCTCACACAACTACCGGGATCTGGCCAAGCAGTTTGGCATGACGATGTCCATGAGCCGCAAGGGCGATTGCTGGGATACGCGCCAATGGAAAGCTTCTGGGGTTCACTCAAGAACGAACTCGTACATCACCGTCGGTTCGCAACGCGTGCCGAAGCCCGGCAAGCTGTCACCGAATATATCGAGATCTTTTACAACCGGCAGCGCAAGCAGGCTCGCCTTGGCTATCTGTCGCCAGCGGCCTTCACGCAGCAGTTTTATAAGACGCAACTCGCTGCTTAACCCATTGCTCTCCACTATTGACGACCGACCTCAGACCTCCAAACGCGGCGAGTTCGACGCCAACTGGCCAGTGCCCGACGAATACCTGCTCGAACTCGGGCGCATGGTCTGCGTATGGGGCTCCCTCGAGTCGATGACGGCGGTCGCCATTTCGATGCTCGCAGGTTTTGAATCGCCGACGCATCCGGTGGCGCTCACGATGGTGGCGCACAGCAACTTTCAGCAGCGGGTGGACGTCATCAGTTCTCTCTGCGAACAACTTGTGGACCAGGTTCCACACCTCAAAGACTATGAAGCCGTGATCAAGACGATCCGGGCAGCCCAGTCGGGGAGGAACAAGTACGCTCACAACGCGCTGTCTCTGGACGAGGATGGTCGCATTCACATCGCATACATGTCCGCACGCGGCACCTTCAAGACGACCGTCGAGGTGGTGCGCGTGGCCGAGATCAAGGAAGTCAACGCGAAGATCCACGAAGCGGTTTGTGCGTTGCAGGCGCTCATCACCAACAAGCCGCTTAAGCCAATATGGGAGCGTTGAGGCTCAGCAACGTCTTCGCCGCTGTCTGCGAAGGCGTTCCAGTTCGACGTGGAGCTGATGGTGCTTCGTTGCGATGCTGTGCAGCCGGATGTATTCCACGTCCTCCCAAAACCCGATGATCGCTGTGGCGAACCGATCGAGCAGCTCGCGGGGCAACAGCGCCTGCTCGAACGACGGCGGGGGCGGCGGCCCCACGGGCGGGTTGTCATCGGGCCAAGGGAATGGGTCTGACGACCAGTTGGGCCACAGCTCCCGGTTGCTGCGGAACAGAGCGGCCGCGGACCACCCGTCCCCGTGGCGGCAGGCGTTGCCGACCCGTTGCAGCAGATCCAGGTCCGCGTAGCTGGGGAAGGCGGTCAGGGCGATCCCCCGCAGTTCCAGCAGCAGATCGCTCAACTCGGACAGGCTCCCACCGCGCGCCGTCCGGCGTTGGCGCCCGCTCTGGGGCCCGGGAACGATGCACGCGTTCAGCCAGTTGCGGAGCTGGCGCTCCCAGAGCGACTGGATGGAGAGGCAGAACGCCTGGATGGTCGCCTGCAACAGGGCTTGCCCGTCGGCGACGGCGAACATCCAGCCGCCCTCCTGGGTGGTGGCCCAGCGCTCGATGTCGGCATCGAGCGCGGCGAGGGCCGGGTGCACCACGTCGTTCAGGAACGCGCGGACACGGGGGCGGTGCAGGGCTAGCTGGACGTCCTCGAACTCGAACCGGGTGTCCCAGCGGTGGGTGTCGACCGTGGTCATCGGCGTTTGCTCAGTCGAAGCGTTCGAAGGCACCGCCTCCACCAGGTCCCCTTGGGGTAGGGGTCCGGCAGGTTGCGGAAGCGGGCGGGGATCCGGCTCTCGGGGGCCTCCAGGAAGATCCGGAACCCGATGTTGCCCGGGCGCGGGTCCGTTTCTTCGAAGATCCGGTCGAAGTCCGCGTGCTCCACCGGGTCCGGGCGACCGTCGGGCCACTTCGCGAACGCGTGGACGATAACCGCCGAATGCGGTTCGATCCCGCCGGTGCGCTGGGCCCGTGGGGCGGCGACGGGTTCGCGGTAATAGGTCGGCTGGTGGTATGCGTCGCCTTGGAGCGCGAGGTAGAACAGGTTGCGCCAGTGCTCCTCGTGGTCATCGGCGATCCGGCGGTGGACCTTCACGCCGATCTCGCGCTTCAGCGCCTTGTAGGTTTCCAGGTTGCGCGCGGCGGTCAGCCAGTTCAACCGATTGGGAGGAACAGGAGCGGTCTGGGTGCCGTCGACCGTGAGGGCGTTGTACGCACGTTCGAGCGCTCGCACGGCCTGCTCGACCAGCGCAGCGTTCTTCTGGTACCGCAACGGGCGGGTGATGGCGAAGACCGAGACGAGCACGGTCACCACCGACACCGCGCCGGCCAGCAACCGCAGCTCGCCTTCGTTGAGGTCCCCGACGAACGACACCGCCGCGGTCCAGGCGTGCGACAACCACGCGATCATGGGCGACCTCCCGCAACGGGCACGGTCAGCGCCACCGGGGCCAGGTCGACGCTCAGCCGATATTCCATGAGCTGAACGCGCGGGGCGACCTTGCCGGCGTATTTGAGCTTGTCGCTGATCGAGTTCGCCACGATCACCCCGGACACGGTCTTGCCCTGGGCCACGTGGTGCTCGATCCACCCCATGTAGCGCTGCACCTGACCGAGCGCGGCGTCCGGGCCCCGGCCCAGTTTCAGCTCGAACACCACGAAGTTGCCATCGCGGTCCAGGAACACCAGGTCCGCGGGCCCGCAATCGGTCTGGTACTCCACACCGTCACGTCCGTCGGCGTCGACGAACAGGGTCAGCGGGCCGTGCGCGGTGGTGCTGGGCGGGTTGCGCGCTAGGTAGTCGCGCAGGTGGCTTTCTAGGGCGAACGCACCACCGCCGAACCCATCGTCCACCGGCTCGGCGGCGTCGATGTCCGGAGCGGCGGGCACCTCCTCGGTGGAGTCGTCCACGCGACGCACCTTCAACCCCTCGGGGGTCTCCTCGATCGACCACAGGCCGTGCTTGTCCGGGTCGTACCAGACGACCTTGCCGCGCCCGGTGGCGAACAGGAAGTCGTACCGGCTGTTGGCTAGGCGGGGCTTCTTGTTCTCCGGGTAGCCAACGCGGCCGACCCGGTTCACCGTGCAAATCGAGATCTGGCAGTTCACCGTCCCCTCGTTCAGGTCGGGGTGGTCCTGCGCCAGGAGCTGCTTGATCTCGGCGTTGCTGGTCTCGCGGCCCAGTGGCCTCACGGCGTCGCGAATAAGTTGCCAGATGGGCGGGCGGTTGGTCGGGTTTGCGCTCACGGCTCGGGTCCCTCGCGTTGGTCTTGTCGCTGGGCGCCACGCCCAGGCAGGCACCGATTGAACCACGGCGCGTCGTGCGGGCACCAGCGGAAAAGTGTTGCTCTCCGTCGCCGCGCGAACCCTACACCCGGGGCTGGAGGCCCGGGCGGGAAAAGCGGTGCTGACGCCGATGAGGCCGCAGGCCGGGTTCGTGCGCAGGAGCCTCCGGCTCCGAGGTCTTGCACGGGGCACGGTCGACCCGTACGGAGGAGGGGTGCCGTTGCACCCCTTAGCCCTGCGCCCGGCGAACCGCTGGGCTACACCGTCGCCGACACCACGTTCACCGGCTGCACCACCGGCGTCACCGTCACGCCCTCCGGCACCTGACGGAGCTGGTTGGGCGTGAACGAGCGAAAGCCACCGGTCCATTGCTTGCCGCGGCGACGCAAGAAGCGCCACGTGCTCGGCGCTTTCAGCAGGGCCTTGAGCCGCTGGTGGTCCGCCGGGTTCTTTGCACGCACCACGTAACCCGACGCCCACAGGAAGCGCCCGCCCAGTTTCCCGGCGGTCACCTCGAGCGGCGCCATGGGGCCCTTGGCCATGCACGGCACCAACAGCAGGCGCTCGTTCGGGTCGAAGGTGTAGAGCCCTTGCTTACGCCCATAGGCGAACCATGCCTCGTACCCGCGCAGGTCGCCCCCGTCGCGTGCGTGCAGACGCTTCGCGTGGCCACGGAACCACCCCAGCACCTCGGGGTCGAGCTGCGCCTCGGGCACCACCTTCAGATCCGCGTCGTACGGGCAGAGCATGCGGTGGGCCTTCCCGACGTCGGCGAAGGTCTTCACCTTCGTCAGCTTCAGGAACAGCGGGGCGTCCTTCACCGGCAGGCGCACCTCGCTCCCGCGGCGCTTCACCACACGCACCGCGTCACCGTCCACCGTCCAGTTCTTCACCTCGTACGCCCCGTTGGCGTTGGTGTTCACCCCCACCAGCACCTCGGCGATTTCGTCCAGCGTGGTGGCGTCAGGGTCGAACGCGTCCCCTGGCATCGCCGGGTCCAGCGCCCACGCGGCCGGGCCCATCGCCTCGTCGCTCTGGCGGAACGCGACGGTCCACGGGGTGTCGCTCTCGTGCGGCATGTCCGTGCGGAACAGCACGGGCGCCTGGGTAGCCGGGCCGGTCACCACGATGGCGGTCAGCACGCTCGCCCCCAGCGGCCCGAGGAAGACGCGGCGGTGCTCGAAGTCCACCACCGAGCGGACACGCGGGCGCAGTAGGTTGCGCAGGGCCGTCCCGGCCTTGGTGCGCATCCATGCGTTGGGGGCGATCACCACCGAGCGGTCCGACTGGGTTTGCGCCTGCTCGATGAAGGCCTGGTAGATGTCGGTCATTCCCTTCGCGCAGGTGCTGAACGACGCGCGCACGCGCTTGGCGTAATCCTTCGGCAGCTTGCCCAGCCCCACGTAGGGCGGGTTGGCGATCGTGACGTCGAACGTGCCGGTCCAGCCGTCGAACAGGGCATCCCCGACGCGGGCGTTCAGCTCGGACGTCACGCCGTGCTCGGCGAAGAACGTGCGGTAGAGAGTGCGGAGGTCTTCGACCGCGTGTCCGTCCAGATCGCCGACGAACAGCTTCTGCTCGCAGTAGCGTGCGACCTGCTCGTGCGCGAGGCCACGGGCCAGCCAGTGGGCGATGATGGCGAACACGATCGACCCACGGCCGCACGAGGGCTCCAGCACCGTTTCGTGCGGCTGCAGGCGGGCCAGCTCCACCATCGAGGACGCCAGCTCGAACGGGGTGTAGACGACCCCGCCGACCATGCGACCCTGGGCGTCCATCCCGGACGCGCGGACCAGCTCGGCGATGCGCTCGTACACCGCCGGGATCGTCATGGGGGCGACGGCAGGCTCCGCCACCAGCTCGGCCGGAGCAGCGGTGGCGGTTTCCTCGTCGGCCGGCTGGTCCACCACCTCGGCGACGTTCGCGAACCAGTCGCTGGTGGCGAACTGGCGGTCGACCACGGCGATCTGGTAGGCCTGCACCATCTCGCCGTTGGCGATGCTCGGGTTCCCGGCGACGCACGCCTTGATCGGGGCCCAGTCCACGGCTTCGAAGACGGCGCGGACCTCGGCGACCCGGTTGCGGTCGGTCACGCGGACGAAGCGGTGGGACCCCTGACCGAGGTGCTTGGCGTCGAGGTCCTTCACCGCGCCGGCGTTCACCCCGATGCGCTGAATCGCGAAGTCGGCGGTGTCGCGCTGGGCGTACGACACGAACACAAAATCCGCGTGCGTCGTCGGCAGCACGATCAGCGGGCGCTGCTCGTCGCGGCGCTCCCACACCTGGAAGACAGTGGGCACCTCGGCCGGCTGCCCCTCGAAAACGAACGCGTCGAGCGGCAGCACCTCCTCGTGGGCGAGGTGGAACGAGCGGTTGAGCTGGTTCTGGACCGAGGGCTTTTGCCACGAGCGCGGGACGATGAACGCGACGCGTTCGGCGCCCAGCTCGGCGCAGCGGTTGAAGAACGCGACGTCCTGCTTGAACGGCGGGTTGCCGACTACCACGAGCGGGCGATCGTCACCGGCCGGCGGCGTCCAGTCCAGGAAATCCGCCCGAACGGCCCCCGGATACTTCGGATCGAGGTCCACCCCGAGGGCGTCCTCGGGCAGCAGCGACAGGAACGCCCCCGTGCCGCACGACGGCTCGAGCCAGCGCACGCCGTGCGACCAGCGGTCACCGAGGTGCTCGGCGATCAGTTCGTCGAACAGGCGTTGAGCGAGTTGGGGGTTGGTGTAAAACTGGTCGAGATCACGACCGATGTTGTTGGAGGTCTTCACGAGGTCCGCTCCGGAGTGGGTGGACCTCTACTTTTTTGTTCGGCTGCTTTTTGAGTGAGTCAACAGCAGGGCACCGGAGAATATCGGTGAAGACTCACGGGTGCGATGGGCAAACGCTTGGCGCCGATGGGCTCGCGGTGCCTGTTACCATCGTGAGAGGAAGACACCAATGAGGGCGACCAAGGTGGCGCGGAACACGACAGGCAAGGCTAGCGCGGCGGGCAAGGCGTCGCAGGTTAACAACACGAGTGGGTCGAGGTCAGCCGCAAAAAAGCAGGCGGCGGCTCGAGGCGAATCGCCAGTGCTTGCTTGGATGGTTCAGCCGAACGAGGAGGGATCTGAAACCACGGCGACTGCCACGAGGCAGAAGTCGCACGGGGAGCGTTCTGCAGCCCGACGCCAAGCGCTGCGCGACTCGATGCACGTTGTGGATCGGGTTCGAGGAAGGGCGTGGGCGCTCTGGGTCCACCGAACAGCGGAGCGCATTCTCGACGCTGACGAAACGCTCCCATCGGCGTTGAAAGACCCGGCCCTACGCGCGCTTATTCGGGCGAAACTTGACGAGCGGAAGCTCGCCCGAAGGCTTGAGCGCGAAGGTTCCGACCGGATCGTTGAGGACGATGCGCAGGCCCTCTATAGAAAACGCCATGAGAAGCGGCGTCTTCGGGTTGTCGACCAGACAGGCCTGCCGCCCGTTGGTCAGGTCATCACAGGGCGAGACATGGACTACTTGGTGGGGCGAGGAGGAAACGGGTGGACGAGGTGGGAAAACGCCGCCGCTGCTCCAGACGAAGCATTTCATAGCCGAGCCGAGAAGTGTGTGCCAGGTTCGACGGAGTTTTGGACGGTGGGTCCTGGGCGGTACAAGGGTGACCCGGTGCGATTCCCGCTTTGGGCGATGCTTGCGGGCAGTACCTCGGTCGAGAAGCTCTGGTTACCCGTTATGCTGTACAAGGAAGGGCAGTTGCCCAACGCGCGATCGTTGGAGCGCTTGGGAGGGCTGGACACAGTGGCCTACACGGCGAAACAACGGCATGCAGGTGCGTCCGGGGAGGCCGACGACGGCGTACGTCCATTAGCGGACACCCTACCGTGGGATTCGCTTTCCCCAGAGTTCTTGGAGAAGAATCGGCTCTATCATGCCCACCGTCTGGCGTCGTTTGGCCCCGGGGAAATGTTAAACCTAGTGATGCTCGGTTCCGATGCACACGCCAGGGCTCGGTGGCTAGAGGCGGCGGGTGCCTTTCAAGCGATGGCCATGTTGGAGCCAGAACCATTACCAGAAGAGTTGTACGGCCTCTTGGTGGCGGACGTGCTCGTCCTCGCTCTTGCGACGTCTTTCACCGCGGGTGAGCGCCGTGCGGCCGAATGGCGGACAACGTTCATGGAAGACAAGGTCTTCTACCTGCTGCGCACCATCCATCGGCGCGTCGTCACTTACGCGGCGCAGTACAACATCGCCGCGCCCGTGCGGCGCTGGCTCCGTCGGATGCACAGCGATTACCTGGACCGTAACGATATCGCGTTCATGCCGTCTATCGCTGATTTAGCAACGCTCGATGCGGAATCGTTCACATACGAGGGCGCAAGGCCCAGCCGGCGCCGAGGCGATCGACGCCTGTCTCGGCAGCGCTGAAATCCCCGCGGGCGCCTCCGCGACAAGGTGAGCGCCCCGATCCTCACCACATCCCACCACACTGCCTGAAGCGTCTCGCTGACGGTTACCTTTCGCGATCCATCGCAACCTATCGCAGCGGTCCCGCCGCGCGTGAGTCTTGCTGCTCTGAAGCAAAACGCCGCTAGAAGACTCAATCAACCCGTCAACGAACGACAGACTTGTTCCTACGGTGCCTGACTGGCCGTCCAGCTGACCTGAGTCACCTCCCGTGAACGGCGGTGCTTGCCGGCTCAAAGCTAGACGCGCCTTTGGCGAAACGTCCACATCGACCCGTAGGAGAGCCCGATGAACAAGCAAAACGACGTAGCGATTGCCAAGCGTCTCGCAAGCGCCTCGCCCCTTGATCGCGTGGATATCGCGCCGATCATCGCCCAGGCGGGACTATCTGTTCCGTGGATTGATAAGTTCTTGATCCCCACGGCGCTGTGGGAGCGGTGCGTTGTCGAGTTGGGGTGCGACGAGCGCGGTGATCAGAGCGCCTACATGTTGGCGCTCTGGACCGCAATCCTTGATCACCTGTTGCTTCGCCGAGCGACGGCGACGATCGAACTTGCATGGCCGGAGCCGTCAGAGTCGGCCGCGACCGCATAAGTCTCCCCAACCTGGTCTGGGTTAGTACCACCTAACTGCGAAACGCAAAATCCGGCGCGTGAGTCTCGTCGCGTGCTGACGGTCCACGCCCTGAAGACTCAATCGAAGGTCTTCGTTCCACGACACTGACCGCATCCCAACAAACGACGGAGCCAACTATGACCACGAGCAGCCTTGCCAACGCCTCCCTGTGTTGCGCGGCGTTTTTCGGCGACCTCGACGCGATCCGCGCGCACCTCGACGACGGGGCGGACATCAACGGCACGGCCATGAACAACGCTGGCGAAGCGCTGACCCCGCTGATGTGGGCCAGCGCCGGTGGCCGCATCGAAGCGATGTATTTCCTGCTCGCGCACGGGGCATCGCCCACCTTCACCGACCCGCAAACCGGCGTGACCGCGTTGCACTGCGCGGCCATGGCCAACCAGCCGGAAGCGGTGGCGGTGCTGATGGTCCACGGCGTGGACCGATGTGCGACGGCGGACCACAACCGGGGCAGCGAGCTGGTGAAGCCCATCGACCTGACCCGACCCGGCACGGCGGCGCACGCGCTGCTGAACCGCTGAACCCTGAATCGTCCCAACCACCACCAAGGAGCCTGCCATGACGATCAACCACGACCCCATCCCGACCCTCGACGTCATCGAAGCGGCGATCCGTGCCGGCGACGGCCGCACGGTCCGCACGCTGCTGCCGCTGGTGCCGGAAGCCCGCGACCACCGCGACGAACGCGGGCAGGGCCTGCTGCACCTCGCGGCGCGCATGGGCAACAACAGCATCGCATACGCGCTGCTCGAACACTCTTTCGACCCGGAGGCCTCGGACGCCAACGGAAAATCCCCGGCCGATGTGGCCGCCGCGTACGGAAACATGGGGGTGATCTACAACGTGTTGGCCATGGAAGCGGTCTTCCCGCACGTGGAAGCGATGCGCGCGGCGCTGGACGCCCGCGACCTGGACGCGTTGCAGGCCGCGATCGACGAATGGGAGTGCCAGCAGTCCTCACTTGAGCGCCATGGGCTCGAAATGGGCATCACCTCGCCCCCGGAGGTGCGTGAACCGCTGGGCCGCTTCTGGTACGGCGAAACGCTGGAAGCGACGGCCGAACGCATCGGTGGGGAGTTTGGCGCCGAAGCGCTGGCCCTGCTGATGACGCTGGACGGTTCCGGCTGCATCCATGTGGAGGATGACGACCAATAACCCAACCACCGATCCATTGCTGACCAATCACCCGTTTTCACACCAAGGAGCTTGACCATGACCACCCAGATCCAATGCACGTCCGCTGAACTTCCGAACCTCATGCCGTTGCTCGCCACGCTGACCGACTTCACGCTGAACGTGATCCCGGCGGCGATCACTACCGCCGCACAGGCCGCGCACGCGGTCGTACAGCCGGCGGTTCCTGCTCCGGTGGCGCAGGTGGCAGCACATGTTGCCCCGGTGGAGCAATCGTCGACCATGAGCACCACGGAGGTGATGGACCTGTTTGACTACGCCGCGCCGCAGTCGGTGCACGACCTGATGGAGCGTGCCGAGATCCCGGTCGTTCAACGCGGGCGCACCAACCACTACGACCGTGCCAAGGTGTTGGCCCTGAAGAAGCTGTACAGCGAGACGTTCAGCCTGTCCGAAGCGTCGGAGCTGGTGGGCTACAAGAACCCGTCGGGCCTGCTGCTGCACATCGGGCAGCGTCGCATCACGCCGACGATGGTGGCGGGCCACATGCGCTTCCGCGTGAAGGACCTCGAGCAGTTCGAGAAGCTGCGCGGCCCGGTCCGCCGCCGCTGGTAAGCCCGGCACCACCACCCGCATCACCGCAGTTCCAGCACCACCCGCAGCACCCAGCGCTACGGCGCTCTCCCTCGCGACACGTCCGGGTCCCACCGGAGAAATCGCCCCGGTTCGTCGGGGGCAACCCACCGTCCCACCTCGCTTACCCCCAAACCGCCACCGGGAGATCCCATGGCCACGCACTACCGCACCCTCGGCACGCCGTACGCGCGCCGTCCGCTCGACCCGATCGCCGTCCAGGCGTCGGCCGCCCGTTCCGTGTCGATCCCCATGCCGCCGCACGGGGTCCCGTACGACTACTACGCGGCGGCGTACCTGCTCGCGGTGCAGACCGCCAACCAGCGCGGCGCCGTGCTCGCGCTCGACCTGGTGCGCAAGGCCCACACCGTCGACCTGCTGGGCATGGCGCTGTTGGGCGACCTGGCCGCCGGCGAGACGGTGGAGGTGCGCGAGACCTTGTCCTCGCCGTTGGCGGTGGAGCACCTGCACCGCATCCGCTACCACCAGAACGACCAGGGCGGGGCGTTTGTCGCGTTCAAGGACCTCACGCCGCTGCACGTGGTGGCCCTGCACGGCATGGCGAAGTTCGTCCACCCGTTGCTCAAAGCCGGGGTGAATCCCCGTGCGCGCACCGCGTGCGGCAAGACCGCTCGCGACCTGGCAGAGCTCCGCGGCCACCACGCGGTGGTGAAAGCCCTGACCGCCCGGGGCGCATGAGGGCCGCCCCCGTTGAGTCGCGCCGCGCGTTTTCGACGAGCGGTCCGCGACTCAGCGGGGGAGGCCCGAGCCTGGACACTGAACCGGTCTCAACCAACCCACGAGGACACCACCATGCGCTACACCCCCATCGAACGGATCAACGCCACCCGCACGGCCAGCAAGGACCTGAGCTGGGACACGGGCACCTTGCTGTCGTGGACGACCTCGAACGTCGGTCTGGATCAAGCGGCCGAGGACAACCTGCCGATCGTCAATCGCTTGGTCGACGAACTGTTCAGCGGTCTGGGCGACTCGGGCGCTCCGCCCCGCAAGCTGATGGCCGGCCGCTTCAAGACCGTCGCGAAGCACATCGGCGCCGGCTCCCATTGCCGCATCACGTTCGACATGGTGCTGCGCGCCAGCGCGACTACGTGGGCCTACAAGGCCACCTTCAGCTCCGACTGCATCGAGTTCGCCGAGCTGGAAATCTCCGGCGTCCTGTAACCCCAGCCCCTGACCACCTCACCCGAAACCCACCAGGAGAACCGTATGGCCCAGAAAACCACCACCACGTCCCGCACCCCGTTCGAGGCCTTCAAGGCGCACGTCCACAGCTTCGCCCAGCGTCACCCGTTCCGCTCGGGCGTGAAGGAGGTGCTCGACGACCTCGTGCAGGTCACGTTCAACATGTTGCCCCCGATGCTGACGCTCAGCTACGCCGTCGTCGGGTCCGTCTGGTTCGACAGCCAGCTTGTGGTGGAGCTTGAGGAGTACCGTGGCCACCCCGAGGCGTGGGCCGAGCTGGGCAACTTGGGGAACTACTACCTTGCGCTCGTCGCGTCGGCGGTGCCGTTCGCGGACCTGCTCAGCGATCTGTACGGCGAGTCGATCGCCCAGCAGCAGGCCGCGGCCAAGGGGCAACACATGACGCCGGCGGACATGGCCGACCGGTTGGCACCGTTCGCCAACGGGGCGGACGACCTCGGGCCGCGCCGGTTGGGCGACCCCGCCTGCGGATCGGGGGCGCTGCTGCTCGCTGAGCTGCGCAACCGGTTCACCCGGCACGGCAAGGCCGGGGTGGCCAACACGTTCGTGCTGGCCAACGACATCGACCCGGCGATGGTGAAGCTGGCGACCGTGCAAATCGCGCTGTCGTCCTGGGTTCACAAGGTACCGCTGGGGGGCTTGATGGTGCACCGCGCCGACCTGATCAAGGACTACCGCGCCGCTGGCACCCGCGTGGTGACGGTTTGCCCGAACGTCGAGCAATGCCGCGCGCTCGGGTTCTGGGAAGACGTCGAGCTGAAGGAGGTGGTGGTCGAGGTTCCCCCGCTGATCCGCGTGGTCGCCGGGCTGTTGGCGTGGGAGGTCAAGGCGAGCGTGGCTCAACGCAAGGCGTGAGCGCACGCGGCAAACCCGGGCCAAGGCCGTGTCCGAAACCCGGTGCTGACGCCGATGGGGCCGAAGGCCGGGGTTCGCGCCCAGGGGCCTCTGGCCCCGGAAGGTATGGAGTGGCAGAGCAGGGCGTGCCCTGGCACGGGTCGACCGTTCGTCCGAAAGGCGGGACGCTCGCTTGACCCACCGTGGAATCCCGCTAGGTTGAGGAATGAGACGGCGCAGGCAGCGCTGCACACCAACCCACGCCCGGGAGACCCCATGTCCACCCATGCCCAGACCAATCCGCTCCCTCTCATCGAAGGGCTCACACCCGAGGAGATCGGCGAAGCGTTGAAGAGCCTCCCCACCACGGAACCGAACTTCTTCGACACCGCGGCCAAGATTGCCCTGGCCGCACTTCGAGACCGCCAGGCTGGGGAGCAGCGGGCACTGACCGAGGCCGAGTTTGATGCGATCCTGAACGAGGTTCTGGGCTCGCCGATCATCCTGACGCGCGCGATCAAGATCAAATAGTAAGCCGTGCCACGGCACATAAAACGCAGCACCCGGGCCCGTACTTGACGGGCCCGCTTAAGCCACTAGCCTGGACCGCGTCAGAACCGATCCAGGAGGTGCGCCGTGCTGTTGCTCAACGTCCCGTTTTCCCAGAAAGATGAAGCCAAGGCGTTGGGGGCGCGCTGGAATCAGGCCGAGAAGAAGTGGTACGTGCCCGACCACGTGGACCCGGCACCGTTCCTGGCCCGGCCGGAGTGGACGGACCCGAACTACGTTCCGCCACCGCAGGTGCCCGGGAAGGGTCCGAAGTGGCCGCTGTACGTCGACCTGGTGCCGCGCACGGCGTGGTTCTCCAACCTCCGGTCGGAGCTGGGCGAGGACCACTGGAAGGCGTTGAAGCGCCAGACGTTCGACGCGGCCGGCTGGGTGTGCGAGATCTGCACCTGCAAGGGCCCCAAGTGGCCGGTGGAATGCCACGAGCGCTGGGAGTACGACGAGGAGAACGGCGTGCAGACGCTTGTCCGGACCGACGCGCTGTGCCCGGCCTGCCACGAGGTCACGCACTTCGGCCTGGCGCGGGTGCGCGGTCGTGAGGCGGAGGCCACGGCCCACCTCATGGCGGTCAACGGCTGGACCCGCGACCAGGTGCGCGCGCACGTCCAGGAGGCGATGAACGACTACGCGCGACGCAGCAACCGGCAGGACTGGCAGCTCGACGCCCGCTGGCTGCTGGGCAAGATCGAACTCCCGGATGAAACCCGGGAGGCGATCCTGGGCCACGCCGAGGGCCTGGGTGCGCGGCACATCACCGCGGAGCAGCAGGCGATCCGCGACGCACACGCGCACGAGGGGCAGGGACCTCGGAGCGTGCTCGACGACGATCCGTTCGAAGTGCCAGCTTGATTGTGTGTAGCCCGTGCCAGGGCACGGGCTTATTTTTGGCACAGGCGCTTGACAGGGGTGCGAGACCCGCTAAGTACAGGGGAGAGGCCCCAGCCTGGGGCCACCCACAGGAGGCGAGAACCATGCTTGATGCCATCGGAGTTCTTCTGGGGATCTTGATCGCCGACATCGCGCGGCCCGTCGCTCGCATGGGGTTTGAGATCCGCATGCTCACCGCCATGACCATGATTGTGGTGGTCTCGTTCCTCCCCGGCCAGGGGTTGATCGTAGACCTGATCGTGGCCTTCGGCCTGCGGCTCGCTTGGGCCAAGCTCATCAACGGCACAACCGGTCGAGCACAACCGTGAGCACCGTCACCCCCGAGGACCTCAACCTGGACCTGCTGAGCTTTGCCGCTGCCGGCAACGCCCTGGGCATCCGGTTCGCGCTGGAATACGGCGCGGACCTCCACGCCACCGACGGGCGCCACCAGACGGCGGTACAGCTCGCGGAACGGAACGGCCACACCCAAGTGGTGCAATGGCTCCTCGCCATGCGGGCCCCGCGCACCGCGTGAAGGGGTAGGGCTGGAGGAGCGTGAACACCCACCTGGCCGCGAAGCGCCAGGTCCTAAAACCGTGCTGACGCCAACGAGGCCGGAGGCACGGGGTTACCGCCAGGGGAGCCGCAGGCTCCCCATCTTGTTAGCACCACCGCACCACCTCGACCCGTGCCACGGCACAGCCTGGAATGTTTGCGCTTCGCTCGGCAGGCGAGCAGCAAGGAGGAGGCGATCAGCAGCGCCTGGGCCAACGTTCGAGCGGTCCTGCCCAACGCCATCGAGTACCAGGGCTGAGCATCCTGCAGGCGCGGGTCGACCGCTCGTCCACGAGGGTCGACCGTTCGTCGACTAGCACGAAGTTTCTGCGTTCGTCGCTCGCCAAACCGTTGCTTTAGTTGGTGGACCTTGTAGGTTGGAAGTATAGGCAACGCGCGTTCGACGCAACGCCACCACCACCCCAGGACCCCATCATGCGCCCCGTCACCCCGGCTGATGCCACCGCCCGATTGTTCATCGACGCCGCTGCAGGCGAAAGCACGGGTGTCCTCGTGTGCGCCTGGTTCGGGGCGGACGTGTTCGCGCGGAACAACCAGGGGCGCGACGCGGTGCAGGTCGCGCTGGCCCACGGGCACGACGAGACCGCGGACGTCCTTCGGCAGCTCCGGGGCGAGCCTGTCCTGGTCCATGGCCTGAACGCCGTCGTTCACTGAACGGATCGACGCCATGAACCTCCTGAATCCGATCGCGGCGCACCTGTTGCCGCTCGTGCGGGCGCAGAACTCGCGCCTGTACGGCACCCCCAACGACGTGGCCGGCGCCGACGTCATGGCCGACCGGTTCCAGGCGGGCGATGCGGCGATCGCGAGCGGCCCGAAGCTCCAGGTCATGGACCTCCCGGCCAGTCGGCGAGCGCTCGCGACCTTCCGTCACCAGACCCCCTTCCGTCACCAGACCCTGGTCACGGAGCTGAGCGCCATCGCCGACGTGGCGGCGCCGGCACCCGATCAACCCCGCGCCCGTCGGCGCCTATGACGGGGGTAGCATGGCGTTCCTTCGCAACCTGCTGAACCGCGTGACCGGCCGCGCCGTCGACGAACCGGAGGACCCTCCGGTGCCGATGATCGGCCCCACGGGATGGAGCCGGTCCTTGGTCGTGGTGGGCGCGATCCCGGAGCCCGTGGCCCGGCGCGAGGTGGTGCTGGATCTGGTCACCCTACGGGCGGTACTGCACCAGCGCATGGTCGAGATCGACTGGAGTCTGGCGATGGAGGAGGATGCCGAGCGCTCGGCGCTCGCCGAGGAGGATCTGGACGGCGCCAGGGGGGACGACGCCACGGACACGCACGACCACAGCCTGTTGCTCTGACGGAGGGAAGGCTTGACCCCGCGCCAACCAAAACCTGGGCACAGGGCCCACTAGCCCCGGTACCGCGAAGCGGCAGGAAGCGGGGCCCAGGCCCGTGCGGCAGGTGCAGCGGTGCGTGGTGAGGGTGGCCGGAGGACCGGGGTTGCGACGGGGCGTGAGCCCCGTTTTTCATGTGCCGTGGCACGTGCTAACCCCAGCCGGCAGCGAGGGTCGACCGTTCGTCCGATAGCACAAAGTTTCTGCGTTCTTTCCACAAAAATCCCGCTTACCGGCGTTGCTTGAGTTGATGGTTTTTGTAGACTGGAAGTGTAGGCAGCGCGATCGACGCAATGCCAAAACCACCCCAGGAGCGCAACATGGCAACGATCCTCACCCAAGCAGTTCAAGACGCAATCCTCTCCAGCATCGCGGTGGACCGCATCGAAGTGTTCGACGAGTTCGATCCGAACCCGGAGGTGTACAGCACCAACCTCTACGTCGACGTGACGATCGACGGCGCCACCCACACCGTCGTGTACCAGCGCGGCACGGACGGCGCGGTGGAAGAGGCCCCGTGGGAGTCGTGGGGCATGGCGGACGTCTACATCGCCATCCTGAAGGTCACCGGCGACTTCAATGGCCAGGACGCGCTGGACGTAAAGGACATGTTTGCAGGCTTCCCGGACGAGTGGGAGGCGTCGCCCGCAGCCAAGGCGTTGGGCGCCGAGATCGTCCGCGAGTGCGCGGCGGTGGCGAGGGAAGCGCAGTACGTGTACGACGCGCAGCACACCGCCTGACCCCCAGGCTCCGCCGTTCACCCAGGGCCCACCTCGCCGGTGGGCTTTGCGGTACAAGCCCCTCGGCTTCCACCGCACCGGTACCGCGAAGCGGCAGGAAGCGGGGCCTAGGGCCGTAGGGCAGGTGCAGGTGCAGGTGCAGGTGCAGCGGTGCGTGGTGAAGGTGGCCGTCAGGAACGGGGTTGGAGTGGGGCGAGGGCCCCGGTTTTCCCCCGTGCCCTGGCACGGCTATTGACCGGGCTGAAAATCCCGCTAGGTTGAAGTCATGGGCAACGCGATCGCGGGGCTCGCCACCCTCCGGAGACCTTTCCCGCATGAACGACAATCGCTTGCCCCTCCGCTGGCTGGCCCTGATCCCGACGCTGGTCCTGTCGGTGGCCAACATGCCACCGTTCGTCCATCTCTGGTCCGCGACGGAGTCCAACGTCATCGGCGTGGCCACCTGGCTCTCGCTGTACCTGGGCTTCTGGCTGACCGCACCGTTTCAGCGGTGGATGCTCGACGAGGACCACGGGTCGTTCGATTGTTGGATCCGGTCGCTTGCGTTCGCTTGGTCGACCACCCTGTGCGCGACGTTTTTGCTGGTCTGCGGGACGAAGTACGCCCTTCTGGCGATGGGCCTGCACGGTCTGGCCTTCAACCTTGGCGCGCTGGCCTGTAGCGTGGCACTGGTCCTGTTCTTCTTCGTCGCGAGCGCCGGCCTCCTGCACTGGACCGAAGCCCGGACCAACGCCGCCCACCGCAAAGCCTTCCCGTCCCGCCACCACGTGTCCGACGAGAACGACGAGGACGACGTGGACCTGTCCGAGTAATCGCCATGACCAACGCCACCAACACCGCCCCCAGCTACCCGCTCGACGACTGGGCCCTGGAAGCCGCGATCAACGCGGGCAACGCCCAATGGGTGGCTCAGGTCATCGCGGCCGGTGCGGACCTGTCGCGTCGCACCACCGAACCGTCGGGCCGTTGCCTGCACCCGGGCACCACCCCCTTGGGCCTGGCGATCGGCAACGTTGAGATCGTGCGCATGCTGCTCGACGCGGGCGCCCCGGTGAACCAGGTGGCGGTCCGCTGGGGCGGTACCGCGCTGCACATGGCCGTGGTGCAGAGCATCGGCGACGGGATCATCGAGCTGCTGCTCAAGGCAGGAGCCGACCCGCTGCTCACCGATGCGAAGGGGCGGCGCCCGATCGACTACCTGAGCTGGGCCGTGGCCGAGCACCTGTCCGACGGTGACAAGGAGCTGGTGCGCGTCGCCACCAGGTTCGCCATCGACACCGCCAAGGCCAACGGGCAGAAGCGTCCGAAGCGCCCGCAACGGCGTTGACCCATTCCTGTGCCCTGGCACGGACCATCAAACCGAGGAGGAGACCATGACCATCATCACCAGCATCCAGCACGCCGTTCAGGGATTCCGCGAGCATTGCGCCCAGGCGTCCTACGAACGGCAGAAACGCCGGGACCTGCGGGGCGCTCATCGCCACCTGGTGCGTGAGGCGGGCCGTCAGGATCCCCGCTCGCTGGAACTGGCCGACCTGGTGCGATCGGCACCGCTGAACCTGATGGTGTCCATGATGCGCAACATCAAACCCGGCGTCGAACTGCAGGCGCACCTCGAACCGTTCATCCAGGCAGCTCTGCGCGAGAAGCGCCACGACGTGACCAACGCCGCCATCGCCTTGGGCGCTACCTGGTCCACCATGGACACGTACCTGGACGATCGTTTCCTCGACGGTCTGAACGCGAACAGCACGCCGGAACAGCTCAACACCGTCCTGCGTACCGGTCGACCTGCTTGGCAGGGGGCCTTCAACCGCTTCTGCCTGTCGGACGCGAGCCTCGAGGAGTGGGCCCCGATGCTCGACGCCTACCTGGCCGCCGGCGCCACGGGGGCCACGCGCAACCAGGCCTTGGTCGAAGGCGCGGCCATGTCCGTGGTCTTCGGAGGCCGTGGTTACCGTGGTGGCGTCATGCACGGCGGAGCACTGGCCGATGGGACGTACATCGACCCTCATATGGGCACGAACTTCGTCCCCTTGTCGTTGGCCGATCCTCTGATGCGGCAGCAGGTGCTGAACTTTGCGCTGCGCAACCTCTACGAGAATCCGGATCTGGTGAAAGCCCTGTTGGCCGAGGGGGCCGAACCTGGGTTTCACCAGGTGAAGCACGCTGCGCAGGACGCGGTCGGCGATCCCACCGTCCTGGCGAGCGTGGACTTGCTCCTCACCGCGGGCGGGGACGTGGACAACATCGAGGATGGGCATTGGTCCATGCTCCCGGATTGGTTGAAGATCAAGCACAGCTCGATCGTCAGCCGGGACCTGGCCATCTTGGCCGCCGGCGGGGGGCAGACGGATCGGTATGCGCTCGAACTCGGGCATTGCTACGGTCCGGTGTCGCAGGACATGCGGGCCGCGATCGACGAAGCAAAGCGCCGAGCTGTCCCGGGCCGCATCACCGCGGACATGCTGAACGGTCCGTGGATCCCGTCGCCGAATGACCTCAACCACGGTTTTCCCAACAGCGGGTTGCCGGCCGACCTGAGTGCCCCGGTGCAGTTCGTCCCCTTGTGGGTCCACCTGTTGTTCCGTATGCCGGAAGCCGGGCGTCAGGCCGAGCTGGAGCGGCTGGTCGCCCGCGGGGCCGACGTTACCCGCGAGGGTATTGCGCGCCACACCGATTACGATCCCCAAGGGCTGGTCCAGGCGTGCTTCGACGTGTTCCACGAGGTGCGCATCCACGTGGAAAACGCCGAACTTCGCCAGTTCATCGAGGATTCCGCCATCGCTGATGAGCCCCAGGCGGAAACCGCACGTCGTCGCCTCTGACCGTACCACCTGACCTGGAGACGCAGCCATGCCGTTCGCCCCCATGCCCCCGTTGATGACCAACCTCCTGTCGTTGTTCCGTGGTGGACGCCCGGCGCCCGTGACGTCGAACGAGCAGGGGACCCATGAGCCGGTCCACGACGCCGGAGGCGTGAGCGGCAACCCCGGTGCTGACGCCGATGAGGCCGAAGGCGGGGTTCGTGCCCTCCGCCCAGGAGGGGTGTTCCGCGAGACGGGGTCGACCCGACCCGTCAGCGCGCGGGGTACTTCGTCAGGGCCTCGTGCCGGTGGCGCCACAACGCGCCGATCGCGTCCAGGCGGCTCCCGTCGCCCACCACCCGGTGATCGCGGTCCCGCTCTTCGTCGTAGGTGGTGGTGATCGCCGCGTACCAGGAACCCTGGGCCGGGTCGTGGGAGAACCCACCGACGCACTCGAACCCCTCGGGGGCATCGCAGCGGCGCAGCAGGAAACCGGTGGCCGCGCCGGCCTGGTAGGTCACGTAGTAAGCCCCGTCGTCCAGCAGGACCGGATCGGGGCGTTGGGTCTCGTTCTCGCTTCGCATGGTCGTTCGTCGCCAAGGTCGTCGCACCCCGCAGGCGCTCGGCGGGACGCGCTCCGGCGATGTTACGGCATCATCGGGCCCCGTGGTACATCCCGGAAAGGCTCACCGTGGTTCCCGTAAGGGCTCACCGAACGGTCGGGCCCTGGTGGTGGGTGCAGGGCCAAAGCGACGGCGGGATCCCGTGAAACCCAGGTTTTGCAGGGGAGGGAGGATCCTCGGGCGATCACGTGAAAGCCTTATGGGGTAAGGGTTTGCGGGAGATTATCCCTCTAAAAATCCCACCTAAAGCTAGGCTATTGCGATACAATAGAATCTACTGAAACGCAAGAGACGGAGGTGGGCGATGGCTGAAGCATTGAAAACCGTGACGGCGCAACTGCCGGTGAATCTGGTGGACCGCATGGACGACCTGGCGACCAAGCTGGACCGCTCGAAGCAGTGGATCGTCCGCAAAGCGGTGGTGGCGTACCTGGCCCGGGCCGAGCGCGAGCGCGCGATGATCCAGGAGGGGCTGGACGACGTGACGGCCGGCCGCCTGATTTCCATGGATGCCATGGAACGCTGGGCGGACAGCCTGGGCACGGACCACGAGTTGCCGCTGCCGAAGGTGGGTGAGTGATGGCCGTTCCGGTCGTTTTCACCAGCAAAGCTGGGTCGGACCTGCAGAACATTTTCGAGTTCGAGAAGATGATCAACGGGGCCCCGAAGGCGCGGGAGATCGTGAAGGCGCTGACCGCCGAGGCCAAAGCCCTGGGGATCCAACTGCGCCACCGCATCGGGGAAGAGCTGGACGGATGGGAAGGCCCCCCGGCCCGTGAGGTCCACAAGGACATTTGCCTGGGCGGTGAGTACGAGATCCACTACGAGATCATCCCGCCCTACGAGCCGAACCCCACCAGCATCGCGATCCTCCGGGTGTGGGACACCCGGCAAGACCGCTGAACCGAACGACCATGAAAAAGCGGGGCATCGAAGCCCCGCTTTCGCTGTACAGCGTGGCACGGGCCACGATCAACGCTCTTCCCGGCGCCGCTTCTCGTAGTTTTCCGCCCACTCGGCGCGCATCGCCTTGATCGCGCTGGCCCCCGCCCGAAAGACCTGCTTGCGCTCGTCGGGCGTCAAACCGCCGACTTTCAGCGCGGTGTCGGTCACCAGGTCCTGCCGGCCAAGGCTGATCATCGTGCGCTCGAACTCCTCCTGCACAACCATGCGTTCGAGCGCCCGGGGCGGCTGGCCCGTCACGATGGCGACGTACGTGAAGAGGCGGTACAACGCACCGCCCGCGTAGAGCCCCCACCACACGGCCACCACCGTGATCATCACCGCGCTCCACGACCCGGGGACGGGCGGCGCGAACAGCGCAAAGCCCGTGGTCACCAGGGCGATCACGCGCGAGACTGGTCCCGCGATCTTGGTGACCGGGTAGCACCGGCTCAACACGAACAGGTTCACGAAAAACGCCCAACCGACCAGCAGCAGGCCGGCGTCCAGGTACATGCGAAAGGTCCAGTCCATGGGTCTCCTCCAGAAGGTGGCCCCAGGCCGGGACCGTTGCCCCTCAACCAAGCAGGTTTGAGGCTGAAGTCAACCCGTGCCCTGGCACATCCAGATCGGCACGGCTTTCCCCCTCTGACGCACAGGTCCTGCCGCCCCTTCGCACGACAGAAGCGTGCCCAGGCGGCACCACCAGACGGGCGCGCGTCGCACGCGCTGGCCGGTGGCCTGATGGACAGCGGGGAAAAGCCGGAGGACGGTTCGACCGCACCGCGGGCGACCCCGACACCACCACCTCCCCAACCTGGGCGCTGGGCACCTGACGTTTCCCAGCCCCTGACCGATCGCGCACGCGTCGCGTACGCGATGGGAGCACCACCTCCCGGAGAGTCCGCTCGGTGGCGCCGTGCGGGTCTACCCCGTTGCGTCGTGACCCACCCCTTCGCCGGTTTGCCTTCCGTCTCGCCTTACCCGGACGCCTAGACCCGTCGTTCCCCTCGTGGCCCATGGGCGCGCTTCGCTTTCGCCGGCACCCGGTCCCTCCCGTTGGTCGTGCTGCGGCTTTGGTCTCACCCATGGTCCGGGGCCCGCCCGGTCTCCTTCGGCGCCAGGCGAAACGGATGGCAAGACAACCAGCAAAGGAGAAACAGCATGGCCACGACGCAACAGACCCGCACGACCAACGCAAACCGCGCGTTCCCCGCACCCCAGGCTCCTCAGACAGCAAGCATTCACAGCAAGACCACCCCGGAAGCGCTGAATACGGTGTTGACCTTGGTCGAGACGGCCCAGCTCGTGCTCGACGTCATGGCCGAAGCGTTCCCCGGCGTGCCCGTGTTCGTGAAGACCCGTCAGGCGGACGACCAGACCCGGATTCACGTGGAGTGGACCGACGGCCCGACGGAGCAGCAGGTCAAGAAGCTCCTCCTCCCGCTGCAATCGTCGACCCCGGGCCAGTGGGGCGGTACGACCCCGGTGGAGCATTTCCGCCTGACCGCGCAGGGTCCGCAACGGGTGCAGCTCACGGCCGACCGGATCACCGTGCGCCGCCGCTTTTCGGACGGTCTGGTGACCAGTGTCCTGCAACGCCTGGCCCACCGCCACGTCGGTCGCCTGGACCCGGAGACCCGCAAGCTGCTGACCGTGGAGAGCTTCAAGAAGGGGGCCCTGGTGGCCGTGGCCCTCTACGGTGTCCACTTCGCCGACGCCGGCAACAGCCTGCACACCGACGTCGAGAGCGCGTTGCACGACCACACCGACGTCCAGGGCTACCCGCGCAGCGCCACGGCCGCCGGCCTGTTCGTGCGCAAGCCCCTGAAAGCGTGAACCCAAGGGGACCGCACGCTACGGTTTGACGGTCCCGCACCCCATCCCCGGAGATCCCCATCATGGCCTACACCAGCACGAATCCTTACCTTGAAGCCCGGTGCGAGTACGTCCTCGCGAAGCTCGCCCTCATCGCCAACCCCGACGGGGAAGACGAGACCTGGTCCCCGTTGGTCGACGCCCAGGCCCTGGGCTCCCAGGACGCGCAGCGCGCGCACGAAACGGGGGAGGACATCCCGGTGCCCATGTTCTTCGTCGACGTCCCCGAACTGAAACGCGAATGGCTCGATGGCTGGAACCGCTACGACGAGCTGGTGGACATGCAGAACTGCTCGGGCTGCAACAACGAGCGGGGCGACCCGTGCCCGTGCCACGGGTGAGCAGCGCAAGCATCAAAACGAAGCGGCCCGGGAGGGCCGCTTGTCGATTCAGGGCAAGAAGGCGAGGTTAGACCTCGAAGGCATGCACCGCGATCACCCTCGTGGGCTCACCGTTAGCGTCATGCTCCTGCACGTGGACGCACCCGTTTTTGTCCGCGAATCGGATCAGGAGCTTGGAGAACTTCAGGGAGTTGGAGACGACGGATAGACGATCTTCCCCCAATCCTGCACGAACAAGTTCGTCCAGGATCGCGGCGTCGACCTCCATCAGAACAGTTTTGCGGGCTCTGCGGCACATGGTGGCATCCCTCCCGCTCAGTGGCGCGATCCGCTTCTCATGGGCTCGAGCCCGGACGATCTGGGCCAGATCCTCGTCCTCGATACGCTTACGGCGCTCGCGGCGATCCATGACCAGGAAGACGACAAGGACGACGTAGGCAACGGCGGCGATGGTGGAGGAAACGACGAAGGCGATGGAATCGATAGGGTTCACGGGATCCTCCATGGTGTGTTGGCCCGTGGATGGCGCGACGGATGGGCGGGTCCGATGTCGTCGGTGGTGAGCCACCGAGCACCTACGTCAAGACCTAGCAGCATTTACGGGCTTGGCAACCCCCTCACGGGCAAAACCCGGCACCAGGCGCCAACATCAAAACCCGCCGGAGGCGAGGGCGGGAAAACCCCGCTGCGCGCCATGGGCCTGGGCCATCGTTCGCGTTCCGCACCCTGGGCGTCAGCACCGCCTTTCCCGCCTGAATCCTCCGGTTCTCCTCCCGCGTACCCGCCCGACCTCAACCCGTGCCTTGGCACGGCTCCATGCTATAGCCTCGCCGTACCCGATGAAGAAATACCATCGGGGAACCAGGCAGGCGGGCCCGAGTTTATGACAGGTGCGTTTTACTCACCCCGATCGAACCGCTAGGTTGAATGGATAGGGCACGCGAACCGCCAAGCCCAGCCCTCTGGAGACCCACCATGCCGACCAACCCGCAAGAGCTTCAATCCATCCTCGCCAGCGCCAAACTGGCTTGGGCCCGTTCGATCGCCGTCCCCGCTGACGAGCGCGACCACGGGTACGACGACGGGGGTGTGTTCACCCTGAACGCCACGCGCCTGAGCATCGAGACCACCCTCACGATCGGCGGGAAGACCTACGGCGTCACCTACCAGACGGACGACCAGGGCCGCGTGTCGCGGGCACCGGCGGACGAAAGCGGCCTGGCCTGGGTCCTGTTCCAGCTCACGCTCATGTTTGGCGAGCGCTTCCGGTTCGAGGGCGACGGCCATCAGGAGGACCAGCTCGAGCACCACTACCTCCGCGGCTCCGGCCGCACCAGCCCCGTGGGCCAGTTCGCGGCGCAGATCCTCGGGCGCCTGGACGGCGTTGCGGAACGCGCGGCCCAGGCCTTCGCTCAACCCGTCCTCGAAGCGGCGTGATCCGATGACCACCGTGGCCGACCTCCTCGCCAACGACGACCTGCAGCAGGGCTTCGCGGGAATCCTCGCGGAGCACGACGCGCACCGGGCGGACCAGATCCGCGCCGAGCGCGAGGCTCTGGCCGCCCTGGTGCAGGAGGAGCAGACGCGGCGACCGAGGGCGCGGCTCTGATCACGGCGCGGGCCCCGAGCGTATCGTCGTAGCCGTGCCATGGCACAGCTAAAATTTCACCCGGCTGGGCTTGACCAGCGTGCAAGACCCGCTAGGTTGGGGACAGAGCAGGACCACTTCAACGCCACATACAGGGGGAGACCATCGTGCAGATCTACATTCCAAAAGCGGTCGTCAGTGTTGCCGAAGGCATCCTCATTGGCCTCGGGCTCGTGTTCGTAGCTGTGCTCTTGGTCGGGACCATCGAGCACGCCGTCAACGGCAACCACAGCAACCACACCGTCCGTGGAGCACTGATCGCGCACGACAGCGACGGTCACAAGACGTTGAACGGGGTTGCCCTTGGGGTGCCTCTGGACGACGCCATGCCGGCTTGCCAGGGAGACCCGCAGAGCGCGACGTCCCTCTGCCACACGCCGCTGACGCGTACCTACGATGGGTCCAAGGAGCTGAATGCCGACGTGTACGGCTTCGGGGCGCGCAACGACGATGACGGTCATCCGACGGTGAGGAGCATGACGGTCACCACGAGCATCGACTCGACGGTCATCAAGGAGGTGACGGCTTACACCACCCGAGCCTCGGCCTATGCCACGTTCCTTCAGACCAGCCAGGTACTCGGCGCCCCGACCAGCGTGAGGGATGACTATACCAGTTGGGACATTGCCCAGGACCAGACCGTTCTTTTGAACACCACGTCCATCAGCCTCTACCGGGACTGACGCTCCAAACGCTGATGTTCCATCCCAACCATAGGAGACCTCCACCATCATGCGCAAGCACCTCATCACCATCGCACTGTCCCTGGCCGGCCTGACCCTCGGCACCGCGCACGCGGCTCCCTCGGACCCGTCCCTGCGCCTGCTGGACCGTGACGCCCACGGCCACCTGACGCTCAACGGCGTCCCCATGGGCGTGCGCATCACGTCGTTCCACGAGTGCAAGGGCGATCCGTCGACCGCCACCGCACCTTGCGTGCTGACGGCCCCGGAGGTCGACGGGTACGGCACCGCGGAGGTCCACGGGCTCCCGCCGGTCAAGGACGGGGCCGGGCGCCTGGTGTTCGGCGCGACCGACGTCACCACGCACAACGGGACGATCGACGGGGTGATCCTCTCGTTCGCCGACGCGCGGTACGCCAAGGTGTTCAGCGACAGCACGAGCGAGACCGTGGGCCTCCCCGACTTCACGGACCACAACGGCGTGCAGGAGTGGCACGGCGTGCTCAAGGACAGCTACATCGTCGTGGTGCCGGCGGACCAGAACGGGGAAGGGGCGGAGTACGGCGTCGTGTACGGCCCGAAGCCGTAAAGCGGAGGCCACAGGCAACAACCGAACCGGGAGGAGGAGCCCATGGTGTTCGATCCGATGCAGTTGTTTCTCGGAGGCGCGTGCGTGCTGACGCTCGTCGCGTACCTTTGCCCGGTCTGCCTGACCGTGCTCGCCTCGGCGGTGCTCTCGTACATCGTCGGGGCCGGCGTGGGCCTGAGCCTGGCGGTCGGACCGGGCATCGTGGTCCGCGCGCTGGTGAGCGACCATACCCTGGGCTGGCCCAACAACGCCGGCCCCATCTGGTGCGTCGGCATCCCCCTGGGCCTAGCGGTGTTCGTCACGCTGATGGCCCTGCTGTTCCGGGACCCGGGCGAGGGCAAGGCCTCCCGTGCGCACGCGTAACGGCGGACCCGCGCGGCACCGTCTGGCCCAGGCGCTGCTGGCCCTGCTGCTCGTCGCCGCGGGGCCGGTTCACGCGAAGCAGGCCCGGGCCACCATGACCGTGTCCGTCACGGTGCTCAGCGCGTGCAGCGTATCGACGGACCAGCGGGACCCCACCTGCAGCGCGAGCGCACCACCCACCGTCGAGCACCGCACGCAGGGCCAGGGGGCCGGCCAGGTGCAGCTCACCGTCGTGACCTTCTGAAGGTCCGTGCCCTGGCACGGGTCGACCGTTCGACTAAAGGGCCGGCCGAACGCTTGACGAGCCCGTGAATCCCGCTACGTTCAACCATGAGGTGGCGCGGAGGAGCGCCACCACCACCCATCACGGAGTCCTTCCATGTCCCTTCTCGTCCTGTCCCACCTCATCCAGCTCGCGGCCCTGTCCAGCTTGGGTGTGCTCAACGTCATCCTCGCCGCTTACCTTGGTCTCTGCGTCGGTCTGGTGGATGGCGCGGCCCATGGCCTTATGATGTTTCGCGACCAAGCGAGCGCGTTCTTCACGTTCGTCCAGCACCCCTGGGTGGTGGGCCGGGTGGCCTGGGTCGCCGCGGTGCTCGTCGCGATGGTCGGCGTCCGGCAGCACCTGAAACGCGCGGCGCGTTGAGACGGGGGAAGCGGCCACGTCAAAGGCACCCGGGTCGCATCCGCTTCCACGGCATGAAAACTGGTGCTGACGCCGGTGGCCGGGGGGTAGCAGAGTGTCCCGCGGCCTAGGCCGGAGGCACCCACCCCCGGCCCCTTGCGCCGGGTGGGGTCATGGGGCTGGCCCGTCCCAATCCAGTCCGTGCCCTGGCACGGCTCCCGGATTGGCTCACCGTTCCACCACAACGACCCACCACCACGACTTGACGGGCGCCCCAGGGCCGCTAGTACATGAAGGATCAACCACACGGGAGGAGACCCTGGTGAACGAACGTCCGATTTGCCCCTGGTGCCGCGGCCCGGTGCTGCGCAGCTCACGCCGGTGCTGGGTGTGCATCCCTTGCGCGACGCTGAACGAGAACGCGAAGCGCACCGGCCAGGCTCTGCCCTGGGCCGGCACACCGCTGCTCACGCGAGTGGAGACCGGCGAGGCGACGGCGCCCGGCATGTGGCCTCGGTCGGAGGACGACATGGCTCACCACCTGCACCGGCGGGGCGCTCGGGTCGCGGTGGCCCTCGAGCACCTGCTCAACGAGGACACGTCGCATCACACCTTGAACGGCACCAACGAGGACATCCACCAGCGTCGCATCGCGGCCCTGCTGGCGCTCCAGCAGGAGGAGCTTCGCGCGGTGGCGGACGAGGCGCTGGCCATTCCCCAGGACGAGGCCCCGGCCGCCCCTGCACGCGCAGCACGGCGTCGCCTCTGACCGCATGACCCAGCGGGTCCCGCTCCCGGTTGACGGGCGGCCAGGACCCGCTACGTTTGTCCCATGCCGTCTCGTCGAGCGGCGCCCACCACCAGGAGGTCCGTCATGCGCTTCAAACCCCATTGCCCGGTCTGCACGGGCTCCGTCGTGTACACCCGTCGGCCCGAGTGCTGGTCCTGCGCCACCTGCGAAAGCGCGTACGGCGCGGCGATCCACGCGGACCTGAACCCGCCGGCGTACACCGGCACGTTCGGCCGGGCCGAATACGAGCGGCAGCGGGCCCAGGCCACCGCGCAATCCCGGACGTAACCGCTCGACCCATCCCACTGCGTTGGGGCACGTCCGTGCCCTGGCACACATCCAAGGCCCCACCCGGGGCCTTTCCTCCTTCCACGTCCAGCGTCGCCTGGCTCCGAAGCGCACGGGCAACCGCGCCCGTGCCGTGCTGGTGATGCTGCGGGAACCGTCGTGGCCGTGCCGTCCAGGGCTCGTCGTTCACCCCGTTGCGTGTTCCCCGGTCCGCCTCTTCTTCGACGCGTAGCTCAGCCCGTACACCGCGCAAGGGTTCGCTTCGCCAGGTCCTCACCCGGTCCCTCCCGGTGGGAGGGCGTGCGGCCTCCGGTCCTGCCCCTGCACGTTGCCCTGGGCCTCGCTGACCACGCGTCGAGGCGGCTCCAGCGAACACGGCAACAACGACGAAGGAAGGGCAGAACCATGGGCACGACCACCACCCGCAGCACCACCACCCCGAACAGCCAGACCGCGGCGTTCCCCCGCACCCCCGAGGCTCACCAGCGAACAGCAGGGGAAGGCGACACCCGGGAGGTGGTGCTCAACGGCGCTCGAATCCTCATGCGTTTCACCGGCGGCCAGTGGTGGAACGTCCGCGTGAGCTGACAAGCAACACGAACCGCAGCGCCCTGGGGCCAGGGCCTGCACCAACCGAACAGACAGGAGATTCACGATGGCTTACTTTCTTCGCATGGGCGACGATTACCTCGAGGACGCCGTGAAGCACGGCACCAAGGCCGACGCCATCGCAGCGTTCCGCGAAACGTCCGACGAACTGGACCGCTACGGCCAGTCGATCACCGCCTCCATCCACATCGCCGACACCATGGAGGAGGTGGTTGAGTACCCGGATTTCGTCCTCGAAAGAGGACCCAGAGGAGGCGTCCGCGTCGAGCGCGCGTAACCGCTGGACGCCTGGCACAAGGGCCCGCCGAACGGCGGGCTTTTTGCTGTACGGAGCAGGGGACGACCAGCGCGCCGTGCGCGTGGTGGTGCTGGGACCCGGTGAAACCCCGCCGGGGCCGGAGGCCCGGCACTCAACAGGCGGGACCACCGCACCCCGAACGGCGCCAGGGGCAGGGGCGGGGCCCAGGGCTGGTGGTGGAGGACCACGTCCACGTCAGCGTGTCATCGCGCCCACCCCAACACTGCGGAGCAGAAGCGGCCCGGGAGGGACCGGGGTTGGTGCGGGCGCGGACGCGGCCGGGTGTCGGTGTTGAGGGGTGCAATGGCACGGGCTAATCGTTGCTATAGAGACCTGGTTTGCCATAGAAAAATACCATTGGAAAAACAACAGAATACCTTGTTTCGTCATGCCCCAAACCTTTGACTAGAGGTCGTTGGTACGAGAAGCTAACTATGTAGGCAGCGCGATCGACGCAACGCCAAACCCCACCCCAAGGAGTTCATCATGACCATCACCACCCTGACCCTCGACCAACTGGAAGGCGAGTTCGCCGACACCGAAGCAGAAGGCTTCAGCTTGACCCACAACCCGAAGTTCTACGCCCTGGTCGGTGAGCTGTTCCCCAACACCGACGAGCGCGTGATCCACGCGGTCACGCTGACCGTGATCGACGGCCGCGTCGGCGACCTCGAAACCTCGCAAGTCCGCCGCGTCATCCAGGCTCTGCAAAACGGCTTCGTCAACGAACAGTATTTCGTGACGACGTTCAACCAGGAATACCCGGCAGGGTCGGACGACCTGGACGACCGCGCCGAGTGGGAAAACACGGCGCTGGTGGTCGAGAGCGAACGCCAACGCGGTGACCTCCGCTGGGTCTTCGAAGGCGCGTAAGCGCAACAAACCTCACCGTTCACCTGGGCCCGCGGCAACGCGGGTTCGTCCGTACCACCGGGGCCCGAGCCCACACGACCAAACCAGGACCCGCTATGCGCACCACCAACGCTCCACGTCCGTTCCCCCTCCTGCCGTCGACCGAGGCCGTGCACGACACGCAACGCGTCGCCGAGCAAACGCGGGCCGCGCTCACGGAGCTGGAAGCGGCGATCGACCTGGCGCAGTCGCACCGGGCCCGAATCATCGCGGCGGTGCGCACGTTCGACGCGCCGACCGTTCTCCGGCTGCTCGTAGCCGGCACCGGCACCTCGCGGCAGGTCGACCTCGGGTACCGCCTGCCCGAGCACGTGTTCGCGCTCATGCCCGACACACCCAGCGAGCGAGAGGTGGTGGACGTCTGGCGCAGCATCACCCCGCGGCCCATGGTCCAGCGGCCCGAGCTGGACGGCTTGCTGGTCGAGCTGGTGCAGGCCCTGGGCGCGCTGCATCCGGCGTCCGGGTACTTTCACGAGCAGCACGTGCTGTTCACCGTGCACCTGCTCGTAAGCGTAGGGTGCCGGGACCGAGTCCTGGACGGGGTGCCGTTGCGCGACCTGCTGCACCAGGCCTGGCTCTACAAACACGACAAGAAGCCGGACGCCCTGGTGGTCGAGGCGGTGCTGAACGCGTGGCTCAAGCCACCCCGCAAGCCGTACACGAAGCGTCAACCCCGCACCAGCGCCAACACCAACCCGGGGGCCTAGCGGCCCAGTCCGATCAAAGGCAACCCACCCGGCACCGCGCAGCGGGCACGGCCGGGCTCTTGTCCGGGCAGCGGGGCGTTGCTGTCCGGGCGCCGGTGGCGCACACCCTGGACACCGATCAACGCTGAACACCCCGTGGGGCAAGGGCCAGCTCCCCGCGGGTCCGGGCTGTCCAGGTGTCCGGGTCAAAACGTCCTGGTGCAGCGGGAGCCGCAGGTCCGACGGCGGGGCCATGGCTCGACCAGCACACCCGGGCTCCGTACCTCACTTTTCCTTGGACACCTGGACAACCTGACCAAGGAGCAAGGCGGGCAGGGCGTCCGAGGCCTGTCCAAGTCGCAGCACCATCACCTGGCCCGGGCCTGGACAGTGATCCGGTGATCCTGGACCGAGTCCGGTCTGCACCGTGGGTATGGTTTTTAGCCGTGCCACGGCACATGTTAATAAACGCTATAGGCGGGATCGATGGCATAGAAAAATACCATTGGAAAAACAACAGAATACCTTGTTTCGTCATGCCCCAAGCCTTTGACTAGAGGTCGTTGGTACGAGAAGCTAACTATGTAGGCAGCGCGATCGACGCAATGCCAAAACCACCCCCAAGGAGCCCCACCATGACCACCACCTTCAACTTCGCAGACGACCTGAAAATCGACGTCCTCCACGCCGATTCGCTCGAGAACTACGTGAGCAACGAGTTCGACGAGCACGGCAACCGGATCGAGGACATCGACGGCTACTTCACGTTTTACGAGCTGGCCGTTGAAGCCTTCGGCCGCACGTTCAACGTGCG
>Ga0157369_10000126_pt1 | contig 109644 bp, 99 predicted proteins | sample C25metaG_FD_113461 | JGI IMG/M metagenome (GOLD analysis project Ga0157369, IMG submission 113461) | Corn rhizosphere microbial communities from Kellogg Biological Station, Michigan, USA - C2-5 metaG | ecosystem: Host-associated > Plants > Roots > Rhizosphere > Soil | place: USA: Michigan... | reverse complement strand
TTGTTCGGTATTACAGCATTGCGCAATCAGCCGGTTGACGATGGTCGTTCCGACCCCACGCGCCGCCATCTCGCACGCCACGCTCACCGAATGCACTTCGGCCACGACGTTCGGCGTCACCCGTGCGTTACGGAACGCTGTATCCACTTCGTGGCGAAGCGTGCTCTGGCGCCACAGCAGAACGAGCGGCACGCCGTCCAAATCCCGCGCGGAAATGGACGTGTTTTTCGCAAGCGGATGCGAGCGCGGTATCACGCAGACAGATTCGCTTTCAAACCGCGCTTTCACCGAAAAGCCTGAAAGACGAGTCGGCAGCCGGACGAAGCCCAGATCGACTTCTCGGCTCAGCAAAGCGCGCTCCGACGTGTCGTAGGTGCCCGAGAACACCTCCAATACCGCGTCGCCGTGCGTCTCGTAGAACTGCTGCATGACCGCCGGCAATAGGAACTGGGCAAGGGTATTGGGAACCATGATGCGCACGAGCTTGCGCTGGGTGCCCGCCAGCCGCAGTTGTTGGGCATGGCGTTCCAGGCAGCGCGCCGCTTCGACGATGGTTTCCACCTCCTGTACCAGCGCATCGCCTTCGCGCGTCGGCGTTAGCCGGCCTTGTTCCCGCACGAACAGGCTCAGGCCGAGATCTTCCTCCAATTGGCTCAATAGACGGCTCACCGCCGATTGCGAGCAGCCCAAGCGCTGCGCGGCCGCCGTCGTCGTACGCAGCGTCGAAATCGCCAGAAAAGCCTCGAGTTGTTTTAGGTTCATCTCAAGTTCAGCATAGGGCTATGCACATCCGACATAAGGTTGCGGACGGTATTTTGCCGTCGAATGATTCGTGGCGATGGATCAACCGGCGCTATGTCAGGCCACCGGCGACACATCGCATTTTCTTCATTTGAGGTTTCAGACGCAATGATCGCCTTCATCATCCGGCGGCTAATCCAGAGCATCGGCGTGCTGCTGCTCACGTCCGTGCTCGTTTTCTGTGGCGTGTTCGCGATCGGCGACCCGATCGCGATCCTCGTTCCCGCCGACGCCACCCCCGCCGAAATCGCGCAGGCCGTCCAATCGCTCGGGCTCGATCAGCCGCTCTGGCAGCAGTATGTTCATTTCATCGGACACGCCTTGCACGGCGATCTTGGACGCTCCTTCGTGTTCAATCAGCCGTCGATTCAGCTGATTCTCGAACGCCTGCCGGCCACGCTGGAACTTGCGTTCGTCGCGCTCGTGCTGGCGTTGATCGTCGGGCTGCCGCTCGGGCTGATCGCCGGCCTCAAAGCGGGGTCGATGCTCGATCGGACCGTCATGACCGGCTCGATTCTCGGGTTTAGTCTGCCGAACTTCTGGCAGGGCATCATGCTCGTGCTGATCTTTTCGGTCACGCTGGGCTGGCTGCCGTCGGCCGGACGGGGGCAGCTCGGCTTGGTGTTCGGCATCCATACCAGCCTCGCGACATGGGATGGATTGCGGCACCTGCTGCTGCCGGCGCTCAATCTGTCGCTCTTCAAGATGTCGCTCGTCACGCGTCTCACGCGCGCCGGCGTGCGTGAGACGCTGCCGCTCGACTACGTGAAATTCGCCCGCGCCAAGGGCCTGCGCGAGCGGCGCGTGATCTTCGTCCATGTGCTGAAGAACATCCTCATTCCGATCGTCACGGTCGTCGGCATGGAATTCGGCTCGTTGATCGCGTTCGCCACCGTCACCGAGACGATCTTCGCGTGGCCGGGCGTCGGCAAACTCATCATCGACAGCATCACGAAACTCGATCGCCCGGTGATCGTGGCGTATTTGCTGATCGTGGTCGCGATGTTCACCGTGCTCAATCTCGTGGTCGACATCATTTATTCGCTGTTGGATCCGCGCGTGCGATTGGAGGCGGCATGAGAGCCACTGCAACGTTTCCCTCATGGCGCTTCGTCGATCGCAATTCGACGCTAGGCATCGTGCTGCGCAGTCTATTCGGCAAGCCGGCCGTGGCCGTCGCAACTTGCATCTGTCTGGCGCTCGTCGTGATCGCGCTGTTTGCGCCGTGGATTGCGCCGCAAAATCCCTATGATCTGGCCGCGCTCAATATCGTCGACGGCCGCCTGCCGCCCGGCGCGCGCGGGGCGAGCGGGCACCTGTATCTGCTCGGCAGCGATGCGCTCGGGCGCGACATGTTCGCCGCGATGATGTACGGCTTGCGGATCAGCCTTGGCGTGGGGCTGCTCAGCGGCGCGTTCGCGATGACGCTCGGCACTACGCTCGGCCTTGTCGCCGCGTACTTCGGCCGTTACGTCGATACGCTCGTCATGCGGGCCGTCGATCTGATGCTCGGCTTCCCGACGATTCTCGTCGCGCTGATGATGCTCGCCATTCTCGGGCAAGGGGTCGACAAGGTCGTCCTCGCGTTGGTCGTCGTACAGTGGGCGTATTTTGCCCGCACCGTACGCGCCATCGCGGCCGTCGAGCGCCGTAAGGAATACATGGAGGCCGCGCTGTGTCTGGGCCTCAGCCACCGGCGCGCGCTGTTCAGCCAGTTGCTGCCGAACTGCCTGCCGCCCGTCATCGTCATTGCTTTGGTTCAAATTGCCGCAGCCATTTCAGCCGAAGCGACCCTGAGCTTTCTGGGCATCGGCTTGCCGGTCACGCAGCCCTCGCTGGGCCTCTTGATCGCCAACGGCTATCAGCAATTGATCGCCGGCTTTTATTGGATCAGCGTATTCCCAGGGCTGTTGCTGCTCGTGCTCGTGTTCAGCATGAACATCGTCGGCGATAGCCTGCGCGAAGCATTGAATCCGCGTCTGCAGAAATAGGATTTCGCATGTCCACTCCCACCTTGTCCGTGCAGCACTTACGCACGCACTTCTTCACCGGCGCCGGGGTTGCCAAAGCGGTCGACGACGCGAGCTTCGACGTCGCGCCCGGTGAGATCGTCGGCCTGGTCGGCGAATCCGGTTCCGGCAAATCGATTACGGGCTTCTCCGTGCTCGGGTTGATCGACGCGCCGGGACGCATCGTCGGCGGACGCGTGCTGTTCAAAGGCGAAGATCTGACCGCGCTCACGCCCGAAGCGCTTCGCCGCTTGCGGGGCAATCGCATCGCGATGATCTTTCAGGATCCGATGATGACCCTGAACCCCGTGCTGCGCATCGACACCCAGATGGTCGAAGCGGTGCAAGCCCATGCTCGGGTCTCGAAGCATGCAGCACGGCAACGCGCGCTCGAGGCGCTTGCATCGGTCGGCATGCCTTCTCCCGGCGAACGCTTGCGCGCGTATCCGCATCAATTGTCGGGCGGCATGCGGCAGCGCGTAGCGATTGCGATCGCATTGCTGCACGACCCGGAACTGATCATTGCCGATGAGCCGACCACGGCGCTCGACGTCACGATCCAAGCGCAAATCCTCGCGGAGATGCAGAAACTCTGCGCTCGCTCGCATACGGCGATGGTGTGGGTCAGCCATGATCTCGCGGTCGTGGCCGGATTGGCCGATCGCATTTGCGTGATGTACGCCGGCCGCGTGGTGGAGACCGGCAGCGTCGACGACATTCTCGAGCGGCCGCGCCATCCCTACACCATCGGCCTGATCGATTCGCTCCCCGAAAAAGCCCGTCGCGGCGAGCCGCTCAAACAGATCCCGGGAATGGCGCCGAGCGCGCTCCATTTGCCGGTTGGTTGCGCGTTCGCGCCTCGTTGCCCCTATGCCACCGCGCTTTGTCGAAGCGCCGAGCCGCCCGTCAGCGGCGAAGGGGTTCATCTGTACCGTTGTTTCCACCCTTGTTCCGGAGCGCGCGCATGAACGCCCCCGATGTCATGGCGCCGATGGTCGAAATTGACCACGTCTCGCGCCGCTTCGTTCGCCGCCTGAATTACGCCGAGCGCATCGCCGGCTGGCTCGGCGCGCGTACCTACGAACAAACCGTCCATGCGGTCGACGATGTCAGCTTCACGATTCATCGCGGCGAAGTGGTGGGCCTCGTCGGCGAATCCGGCTGCGGGAAGTCGACGCTCGGCCGAATGGTGGCGGGCATTGGAGCGCCGACCAGCGGCTCGATTCGTACGATCGAGAAGGGTGCCGGGGCGGGTGCCCCGAACGAGCAGGGCGCGACCCGCGCTGCTGGCCGTCGCGCGCCCCGTCATCGGCTCGCTACCCAGATGATCTTTCAGGACCCCTTGTCGTCGCTCAATCCGCGCAAAAGAGTACGCGACATCATCGGCGAAGCGCCGCTCGTCCACGGCATCGTGCGGCGGCATGAGCTCGATGCCTACGTCGCCGAGGTGATGGAGCGCGTCGGCTTGAATCCCGACTTCCGCACGCGTTTTCCCCATCAGTTTTCGGGTGGACAACGTCAGCGGATCGGCATCGGCCGCGCCTTGGCGGTGAAGCCCGACTTTCTGATTTGCGACGAATCGATCGCCGCGCTCGATGTGTCGATTCAGGCGCAAATCATCAATCTCTTCATCCGATTGCGCCGCGATCTCGGCCTCACGTACTTGTTCATTAGTCATGACCTGGGTGTCGTCGAGCACATCAGCGATCGCGTCGCGATCATGTATCTCGGTCGTATCGTCGAAACCGCACCTACGATCGAGCTCTTTGCCAATCCGCAGCATCCGTACACGATCGGACTGCTTGCGCAGGTGCCGCGCCTGTCGAACCGCAAGCGGCAATTCGAGTCGATTCACGGCGAAATCCCGTCACCGCTCGCGCCGCCCGAGGGCTGTCACTTTCATCCGCGCTGCCCGTACGCCACTCAACGCTGCCGCACCGAGCGCCCTTCGTTGCGTGCAACAGGCGCCGCGCATGAGGTCGCCTGTCATTTGGTGGAGGTGCGATGAACGCCCGGATTTCTTCGATGTACGTGCGCGGCCTAAAGCGCTCGCTCGTGATCGCTCTGGTATGCGGGCTCAGCTTTGCGGCCGCATCGACCGTCGCCCATGCTCGTTCGCTGACGATCGCGCTCGCTTCCGAGCCTTCGTCGCTCGATCCGCTGTTTTCCCGCACGCAAAACAACACGCAGACCGCCGAGAACATGTTCGAGCGGCTGATCCAACAAGACGGCAACCTGCAGGTCCAGCCCGGGCTCGCGGTGTCGTGGCGGGCAGTCGATCCGCTTACGTGGGAATTCCATCTGCGTCCGAGCGTGCGTTTCTCGGATGGTTCGCCGATGACCGCTGACGACGTCGCCTATTCGCTGCGCCGCGCGCGTTCCGTGCCGAATAGCCCGGCTCCGTTTTCCGGCGCCGTGGCCAACATCGAGCGCATCGAAGTCGTGAATCCGCTCACGCTTCGCATCGTGACGAAGACGCCGTCGCCCGCATTCGTGGAGCAAGTCGGGATCGTCTATATCGTGTCGCGCCACGCGACGGCAGGCCATGCGAGCGACGACTATCGCCTGCCTGCCGTCGCGGTCGGCACGGGCCCGTATCGGCTCGTGCGCTGGATACCGGGTGATCGTCTCGAGCTCGCGCGCAACGACTATTACTGGGGTAAGCGGCCGAGTTTCGACGCCTGCACGATCCGCTTCATGTCGAACGACGCTGCGCGGCTGTCGGCCTTGCTGTCGGGCTCGGTCAGCTTGATCGACAACGTTCCGCCCGTCACGATTGATCGTCTGCGGCGCGAGCCCAACGTCACGCTGTATTCCGGCCCGTCCGCTCGCTTGATCTATCTCGCGCTCGATGCGTCGCGCGACGCTTCGCCGTTCGTCACGGCCGCGGACGGTTCGGCCATTGCACGTAACCCGCTGCGCGACGTGCGGGTACGTGAAGCGATCTCGAAGATGATCGACCGCGATGCGATTACGCAGCACTTGCTGAACGGCGCGGGACTCCCTGCCGCGCAGATGGTGCCGCCCGGCATCGGCGGCTATGACGCGCAACTGCAACCGGATCGCTACGACCCGGCCGGCGCGCGGCGTCTGCTCGCTGCCGCCGGCTATCCCGACGGTTTCGGATTGACGATCCACACGTCGAACGATCGCTTCGCGAGCGACGGCGAGTTGGGGCAAGCGCTCGGGCAAATGCTTGCACGCGGCGGCATCGCGGTACGCGACGTCGTCACGCAACCCTACAACGTCTATGCGGGCGCCGCCGCCCGGCGCAGCTACAGCGCGTTCGTCTTCAGCTTCGGCAATTCGACGAGCGATTCCGCGATCGGGTTGACCAACGTGCTCGAAAGCTATTCGCGCGAAGCCGGCACGGGCGCGTTCAACCGTACGCGCTACTCGAACTCAACGCTCGATCGCTTGCTGCGCGAGGCGGCAGCCACCTTCGATCCGGCGCGGCGCAACGCGCTGCTGCAGGAGGCCGCGCGCACCGCTTTCGGCGATTACGGGATCGTGCCGCTCTATTTTCCCGTCGATTACTGGGCCGCCCGCAACGGCGTGATCTTCCATCCGAACAAAGCTGAACGCACTTCGCTGCTTTTCATCGAGACTCAACCATGACGCAAGCTTCATTGCCTAGCGGCGCGCTTCCCGCCGATTCGACGTCCAACGCATTGCTCGACGCCATGGTGCGCATGCGCGACGGCGTGCGCCTGGCTACCGACGTGTACTTTCCGCCCGACTATCGCGTCGGGATCGATGCTCCGTTGCCGACCATTCTCGAGCGCACGCCGTATGGCAAATCGGACATCTCGCGCTCGGAGATTCATCACGGCCAACCGCCCGCGAATCGCGCCGATGTCGCACGCCATTTCGCCGTGCGCGGCTATGCCGTCGTCATGCAGGACTGCCGCGGACGCTACGGTTCCGAGGGAACATTCACGAAATATGTCGCGGAAGGCCCGGACGGTTTCGACACCATCGAATGGATCACGCGACAGCCGTGGTCCAACGGCAAGGTCGGCACGATGGGACTCTCGTATGCGGCTCACACTCAGCTTGCCGCGGCTTGCCTCAACCCGCCGGGGCTCGCCTGCATGGTGCTCGACTCGGGCGGTTTCGCCAACGGCTATCGCTGCGGTATTCGGCAGGGCGGCGCCTTCGAGTTGAAACAGGCGACATGGGCGTTCAATCGCGCGAAAAACAGCCGCGCCGCCGCCGAGAATCCGCTTGTCGCGGCGGCGTTGAACAGCAGCGATTTGCGGGAATGGTTTGCGCGAATCCCCTGGCGGCCCGGGCACTCGCCGTTGGCCATGGTGCCGGAATACGAGCACTATCTATTCGAGCAATGGACGCACGATGTTTTCGACGACTACTGGAAGCAGCCAGGCATCTACGCCGAGGGCTATTACGACAGCATGACGCGCGTGCCGACGGTGCTCATGTCGAGCTGGTACGACGCCTACGTGCGCAGCACGCTCGATAACTTCGCCGCGCTATCCGGCGCCGCCGACGCGCCCGCCTATTTGATCATGGGCCCCTGGCTGCACGGCGATCGCAATGTTTCCTATAGCGGCGACGTGGAATTCGGCCGCGATGCGGTGATCGAAGGGCAGGTTGCGCAGGACTGGCTGGCCTTCCGCGCCGACTGGTTCGACCGTTGGCTAAAGCGGAATGACCCGCCGCACGTATGCGCCGCCCCGACCGCGCGCATTTTCCTGATGGGTGGCGGCAGCGGGGCGCGCAATGCGCAGGGTCGCATGGAGCACGGCGGCAGTTGGGTCCAGTCGTCACAATGGCCACTGCCCGGCACGCGTTTCACGCCGTTTTACCTCACCGCCGAAGGTTCGCTTTGCGCATCGGAAGAAGCATTGCATGCCGAGCCTCGCGAGACTTCGTATGCGTTCGATCCGTCCAACCCGGTGCCGACGATCGGCGGCGCTTTGACGTCGGGCGCGCCGGTATTCGAGGGCGGGGCGTTCGATCAGCGTGAAGACCCACGATTTTTCGGCACACGGCATCCGGGTATGCCGCTCTCGGCGCGCGCCGACGTGCTCGTCTTCGAGACAGAGCCGTTGAAAGAGGACGTCGCCGTGGTCGGCCCCATCGTCGTCAAGCTTTGGATTTCCTCGGATGCGCCCGATACCGACTTCACCGCGAAGCTCATCGACGTCTACCCGCCCAACCCGGATTACCCGCACGGTTTCGCGATGAATTTGACGGACGGCATCTTCCGTTGCCGCTTCCACGAGTCGTGGACACAGCCGCGCACGCTCGAAAGCGGCGAGATCTATGCAATCGAAATCGAACCGTTCGCGACGGCCAACCTGTTTAAGCGCGGCCATCGGATTCGACTTGACGTGTCGAGCAGCAATTTCCCGCACTTCGACGTCAACCCGAATAGTGGCGAACCGCCGGCGTTGGCGCGCATGCCGCGCATCGCGGTGAACCGCGTGCATGTGGGAGAAGGCCAAGCGTCCCATGTGGTGCTGCCGATCGTTCCGGCGGGATCGCTAGAACCGATGCCGCCATTCGCTGCGACTGCGCGAAACATTACTTAGCGACACCCCGGAGATTCCCTCGCTGCCGGCCATCGAGGCGCCGCGTTCCGCGCGGCGTCAGGGGCCTCCTTTTGCCCAAATTTTTCGCATGACGTCTAACAACGCCTGCAAGTAACGCAGTTTCCGGCTTGTCGCACGCCGATTTTCAACAGCAAGTCCAACTCCAACTTCAAGAGGAAAAGCACCATGCGCAAACAGTTTCTTCCTGTAACGCTGCTCGCCGTCGGCGGCATCGGCCTGTCGGCCGGCGCCGCGCACGCGCAATCGAGCGTTACGCTGTACGGCATCGTCGATGGCGGCTTCGCTTACACGAGCAATCAGGGCGGCAAATCGAACTATCAGGCGACGGCCGGCAACGAACAAGGCTCGCGCTGGGGCCTGCTCGGCAGCGAAGATCTGGGCGGCGGCACGCGTGCGGTGTTCCGGCTCGAGAACGGCTTTAATTTGATGAATGGTACGGCTAGCGCCAACGGAAGAATCTTTGGACGTCAGGCATGGGCTGGGCTATCGAGCGATCGTTACGGCACCTTGACGCTGGGCCGCCAGTACAACGCGGTGCAGGATTCGTTAGAGCCGCTGCAGCTCGCCGGCGATACGGTGCAATACGGCACGCATCCGTTCGATGTCGACGATATCAACAACACGTTCCGCACCGACAACTCGATCAAGTACGTGACGCCGAGCGTTTATGGGCTGCAAATCAACGCGATGTACGCGCTATCGGGCAACGCAGGCAACTTCGCGACAAACCGTTCTTATAGCGTCGGTGCAACGTACGCGAATGGTCCGTGGCATCTCGGCGCGGCCTACGTGATGCTCGATCGTCCGGCCACCGACACGACGGGCGCAATTCCCTCCGATAACTACTTCACGTTTCTCAAAGGGATCAGCCGGCAGCGCATTTACGGTGCGGGCGGGCTGTACGACATCGGCGATGCGAGCGTCGGGCTGATGTATACGAACACGCGCTTCGAGCTGACGCCCTCGAGCCAGTATCAGACGTACCAGAACGCGGAAGCGAGCGTGCGATATCGGATCACGCCGGCGTTGCATGCGGCGGTCGGCGAAACGTATACGAACGTCACAAGCAACGGAAAGGTGGACTCGTGGCATTACTGGCAGACGACGGCCGGATTGCAATACTTCCTGTCCAAATCGACTGACCTCTACGTCGACCTTCTGTATCAGCGCGCCACGAACGCGGTCGCGCAGATCGAGGGCGCATCGGGCCCGTCGAGCGGCAGCACGCAATTCATTGCCGTTACGGGGATCCGTCATAAGTTTTGACGGCAACGCAGATCCGGTATCGCCGGCGGCTTGTCTGCCGTCTTAACGGAACCCGCCCCGGATGCGGCCAACGTTGCTCGGGGCGAATTCGGCGATTTGCTTGTCAGCTTCGCGCAGGACGCCGGCAACGCGCGGACAACGCCTAACGAAAACACCATGAGAGCCGCCCTCCAGGGAATCCGCTTCAAGATCGTATTTGCGCTTGCCGTATGCGCCGCGCTCATTGTCGGCACCGGTTGGATCGGCGCGAACGGCATGTCGACGCTGAGTGCGGACATGCGCCGGATGTATGCCGACGATACCGTTGCGATCGCCGATCTCGCAACAGTCGAAAGTTCGGCGCTTCGCATACGACTTGGGCTGATGCGCTTGCCGTCGATGCAAAATCGGGCTGAGGCGAAGGCGATGATCGCGCGTCTCGCCGCCACGCAAGGCTCGCTTGGCGCCGCCTGGCGCGACGCTTATCCCGCGCGTCTGACGCTGCCTGAAGAACGCGAGATCGCACAGCGGATCGATACCGCGATCACAGCGTTCGGGCCGCAAGCCGCACGGGTAGCGTCGGCGCTCGATGCAAGCGATTCCGGCGTAGCCGGCCCGCTCCTCAGCGCGCTCGCCGACACGAGCCAAGTGATTTATAACGGCGCGGACCGGATCGTCGCCATCAAGACGGTACACGTCCGACGCACTGCCGAGGAAGGAGCACGGCGCTCGCGCCGCATGTTGCTGCTATGCGGCGGGGCGGTCGCCATCGCGTTGATCGTCGCGTGCAGCGTGGGCGTCTATTTGGTGCGCGCGATTTCGCGGCCGCTGGACGCATCCATCGCGGTTGCGCATCGAATCGCGGATGGGTGGCTGGATAACGGAATCGCGGCGTCCGCGGAAAATGAATTCGGTCAGTTGTTGCGGGCGCTGGCGCAGATGGATGCGCAATTGGCGGAGGTCGTGCGGCGGATCCAAACGTCGAGCGAATCGATTCTTGCAGCCGCCGGGGAGATCGCCGACGGCAGCCGCGATTTGTCGTCGCGCACCGAAGAGCAAGCGGCGTCGCTCGAACAGACAGCAGCGAGCATGGAGCAACTCGCCGCGACGAACCGACAGAACGCCGAGCACGCGCGCGAAGCGATGCGGCTGGCCTCGCAGGCCTTGTGCGCCGCACAAGAAGGCGACGACGCCACTGCGCGGATGCGGGCGACGATGAATGAGATCCTGGACGGCTCCGCGAAAATCGCCGAGATCATGACGCTGATCGAGGCGATCGCGTTTCAGACCAATATTCTCGCGTTGAATGCGGCGGTCGAAGCCGCACGCGCCGGCGAATCGGGCCGCGGCTTCGCGGTGGTGGCCGGTGAGGTCCGCACGCTCGCCCAGCGCTCGTCGACGGCGGCGAAGGACATTCGCGCGCTGATTCGCCGTTCGTCATCGACGGTGCAGTTGGGCTCCACGCACATGGAGGCGGTGGGCGATACGATGGCGAACATCACCCGCGCAATCGGGCTGGTTTCGGAGATCAACGCGGCGATCTCCGCCGCATCGGAACAACAGACGCTCGGCATCGAACAAATCGAGCGCACAGTGATCGAACTCGACGATGTGACGCAGCGCAACGCCGCGCTGGTCGGGCAAGCGTCCGCGGCGGCGCAGACGCTCGAAGAGCAGGTCGGACAGCAACGGCAAATGCTGAGCGCGTTCCGTTTCCGTCGCAACGATGATGGAGACGTGGACAGAAACGCCGTTATCTGACGGGAGGAGGAACGCAGTCGCTATCGGACGCGGACGTAGGCGTGGGCGGTTGATCGCAGCGTCGACGGCGCAAGCGTCGTTCGCGCTGCTGTTGTTCGCGCAGCAGCGCTTCCTTTCTCAGCTGGTCTTGTAGACGTTCGTTGCGAATGCGTTGCTGTTGGACGAGTTCGTCGCGCATCGCTTCGCGCCGTGCCTCCTGGCGTAGCGTCTCTTGACGTTGAGCTTCTTGTCGCTCCGCTTCTTCATGTTGTGCTTGCTGCCGTATCGCCTCGTTTCGCAATGCTTGATCGCGCATCGCTTGCTGACGCAACGCCTGGCGTATTGCCTCTTGATGTAGCGCGTCCTGCCGAAGTCTTTCCTGTCGAATTCTATCGGCCCGGACGCTGTCGTCGTGCGCGTTGGCCCGAATCAGCCGACCGCATGTGGCAAAACATGGGATTTCGCTTGCGGCGTGCGAGGGTCCGGCCGCAAGCGCACTGAGCCAGAGCAGGATTGCTACATGGCAGGCGCGGCGAATAGGGCGCAGCGAACGGCGGACCACTTGCATCTCCGATGATGAGACAGCGGTCATGCTCGCACCAATTCGCCCAGCCCGCGGATGATGGACGCGAAATTATCTTCCGGGAAACGAAGCGCTTCTTGCTTCTGTCACAAGACGACAACGCACTCATCGATGTGCGCCATGTTTGATCTTCGCTAGTTGGCATGAGGGACACCGTGTCCCTCATCCCCCTTACATCGGCGGCTTAACCCCATCCTTTTCCACGACGATGCGTTGCGCCGCATACTCCGCACCGGTGGAGCTCGCCACTACGAACACTTGCTTGCCCGACTTCAAATCATCTCGCGTCGCAGGCGCGAAGGTTACAACGGGCACATTTTCGGGAACGGTCACCGCGTTCGAGCCGCCTTTGTACGAGAGCTTCAAATCGCGGCCGCTCGTACCTTGCACGACCTGATCCACATTCGCGTTGGTCATGGTGCTGTTCGAGCCGAGGTCCCACGCGTAGTGTCCTTCTCCCGTGCCGCGCGCGGCTTCAGGAAACACCAGCACTTCCGTTGCCGTGAGCTTGCCGTCCACCCCAGTCGTCGCGGCCGTACCAACGAACGAGCCCGGCTTGATGTCCTGCAGCTTAATATTCCTGAGCGCGGTGACAGGCGTGTCGGCCTTCAACGCGACCTTGACCGTATCGCCACTGCGACGATGCACCGTGAGGGTATCGCCCGACAGCGCAACGATCTCGCCGCGAATGCGGGTCGGCTTTGCAGGGGCTTGAGCGAATGCCGTCGCGGCGAGAGACAGCGCAAGCGCACTTACGGCGAACTTGAATCGAATCGACATGGACTCTCCTTGTAGTGTCGAACGTGACTAAAAATGACTGCAGGCAAGGGCGTTAGGAGCCGCCAAACCAGTTGTACCCTTGGTTCTCCCAATACCCACCCGGGTATTCGTTGGTGACGGTAATGGCGACGATATGTTTCGGATTTTTATATCCGAGCTTGGTCGGAATACGCAGCTTCATCGGAAAGCCGTACTTCGCGGGCAAAGTCTGGCCGTCATAAGTCAGCGTCAGCAGCGTCTGCACATGAAGCGCAGTCGGCATGTCGATGCTCGTCGAATAGTTGTCCGCGCAGTGAAAGGCGATATATTTAGCGGTCGTATCCGCGCCGGCGCGCGCCAAAAAATCGGCGAAACGCACGCCGCCCCACTTGCCGATCGCACTCCAGCCTTCGATGCAAATATGCCGAGTGACCTGGCTTTCCTGCGGCATGGCGTGCAGTTCGTCGAGCGTCCAGATACGCTTGCCTGTCGCGAGACCGCCGATCGTCAGCTTGTAGGCCGAAGGATCGACCTCCGGCACTTCATCGATGTCGTAAAACGCGTTGAACGGGAAAGGCCGCGTGATCATCGATTCGGGGTAGGTCGGCGCAAGCCGGTTCGGGTCGAACAACAACGCTTGAGCATCATCGTTGAACGATGAAATCTTGCGCAGCATCGTATTGACGGATTTGTCGTCGCTGATATTGCAGCCCGAAAGCATGACAAGGCCCCCGAGCGACAAGATGCGCTTGCCGAACAAGCGGCGGGCGGGAGCCCTCAGTTCTTTCGCCGCATCTTTGATGATGAGCTCAGCATCAGGCCGCGGTTTAAATAGTTTTAAAGACATGATGGTCATTCCTTCAGGGAGCGGGATTAGCGCCCGCGGATCATCACCACCAGCGAGCGCGGCACGAGCGCAACCATGGCGACGTGTAGGGCAACGAACGCGACCAAAAAGCTCATGCAGAAAAAATGCACGACGCGGGCATTGTCATAACCGCCCATCGCGGCGCGCAGCATGGGAAACTGCACCGATTTCCAGACGACAAGGCCGGAGAGGATGACGACCACCAGATCCACGATGACCGCCAGGTAAGCGAGCTTTTGCACGGCGTTGTAGCGCGTGAGGTCGGCATGCCCAAGCTTGCCGCGTAGCGCAGCGTGGGCGTCACGAAAGACAGCGCCGACGCTCAACGGGAACATGCGTTTCCTAAAACGCCCCGTCGTTACGTTCATCGCCAGATAAAAAATGAAATTCGCACCCAGCAACCACATCGCCGCGAAGTGCCATTGAATCGCGCCTCCGAGCCAGCCGCCTAACGTCAGGGCGGACGGAAACGTCAGCGCCCGAAAAATCGGCGATGCGTTGTAGATCTGCCAGCCGCTTGTCACCATGATGAGAACGGCAATTGCATTGATCCAATGCGTGACGCGCAGCCAGAGTGGCTGAATGGGGTATTCCGTTTTCCGTTCCGTATGCATCGTATGCACCGCCTTGCCTCGCGTTGGTGGGAGCCACAACGTTCGACATGGTAGAAACACGGTGCTGATCGATCGATGACGCGATGATGACTTTTTTGTCATCGATCGAATCAAGTAGGTCGTTAAAATGCGAGCACTGCATTGAAGGCGGCGCCAGCATGACCATCCTCGTGATCGAAGACGACCGAAAAACGGGCGACTATCTCAAGAAAGGGCTCACGGAGTCCGGCTATCAGGTCGATCTCGCGCGCGACGGCGCTGACGGGCTTCATCAAGCGCTCGCGAATGCCTATGAGCTGATCGTGCTCGACGTCATGTTGCCGGGAATCGACGGGTGGCAAATTATGTCGGCGCTACGCGCGAAACGCGATCTGCCCGTCATCTTCCTGACCGCACGCGATCATGTGACGGATCGCATTCACGGCCTCGAGCTCGGCGCTGACGATTATCTGGTTAAGCCGTTCTCCTTCACCGAACTCGTCCTGCGCATTCGCACGCTGCTTAGAAGAGGCGTCATGCGCGAATCCGATACGTTCAAAATCGCGGATCTGCACGTTGATGTCCTACGCCGCAAGGTGACGAGAAAGGGCGTCGATATCGCACTGACGAACAAAGAATTCGCGCTGCTGCACTTGTTCTGCAAGCGGCAAGGCGAAGCGTTATCGCGGACGTTAATTGCCTCCGAGGTGTGGGATATGAATTTCGACAGCGATACGAACGTGGTCGATGTCGCGATCAAACGCCTGCGCGCGAAGATAGACAATCCCTTCGATCTGAAGCTGATTCACACAGTGCGCAGCATCGGCTATTCGTTCGGGGAAGCGCCTTGAAACGGCCTGTGCGCTCGCTCTCGGTTCGGATCGCGTTCTCGTTCGCAGTGATCGTCTGCGTGGTCGTCGGGATGGTCGGCGCGGCGCTCTATCACGCGACGAACCGGGCGTTATCCACGCGCGCCGATTATCAACTGATCGCGCGCGTCGAGCACTTTCGCTCGCTGCTCCACGATCTGTATACGATCAAGGAAATCGAAGCGCGGCCTAGGCTCTTCGAAACGATGCTAGGCGATAGCCAAGACGTCATTATTTTTCGACGTCCGGGATCAGCGCCCATCATCAACGTCAATCCGGATCATATGGCGCTCCCACCGTTCCGTACCGTGCCGGTCACGCAGCGGGTCGGGCTCGACGCACTCTATGAGGGCGATCGCCGCGATGGCGTTCGCATGCGGTGGGTCGCAGCGCAGGCGCAGATCGGCAACAGCGGCGACGTCGTGGAGATCATCGCCGCCCATGTCATGACGCAGGAAGCGCGCGTGTTAGCCATCTATTTGCGGCGGGTATGGATCACAGTAGTTTGCGCAGTCCTCGTCACGCTCGCGCTGGCGTACTGGGTGACGAGCCGCGGGCTGCGGCCGCTCAAGCTCATGGCCGACAAAGCCGCGGAGATCTCGCCTAGCCGCATGTCCACTCGGCTTGATGTAGCGCACGCGCCCACTGAGTTGCAAAGCCTCGCGGCATCGTTCAACGAAATGCTCGATCGGCTCGAGCATGGCTACGAGCGGTTGGTGCAGTTTTCGGCGGATCTTGCCCATGAGTTGCGAACGCCGATCGGCGTTCTGATCGGCGAGACGCAGGTCGCGCTCGCCCATGAGCGTAGCGCGGCCGAATACCGTGCGGTGCTCGAATCGAACCTCGAAGAACTGGACCGGCTCTCGCGTATCGCGCAGAACATCCTGTTCTTGGCACAGGCCGATCACGGGCGGCAGCCGATCGATCGCGAGCGCATCGATATCCGACGCGAGCTCGGGGCGATCGCCGAATACTTTGAGGGCATTGCCGATGAGCGGGGCATTACCTTCGAGATCGATGCCGCCGGAGAGATGATCGCCAACGCGATCATGTGCCAGCGGGCGATCGGCAATATCGTCGTCAATGCCGTTCGCTACGCCGATGCCGGAACGATCGTGCGGATGCGTGGACATGTGGATGCGAGCGGCGCGTACATCGTCGTAGGTAATCGCGGGCCGCGAATGGAGCGGGGCGAACTGGCTCGCTTGTTCGATCGCTTTTATCGCGGCGACGCGGCGCGCAGCGAATTCACCGAATCGAGCGGGCTCGGCTTGCCGATCGTGAAGGCGATCATGCGCCTGCATGGCGGGAGCGTGTCGGCCGATTGCACGGCGGACGGGTGGATCGAATTTGCGTTGCGGTTCCCTCATGAGACGCTCGCGCAGCGCACCTGACACGGCGCCGCGGCTTTCGTATTTTTTATCGCGACTTCGCGAATCGGCTTCGGTCGCCATCCCGTTCGTTTAGCGTTGAGTGTCGTCGATCAGCAACGCGACGCGAGCGCCCGTGCGCCTACGGGCAACGCAAGAACCGGACATCGAGGGAGCCTCATGCGCGAAGACCGTGCTAGCCGGACTGCCGAGTACATGGCCATGCATCGCGCCGCGCATCAATTGCTCGATGCGCCGACGATACTCGACGATCCGTTCGCGGCGATCGTGATCGATCCCAAGTTCGCGCGCGCATTGCGAGACGACCCTGAAAGTACTCGTTGGTCACTCGCCCCGAGCCGCCGTGCCTTTCTGGCGGCCCGCAGCCGCTATGCGGAGGATCAACTCGCGCGGGCGGTGGAGCAGGGCTGCGATCAATACGTCGTGCTCGGCGCGGGGCTGGATACGTTCTTCCTACGATGCCGTGATCACGCGCTACGCGTGTTCGAAATCGACCACCCCGCGACGCAGGCGACCAAGCTCGCGCGCCTGCTTGCCGCCGGGGTGGGTCTTCCGCCGCGGGCATCGTTTTACGCGGCGGATTTCACGCGTCAATCGCTCGGTGACATCCTGCGCTGCGCCGGCGTCGATCCGACGCGGCGCGTATTCGTCTCATGGCTCGGTGTCGCGCAGTATCTGCCACATGACATCGTGCGTACGGCGCTAGCGGACATCGCTTCGTTCGGCCCTCATGTCGAGATCGTTTTCGACTACACGCTCCATTACGACTTACAAAACGAAGCGCAGCGATTGGTGTTCGATACGGGGCGACGGCTCGCCGCGTTGGAAAGCGAGCCGTTTCGCAGCATGTTTACGCCTAACGAGATCGTCGAGGTGTGCAATGCCGCGGGATTTTCCGAGGTGAGGACGGCGAGCGTCGAAACGCTCAATGCGCTCTATTGCGCGCGTGCGAAAAGCGGGCTGAGAATCGAAAGCATCAATCAACTGGCGTTTGCGCGGGCATTTGTGGGGTGACTCGAGCCGATCGGCGATGCTCGAGGCGCTGATGCGCACGCGGTCCATTGTCGATGACGCTGGAGTGCCGTACACGTTCAAGCGTGTCCTTCGGCCGGGCGAGCGCACGATTGCCGAGCGTGCGATCAGCGACCAGGCGGACATCGCCTTGGTCGACGGAACCGCAAGATATTCGTGCAGCGAGGTTAGAAAAACGTCGTCGCGCGCCTCGTAGGCCCTCTGTCATTGACACGCCCGTACGGCTGCCGTATGTTTCGTCAGACATAAGGCCGATACCGATATTTAGAACAACTAGGCCGATCCCGCTGTCCGTCGTTTTTTAAAAAAAGACGGCTCGTTAGCCGTCGCTTCCCACCCCACAGCCGGTGAACGACATTCCGATGCGCTCGCCAGTAATGAGGAGACCACGCATGGAAAGCATTGAAAGCAATAACGGAGCCGGAGAAACCTTGCGCGATCCCGCACGCAAGGAAACCGACATCGCCGCATTGCGCGCTATCGCTCAAGCCGCGCTCGAGGTCGAGCTCTTCACGATTCCGCTGTATATGACGAGCCTGTACTCGATTTACGGCATGCATGCCATTACGGGAAAGAACCTCGATTTCTATAAGGGCCGCCTCTGGCCTGGGGCGAAACCGGTGCGCGAGCCGGCGAACAACGAAGAGCAGGCGTTCAATATTCTGTTCTCCGTCTTTATCGACGAAATGCTTCATTTGCAGCTCGCCTCCAACATGGCGACGGCCATCAGCGATCCGAACTCCCCTCCGAAATACAGCACATGTTCGCTCGTCGATCCGCAGACGCACGCATGGACATGCTATGGCCCCGGCAAGACGAGCATTCCGAACATCATCGATCTGGCTCATACGAAGAGCTATCAGGCGCGCAGGAAGGAGGGCCTGGCGGCTGACGTGAACGTCGGCGCGCTCAACGAAGAGAAACTGTGGCTGTTCTGCGCGATCGAGCGGGACGACGCCGCCGCGCTCGCCGACGTACTCGATGAATATCGCGGCGAGTATTTCCCTGCTGCTCCGTTCGACGATATCTGGAAGCCCGGTGGAGCGCGCGGCCCTTGGGAAATCGGCGAGCCGCTGCCGCAATTCGGCTCGATCGGCTGGATGTATCAGTGCTACAGCAACTATGTGAACGTGGTCTACTCGGACGGCTCGACGCTGTGGGATGCCGCGTTCAATCCGAACGGGCAGCAAAACGACCTGTTCAACAACTTCTCCGGGTCCGGTCACCCGATGCGCGAATTCATGGGCTTCGAGGCGACGATCGCGCTCACGTACAAGGACATCGCCAAAGAGCAGATGTTGACGATGATGAGCGCCATCACCGATCAGGGCGAAGGCAGCACGCTCGAATTGCGCATCCGTCGGCGAGTGGAAAAGGCGATGACGGCGTTGGGCGATCAGCTCGGGGGAGACATCGGGACGCGCAACTACGAGCATCTTCAAGATGTGTTCAAGGAGACGCTCGGTGTCGACACATTGCCCGAAGACGCGTTTCCGGTGCTTGCCGAGCTGGCGGCGCAGCCGCAAGGGCTCCTGCAAGGCGGCGAGCGCAAGCAGCAGTTGCTACAGCGCGCGAAAGAGGTCGGCTTGCGCGCGGTGCAGAAGGCGTATCGCCCGTCGCCCCTCGCGCTCGAATCGGATTATCCGAGCTTCGACGATACCGGTGTGCTCGTGCCGTCGGCCGATGCCGCGGCTCGCGCCGATCACGACGAAGCCGACCACTTCGAGCGGTTTAACCGGGATATCCGAAATCTGTTCGCTCACGGTGGCGTGCGGACATGGATCGACTGGTGGGCGGAGCGGACGAAGGAGGGCGGTGGTTGGCGGGGTAAGGACTTGACGAAGCCCGACTACGTGCGCCCGGCCGACGATCCGATTCCTTCCCCCGATCAGGTTGCCGAGGCGCTCAATACGCTGCGCGAGGAGCCTACCCGCTACTACCCGACGCTGAGCCAGGCCGCGGTCGGATCGATCGCGGGCGTGCTGACGGTGCTCGACGATTTTTGGAGCGCCACTGCCCAAGCACAACGTCCCGTGCAGTTCCCGTTCCCGTCGATGGTGGGCTCGGGCGACCGCATGGCGATTTGCTGGGCCGTTTATGGGAAGGCACCCGATTTGTCGATCGGTCTCGAGCCGCTCGATTCGAAGACGCTCTATCACGCCTGTCAAGGGCTCGACCTCAGCGCCGCGAAGGCGCCGAACGATTGCGCGCAAGTGGGCGTGTTCCACAGCTGCCGCGGCTCGAATCAATGCAACGCGCAGGGCGGCTGCGGCTTCGTGCAAAAAGTCTCGGGCGGCGGCAATTGCAGCACGAGCACGCGCGCCAGCACTGCGCTGGAGACGCGCACGTTCGGCAACGGCTGCAATCCGCTGCCGGTGTACAGTGCGCCTGGCGATAACCGCTGCCAAGGTTTCGGCGGTTGCGCGGTGCCAATTTCGGCCTCGCAGCGCTTCCCCGTGGCGGGCACGATGCAGCTGTTCGACTACAAGAAGGTCGGCGGATTTCAGCCGCATTGGCAGGCGGTGGCGCTCGAAGGCGCGGACGCGACGATCTCCTTCGAGAAGGGCGACCGTATCGACAAGATCGCCTACGAAGCCTATAAGCGCGTGCTGGAAGCGAGGCAGCAGGAGGCGCCGCCCGAGCTGCCCGCGAACCCGCTGCGCATCGCCATGCCGCCGTCGACATGATCACAGGGGGTGTTTCGGACGAGGCGGCGAGCGCATCGGCTTTCCGCCTAGGTCTGCCGAATCTCGGCGATGGAGTCGGGCTGCGTCACGTCCATTTTCCGCATCTGATGGCGACTGCGCCATCGGAGTGGGGCGTCGATTGGTTCGAAATCATCAGCGAGAACTTTCTCGATCACCACGGCTACGCGGCCCACGTGCTCGAGCGGATCGCGGCGCACCGGCCTGTCGTCATGCATGGCGTATCGCTCTCGATCGGGAGCATAGCGCCGCTCGATCGTGTCTACCTGCGCAAGCTTCGCGAGTTGGCCGAGCGCATTCGCCCCGCTTGGATTTCCGATCATCTCTGCTGGACGGGGATCAACGGCCGCAATACGCATGACCTGCTGCCGATGCTGCTCACCGAGCAAAGCCTTGCGCATGTGGGCGATCGTGTTCGCGCCGTGCAGGACTATCTCGGGCGCGAGCTGATTCTGGAGAATCCCAGCAGCTATCTGACCTTCCATGCATCGCAGATGTCCGAGGCGGAATTTCTCGCGCGACTCGCGGATGCCACGGGCTGTGGATTGTTGCTTGACGTCAACAATGTGTACGTTAGCGCGACGAATCACGGCTTCGACCCGGTCGCCTATATCGAGCGGTTGCCGGCCGAACACATCGTGCAAATTCATCTCGCGGGGCCTAGCGATTGCGGCACGCATCTCATCGATACGCACGACCAGCCCGTGCCGTCCCCCGTGTGGCGGCTTTACGCGCTGGCCCAGGCGCGCACTGCGGGCGGCGTCGCGACGCTGCTCGAATGGGATGCGAACATTCCGCCGTTTGCCGCGCTGCTCGACGAACTCGGCAAGGCGAAGGCGGCGCGCAGCGGCGCGATGCCTGAAGCCGGTGAAGTGCGGCCGGTGGCGGTGGGGGCGTTGTCAACACCCATCGACTTTCAATTGAGCCGCTGACTTTGGCCGACAATGTGAACGATCCCGGTCCTGATTTGGCCGCGCTGCAACGCTGGATGCTGGAGGTCGTCACCAGCGAATCGTGGACACTCGACGACGCGTTGAGCGGCGCAGCCCGATTTGGCATCGATTGCGATGCGGCGGTTGTCGGCACGCAGCGATTGTCAGCGCGCGAGCGCCTCTCGATCTACGTGGACAGCTATCGCATGCGCCTCATCGAATGCCTACGCGCGGAATTTCCGGTGCTGAGACGCTTCGTGGGCGATCAGGTTTTCGACCTGTTTGCCGGCGCCTATCTCGGCGCCAAGCCGCCTTCGTCCTATACGCTGTTCGATCTGGGCGCCGGCTTTGCCGACTTTCTCGATGCTGCTCGGCCGCAGCCGAACGACGGACGCGGCACGCTCGAAGCACTGCCGGCGAATCTTGCAAGGCTCGAGCGCGCGTTCGCCGAAGCAGAGCGAGCGCCCGGTGTTGAAGCGACTCAACAGTCGCCGTTTCCTACTCCGTTCAACCTGGTTTTGTTGCCTGCGCTGCGCGTGCGCCTACCCCAATCGCTGCGGCTCTTGCAGCTCGACTTCGACTTTTCGAATCTCCTTGCACAAGTGGCGGCTGACCAGCCGTTCGGCACGCCTGCGGCGGGCGATATGCTCGTCGCCGTCGCGCGCAGCCACTATCGCGTGCGGCTGCATCGGCTCGAGCGTTGGTCGTTTTCGTTCCTGAGCCTGCTGCGGGATGAAGGGGACGAGGGGGGCAGTGTTCGCGAGTTGATTCCCGGCGTGGCGGGCGAGCTCGGCCAGGCGCAGGACGAGATCGGTGCGCGGTTGTTCGCGTGGCTGCCGTTTGCCCTCGACGCGGGGCTGCTTGCGGTGGCGTAGGCCGCCGTCAGGAACCAGGTTTTCTATTTATAACGGTGCAAGGGCGAGCACGGTGAGGCGGAGCTTTCGTGCGGTACGGTACCCGAGCGCACGATACAGTTTGATGGCGCCCTCGTTGGTGGGAAACACATGGAGCAAAGGTGCCTGGCCGCGTTGTTGAATCGATGCAGTGAGATGTTCCATCAGCAATCGCCCGTACCCCACGCCTCGCCGATCCGGGTGAGTGCAAACGGCGCTGATTTCCACATACTTCCCGGCAACCATTCGTTCGCCGGCCATCGCCACGAGCCGGCCTTGCTCGCGTATGCCGATGAAGTTGCCCAATTCATGCGTCCGTGTGTTGAATGGCCCAGGCTGCGCGATTTCCGCGAGACGCAGCATATCGGCCGCATCTTCGTTTGCGAGTGGAACGATTCTGCCGTCGGCGGATGGCGCGAGTGGGCGTGATGCGATCATCTGGACGAGGGTTGCCTCGATCACAGTGTCATAGCCCTGAGGAATTTCCGGTGCTGCGATGGTGAATAGCGAGAGACGTTCGCCGGGGCGGAGCATCGCGGCGATTTGAGCCACACTGCTTTCCGAGTAATCGCGTGCGGCGCCGAACGGCGCGAATTCGGGCCGATAGCGCAGCGCACCGCCGTACGCCTGCGCCCGAGGCGAGTGCGCACCGGAAAGCGATGCCCAGACGACATTGTCGAGATAGCCGTCCGAAGCGATTTCGGCCCGTTCGTCGACAGGGAGCGTATCCATACGAAAAGCCACCTCTTTACGTGTGTGATCAGATCGGCATGGCTGCCGCCTCAAGCCGGAAGGCCAAAGGCGCGCCGAAGACTTTTATCCACTTGCCCCAAAGGCGCGAAGCGGCGCAAGAAACTCAACAGCTTCGCCCGCCCGTCCGCCGGACGCCTCAGTTGATGCGCGCCCTCGACGATCGCCAACAGTTTCTTCGCTACGTCATCTGGCGGTGGCGCGGTCGAGACTTGCTGTCGCACTGCCTCGATGCTGCTGGCAAAGGGAACGGCGTAATCTTCGATAACAGCTTGCGTTCGCGTCGCGTTCGTATCCAGCTTCGTCTGCGTAAAGCTCGGCTCCAACAACACGACGCGTACGCCCAAGCCGCGCACCTCATGATCGAGCGATTCCGAAAGGCCCTCGAGCGCATGCTTGCTGGCTGCGTAAAGGCCCATGAAAGGGGCGGGCAAAAAGCCGAGCACGGAACTCACGTTGACGATGAGCCCGCCGCGATAGCTTCGCATCGAAGGCAAGACGGCCCGGATTACACGCAAAACGCCGAAGACGTTGACGTCGAAAAGAGCCTTTGCCTCAGTGTCGCTCGTCGCCTCGACAGGACCTGCAAGCGCGACGCCTGCGTTGTTGATGAGAATGTCGATGCGGCCCACCTTTTCCAGTATGGCATGGACCGCGGACGCGATCGAAGCCTCATCCCGAACGTCCATCTGAATGAACTCCACACCGGGAATATCGGGAGCGGCGTCAGGTCTGCGCACGCCACCGAACACTCGGTAGCCGGCGTTGGCCAGCGTTTTCGCGGTCGCTTCCCCAATGCCAGAGGATGCGCCGGTGATCAATACGGTTTTCTTCTTCAATTGCATGCCTCCAGCACTTGAGATAGCGGCTCGACTCAGTCGATCGCGTGAACGAGTTGGGCCATATGCGCTTGGACGCCTTCGGGGTCATCCTTGAACGCCTTGGCAGTGGCCTTCGAGAGTTCGCCCGGGAACACCTCGTCCGCTCCGGCGGCCAGCGCATCCAGTGCGCCTGCGGCGACTTGCTGCGGGGTCAATTTGGGTTCTGGCAGCGAAGCGCCGAGCGCGGTATCCGTTTGCGCCGGCAGGACGCCGAGGACCTGCACACCGCGCGTTTTCAGTTCTGCTCGCAAGGTACGCGTGAGATGCAATGCAGCGGCCTTCGAGGCGGAGTAAGTTCCGGCAACGGGCAGCGTGATATGCGAAAGCACGGAAAGAACATTGACGATGGCGCCCCCTGCACGGAATGCAGGCGTATCACGCAGGGCCTGCGAAAGCGCCAGAACGCCGAAGTAATTCGCTTCCATTTCGGCCCGGGCGCCGGTGGTGTCGCGGGCGGAAAGCGCGCCGCTGAACGCTGCCGTGCCGGCGTTGTTGATCAGCAGATTGATGTCGGATGCGATATTGGCCACGTTTTCAATCTGTTCGGGCGCAGCGAGATCCAGCTCGACGGCGACGAGCTTGTCCGACCCGCTGATCAAGTCCTGCACCGTTGCCGTATTTCGCACGCCCAGATAGATCTTCGATGCGCCCCGAGCGAGCAATTCTTTGACGAATGCACGCCCGATGCCGCCGTTGGCGCCAGTCAGCAGTACCACGGATCCTTCGATGTTCATGTTCGACTCCAAGTCGTTCGTTGAGGCGCTGATGCCAGTTTTTGATTGCGCTTGCAATGAATGCTATAATTGCGACTGCAATGAATAAAGTCAAGCGATTTTTTCGGTGATCGACCACGATCAACAGATTTGGAACCCCCTCAACCTCCACGGGGTTTCGCCGTTGGGCGTGCGGGAGAGATAGACATGAAAGTTACGAAGGCGCGCGCGAGTGAAAACCGTGACGCGATCGAAAAAGCCGCGGCCGCTTTGGTGCGTGAGCGGGGCTTCGATCAAATGAGCGTCGCTCAAGTGGCGGCCGCGGCGGGCCTCACTCATGGTGCGCTCTACAGCCATTACGCATCGAAGGAAGCATTAGCGAGGGCCGCAACCACGCGCGCTTTCGAGGAAGCCGCAAGGGGCTTGGCCGGATTGTCGCCGGTGGAGTTCGTTCAACGCTATTTGTCGCCAGCGCATCGCGATCACCCCGAAGCGGGTTGTCCCAATGCAGCGCTCGCCTGTGAGGTGTGGCGGCAGTCTCCTGGAACACGTGAAGCCTTTCGCGATGGCATCCAGTGCTACGTCGAACTCGTCGGAACGATGCTGTCGTCCGGCGGTGAAGCGCCCGAAAAGGGCAAGGCGGTGACCATGCTGGCGGCGATGGTGGGAGCCATGGCGCTGGCAAGGGCCATCGGCGATATCGATCCGTCGTTTTCAGACGAAATCCTGAGCGACGTGGCCGCACAACTCACCGCCTTCATCGAGGAAGAACACGCTTAACGCTGGTCCAGCATGATGCGGGCGACATCTCCGGTGCATCGATGTGCGGCCAGTGCGCCGCGTCGAGCGCACGCAGCGAGGCGTCCTTCGCCTGCGATTGGATTAAAGCGCCGGCTGTGACACCGGCGAACGTCACACTGCATCGAGGCCATATGCATGCCGCGCCGTAACCCGACCCAACGCGCTTCCCAGATCAGCCGGCGGATGCCACCTTCGGCTGATGCATCGGAGCGTCCCATCCGCCGCCGAGCGCTTTGAACGTTGCAATCGCCGCGCGCGCCGATTCGGTTTGAGCTTGCGCTCGCGCGTCCGCCGCATGAAGCAATGTTTCGTCGGCATGCAAGACGTCGATGAAGCTGGCCGCGCCGCTGCTGTATGCCGCCGTCGAAGCGTCCCTTGCCTTCGTCAATGACGATTCCGCGTGGACAAGCGTAGCCGTCTGCGCCTGGCGGTTGACGAGCGACGACAGCGAATTTTCGACATCCTCGGTGGCGCGAAGGACGGCTTGGCGATAGCCTGCGAGCGCTTCCGCATCCTTGCCTTTCGCCTCGCCCACTTCGGCGTTGATGCGACCGAAGTCGAACAGGCGCCAACGCAAGCCCACGAGCCCGGCCGCCTGAGTCGCGCCGCCCGTGAACAGCGTGCTGGCGGACACGGCGGTTGCGCTGCCGAGCATCGCGCTGAGCGAGAGCTTCGGGTAGTACTCGCTGATCGCCGCGCCGATCCGCGCGTTGGACGCGGCGAGATGACGCTCGGCTGCAATCAGATCGGGCCGTCGTTGCAGCAGATCGGCAGGGGCGCCCATCTCGGCGATAGACGGCGCGCTGGGGATTGGGGCGGTGGCGCTCAGCTCCGTGCGGTGAGTGCCTGGCGGCGTGCCGAGCATGACATCCAGCGAATTCATCGCCGCATCGAGGCTGGCATTGAGGATCGGCACCGTTGCCTGAACTTGATCGAGCGTGCCTTGCGCCTGCTGAACCTGATAGTCGGCGGCGGCGCCGTTCGTGAAAAGAAGCTTGACTCGGGCCAACAGATCTTGCTGCGTCTTCACCTGCTGGTTGGCGATATCGAGGCGAGCCTGAAGGCCGCGAATCGTGACGTAAATGTCCGCAGTCTGGGCCGCGACGGCGAGCCGGGTGGCGACAGCCGAGGCTTGCGTCGCGGAATAATCCGCGAGTGCGGCTTCTCGCTGTCTGCGCAACCCGCCAAAGATATCGATCTCCCAACCGGCTTCGACGTCAGTCTCGTACTCGCTGCCCCGGCGCTGGTAGTTGGGCGTCGCATTGAGCAATCTACCTTCCGGCGTATCGATCGATTGGTAAGCCCTGGCTGCGGAGCCGGAAACCGTTGCGGAAGGAAGCAGCGCGGCATTCGCCCCGCCTAGGCGCGCGCGCGCCTGATCGATTCGTGCGAGCGCCTGAGCCAGATCCAGATTCTCGGCGAGGGCGGCGGACACGTAACGCGTCAGCAGCGGGTCGTTGAATCCCTCCCACCAAGCCGACAGGCTGGCGGATGTCGCCGCCGCGGCCGTGGTGGCCGTCGGCTGCACCCGATAGTTCTGCGCGAGAGGAACGTCCGGGCGCCGGTAATCGGGACCCACCGTGCAGGCGGCGAGCACAGCGGCGCTCAATAACAGAAGAACCGGTCGGTACGAAAACATGGCGAGCCTCGGAGGGAAAGTGGTAACGTTGTGACTAATATACAATATGGTCACTGGTTGTCAATCACTCTCTGAGAAGTTAAGCTTTCGACATGAACAAGCCCGCCCCCTCCGCCCAGCCGTCCCGTGGTCCCACGGAACATGAAGTTCGCGCGCAAATCGTCGATGCCGCCACGGAATACTTCAGTCGATACGGCTACGAAAAGACGACTGTTTCCGACCTTGCGAAGGAAATCGGTTTTTCCAAAGCCTATATCTACAAGTTCTTCGACTCGAAACAGGCCATTGGCGAGGTCATCTGCGCCAATCGTTTGGCCTCGATCATCGAAGCGGTCAACGGCGCAGTCGGCGAAGCGCACAGCGCAACCGAAAAATTTCGCCGAATGTTCAAGGCTTTAGTCGCCTCCGGAAGCCAGCTCTTCTTCCAGGACCGCAAGCTTTACGACATCGCGGCCGTGGCGGCCGGCTCCCCGTGGCCGTCGGTCAACGGCTACGAGCAGCGGATCCGGCAGTTGGTGTCGGAGATCGTGCTGCTCGGGCGCGAAACCGGCGAGTTCGAGCGCAAGACGCCGCTCGACGAAACGGTGAATGCCATCTTCCTGGTGATGAAGCCGTACTTCAACCCGCTGCTGCTCCAGCACAACCTCGATTCGGCTGAAGAAGCGACGATGCAGCTCGCAGGTCTTGTCCTCAGAAGTTTGGCGCCGTAAATTTTCCCTTAGTGACTATTGATGTTATTGGTCACTGGTATCAGAATGAGGGCTCCTACTCGTCGCAAGGAGCGACCTCATGTTTCCGCGCCGTCATCTCTTCTACACACTGAGCCTGGCCTCGCTCGCTCTTGCGGCGTGCGGCGATGGGCATGTCGCCGATCCGCGCACCGAAGCTCCCCTCGTGCGCACCAGCGTGGTCCAGGCCGCCCCTGGGCAAACCCGCTCCTTCACGGGCATCGTTGCTGCCCGCGTGCAAAGCGATCTCGGTTTCCGCGTCCAAGGAAAAGTCATCGAGCGCCTGGTGGACGTGGGGCAGACGGTCAAGCGTGGCCAACCGTTGATGCGTATCGATCCGATCGACCTCGGGCTTCAGGCGCGCTCGCAGCAGCAACTGGTCGACGCCGCTCAGGCGCGCGCCACGCAAGCGGCCGACGATGAAGCGCGATACCGCGGCCTCGTGGCGGCGGGTGCGGTGTCGGCGTCCGCATACGAACAGATCAAGGCTGCGGCCGATTCGGCCAAGGCACAGTTGGCCGCGGCGAAAGCGCAGGCCGACGTTGCCAACAATGCGTCGAGCTATGCCGTCCTCGTAGCCGATGCCGATGGCGTGATCGTCGAAACGTTGGCCGAGCCGGGGCAAGTCGTGACGGCGGGGCAGGTGGTCGTGCGCCTGGCGCATGCCGGGGCGCGCGAAGCCGTCGTGCAACTTCCCGAAACGCTTCGCCCCGCCGCCGGTTCGATTGCGCAGGCGCAGCTTTACGGTGCGAATCAGAAGAGCGTGCCGGCCACGTTGCGGCAGTTGTCGGATTCCGCCGATCGGCTAACCCGTACCTTCGAGGCGAGATACGTGCTCGGGAGCACGCTGTCCGATGCGCCACTCGGGGCCACCGTCACCATCGAGCTGCCGCGCGACGCCGCGCAGACGCAGCTCGCGATGGAGGTGCCGGTCGGCGCAGTGTTCGATCCGGGCACCGGCGCTGGCGTGTGGACGATAGCCGGATCGCCGGCGCATGCGTCCTGGCACAAGGTACACGTCGTGACGCTCGGCGCCGATACGGCCGCAGTCACGGGAGATCTCCGCGAAGGTGAGCGGGTGGTCGCGCTCGGTGCGCAACTGCTGCACGAAGGCGAACCGGTGCGCGTGTCCGATGAGCGTATCGCCGCGGCCTCGGTCGCCAAACAAGGAGAAACGCGATGAGCGGATTCAACTTGTCGGCCCTTGCTGTACGTGAGCGCTCCGTCACACTCTTTTTGATCATCTTGATCTCAGTTGCCGGGGTGGTGGCCTTCTTCAAACTCGGCCGGGCGGAAGATCCGCCATTCACGGTCAAATCGTTGACGGTCATTACGGCATGGCCGGGCGCCACTGCGCAGGAAATGCAAGATCAGGTGGCCGAGCCGCTTGAAAAGCGCATGCAGGAGTTACGCTGGTACGACCGCACCGAAACCTATACGCGCCCAGGGCTCGCGTTCACGACTGTCACCTTGCGCGATAGCACGCCACCCGCCGAGGTACCGGAGCAGTTCTATCAGGCGAGAAAGAAGCTCTCCGACGAGGCCGGCAATTTGCCGGCCGGCGTGATCGGGCCGCTCGTCAACGACGAATACTCCGACGTGACGTTTGCTCTGTTCGCGCTCAAGGCGAAAGGGCAACCCGAACGGCTGCTCGTGCGCGATGCCGAGAAGTTTCGTCAGAGCCTGCTGCATGTGGCGGGCGTCAAGAAGGTCAACATTGTGGGCGAGCAAGCCGAACGTATCTTCATCTCGTTCTCGTACGACCGGCTCGCGACCCTCGGCGTCACGCCGCAGGAAATCTTCTCGGCGCTGAACGGCCAGAATGTCCTGACACCGGCAGGTTCGATCGATACGGCCGGCTCGCAAGTGTTCATCCGTGTCGAGGGCGCCTTCGACAAGCTGCAGAAGATTCGCGATACGCCCATCGTCGTTCAGGGCCGCACGCTCAAGCTTTCGGATGTGGCCACCGTCGAGCGCGGTTATGAAGATCCGGCCACCTTCCAGATCCGCAACGACGGCGAGCCTGCGTTGCTTCTGGGTGTCGTCATGCGCGACGGTTGGAACGGATTGAACCTCGGGCAAGCGCTGGATAAGGAGGTCGCGCAGATCAACAAGGGCCTGCCGCTGGGAATGAGCCTGACGAAGGTGACGGACCAGGCGGTCAATATTCACTCTGCCGTCAACGAATTCATGATCAAGTTTTTCGTTGCGCTGCTCGTCGTCATGATCGTGAGTTTTGCGAGCATGGGCTGGCGGGTGGGGATCGTCGTCTCGGCAGCCGTGCCGTTGACCTTGGCGGCCGTGTTCATCGTCATGGCTGCGACCGGGAAGAATTTCGACCGCATCACGCTGGGTTCGCTGATCCTCGCGCTTGGGCTGCTTGTGGATGATGCGATCATCGCCATCGAAATGATGGTCGTGAAAATGGAGGAGGGCTACAGCCGCGTTCAGGCATCGGCGTATGCATGGAGTCATACCGCGGCGCCCATGCTCTCGGGCACCCTCGTCACCGCGGTCGGCTTCATGCCGAACGGCTTTGCGCGGTCGACGGCGGGCGAATATACCAGCAACATGTTCTGGATCGTCGGTATCGCGCTGATCATTTCGTGGCTCGTCGCCGTCGTGTTCACGCCGTATCTCGGCGTGAAGCTGCTGCCCGACATTCCCAAAATCGAGGGCGGACACGACGCGATCTACAACACGCCGAATTACCAGCGTTTTCGCCGGTTCCTCGTGCGCGTGGTTGAACGCAAGTGGATGGTCGCAGGTATCGTGGTCGCATCGTTCGTGGTGGCGGTGGCGGGCATGGCCATCGTGAAGAAACAATTCTTCCCGACGTCCGATCGCCCGGAAGTCATGGTGGAAGTTCAGATGCCTTATGGCACATCGATCGAGCAAACTTCCGCGGCGACAGGCAAGGTCGAGGCGTGGCTCGCGAAGCAGCCCGAAGCCAAAATCGTGACGTCATACATTGGCCAAGGGGCGCCTCGCTTTTATCTGGCCATGTCGCCGGAGCTTCCGGATCCGTCGTTCGCCAAGATCGTGATTCGCACGAACGACGAGACACAGCGCGACACGCTCAAAAATCGCCTGCGCAAAGCGATCGCGGAAGGATTGGTAGCGGGCGCACAGGTACGCGTCACCCAGTTGGTGTTCGGCCCTTACTCGCCGTATCCAGTGGCATTCCGGGTCATGGGGCCGGACGCGGCTACGTTGCGGACGATCGCCGCACAGGTCGAAGGCGTGATGAACGCGAGCCCGAAGATGCGGACGGTCAACACCGATTGGGGCCCGCTCGTTCCGACCGTTCATTTCACCTTGGATCAGGACCGACTCGCGGCGGTAGGCTTGACGTCCAACGCCGTCGCCCAGCAGTTGCAGTTTCTCCTGACAGGCGTACCGGTGACGAACGTGCGCGAGGACATTCGTTCCGTGGAGGTGGTCGCGAGATCGGCTGGCGATACACGGCTCGATCCGAACCGAATCAGCGGCTTCACGTTGATCGGGGCCGCGGGCCAGCGCATCCCGCTGTCCCAAGTGGGGAAGATCGACATTCGCATGGAAGACCCGATCCTGCGCCGCCGCGATCGGACGCCGACGATCACTGTGCGCGGCGATATTGCGGACGGATTGCAGCCGCCAGACGTATCTACCGCGATGATGAAGCAGTTGCAGCCCATTATCGCGAAGCTGCCGGACGGTTATCGGATCGAGGAGGCCGGATCGATCGAAGAAGCCGGCAAAGCGACGAAGGCGCTGGCGCCGCTGTTTCCGATCATGATTGCGCTGACGCTGCTGATCATCATCTTCCAGACGCGATCGATCGCCGCCACGATGATGGTATTCGCGACGAGTCCGCTCGGGTTGATCGGTGTGGTTCCCACGTTGTTGCTCTTCAATCAGCCGTTCGGGATCAACGCGCTCGTCGGGCTTATTGCACTCTCGGGCATCTTGATGCGCAATACGCTGATCCTGATCGGTCAGATCGAGCACAACATAGGCGAAGGGATGACGCCTTTCCATGCGGTGGTGGAAGCCACTATCCAACGGTCTAGGCCCGTCATATTGACCGCACTGGCTGCGATGCTCGCCTTCATCCCGCTGACCCATTCCGTGTTCTGGGGCACACTGGCCTATACGCTGATCGGCGGGACTTTCGCCGGTACTATCCTCACCTTAGTGTTCCTGCCTGCAATGTATTCGATCTGGTTCAAGATTCGGCCGGTTGTTGAAGGCACTCGCGCCGCCGATGAGGCGAGCGTGAGCGTGGGTAGCACCGCGTAGCCGTTGCGGGACGCGAGCCTGTATCGCGAGGAGCCGCGGCGCTTGACGCGGCCTCCTCGTCGCCGTACATTTATTGACCGATGTTCATATAAATGAATGATGATGGCGTAGCAAGGAGGCAAGCATGTCGGAGAGGGTCACGCGGCGCAGTACGCCATGCAGCACCCGTCGTTGAGTCACCCGGTGACGAACCGAAACCCGCAGCGCTTCGACAACGTAGCGTATCGCGTGGACCATGACGTAGCCATCGTCACGATCAGCCATCCGCCAGTCAACGGGTTGGGCCTCGGAGTCCGTCGTGGACTCGTCGCTGCATTCGAAGCGGCGCGGCACGATCCGCAAGTCCGCGCAATCGTGCTCAACGGCGACGGACGTGGCTTCTGCGCCGGCGGCGACATACGCGAATTCGGTACAGCCGCTGCGGCGGCGGCGCCTGCGTTATCGCTGCACGTGCATCCAGTCATCGAGGCGAGCGAAAAGCCGGTTGTCGCGGCAATCCACGGATTCGCCGTCGGCGGGGGGCTGGAAACCGCGCTTGCTTGCCACTACCGGCTGGTGGAGGGCAATGCTCAGATCGGTCTGCCGGAGTGCAAACTTGGCGTGATCCCTTTGTCCGGCACGCAGCGCTTACCGCGTGTGTTGGGACTCGCAAAGGCGATCGAATTCATTCTCGGCGGGAAAATCGTGCCGGCAAGTGCGTATGCCGCAACGGCGCTCTTCGACCGAATCGTCGAGGGCGATGAGCCGCGCGTGTTGAGTCTGGCGATCGAGCTTGCGCGCGAGAAGATCGGGAGCACCGTGTTGCCGTTGATACGCCGATTGCCGTTGCCGGATGACGATCCCGTCTCCGTCGTCGCCGAGGCGCGCGCCCGCCTCGGCGGTAACGATCCAATCGAAGGCAAGTGCCTCGATGCCATCGCTGCTGCCGCCGAATCGGTTGATTTCGACACGGGCTTGGCTGTGGCGCGGACAATTTACGACCGACTCGCTGCGTCCGATGAAGTGTCGAAGCAGCGAGATCGCTTTTTTAAGTCGCGCGCGCGATAGTACGGCGGGCGCGCGATCAAGGCCGCAAGAGGCAGCTCACTCGACCATGGCGTCGTTGTCGACTCGCTCAGTTGGATCTCATGCCAACAACGCTCGCAAAAGACTCACCAGTGCGAGCGGCTGATCAAGCATCATGTGATGGCCCGCGCGCGGCATCGTGATGGGCCCCTTTGCGCCGGGGATCGCCGCTACGATGCGGCGCGCGCGATCCGCGCTGACCACGGTGCTGCACTCGGCGTGAACGTAACTAATGGGAACGGTGATACGGGTCAGCAGATCTTCTTCGCCTTCGACCGGCTGGAGAGCTCGCAGCTTTGGGTCGAAGCGCCATACCCAGCCGTCGGCGGTTTGACGAAGCGAGGTCTGCGCGAGATGTTCGAAGAGCCAGGGCTCGCAATCCTGTTCCGGAACGAGCCGGAAGCGACTGACCGCGGTTTGCCAGTCCGGATACGGGCGCGGAGGTGGCCGCCGCTCCACGGTTTGCAAGTGCTCGCCACGCAGCATGAAATACGAATCGAGCACGATGGCATGCAAGAGGCGATCGGGAAAAGTCGCACACGCTTGCAGCAGACGCGATCCGCCAAAACTGTGGCCGATCGCGACGCACGGGCCGGAGCCAATCGCGTCGACGACGGCTACGAGGTCACGCACAAAAATGTCGGCGCGGTATTCCTGCCTGTAGCCGCTGTCGCCCATGCCGCTGAAATCCAGCGCGAACACACGGAAGCGGTCGGTGAAGAAGGGCGCAATGAAGTCCCACCAGCGTGCGTGTCCGAGAAAACCATGCGCGAAGACGAGGGCAGGCTTGCCCGTTTCCGTGGCGTTCCAGGAGACGTAATGCACTGCGGCCCCACCGGCTTCGGTGAAGTGCGAACGACGCGGCTGGCTCATGGCGAGATCGAACCAGGACGGGGCACTGACATTCATTGCGTCTTTTTCCGTTCCGCGAGGCAGTGCGATCAATGCTGCGGACGCATCGTTTGAACGAGGCCGTCCTCATGCGCGACGATCACCTCGCAGCCGGGTTGATAGACGTCCGCAATTGCGCCGCCGCGCACGCGATTGCCCTGGAAGCCGCGCAGATAGCTGGTTTCGTCGAGCCGCAATACATGTTCGCCGTCCGCGTCGCGCACGACGATCTGACCGGGCGCGATCGAAGTCAGCGTACCCACGTAGGGTAGTCGCGGCTCGAATGGGAAGCTGCCGCCTTGCGGCAGGATGCGCGTATCAAACGAAAGACGGAATCGATCCGAATGATTGCTGAGTCCGGAGTGCGGTGTGCGTCGGCTCATCAACAGCACATCGCCCAGCCGGTAATGCGTGCGGCGCCACGCATCTTCGGGCACGCTTGATAGCTCGATTGGAATGATCTTGTCGCCGTCCTTCCTATGCAGGCATGCGTGCTTGTGCAACCCTTCCGCTACGGCCAATCCGCCCACTTGGGCATCGATATCGCTGAGCGGAATCCAGCAGATGATGAAATCGAGGCGGTCGCTGTAGATCGCATCTTCGTGAATGAAGTCGAAGCGCGCCCGGCTTTTGTCGAGGGCGGGCGGCGACGTGCGGTATTCGGTAAACGGCACCCAATAAAGCGGTACGTCGAAGAGCCGATGAAAGAAGGCGCGAATCGCGGGGTCTTCCATGACGGTTCGCGCGGCGCGCTGCTCATTCATTTCCTTCACGGGAAAGAAGCTGAAATTTTCACGCTCCTTGCCGGTCCATCGCAGGGCCCGATCGTCACGGTCGACGAACCCGTTTCGGGCCAGGTGCTCGACGAGCAGAGCGCGCATGCGCTCGAGCGGCTCGTGATCCAGGACGTCGCGGAAGAAGAGGTAGCCGTCGTCGTCCCACCGTTTTTGCAGCGCGGCGCGATCGCCGAGCAGATGGTTCGAAACGTTGAACTCGCGCATCGTCGGCACGATATCCACGATTGGTGTGCTCACAAGGGGTCTCCTTTGGTCGCGGGGGCGCTTTCACGCCGCGTCACAGCAATCCGCGTTCTTCCGAAGTGCGGGTGGTCGTGTCGATGCCCAGTTCCCGCAGCGTCTCGAGTACCGCTGTGGTGGCGGAAGCGACAGCCGGGAAGCCCGCATACGGCAGCGCCTGAATGAGCACGCCTTCCAGTTCGCGCGCAGTGAGACCGTTGCGTACGGCAATGCGGACATGATTCTTTAGTTCGAGGGTCTGCCGGTTGGCGATGAGGATGCCGAGCGTCACGAGGCTGCGCTGCTTGCGCTCGAGTTTGTCGTCGCCCCATACGTCCGCGAAGGCGTAATTGACGGCGAGGCGTGAAATATCGGCGCCGAAGCCGGTGGATTCGCTTGCGGCGCGCAAGCCGGCTGCCTTGTCTTCACCCATGATCTCGCCGAATACCTTCAGGCCATAGGCGTGCTTTTCTTCGAGGGTCTTCAATTGCGTCTCCTGTTTTACCGCGCGGGGCGGCTATCGATGGCGGGTAACGGGTGTGCTTCCCGCGATTCTCTTCGCCGCCGATGATGACGATGATGCGTGCTAAGATCGCCGCGAAAGAGGATCAAATTCTGCATATAAGGGGATCGAAATTCGCAAGTCCGCCACCCCGACCGAGCCCGTGAAAGACGTTGGCGCGCTCGTGCTGCCAGGCAGCTATCTATCGAGCGTGGGTGCGCTGGTTGACGGATTCGCACTCATTGCGCGACACGTATTTACCCAGTTCGCGCCGCCGTACCGGCACACGATGAAGACGCAGGTCCGCCTATTGAGCGCTACCGCGGGCAGTCTCGAGTTCGCCGGCGGCCGAAAGATGGATCGCGACGGCGACTTGCTGGGCGACGCCGAGTACAGCATCGTCTACGTCCCAGCCTTCGCCATGGCTGGTGAAGAGGCGCTCGTTACGCTGCTCGACCACGCAAGGCCGGTCACGGAGTGGTTGCGTTGGCAACGCGCGCGGGGCGCTGTATTGGCCGCGAGCGGTACGGGGGTATTGCTACTCGCGCAGGCAGGCTTTCTCGATGGCGGCCCCGCGGCCGTTCCGCGCGCGCTCAGGGGCTTGCTCCGCTCGCGCTATCCGAAGGTGCGCGTCGACACGGCCGTCACGATCGCGGAGCACGATGGCGTCCACACTTGCAGCGTCCCTGCAAGCGAATGGCAGCTCGTGGCGCGCCTCGTCGATCGCGCGATTTCACCGCATACCGCCCAATGGCTTGCTTCGACGACAGGCACGGACGGCGAGCGCGAGGAAGGCCGCCTGTCGAGTGACGATCCGCTCGTGAGTAGCGCGCAGTTCTGGCTCGCACAGCGTTTCGCTCAGGACTTCAAGATCAGCGAACTGGCGGACATGCTGGCCGTCAGTCATGCCACACTGCTGCGGCGCTTTACGCGAAGCCTCGGCATGACGCCGCGCGCTTATGCCAGTTCACTGCGCATCGAGGCGGCAAAGCGGATGCTGCGCAACACACAGGTTTCCATCGAGCAAATCGCCGTGATGGTCGGCTATTCCGATGTGCGCGCATTTCGCAACATCTTCCACAAATACGTTGCGACGAGCCCTTCTGCGTATCGACGGCGTGGCGCGGGCCGCGAATGAAACTGGCCGGTATTCAGGCTGCAAATAGATCGAGCCCGAGCCCGCCACGCAGTGGTCTCAAGAGCCCGATCCTCCCAGCAGCAGGTTTCTTTCATCGCGCGATAGCGTAAACACGCAGAGCATCTCGGCGAGTCGATCCGTCTGCTGCTTCATGCTGTCGGCTGCAGCGGTATGTTGCTGGGCGAGCGTTGAGTTCACCTGCGTCATCCGGTCCAACTGTTCAACGGCCACGCTTACCTGGCTGACTCCGGCCGACTGTTCTCGCGATGCCTGCGCGATTTGACCAACCAGATCGGTCACCCCACGAACTTGCGCAACGATGTCGGCAATGGTCTTGCCTGCCGAATCGACCAGCTTCGATCCACCCTCGACCGTTTCGGCGCTTTGCGTGATCAGCGCCTTGATTTCCTTTGCGGCTTGCGCGCTGCGTTGAGCGAGATTGCGGACCTCGCCCGCTACGACAGCGAACCCACGTCCGTCTTCGCCGGCTCGCGCGGCCTCGACCGCGGCGTTGAGGGCCAGAATGTTGGTCTGGAAAGCAATGGCGTCGATAACGGAGATGATGTCCGATATCTTGCTGCTCGATTGCGCGATTTTTTCCATCGTCGAGATGACCTTGTCTACCACTCGCCCCCCATCTTCCGCCGCTTGGCTCGCGCGCGCCGCCAAGTCACTTGCTTGTCTGGCCGCGTCTGCGTTGTTGCCGACCGTCGAGTTGATCTGCTCCATGGAAGCAGCCGTCTCTTCAAGACTGCTTGCCTGCGTTTCCGTTCGGTCGGAAAGCTCCAGGGTGCCCGAGGCGATGTCCGTCGTCGCGTGCTGCATGGCCCGTACGCCATTGCGTACGTCGAGCACCGTGGCGCGCATGTTGATGCTGGCCTGATTCATTGTCCGGAGCACGTCGCCGATTTCGTCGCTTCGACTGCTGTGGCAGGTGGCGCTCAAATCGCCGGCGGCGATCTTCATCGCAGCTCGCGCAGCGTACTGCAGTGGGTCCACGATGACACGAGACAGGAACATGCCGGCGGCGGCCGTCAGGAGAAGCAGGGCGCAGAGTTCCCCCCAGAACGCAAGTGGCGCAAGAGCGTCGCTCTGGCTAAGCAGTACAAGCACGTCCACCAGGGCGAGCGCGACGAGCGAGCCCCAGATATATCGTTGGAGACCTAACGAGCGGATCCGGCTGGCGGCTTTGCCAATGAGGCCTCCCCGAACGATGCGCCCTTGCTCCCAACCGAGCTTCCCGTCATGGTCACCTCGCAGACGCCGATAAAGTGCTTCGGTTTGTTCGATTTCGCGTTGCCCCGGCTTGCTGAGAACCATCAGGGAGCCGATGTATTGGCCGTGCGAAACGAGCGGCGCCATGTTCAGCCAACACCACACCCCTACGCCGCTCTTGCAGGCCAGCTTGATGAGGCCGCTCCACGGCTTGCCCTGCTTGACCGCTGCCCCCAGATCGGCCAGAACCGCCTGCGGCACGTCGCGTATTCGGTTCGACCCATTCATTGACTGGAGCTCCTGCAGCGAATATCCGGTCACGCGTTGATAAACCGGGTTCGAATAGACGACCTGCGATTGCACGCCAACGCAGCACACCATCAGTTCGTCGTCCCGCAGTTCGTATTCACGCTTCGAATTGTTCTCTTGCTCCATGTTTCCGCCGGATTTTCCGGTTGCCCTCGTCCGGTGGTTCAAATTCATAATATAGAACGAAGTTCAGAAATTAGTTTAGGCACCGGGAAGTGTCAAGTCAGTGCATGCCCACCCTGTGACGTCGAATACCGCGTACGTACAGCCGGCCGCGTTCGGCGATGTGCTCAGGGTTCGTCCGCAGTACATCGCCACGGGGCAAAGACGATATGCTGGCGGCACCCCGATATCAAAGCCATATCACGCCATGGAATTACGCCATCTCAGGCACTTCGTCGCCGTCGCGGAAGCCCAGCACTTCGGTCGTGCGGCTGCGCGTCTGGGCATGGCGCAGCCACCGCTGAGCCAGTCGATCATGCGGCTCGAAGAGCAGCTTGGCATCAAGCTGCTCGAACGCACGCCGCGAGGCGTCTCCCTTACGTCGGCCGGCGTCGCGTTGCTCGCGGAAGCGAAGCCGCTGATCGCGCAAGCGGACTTGGCCGAGCGACGCGTGCGGCAAGCGGCCAACGAACTGGCGAGTTTGAGCGTAGCGTTCGTACCGATGTGTGCCTTGCGCATGATGCCGCTGGCCATCCAGGAACTGCGCAAGCAATGGCCCGGGGTCGACGTACGGTTGATCGAACGTGGCAGTGCGCTAACTGTTGCGAGCGTTAAAAACGGCAGCATCGACTTGGGCGTCGTGGTCACCAGCGCGGCGGACGTCTCGGGCTTGGAAAGCGTAGTCATCGAGCGTCTGCGCGTGGTGGCCGCGGTACCGGCTAAGTGGCCCGTGGCGGCGCTGCGTTCGATTCGCGTTGCGGATCTTGCGCGATATCCGCTCATCATGTTCCCTCAGCAGATGTCGCAGCCGCTATTCGCCGCATTCGAAGCCGCGCGGCGCGAGGAGGGCTTGTCGCCACGTGTTACACAGCAAGCCCGGCACCCCTATACGATGCTCAATCTCGTCGCTCACGAATTGGGCGTCGGCTTGATGCTGGATTCGGCGCGATACTTACCCGTCGAAGGCGTCGCGTACGTCGACATCGAGGATGTTCCCGCTTCCGACGAAACGGAAGTCTCGCTCGTGTGGGCGGATCGACCCCACAAGCCCTGGCACCGTTCGATGCTCGACATCATGTGCGAAATTGCGTCGTCGGCCGGGACGTAGTGCAAACCGTCGCGCCGTCGTACTGCTCCACTTCTCGCCGCTCCTGACGCGATTCGCTTCCGCGGTCACCTTGACACGCTCAAACGATGCGTTTATTTTTATGAATGACGTTCATAAAATAACCCGCTCGCGCGGCGAGCTAAAGGAGGCGCAGTGAGCACCAATGTGGCGAGTCTATTCAGTCTTGATCAGAAGGTTGCGGTGGTGACAGGGGCGGGCTCGGGCATCGGCCGCGAGACGGCGCTTCTGCTGGCGTCGGCTGGCGCGGCTGTGGTCGCGGCGGATTTGAACGAGGAGGCGGCGCAGCAGACGGTCAAACAAATCGAAAGCGCGTCCGGAAAAGCGATCGCGGTCAAGGTGAACATCGGCGATGAATTTTCGATTCTTGCGATGTACGAAACCGTACAAGCGAAACTCGGGCGACTCGACATCCTCGTCAACAACGCGGGCATCTACCCGAAGACGCATTTCGTCGAGACGTCGGCTGAAAAGTGGGACAAGGTTCTCGCCGTCAATCTGCGTGGCACCTTCCTTTGCATGCGTGAAGCAATTAAACGCATGCAGCGTGCGAAGAACGGCGGGTCCATCGTCAACATCTCGTCGGTGGCTTCGCTACAGCCCGTGATTTTCGACAACGGCGACTACGGCGCATCGAAAGCCGGCGTCAATAATCTGACCAAAGTGGCCGCCCTCGAATTCGCACCAGACGGAATTCGCGTGAACGCTGTGTTGCCCGGCGGTGTGGCGACTGAGGGCGCGGCCGCATCGACCAAGGTCCATCAAGCCAGCGGGCCGATCACGCAACCCGGTCGCATGCCGCTTGGTCGTATTGGCGTGGCCTCCGATATCGCTAGGGCAGTGCTGTTTTTCGCGGCACCGGCATCGGACTATGTGACTGGGCAACTCCTGGCTGTCGACGGCGGCTTCCAGGTCTCCTGATTGCCCGCCGGCGGTTCGTTTCGCCTCGTTCGAAGCCGCATGGCCGATGCGGCTTCGGCGTGTCTTTTGAACTCCCCGAACGGATGCAGACCCGTTGCGCACGCAAGGCCAGGTGCGCAGCGGGCGCTCGTGCGCGTGCTTCAAACGATGCTCCGGCGGCTAGTGAAAACACCGACGCCGTTAATTGAACGATGTGTTGCATTACGACTGCTCGTGACCTACGATGGCCAACTAGAGGCGCCGTGCAAGCGCCCGCAAGGCATAGGCCTGACCGGAGACATACGATGTACTTTCTCGACAGCGATTTACGTGATCGCCTCGCGGACTATACGTTCGACCCGCACCGCGAGCGCGCTGAAAAAGGTCCTCTCTCACCGGCCGAATCGGCTGGCGCAGGACAGCTCAATTGGGCGGCGCGCGTACAGCGTGCGATGGCGCGCCGGACTCGCGGCAAGTTGCGGACGGAGGGCCGGACGCGATGAAAACGCTCACTCGCGAGAGCGCGCGAGAAGCGCGCAGAGTATGGCTCCCGCTCATTGTCCTCTCGGTGTTGGCAGCCGTGGTCTGGTTGCTTCAACGTGACTTGCGCATGGAGGAGTTGGGCCGGTCGGCGCTTTTCGACGTCGTGATGTTGTTTGCCGTGCTTGGGGCGACGGCATGTGCGGGCATCATTGGCAGTGCGATTGCGAGCCGTGCGCGGGCGCAGGAAACCGACTTGCCGACAGGCGAGCGTTATTGCTTCCTTGGTGCGGTGATCGGCGCCGTCGTCTTTTTTGTCGCAATGACTATCTAACGGTAACGCCAATGCATGAAGCGTTGCACGCGAGCGCTAAGTCGTACGCACGCGCGTAACGAGGATCACCGCGCAAGCCATCGCCGGCTCGAAGCCGACGATGGTTGTCAGTTTGGTGATCAGCTATTAGGCAAGGGTGTAATCGCGCTGTGACCCACAATCGAGAGAAACTCGCGGCGCGTGGAAGGATCGTCACGGAATGCGCCCAGCATTCGACTAGTCACAAGGGACGCGCCAGGCTTATGCACGCCTCGCGTGCTCATGCACTGATGTGCGGCTTCGAGAATGACAGCGACCCCCTTGGGCTGCAACACGGTGTTCAAGGCATCGGCGATTTGAACGGTCATCTTCTCTTGAATTTGCAGACGCTTGGCATAGACATCGACGAGGCGCGCGAGTTTGGAGATGCCGACCACGCGATGCTCGGGCAAGTAGGCGACGTGCGCGCGCCCGATGATGGGCACCATATGGTGTTCGCAATAGCTTTCGAAGCGGATGTCCTTTAGCACCACCATTTCGTCATAGCCATCCACCTCGGAAAACGTGGTTGCGAGAATCTGCATCGGATCGCATTCGTATCCCGAGAAGAACTCGCGGTACGCGCGCGCGACGCGGGCGGGTGTTTGAATGAGGCCTTCCCTTTCGGGGTTGTCGCCTGCCCATCGGATCAGCGTACGCACCGCTTCTTCCGCCTGATCCTGCGTGGGACGCGCCGACGCTTGCTCAGCGCCGATCGTTTCGTCTCGCTTGTTCATCAACTCTCCTGGTCTTCGTCCCTCGTGCAACCCCATTCGCGCGCGCGAGTGCAGCTCACGCGTATCGAGAATGGCGAAAGTGTATATAATTGCACAACGTTCGTAAAGTTAAACGCGCGACGCGTTTCAGCAGCCACGCGCAACGGCTTCACGTTGAGGAATCGGGTCGCATTTACACAGGAAGCAGCAGATGAAAACGCGCATTACAGAGTTGCTTGGCATTCGATACCCCATTGTGCAAGGGGGCATGATGTGGGTGGGACGCGCCGAACTGGCCGCTGCGGTCTCGAACGCCGGTGCGCTCGGCACCATCACCGCTCTCACGCAGCCCACGCCAGAGGCGCTGCGCAACGAGATCGATCGCGTTCGTTCGATGACGGATCAGCCATTCGCGGTGAACCTAACTATTTTGCCGACGATCAAGCCGGTGCCGTACGACGAGTACGTTCAAGCCGTGGTGGAGAGCGGTGTGAAGATCGTCGAGACGGCGGGACGCAATCCCGAACCGTATATGCCGGCATTCAAGGCTGCGGGAATCAAGGTCGTCCACAAATGCACGTCGGTGCGCCACGCGCTGAAAGCAGAAGCGCTAGGGTGCGACGCCGTGAGTGTGGACGGATTCGAATGCGCCGGCCATCCGGGCGAGGACGACGTGCCCAATCTGATCTTGTTGCCGGCCGCGGCCGCGAAGCTGCGCATTCCGATGATTGCTTCCGGTGGCATCGCGGATGCGCGCGGCATGGTTGCGGCACTCGCGCTCGGCGCGGATGGCGTCAATATGGGGACGCGCTTCATGGCAACGCGGGAGGCGCCGATTCACGAGAACGTCAAGCGCAAGCTCGTCGAGCACGACGAGCGCAATACGGCGTTGATCTTTCGCACGCTGAAGAACACGTCGCGTATTTTCAGGAATTCGGTAGCGGAGCGCGTGCTGGAACTCGAGCAAAAAGAAGGCGCAACGTTTGCGGATCTCAAGCCGCTGGTCAGCGGAGAGCGCGGCAAGCGCATGTACGAGACGGGCGATACCGAAGATGGTACGTTCCCAGCCGGTCTCGCAATTGGACTGATCGAGGATATTCCAACCTGCGCGGAACTCGTGAAGCGAATGGTCACGGAGGCGCGCGCACTCATTCAGGGCCGGCTGACCGCGCTCGTCGCAGAGCGCTGAGCAACCATTTCTGCGCGGCGTCAGGCACGCTCGAAGACGGCCGCGATGCCCTGGCCTCCGCCGATGCACATCGTTACGAGCGCGTAGCGCCCGCCACAACGGTGCAATTCGTGAATGGCTTTGACCGCAATGACGGCGCCCGTTGCGCCGATTGGATGACCGAGCGAGATGCCCGAGCCGTTCGGATTGACCTTCGCGCCGTCCAGATCCAGCTCCTTCGCGACGGCGCAAGCCTGAGCAGCGAACGCCTCGTTCGCTTCGATGACGTCCAGATCCGCCACGGTCAAGCCCGCGCGCTGCAGCGCCGTGCGCGTCGCTGGCACTGGGCCAATGCCCATGTATTGCGGATCCACGCCCGCGTGAGCCCAGGAAACCAGTCGCGCAAGGGGACGCAGGCCACGCTGTTCGGCGGCTCGACGCGACATCAGCAGAACCGCGGCGGCGCCGTCGTTCAGGCCGGACGCGTTGCCGGCCGTGACCGTGCCGTCCTTCTGAAACGCTGGGCGCAATTTGGCTAGATCCGCGACGGTCGTACCGGGCCGCACATGTTCATCGGTATCGAAAACGGTCTCGCCCTTTTTCGTGCGCAATGTCAGCGGCACGATCTGGTCGCGAAAGTAGCCTTCATGAACAGCTTGTGCAGCGCGTCGGTGCGACTCGACGGCGAGTTTGTCCTGATCGTCGCGCGATACGCCGTATTTCTTCGCGACATTCTCCGCGGTGATGCCCATATGGCATGCGCTGAAGGGATCGGTCAGCGCCCCGACCATCATGTCGACGAGGCGGATGTCGCCCATGCGCGAGCCCCATCGCGCGCCGGTGGCGACGTACGCTGCGCGCGACATGCTTTCCGCACCTGCGCCGATCGCAATCTCGGTGTCGCCGAGCGCGATCGCCTGCGCGGCGGAAATGATGGCCTGAAGTCCCGAGCCGCAAAGCCTGTTGAGCGTCAGCGCCGGAGCGTCCGCACTGACACCGCCCTCGAGCGCGGCGACGCGCGCAAGGTACATGTCGCGCGGCTCGGTATGGATCACGTTGCCGAACACCACGTGACCGACGTCCCGACCGGGCAGCTGTGTGCGGTCGAGCAATGCAGTCACGACTGTCGCACCTAGCTGCGTAGGGGGAACGCTCGCGAGTGCGCCGCCGAAATCTCCAATGGCCGTGCGAACGGCAGCGGTGACGACAACTTCATCCGACATGTTGGCTCCTTGATCCGACGACCGGGTACGATGCGTTTGTTTCGTTTATAAATGCGAACGATGTTCACAAAATATCGCAATTTGAATTTTGTGTCCACGCGCTTGTGCAGTGCATGAGGGGGGCGACGTGTCACGTAATCGGCTGAACATTCGTGTCGGATCCGGTATGCGGCATCAGGCGATCGCACACGGTGAGAACGGATAGACGATCGTTCGATTTCGCGCTATGCTGGTTCACGATACTGACCAACGTTCAATTATTGGTTCGGAAGGCTGATTCGTGTGTTCGCCGAACGCGAGCCTGCCAGATAACAACAGGACGATTCAGATGGATGCAAGTACGTCTTCTCACGATGCGCTGATGGATGTGCCGCTTCGCTCGATACGCCTCGGCAGCATGGATGCCATCGTTGAGCGAAGGCCCGATGGGAGCGTGGTGTACGAACTCAAGGAAGCGCTCGGCCCTTATCCCCGCTGCTTGACCGAGCGGCTCGAATACTGGGCGAGCGTCACGCCCGAGCGCGCGTTGCTCGCGCGACGCACGCCGGACGGCAAATCGTGGGAGTCGCTTACCTATAAGCAGGCGTTCAAGGGTGCGCGCGCACTGGGGCAGGGCCTTCTCGATCGAGGCTTGTCGCCATCGCGACCGTTGATGATTCTTTCGGATAAGAGTTTCGAGCACGCGCTTTTCGCGCTCGCAGCGCTACACGTCGGCGTTCCCTATATTCCGGTGACGCCCGCGTATTCGCTTCTGTCTCAAGACTTTTCGAAGCTCAAGCTACTCGCGGCCGTATGCACGCCTGGCCTCGTCTTCGCGGATGACGGCGCGCAGTATGGCCGCGCATTGCGCGATGTGTTCGCCGAGGTGGAATGTGTTGTCGTCGATCCGTTGCCGGAAGGCCGACCCGCCTCGCGCGTTGCGGACTGGCTGAAAACACCCGTTACCGCTGAGGTAGATAAGGCGTTCAATGCGGTGGGGCCCGATACCGTCGGCAAGATCATGTTCACATCGGGAACGACGGGGGCGCCGAAGGGCGTCATCTACCCCCAACGCATGTTGTGCAGCAATCCACAGCAGGTCGCGCAGGTGTTCGCGTTCCTCCAGGATGCACCGCCGGATCTCGTCGACTGGCTGCCGTGGCATCACACCTTCGGCGGCACGCATAACTTCGGCATGGTGCTGTACGGCGGCGGCACTTACTACCTCGATCCCGGCAAGCCCACGCCGGATGAAATCGGCCCCACGGTGCAGGCACTGCGGGAGATCGCGCCGGTGATCTACCTCAACACCCCCCAGGGGTTGGCTGCGCTCATTCCGCATCTCAAAGCCGACCAGGCCCTGCGCGAAAAATTCTTCAGCAAGCTCGCGCTGATCTACTACGGCGGCGCAAGTCTACCGAGGCACATCTGGGCCGAACTCGATGAACTCGCCGTCCGCACGATCGGCCAGCGCGTGCTCATCATGTCGGGCATCGGCTGCACGGAAGCCGGCCCCACGCCGCTGTCGGCAGCCTGGGATCCGCGGCGTGAAGCCGTCGCGGGGTTGCCTGTGCCGGGCGTCAAAGTGAAGGTGACGCCGGTTGGAGCGAAGCTGGAAATCCGCCTCTTCGGCGACTGTGTGACGCCAGGCTATTGGAAAGACCCCGAGCGCACCGCCGCCGCGTTCGACGAAGAGGGGTACTACCGTTCGGGCGACGCTGCAAGTTTCATCGACCCGCAGCGTATCGAACTCGGCCTGCGCTTCGATGGCCGCATTGCCGAAAATTTCAAGCTGTCCACGGGCACGTGGGTCAATGTCGCCGAATTGCGTCTGCATGCGCTGAACGTTTTCGCCCCGTACGCGCGCGACGTCGTCATTGCAGGGCACGACCGCGAGTACGTGACCGCCCTCGTGTTTCCCGACCTCGAGGCGTGCCGCGTACTCTGCGACGACCTTCGCGATCCGGCGCCGTCCATCGAGCAGATCCTCAGCAGTAAAAGCGTGCTGGCCGTCTTCCAGAAGGGCGTCGACGAGCTTGCATCGCGTCCTGGCGGCAGTTCCGCTCGAATCGCCCGCATCGTTCTCGAGAGCGAGCCGCCAACGCTCGACAACGGCGAGTTGAGCGCGAAGAGCGCAATCAGTCAGCGCAACGTTCTCGAGCGGCGTCGTGGCGTGGTGGAGGAGCTCTATCGCATACCGCCCACGCCGCGCACGTTCGTCGGCAAGGTTGGGGCGTCCGACGCAGATCGAATTCAACGTACCGAGAACGCTGGGAATTGAACCTTATGGATTTTCGCGTAGACCCCGCCGATATCGCGTTCCGTGAAGAAGTACGGGCTTTTCTGAAAGCGCACCTGCCGGCAGACATGGCGTTTCGCGGGCAACAGGGCTTTCTCGCCGGTGACGATGATTCTCAGCGGTGGACCCGCATTCTGCATGACACGCGCGGTTGGTCGGTGCCGCATTGGCCGGTGGCCGACGGCGGAACCGGCTGGACCGCGATGCAGCGCTACATCTTCGAGGAAGAGTGCTATCTGGCTGGTGCGCCCACGCAGAATCAGGCGGGCGTATCGCTCGTCGGCCCCGTGATTTGCGAGTTCGGCAACGAAGAACAGAAGCGGCGCTTTCTTCCACCGATTCAGCGCGGCGAGGTGTTCTGGGTGCAGGGATTTTCGGAGCCGGCCGCGGGCTCCGATCTCGCATCGCTGCGCACGACGGCGGTTCGCGATGGAGACCACTACATCGTCAACGGACAAAAGATCTGGACGAGCTTCGGGGCGTATGGCCAATGGAACTTCGTGCTGGTGCGCACGGATAGTGAAGCGAAGCCGCAAAAAGGCATTTCCTTCCTCCTGCTGGACATGACCTCGCCGGGCGTCACGGTGCGGCCCATCGGATCGCTCGACGGCTGCCATCACCTGGCTGAGGTGTTCTACGACAACGTGCGCGTACCCGCTGAAAATCTGATCGGCGAAGTGAACAAGGGCTGGAGCTATACGAAGTTTCTGCTCTTCAACGAGCGCGCGTTCCTCGGCGCCGAAGCGCCAGCGCTCAAGCGCTATCTGCGCAAGATTCGGCATTACGCGTCGCGTGAGCGCGCGGTGGGCAAGCCATTGATCGAGGACCCGGCGTTCGCCATGCGTCTCGCGCAGCATGAGTTGGAGGTTCGCGCAATCGATATGGCCGTGCAGAAGATTCTGCATCAAGGAATCGATGAGCGCAGCGGCGGCATGGCGATCGGCTCCATGCTCAAGGTGCGAGGCTCGGAACTTCATCAGAAGCTCACGGAGATGCTGCTGGAAGTGATCGGCGACTACGGCGCCGTCTTCTATCCCGATCCCAATGAAGACCACGCGTTGCGGGACAGGTCGTTTATCGGGCCGGAATATGCGCCGGGTCTCGCCGCGGAGGTGTTCTACCGGCGCGCATGCACCATCTATGGCGGGACGGCTGAAATTCAGCGCAACATCATTGCGAAGGCGATGTTCGACTTGTGACGCCTAATCGATCCGGGACCATCCGTCGATCCCCGTAGTGGAGGTCGCATGAACAGCTGGCAGAAAGAGGGGGCAGCATGGACTTTGAGTTGAACGACGAACAGCGCATGTTGCAAGAAAGCGCGCAACGTTTCGTGCAAAAGAGCTATACGTTCGAACATCGCCGCAATCTGGCTTTGCAAGGGGGCGGGTTTTCACGCGAGACGTGGCGCACGCTCGCGGAGATGGGCTGGCTGGGTATAGCGGTGCCGGAGGAGATGGGCGGGCTCGGTTTTTCGCCTGTGGAAAGCGCCATCGTGGCCGAGCAGATCGGGCGCGCACTCGTGCTCGAACCCTACGTCATGTGTGGCGCGTTTCCGGCGTCGCTCATTACGCGCTGTGGGGGCGAGGGGCAGCGCGAAACGCTCCTCGGCGAAATCATCTGCGGCGACGCTGTTTATGCGGTCGCGCATAGCGAACGTGAGGCGCGAGGCCAAGTGCATTACGTCACGGCCACGGCGAAAAAAACAGCAGACGGCGCCTGGCGCCTGGACGGTTATAAAACGCTTGTGGTTGGCGCGCCCGTTGCCGACCGTCTACTCGTCGTCGCCCGCACGGCGGGTGAGGTAGGCGACAAGGACGGTATCGGCCTCTTTGTGGTCGATCCGACGCAGTCCGGCGTGACGCTCAAGACGTGTTCATTGCTCGACGGCACGCCGTCGGCCGACCTGCTACTCGAGGGCGTGATGGTCGCGCAGAACGAGGTCGTCGGCGAGGCAGGTCGCGCATTCGAAGGATTGCAGGCCGCCGTTGACGAATCGATCGTCACGCTCTGCGCGGAACTGGTAGGCGATATCGAGGACACGATCGAACTCGCTTCTGAATACCTCAAAACGCGCAAGCAGTTTGGCGTCCCGATCGGCAGCTTCCAGGCGCTGCAACATCGAATGGCGGACATGGCGATCGACGCGATGCAGGCGCGAGCCACCCTGCATCGTGCATTGCTCGCGTTCGGCGAGGACAGCGAAAAGCGAAGCGTGGACATCTCGGGCTGCAAGGCGCAGACCACTCGCAGCGCAAAATTCGTCACGCAGCAGGGCATTCAGTTGCATGGCGGCTATGGGATTACGAACGAATACAAGGTGGGGCATCACTATCGCCGCCACCTGGTCCTCGATGCGTTGTTCGGCAACATGGACTATCACCTGAATCGCTACGCCCGCCAGATACAACGCGAGGCATTGGCCGCGGCGGCTTGAACCCTATCGAGACACTGCCATGGATGCAAAACAAGCCGATTTGCTCGGCACTGCGCGTGAGGACGCCGTTCTCACGCTGACACTGAATCGGCCCGCGGCGCGCAACGCGCTGAATCTAGCGTTGACCGACGCGCTCATCGACGCGCTGAACCGCTTCGCGGCCGACGACAGCCTGCGCGTGCTGATCGTGACGGGCGCCGACCCCGCGTTTTGCGCGGGCCTCGATTTGAACGACTTCGCCGCGCCCGATGCGCCGCGCGCGCGAGTCGCGGAAATGATCGACATGTGGCCGCGCGTGACCAAGCCGGTTATCGCAGCGGTGAACGGCGCCGCCGTAACGGGCGGGCTCGAGCTTGCGATGGGATGCGATTTCATCATCGCGTCCGACCGTGCGCGCTTTGCCGACACGCACACGAAAATCGGCGCACTCGCCGGTGGCGGCATGACGGCGCGGTTGCCCCATCTCGTGGGCCCGAGGTGGGCCAAGCAGTTCAGCTTCACGAGCGATCCTATCGACGCGGCCACGGCGTTGCGCATTGGTCTCGTGAATGAGGTGGTCGCCCACGATCAGTTGATGGCGCGCGCAGCGGCGCTAGCGAAGACAATCGCGAGCCGCCGCCCCGATCTCGTGGCGACAGTCAAGCAGGTGATCGATCAAGGCGCCCTGGGAACGCTCGAAGAGGCCTTGCGGATCGAGCGGGCCGCATTGGCGCAGCGAAAGCAATGCGGTGACATGGCATGGCAGGTGCAGAAATAGCCGATCGCGGTGGACGGCGGCCACGCGATCTCCTTTTACTAACCTGAGCGAAGAGGCCGCATCGTGCGCCCCCAGATTTTCAAGACGCGAATCACAGATCTGCTCGGCATTCGCCACCCCATTCTTTGCGGCGGTCTCGGGCCGCGCGTGTCCGATGCACGGTACGTCGCGGCTGTGGTCAACGCGGGTGGCATGGGGTTCATTGTCGGCGCGGGCTTTCCCGATGCCGACGAATTTCGCAACGAGTTGCGCACCTGTCGCGAACTCACCGGTGCCAAGAACTTCGGCGTCAATCTCTACATCTCGCGGCAAGCGGGCGGTGTAGAGCGCGTCAAGCAACAGATCCGCATTCTGATCGAAGAGAAAGTTGCCTGCGTCGAGACAGCCGGCGCAAGTCCGGAGGCGGTTGTGCCGCTGCTGAAAGAGGCGGGCGTCAAGATTTTGCACAAGGTGCCCGCTGTGCGCTACGCGCACACGGCGGTGCGGATGGGCGTCGACGGTGTGATCGTCGTCGGCAACGAATGCGGCGGCCATCCCGGCATCTACCAGATCGGCAGCATCGTCCAGGCCGCACAGGCGCCGCGTGAAATCGGCTTGCCCGTGGTGATAGGCGGCGGCATCGGTACCGGGCGGCAGCTTGCAGGCGTACTGGCGATGGGCGGCGACGCCGTCATCATGGGCACCCGTATGCTGGTTGCCGAGGAGTTATGGATTCATTCCGATGTCAAGGCGAAGGTCGTGGCGGGTGACGGCAGCGAGAGCGTCGTGGTCAAATCGGCGATTCGCGATCACCACCGCGTGTTGCGCAACGAGAGCGCCGAAGCGGTCCTCGAACTCGATCGCACGCAGGTAACGGAGTTCGAGCGGTTTCGTCCGCACGTCATGGGCGCACTGGCACACGAGGCCTATGTGACTGGGGATACGCGCAAGGGCATGATCGACTACGGGCACGCCGCGGTATTCGCCGATGCGGTAAGGAAGGTCGAATCAATCTTCGACGAGATGATCGACGACGCGGTAGCCTCCGCGAATCGGCTAAGCAAGCTGACGGTATAGATCGATGTAATGGTGCGCCCGGATCGGGGCGAAGAGGTCGGTGGCGCGAAATCCGAGAAATGTCCGGCAACGGTAGGTGGGGCGGCGACGGGTCGCCTCCCTCGCTACGTTATCGATCTCCCTTACCTGGCGTACTTGCGGAACTCCGGCTTGCGTTTTTCGCGGAAGGCATTGCCGCCTTCCTTCGATTCTTCCGTGTCGTAGTACAGCGCAAGCGCTTGCATCGCGAAGGCGCCGATGCCGCGGATATTCTCGGTGTCGATATTGAACGAGCGCTTCGCCAGCGCGATGGCGGTCGGGCTCATCTGTAGAATTTCATCACACCATTTCTTCGTTTCCGCGTCGAGCTGCTCGGGCGGTACGACGGCGTTGATGAGACCCCAGTCGAGCGCTTGCTTCGCGCTGTATTTGCGGCACAAGTACCAGATTTCCCGCGCACGTTTCTCGCCGATGATGCGCGCGAGATAGGCGGTGCCGAAGCCCGGATCGACCGAACCCACTTTCGGGCCAACCTGGCCGAAGATCGCAGTTTCGGAAGCAATGGCGAGATCGCAGATCGTCACCATCACGTTGCCGCCGCCGATGGCGTAGCCGTTTACGCGCGCGATCACCGGCTTCGGAATGTCGCGGATAATGCTTTGAAGTTCTTCGATCGGCAGGCCCACCGTGCCGCGGCCGTTGTAGCCGTCGCCTGACTGATCGCCGCCCGTGCAAAACGCCTTTTCGCCGGCGCCCGTCAGTACCACGACGCCGATATCCTTGTTCCATCCGGCGAGACCGAAGGCCTTGATGAGTTCTTCACAGGTGTTGGCGTTAAATGCGTTATAGACGTTAGGGCGATTGATGGTGATCGTCGCGACGCCATCCGCCTCCTTGTAAATAATGTCCTTGAATTCCATGTTGATTCCGATTTTGATGGTTGAATAGGTTCGCGGCGGCGTTTAGCCAGCCATCGTCAGGCCGCCGGAGACGCTGATGACCTGACCGCTGATGAATGCGGCGTCGTCGCTTGCGAGGAAGGCGACCATGCCGGGGATGTCGCCCGGCTCGCCCATGCGGCCGAATGGCACGGCCTTCACGAGCGCGGCCTTGATGCGTTCGCCTTTCTCGCCTTGCGCGAGGTTGTCGAGCAGCGCGGTAGCGGTGGGGCCGGGGCAAACGACGTTGACGGGAATCTGCTGGCGCGCCATCTCCCGCGCCATCGTCTTCGTGAAAGCAATGAGTCCGCCTTTGCAGAACGAGTACACGGCCTCCATCGAGGAGCCCACGCGCCCCGCATCCGAGGAGATATTGACCACGCGGCCGCGGCCGCGCTCGGCCATGCGACGCAGTACGGCATGGTGCATGTTCAGCGGGCCATACAAATTGATCGCAACGACCTTGTCCCAGAACGGCTTCTCGGTTTGCAGGAAGAACGCGCCCATGTCCCAGCCCGCGTTGTTGACGAGAACCTCGATGGGCCCGAGTTCTTCTTCCACTTTGGACACGGCGGCATGCACGCCTTCATGATCCGTGATGTCGACGCGATACGCGCGCGCCTTGCCGCCCGCCGCCTCGATTTCCGCCGCGACACGCGCAGCGCCTTCTTCGTTCAGGTCGAACAGCGCGACGGTCGAGCCTTCCTCGCCGAAGCGTCTGCTGATGGCGGTTCCTATTCCGCCAGCGGCGCCGGTGACGATAACGACCTTCTCCTTAAGCCCCTTCATTGATTCCCTCCATGATGTGCGAGGCGCTCGCGCGCCCGTCAGTCTTTGCTCGACGTTTGCGAAACGGTTTCGCCTTTTCCCGTGGCGCGAGCGATTAGGGCGCGAGCTTCGCTTGCGCTATAGCCAGCTTCAATCAAGACTTCGATGCTGTGCTCCCCGAGATTCGGGGGCAAATAGCGAACGTTGCCGGGAGACTCGGAAAAATGCACCGGTATCGAGGTCATGACCATGTCGCCTTCGGTCGGGTGAGCGAAGCGCTGGAAGAACCCTGTCTCCTTGATGTACGCGTCGTGCATCAGGTCTTTCAAGTCGCGCACAGGGCCGTGGGGCACGTCCGCCGAGGCGAAGACGGCGTTCCATTCAGCCGTGGTCTTGTTGCGGATTGCGTCGCCGACGATGCGGTAAAGCTCGTTGATGTTGCGCATGCGCTCGGTCATGTGGCAGAAACGCGGATCGTCGAGCAAATTAGCCGCATCGATGGCGCACAGCACACGGCGCCATTGCTCGTTATTGACCGCGAGTACGCAGATGTGGCCGTCTTTCGTCGCATACGGCCTGCGATACGGCGAAAACATGCGCGGGTAGCCGAGACCTGTGCCGTCATTGGAGCCGAGCGCCCCTTCCCAGAGATGTTCGAAGAGATTGAACTGCAACATCGTCTCGAACATCGGCACATGGACGAGTTGACCAACGCCCGTGCGCTCGCGGTGGAACAGCGCCATGCTGATCGACGACGCCAGCACGTAACCGCAGAACTTGTCGACGATCACGGTGGGGAAGTAGCGCGGCGAGCCGTCGGGGTCGCGGTTCATGGAGGCAATGCCGCTTTCGCCTTGGATTACGTCGTCGAAAGCGGGGCGGTCCTTGTAAGGCCCATCGATGCGATAGCCCGCGCCCGATGCATACACGATGCGCGGATTGCGCGAGCGCACGGCTTCGTAGCCGATCCCGAGGCGCTCGGCGGCGCTCGGGCGCATGCTATGCACGATGACGTCGGCCGTCTCGACGAGCTTAAGCAGCGCTTCCCGGCATTCGGCCTGCTTAAGGTTCAGGATCACGCTCCGCTTGTTGCGGTTCATGATCGTATAGAACACGGCCATGTCAGGGTTGCGGCCGGGTCCGTTCTTGCGGTTCTGGTCGCCCTCTGGCGGCTCGATCTTGATGACGTCGGCGCCCATGTCGCCGAGCAGTTGCGTGGCGACGGGACCAAGCACGTTGATGGTCAGGTCGATCACGCGGATACCGGCCAATGGGCCAGTCGCCCGCTCCAGGGGTTGTTGAGGATTTTCCATGCTCAGGCCTTATATTCTTTGCCCTTCACGAGCCTGAGCGGCGTGTACACCATGACCTCCGTGCCGTCCTGCTTGAGCACGCGGTTACGCGTGCGCACCAGGCCAAGTCCGGGGCGCCCCTTGCTGGGCCGGCATTCGATCACTTCGCATTCCGCATGAATCGTATCGCCCACGTAGGTGGGGCCTTTGATATCGAGCTCCATGTTGAGGAACGCGAAGCCGACCCCCTGCATGGTGGCTTGCGTGAGCAGCCCCTCGATGAGCGTAAACACCAGTGCGCCCGGCGCCACGCGTCCCTTGATGGCGGATTGCTCTCTTAGAAATTCGGTGTTGGTGAACAGCACTTCCAGCATGCCGGTCACTGAAACAAAATTCACGATGTCCGTTTCGGTGACGGTCCGGCCCACCGTCTTGAACTTGCGTCCAACGGGCAGGTCCTCCCAGTGGATACCCAAACCAACCGTTTCGATTTCTTCCATCACCTGTCCTCTGTTGTTGTCGCTCGCTTGTCAGCCTGGCGGTCGCTTTCAGTGCTTTTTGACGCGGCCCAGCACGTTATCCGCGACGATGTTGCGCTGGATCTGGTTAGTGCCTTCAATGATTTGCACGACTTTCGCGTCGCGGAAATAGCGGTTGATCGGGTACTGGTTGGAGATGCCTGCCGCTCCAAATAGCTGCACCGCGTCGGTCGCGACCTTCATGGCGACATCGGATGCGAACATCTTCGCCATCGCAGCCATGGGAGCAAGTTCGCGCCCGCTCACGCCCGCGTCGACAAGCGACGCGGTGCGATAGACGAGCTGTCGCGCGGCTTCGGTCTGCGTCACCATGTCGGCGATCATCCAGCGCACGCCTTGGAAGTTGCTGATGGTTTGGCCGAACGCAACACGGTCTTGAATGAAATTGACGGCGTGATCGATCGCACCCTGCGCGATGCCGACTGCGCGCGCCGCGACGATGGGGCGGCTCGTATTGAGCGCTTCCATCGCCACCTTGAACCCTTGCCCCCCTTCGGGCCCGAGACGATCTTCCGCGCGGATGAATGCGTCGTCGAAAAAGAGCGGGCACGACGCCACGCCGCGCGCGCCCATCTTGTCCTCTTCGTTGCCGATCGTGAGGCCCGGCGTGTTGCGATCGACGATGAAGAGATTGATTCCGAGCGGCTGCCCTTGCTCATCGAGCGTCTTTGCGGCAACGAGAATGAAGTCGGCGATATGCGAGTTCGTACACCAAATCTTTGAGCCGTTGAGCACATAGCCGCCGTTCTTGCGGCGCGCCGTGGTGCGAATGCCCGAAACGTCCGAGCCGCTTTGCGCTTCTGTGATGGACAGCGCGCCACGCAAATCGCCGCACGCGAGGCCGGGTAGAAGGCGTGCCTTCTGCTCTTCGGTGCCCCCTTCGAGAATCGCGCCAAAGGGCGTCCATTGCACGACCAGCAAATAGCCGGTGTTGTAGCAAACCCGCCCGAACTCCTCGACCGCGATGCAGGCCGACATCACGCTGCCGGCGCCGCCATAGGCTTCGGGAAAGGGCAGCGTGAACAGGCCCAGTTCCTTCAGCAGCGCGTACATGTCGTGGGGATATTCGGCCGTGCGGTCGATTTCATCGGCGCGCGGCGCCACGCGTTCCCTCGCGACGCGACGGATGAGATCGCGGATCTGAATCTGGTCGTCTGTGAGTTCGTATGTCACTTCTAGCTCTCTTACCGGCGGTTTCCGGGCTGGCTCCGATTCGTCTGCGGGAGGGGGCAAACGCCGCCCCCCCTGTCCACGCCCGGGCCATCCCGTGTCTTCACAAAAGTGAACAATGTTCGATAACGTAAACGATGCAAGCGGCGGCCGTCAAGCGCTGAAATAGGCTGCCGCGGGTTTCTCCGAACTGTCTCCGGAATTTCGCCGGGGTGTAGTGTCAGCCTTGTGGGGCGGGGCATGGCAGGCCTTTTGCGCCGTTGACAGCGCGTTTCGGATGCGTTTAATATATGGAACACTGTTCGATTATTTGTTCGTCGATGGTCGACGTAGCGGCTCGATTCGCGCAAGCCGAGGCAAAACGATTTGGAGGAGCGGGGAATGGACTCTCTTTGTCCTGAAGTCGACTATCAGAAGTTTCTGGCCGAGGGCCGCCTGATGATCCAGCGCAGCCGGAGCAGCGGCCGCTACGTGTTCTACCCGCGCGTTGCGGAGCCCGTTACCGGCGCGCGCGATCTTGAGTGGGTCGAAGCGTGTGGGAAAGGCACGGTTTATTCCACCACGGTTGTGCGCCAGAAGCTGCCCACGCCGAGCTTCAACGTCGCCGTGATCGATCTGGAAGAAGGGGTGCGCATGCTCAGTTGCGTGGAGGGCATCGAGCCCGAGGCGGTGCGCATTGGCATGCCCGTGCAGGCGAAGATCGTCTACCGGGGAGATGCGGCATTGCTTGTGTTCGAGCCAGCCTGACGCCCGCTAACTCGCAGCCGGCCGCAAAGCGCCGGTCGCACCCGATGAAAGGTGGATCGAATGGAATTGAACTTGCGCGGGCGTACCGCACTGGTGGCAGGCGCCACCTATGGGATCGGGGAAGCCCCCGGCTTGTCGTCGATGGACCTTGCCGCGCGTGCGAGCGTCGACGCGCTCGCCCAGGTCGGGCTGACGCCCGGCGACGTGGACGGGCTATTCGTCTGCACGCCGGACGACATGCTCTCGGGCCTCACGTTTGCCGAATACCTCGGTATTAACCCGAAGTTCACCGACAACAACCGAAGCGGTGGCTCGGCGTTCGAAATTTACGCGCACACGGCCGCCATGGCTTTATGTATGGGGCAAATCGACGTCGCTTTGATCGCGTATGGGAGCAATCAGCGGAGCGCGGCAGGCAAACTCGTGCAGTCGTCGCGCCCTTCGCCGTGGGAGAGCCCGTATAAGTCGATGAATCCGGTGTCGTCGTATGCGCTCGCGGCGGCGCGGCATATGCATCAGTTCGGCACGAAGCGCGAACATCTGGCCGAGGTGGCGGTGGCCGCGCGCAAGTGGGCGCAACTGAATCCGGACGCGTACATGCGCACGCCCCTGTCGCTCGACGACGTGATGGGCGCGCGTCTCGTGTCGGACCCGCTTTCGGTGCGCGATTGCTGTCTTGTCACGGACGGTGCGGCCGCCGTCGTGATGGTGCGCGCCGACCGTGCGCGCGATCTGACGGCCAAGCCGGTCTATCTGCTCGGTGCAGCCTCGGCCACGTCGCATCGCGAGATCGCGAGCATGCCTGATTTTACGGTGACCGCCGCGGCGCAATCGGGCCGGCGCGCCTATGAAATGGCGGGCGTGAGCGCGAGCGATATCGATATCGCGATGCTCTACGATGCATTCACGATCAACACGATTCTGTTCCTCGAAGACCTCGGCTTTTGCCCCAAGGGCGAAGGCGGCCGCTTCGTTTCCGACGGCGGCATCGCACCGGGCGGCCGGCTCGCGGTGAATACCAACGGCGGCGGCTTGTCGTGCGTTCACCCCGGCATGTATGGGCTGTTCCTGATCGAAGAGTCGATGCGGCAACTGACGGGACGCGCCGGCGAGCGGCAGATCGCCGGCGCGAAGCTGGCTATCGCGCACGGCAATGGCGGTGTGCTCTCGAGCCAGGCCACGGTGATTCTCGGCACAGAGGAAACGCTGTAAGACGGTAGCCCAACAGGGCCAGGTCGACAGCTTGACAAGGGATCTGAGTAGGCGTCAACGGCCCACTTTGATCGCGACTGGAGACGGACAGATGAGCGAAGAGACCGGCAGCGACGCAACAGAGATCGTCCAGGTCCAGCACGACGGCGCGATCGCGATCGTCACATTGACTTACCCGCAGCGGCGAAATGCGTTTTCGCTAAGGATGCGCGAGACGTTGTACGCGCAACTTTATCGTCTGATGCATTACGAAGAAAGCTGCCGTGCCATTGTATTGACCGGGGCAGGCAATACATTTTGCGCAGGTGGCGATATCTCCGAGATGCAGACGCGCAAGCTGCTCGAATACCGGCAGCGCAACGAACTGCCGCTCGATATCTTCAGACTGATGGTCGAGGGCCCGAAGGCGGTCGTTGCCGCAGTCGAAGGCTTCGCGTTTGGCGCGGGGCTCTCTCTCGCTGCGGCGTGCGACTACGTCGTCACGTCGTCGTCGGCCCGATATGCGAGCGCGTTCGTCAAGGTCGGGCTGCTGCCCGATACGGGACTCTACTGGTCGCTCGCACAGCGCGTGGGCGGCGGCCTCGCACGTGAACTCATGCTGGCCGCGCGAGAATTCGACGGTATCGAAGCCGGTGAAATCGGCTTTGCGAATAAGGTCGTCGAGCCCGGCGAGGCATTGACCGCAGCCTTGAAGGTGGCGCAACAGTACGCGGAATTGCCCTCGGCGGCCACCGCGCTTTTGAAAGCCGCGCTCGCGACGGGTATCCGCACGCTCGACGATGCGATCGAAGCCGAAGTTAACCTGCAGCCCATCTTGCGCCGCAGCCGCGAACATCAAGAAGCCGTCAGCGCCTTCATGGAAAAGCGCAAGCCGCTGTTCGTAGCGGACTGAGGAAGCCAACATGAGCGAAAAACAAACGGTAGAAACCGAACCGGCATTGCTGATCGAGGTGACCCGGGAGGGGCCGGTTGCGATCGTGACGTTGAACAATCCGCGACGTCGCAATGCAATGGGACGGCAGATGCGCCAGTTGCTGCGAGACACGATGCACCGACTCATGGTCGACGACCCGCAATCGCGCGCAATCGTCCTCACGGGTGCGGGCGAGCATTTTTGCGCCGGTGCGGATATCTCCGAGATGACGAAGCGCACGATCCTCCAAAGCCGCGAGATTCTGGCCGAATCGTGCGTGGTCGTCCGTGAAATGCAGGCGGGTCCGAAGCCCGTTGTGGCAGCGGTGGAAGGCGTGGCCTTCGGCGCCGGATTGTCGCTCGCGGTGGCAGCCGATTATGTCGTCGCGGCCTCGACCGCGCGCTTCTGCGCTGCGTTTTTGCGCGTCGGCCTGATGCCGGATACCGGTATTTTGTGGACGCTGCCGAAGCGCATCGGCATGGCGCGCGCGAGAGCGATGCTTTCGCTCGCCACGGAGATCGACGGCAATGAGGCCGCGGCGATCGACCTGGCGAACGAAGTCGTCGAGCCGGGCGCGGCGCGCGCGAAGGCGGTCGAGGTTGCGCTGAGCCTCGCGGCGTTGCCGCCGCTCGGCGTGGCGCTGCTCAAGGAATCGCTCACCAACGCCGCGACAACGATGGAAGGCGCCCTGCGAGCCGAGATCGATTATCAGCCGATTCTGCGTCGGTCCAAAGACCACCAGGCTGCTTGCAAGGCATTTATGGAAAAGACTGAACCGGTCTTCACCGGTGAATAAACGAGTAAACGCGGAGATCCATGCGATGAGTATCGAGCAGACGGAAAAGGCCGCGGGCGCCGACGAGATCGTACAGGTGCGCCGCGTAGGCGACGTGACCGTTGTCACGATGAACTACCCCGAGCGGCGCAATGCGTTCTCCATGAAGATGCGGCTCGCGCTGATCGATGTGTTTCAGCGCCTCATGAACGACGACCCGGATACGCGCGCCGTCGTGCTGACGGGCGCCGGGGGGCATTTTTGCGCGGGCGGCGACCTGTCCGAAATGCACGCGAGTACGCCGCCGTTGCTCGAGTTGCGCGAGCGCATTGCGGTGGGTGTGCGTCTCTTCAAACTGATTTATACAGGCACGAAGCCTGTCGTCGCGGCAGTGGAGGGCGCCTGCTATGGGGCCGGGCTCTCACTGGCTACTGCCTGCGATGTCGTGATCAGCGCGGAGACGGCGAAATACTCCTGTGCCTTCGGCAAGGTCGGTCTGCTGCCCGATACCGGAATTCTCTGGACCCTGCCGCAAAAGGTGGGCGGCGGCAAGGCGCGTGAGCTAATGCTCAAGGGCGATGTCATCGATGCAACCGCGGCGCACCGCATCGGCCTCGTCAGCGAGGTTACATCGAGCGGACACGCGCTCGATGCCGCGATCGAGGCCGCGGCTCGCTTTGCGAGCTATCCGCCGGTGACGCTGGCGCTCTTGAAAGCCAGTCTCGTCAACGCAGGCAACTCGATCGAAGACGCATGCCGTCTGGAAACCGACCTGAACCCGCTGACGCGTCAAACGAACGATCACACGGAAGCCGTGAAGGCCTTCATGGAAAAACGCAAGCCGGTTTTCACGGGTGCCTGACGCCGCCGTTCTTCGTTGCTGTTTCTATTGGAAGTTCCATGCCTATGTTTACGCCTGACCTGTTGAAGAACAAGCGAATCCTGATCACCGGCGGTGGCACCGGGCTCGGCAAGAGTATCGGCCGACGCTACCTCGAGCTGGGCGCCGAGCTCGTCATCTGCGGCCGCCGCAAGGAAGTGCTCGACGCGACGGCCGACGAGTTTCGCGGCGTGGCGCCGGGCGCCCGCGTCACGACGGTGCAGGCGGATGTGCGCAGTGCGGAATCCGTCGAGGCGATGATGGATATCATCTGGCAGGACGGCCCGCTCGATGTGCTGCTGAACAACGCGGCGGCCAATTTCATCGCTCGCTCTGAGACTCTCTCGCCGCGCGCAGTGGACGCCGTGCTCGACATCGTGCTGCACGGCAGCTTCTATTGCACGATCGCGGCAGGCAAGCGCTGGATCGACGCGGGCCACACGGGCAACGTGATCAGCACGGTGTCCACCCCCACGATGACCGGCTCGGCCTTTACCGTGCCCTCCGCAGCGGCAAAGGCAGGCGTTCTGGCGATGACCCGTAGCCTCGCAGTGGAGTGGGGCCCGAAGGGCATTCGCCTGAACGCGGTGGCGCCCGGACTCTTCCCGACGCCCGGCGCATGGGAGCAGTTGTATCCCCCGGGCTCGCAAGTGGAGCCGCAAGAGCGCTCCGTACCGCTGCGGCGCTTCGGCGATCACAGCGAACTCGCCGATCTCTATGCTTATTTGGCGTCGGATGGCTCGGGCTATATCACGGGCGACATGATCGTGATCGACGGCGGCCGCTGGATGCAGGGCGTCGGTGGCCCGACCTTTCGCGCTATGCAGGATTGGACCGAAGAACAATGGGACGCCATGCGCGCCCATGCTCGCAAGGGCTGAACGATGGGTCCGCTCGCAGGAGTCCGAATCATCGAACTGGCCGGCATCGGGCCGGGCCCGATGGCCGCGATGCTGCTCGCCGATCTCGGCGCGACGGTGTTGCGCATCGAGCGTCGCCAGCCGGTCAAGCTCGGCATCGAGCGCCCGTTGCGCTACAACCTGTTGCTGCGCAACCGCAAGACGATCGCGCTCGATCTGAAAGAACCGCAGGCCGTGGAACTTGTGCTCTCTCTCGTGGAGCAAGCCGACGCCTTGATCGAAGGCTTCCGCCCGGGCGTGACGGAACGTCTCGGGCTCGGTCCGCAAGTGTGCCTCGAACGCAATCCGAAGCTTGCCTACGGGCGTATCACGGGATGGGGGCAAGACGGCCCGCTCGCGCAGTTCGCCGGGCATGACCTGAACTACATCGCGATCACCGGCGTGCTCAACGCGATAGGCCGCCGCGATCAGCCGCCGTCGATCCCGCTGAACCTGATCGGCGACTATGCGGGCGGTTCGCTGTATCTCGCGATGGGGCTGCTTTCGGCGATTCTTCATGCGCGTAACGGCGGCGCAGGCCAGATCGTGGATGCCGCGATCGTCGACGGTACGGCGAACCTGGCCACCACGTTCTTCGGCATGCAGGCCGCCGGCATCTGGCGTGACGGGCGCGGCACGAATATCACCGACTCCGGATCGCACTTCTACGACGTATACGAGTGCTCGGACGGCAAGTGGATCACGATCGGCCCCATCGAGGACAAGTTTTATCTAGAGCTGCTACGCCTGCTCGATATCGACCCGCGAACGCTCGGCGTCCAACTCGACGAAAGCAATTGGCCAGCCGCGCGCGCGTTGTTTGCGCTGAAGTTCAAGAGCCGCACGCGCGAGCAATGGACCACGCTGCTCGAGCATTCGGACGCCTGCTTCGCACCGGTGCTGTCGTGGACGGAGGCGCCCGAGCATGTGCATTTGAAGGCGCGCGGCACATTCATCGAAGTGGACGGCATTGTGCAGCCTGCTCCGGCGCCGCGCTTTTCCCACACTGTGCCCGCGAAGCCGACGGCGCCCGAGGCGCCAGACGCCGCAACGGTCGACGCCGCGCTCGCCGCATGGCTGGAGCCGGACCGCATTGGCAAGCTGAAACAAGCGGGAACGCTGGCCTGAGCGGCGCACGGCAGGCAAGCACGAAAAACGAAACGAGACACTCATGGATCTGCGATATACCGACGAAGAGCTGGCGTTCCGTCATGAGGTGAGAGCCTTCTTCAAGGAAGCGCTGCCCGCCGACATTCGACGCAGGGCGACCCTCGGGCAGCGCTGTTCGGCTGCCGACCTGCGCCGCTGGCAGCGCATTCTCTACGAGCGTGGCTGGGCGACGCCGGCGTGGGACAAGGCGTGGGGCGGAACGGGCTGGAGCGCCGTGCAGCAGTACATCTTCAAGGAAGAGCTGCACATGGCCCCGGCGCCCGAGACGCTGTCGTTCAACGTGAACATGATTGGTCCGGTGTTGATCGCATTCGGCAGCGAAGCGCAGAAGCGTCACTTCCTCCCCCGCATCGCGAGCCTCGAATACTGGTTTTGCCAAGGCTTTTCCGAGCCCGGCGCGGGCTCGGATCTGGCGGCGCTGCGAACCCAGGCGGTTCGCGACGGCGATCACTATGTGATCAACGGACAGAAGCTTTGGACCTCGACAGCGCATCACGCCGACTGGATGTTCTGCCTCGTGCGCACGGATTCGAGCGGGAAGAAGCAACAGGGCATCACGTACCTGTTGATCGACATGAAGACGCCGGGGCTTACAGTGCGCCCGATCATCACGATAGATGGCCACCACGAAACCAACGAAGTGTTCTTCGATAACGTGCGCGTGCCGGTTGCGAATCGCATCGGCGAGGAGAACAAGGGCTGGGACTACGCGAAGTACCTGCTCGGCAACGAGCGCAGCGGTATTGCACGAGTGGGCGTTTCGAAGATGCGGGTGCGCTTGGCCAAGGATCTCGCGAAGCGCGTGCCCAGCGGCGACGGCGTGCTATGGGACGACCCGCGCTTTCGTGAGCGGGTCGCCACCGTGGAAGTGGAGTTGAAAGCGCTCGAAATGACGCAGATGCGCGTGATCGCCGAAAGCCGTGCGCAAGAGAGCCACGCGCCGGATCCGAAGACTTCGATCCTGAAGATCAAGGGCTCGGAACTCCAGCAATTGTCGGCCGAACTGCTGCTGGAAGTGGCGGGCCCGGATGCATTGCCGCTCGACATCGACTTCCTGCGTGGTATTGGCGAGCCGGTTCGCGAGCCCGAATGGGCGCTGACGATCGCGCCGAACCACTACTTTGCGCGTCACGTTTCGATCGTGGGCGGTTCCAACGAGATTCAGAAGAACATTCTCGCCAAGTCGGTATTGGGACTTTGAGCGACGGTCGAACAGCGGAGAAGCATGGGCTATGGACTTTGATTTCACCGATGAGCAACGCATGCTCAAGGATAGCGTGGAGCGTTTCGTCAAGGACGAGTACGGCTTCGAGCAGCGCGCGAAATACCTTGCGGAACCGGACGGATTCAGCCGCGCGCAATGGGCGCGCTTTGCCGAGTTGGGTTTGCTGGGCCTTTCGTTCGACGAGGAGTACGGCGGCAGCGGCTGCGGCCCTGTTGAAACGATGATTGTCATGGAGGCGCTGGGCCGAGGTCTCGCAGTTGAACCGTACCTCGCAACGGTCGTGCTGGGCGGCGGCTTGGTTCGCCTCGGCGGCAACCCGGCCCAACGCGCGGCGCTGCTGCCGCATATGGCGCAGGGCGAACTGCAGATGGCCTTCGCGCACAGCGAAGCGCAATCGCGCTACGACTTGGCGGACGTTGCGACCACCGCAAGGCGCGAAGGCGACGAATGGGTGATCGACGGCGCGAAGCGCATCGTGCTGCACGGCGGCAGCGCCGATCTGCTCGTGGTGTCGGCGCGTGTGTCCGGCGGCAGGCGCGAGCGTGACGGCGTCGGCCTGTTCGTGGTCAGAGGCGACGCCGCGGGCGTGACCCGCCGCGCATATCCGACGCAGGACCGCCTGCGCGCAGCGGACATTGAGTTCTCAGGCGTGCGCGTGCCAAATAGCGACGTACTCGGTGTGGCGGGCGCCGCATTACCGCTAATCGAAACGGTCGTTGCGCACGCGATCGCCGCAGTGAGCGCGGAAGCCGTCGGCGCGATGGCTGCCGCGCTCGAAGAGACCGTGGAGTATCTGAAGGTGCGCAAGCAGTTCGGCGTGCCTATCGGCTCCTTCCAGGCGCTCCAGCATCGCGCCGTCGACATGCTGGTCATGGTGGAGCAGGCGCGCAGCATGGCGCTGTTCGCGACCATGATGAGCGAAGAGCCGGCCGCCGGGGAGCGCGACCGCAGCATGTCCGCGGCGAAAGTGCAGATCGGGCGCTCGGGCCGCTTCGTCGGTCAGCAAGGCGTGCAGTTGCACGGCGGCATCGGGATGACCGAGGAATGCAAGATCGGCCACTACCTCCGACGCCTGAGCGTCATCGATATCCAGTTCGGCTCGACCGAACATCATCTGAGCCGGCTCGCCAATGTAGGCGGGTTGATCGATGCAGCCGCGTGAGCCGCGCGTCCAGCCAAGCATACGGAAACCATTCATGAGCCGAATTTCCCCCCCCGATCGTTATCAGGAACTGCGCGACGCCCTGCGTGATCTTTCGAAGGAATATCCCGATGAATACTGGCGCCGCATCGATCACGAGCGCGTTTACCCCGAAGCGTTTGTCGACGCGTTGACGAAGGCCGGCTGGATGGCGGCGCTGATTCCTCAAGAGTACGGTGGCTCCGGCCTAGGGTTGACCGAGGCGTCCGTGATCATGGAAGAAATCAACCGCAACGGCGGCAACTCCGGGTTCTGCCACGGCCAGATGTACAACATGAACACGCTGCTGCGCAATGGTTCGGAGGCGCAAAAGCGCAAGTACTTGCCGAAGATCGCGAGCGGCGAATTGCGCTTGCAGTCGATGGCTGTTACCGAGCCCACCACGGGCACGGACACCACGAAGCTAAAGACCACCGCCGTGAAAAAGGATGGCCGCTACGTGGTCAATGGCCAGAAGGTGTGGATTTCGCGTGTGCAGCATTCGGACATGATGATTCTGCTTGCCCGCACGACGCCATTGTCGGACGTGAAGAAGAAGTCGGATGGACTGTCATGCTTCCTCGTGGACCTGCATCATGCGATAGGCAATGGTCTGACCGTGCGCCCGATTCCCAACATGGTCAACCACGAGACGAACGAACTGTTTTTCGACAATCTGGAAATCCCGGAAGAGAACCTGATTGGCGAAGAGGGCAAAGGCTTCAAGTACATCCTCGACGGACTGAATGCCGAGCGCGCGCTGATCGCGGCCGAGTGCATCGGCGACGGCTACTGGTTCGTCGACCGCGCATCGAAATACGCGGGCGAGCGTATCGTCTTCGACCGGCCGATCGGCATGAATCAGGGCATTCAGTTCCCGATTGCCGAGTCGTACATCGACGTGCGCGCGGCCGATCTCATGCGTTACAAAGCCTGCGAGCTGTTCGACAACCACCAGGCTTGCGGCGCCGAAGCGAACATGGCGAAGCACCTGGCGGCCACGGCTTCGTGGAAGGCGGCGAATGCTTGCTTGCAGACGCATGGCGGCTTCGGTTTCGCCTGTGAATACGATGTCGAACGCAAATTCCGCGAAACGCGGCTTTATCAGGTGGCGCCGATTTCGACGAATCTGATTCTGTCGTACGTCGCCGAGCATGTGCTCGATTTGCCGCGTTCATTCTGAACATCGAGGGGGATCTATGCACTTCGAGACCATTCTGTATGACGTCAAGGATCGTATCGCGACGATCACGCTCAACCGTCCGGAACACATGAACACCTGGAACGACCAGGTAGCGACGGAGGTCTACGCGGCCATGCAGGCGGCGGGCGCCGACCGCGGCGTGCGCGTCATCGTTTTCACCGGCGCCGGCAAAGCGTTTTGCGCAGGCGGCGATATCCATAGCTTCGGCGGCGACCCGGCCGCGCTCATGACCAAGCTGCCGCGCCCGTTCGACATGCGTAAGCGCGCAGACTGGCAGACGCGTTGCTCCTATTACCCGGCCATTCCCAAACCGGTCATCGCCATGCTGAACGGCGCGACCGTCGGCATCGGCCTGATTCACGCGCTCTTTTGCGACATCCGGTTTGCGTCGGAAGACGCCACCATCACCACGGCGTTCGCGCGCCGCGGCCTAACCGCCGAATACGGCATGGCTTGGATCCTCGCACGCCACGTTGGCCAAGCACACGCGCTCGACTTGCTGCTGTCGGGCCGCAAGATCAAGGGGCGCGAAGCCGAGCGCATGGGACTCGTCAATCGTGCGATCCCGGCCGAGAAGCTGGCCGAAGAAACCTATGCCTACGCCCGCGACATGGCCGAGTACTGTTCGCCGCGGTCGATGCGCATCATGAAGGCGCAGCTCTGGGACGTGCCGTTCCAGACGCTCCACGAGGCGGTCATGTCGGCAGGTCTCGACATGCCGATTGCGAACCAATGCGATGACTACAAGGAAGGCATGGCGAGCTTTCTCGAGAAGCGCAAGCCGAACTTCACGGATGACTGAGTATCCAGAGGACACCTTTATGCTGAATTACGATGTCGTCAAGAACTGGCCTATCGAAGATGTCACGCAGACGTATACCGAGCGCGACGTCATGCTGTATGCGCTTGGGCTCGGACTGGGCGCGGATCCGCTGGACCCCGACCAGTTGCGCTACGTGTACGAAAAGAACCTACAGGCGATGCCGACTTGCGCGGCCGCATTCGCGTGGCCCAAGTCGTGGATGCGCGATCCGCGTACGGGCATCGACTATCTGAAGCTCGTGCATGGTGAGCAAGACGTCCGCTTCGTGCGGCCGATGCCGGTTGCCGCGACCATCGTCAGCAAGACGCGGGTGAGCCGCATCTCGGACAAGGGCGCGGGTAAGGGCGCGATCGTCGAACTCATGCGCGACATCATCGACGGTTCGAGCGGCGAACAACTGGCCGAAGTCCGGCAGGTGTCCTTTCTGCGCGGCGACGGCGGCTTCAGCGCCGAGTCCGGCGTGAGCGACGCGCCGCCGGAAGCGCTCGCGCCGGTGCCGGAGCGTGCGCCGGATGCCGAATACGTCTTTCCCACCAGTGCCCAAGCTGCCTTGATCTACCGCCTTTCGGGCGATGCCAACCCGCTGCACGCGGATCCTGAGGTGGCGTCGAAGGCTGGATTCAACCGTCCCATTTTGCATGGACTCGCGACCTACGGCATGGCGGGCTACGCTGCGATTCGCACGTTCGCCGGCAACGATGCGACGCGCTTGAAGCGACTCGCCTTGCGCCTGACGTCGCCGGTTTATCCGGGAGAAGAAGTGCGCTTCCAGTTCTGGCAAGACAGCGATACACGCCTGCGCCTGCGCGCGCGCGTGGACGAGCGCGACGTAGTGGTGTTGAACAACGGAATCGTGGAAATTGCGTGATACCGCGCCCGGCAGCGTCAACGCGACGTGCCGGGCAGCGATTGGAGCCTGACGATGGACCTGAAAGAGAGTCCCGCCGAGAAAGAATTTCGCGCCACGGTGCGCGAATTCGTCGCGGCGCATTTGCCTGACGATATTCGTGAGCGTGTGCTGAACTTCCGCCACGTGCCGCGCGACGGTTATGTGCGCTGGCAACGCATTCTGGCCGGGAAGGGGTGGGGCGCGCCAGCGTGGCCCGAACGGTTCGGCGGCGCAGCGTGGCATGCCGCCCAGCGCAACATCTTCGACGAGGAGTGCTTCACCGCCGGCGCGCCGCGCCAGATGCCGTTCGGCCTGTCGATGGTCGGCCCGGTAATTCAGAAGTTCGGCACCGAGGCCCAGTGCGAGCGGTTTCTGCCGCGCATCATTTCGATGGAAGACTGGTGGTGCCAAGGCTACTCCGAGCCCGGCGCGGGTTCCGATCTGGCCTCGCTCAAAACGCGTGCGGATCGTGTCGACCGTGACGGTCAGCCGTTCTATATCGTCAACGGCCAGAAGATCTGGACCTCGTTCGCGCAATGGGCGAACTGGATTTTCTGCCTCGTCCGCACGGATGGCAGCGGACGCCCCCAGGAAGGCATCTCGTTCCTGCTGATCGATATGTCGACGCCCGGTATCACGGTCAGGCCCATCCGCACGCTGGACGGCGGCCACGACGTCAACGAAGTGTTCTTCGACAACGTGGAAGTACCGGTGAGCAATCTCGTCGGCGAGGAGCATCGCGGCTGGTCGATCGCGAAGTATTTGCTCGGACACGAGCGCACCAACATCGCCGGCCTTGGCAACTGCAAGCGTTTCATGCGGCGTCTCAAGGAGATTGCGGGCACAGAGCGCAAGCACGGCAGGCCACTTATCGAAGACGTGCGTTTTCGCGATCGCATCGCCAAGGTGGAAATCGATTTGATTGCTCATGAATGGTCGCTGCTGCGCGTGGTCTCTGCCGAAACTGCGGGGCGCCCTATCGGGCCGGAAGCCTCGGTGTTGAAGATCCGCGGTTCAGAGATTCAGCAGGAGCTGACGGAACTGATCATGGAGTGCGCGGGCCCCTATGCCGTGCCGTTCGTGAGGGAAGCGCTCGAGGCGGATTGGCACGGCGAAACCGCGAATGGGGAACTACTCAACGCGCTGGCCGCCCACTACCTCGACTGGCGCAAGATTTCGATCTACGGCGGTTCGACCGAAGTGCAGAAAAACATCATCGCCAAGCAGGCGCTCGGCATTTGAGGACACGGCATGGACTTCGCACTGGTTGAAGAGGAACAGATGCTGGCCGATGTGGTGGGCCGCTTCGTCGACAAGGAATACGGCTTCGAGGCGAGGCGCCGTCTTGCCGCCACCGCACAGGGCTGGTCGGATGCCCACTGGTCCACGCTTGCGGAAATGGGGGTGCTGGCGTTGAACGTGCCGCAGGAACATGGCGGTCTTGGCGCCGGCCCGGTCGAGACCATGCTCGTGATGGAGGCCTTCGGACGCGGATTAGTGGTGGAGCCTTTTCTTTCATCCGCGGTAGTCGGCGCCAAGCTGATCGGGCGTGCAGGCCCCGAAATCCGCAAAGCGGATCTGCTGGCCGGAATCGCGGGGGGCAGCGTGAAGACCGCGCTGGCGACGCTAGAGCCTGGCGCGCGTTTCGATCTATGGAATGTCGCGACGGAGGCGGAGCCAATCCGAGGCGGGTACCTCCTGACCGGTCGGAAGGGGGTGGTGCTGCATGGGGATAGCGCAGATGTTCTGTTGGTTTCGGCACGCACCTCAGGCGAGCGGACGGACAAGCAGGGCATCACGCTCTTTGCTGTCGATGCGAGGGCACAAGGCGTCAGCGTCAAGGGGTTTCCGGCGCTCGACGGCCAGCGCGTGGCCGAGGTCGTGCTGAACCGAGTGCGCGTCGATCCGCGGGCCATTATCGGTACCGTCGATCACGGGTACCCGTTGCTCGAATGGACCGTCGATCAAGGCATCTTCGCGCTGTGCGCGGAAGCCGTGGGCGCGATGTCGCGGCTGAGCGATCTGACGTTCGAGTATTTGCGCACACGAAAGCAGTTTGGTTCGCCGATCGGAAAATTCCAGGCGCTCCAGCATCGCGCCGCCGATATTTTGACAGCGCTGGAACAGGCGAAATCGATGGTCTATTTCGCCGCCGCGAAGCTCGGCGAAGACGACGCCGCCGCTCACCGAGCGGTCACGGCCGCAAAGGCGCTCATTGGCCGCAGCGGGCGCTTCATCGCGCAACAGGCGATACAGCTCCACGGCGGGATGGGCATGACGGACGAACTGGCGGTGGGCTGGTATGTGAAACGCCTGACATGCATTGACATGACCTGGGGCAACACCGAGCACCATATCGAGCTCTACGGCGCGTTTTTGTAACCGCAGCTCGCACACGACCCGTAACGACTCACTTTTGACCATGCACGCCGGTCTAACTATGGAAAGGAGACAATCTTATGGCAGTTGGCCATGGCGCGACTTCGGAGCTGGCGCCCGTACCCGCTCACGTTTCGCCTGAACGGGTGTTCGATGTCGATATCTATCATCCGCCGGGCGCCGAAGACGACTACCATCTCTCGCTCAAGAAGCTACATGCAGAAGGTATTCCCGACATCTTCTGGACACCGCGCAACGGCGGGCATTGGATCGCGACGCGCGGCGACGATATCTATCAGATCCTGAAGGACTACGAGAATTTTTCGTCGAAGCAGCTGACCGTGCCGCTGGTCGAGCATCAGCCGTTGCCGCCGATCTTCTTCGACCCACCGCAACACACGGCCTATCGCGCGTTGATCGCGCCGGCGTTCATGCCGCAGGCGATCAGCAAGCTCGAAGAAAAAGCGCGCGAAATGGCGATCGAATTGATCGACAACTTTCTCCCAAAGGGAGAAGTGGAATTCATCTCGGGGTTCGCTCAGCATCTGCCGATCGGCATTTTCATGGATATGGTGGCGCTGCCCGCCGAGGATCGTGAGTACCTCCTCGGCCTTGCGGACAAGATGGTGCGCCCCATAGACGCCAACGAGAAGCTGGCCGCGCTTGGTGCGATCTTCCAGTACCTGGGCGTGAAGATCGCCGAACGGCGCGCGAATCCAGGCGACGATCTGATCAGCAAGATCGTGAATTCGAAGATCGACGGGCGTGCGCTGACCGACGAGGAAGTGCGGGGACTGTGTGGGCTCGTTTTAATTGGCGGGCTGGACACCGTGGCCTCGGCGATGGGCTTCATTGCCCGCTTTCTTGCCGGAAGCCCCGAGCACCGCAAGCAACTCATCGACAATCCCGAGTTGACGCAAAAGGCCGTCGACGAACTGTTGCGGCGCTTCCCAGTGGTGAATCAGGGCCGGCGGATCACCCACGACTTCGAGTACAAGGGCGTGCGGTTGAAAGAGGGCGACATGATCATCATGCCCACCACCTTGCACGGCCTCGATGATCGCAAGTTCGACAATCCTCTGACGGTAGACTTCACTCGCCCCACGCCGATACATTCGACGTTCGGCAACGGAGCGCATCGCTGCCCAGGGTCGTTTCTCGCACGGGTTGAACTGAAGGTGTTTCTGCAGGAATGGCTCAAGCGAATCCCCGACTTTCAGATCAAACCCGGCGAGAAGGCGGGCGTGCATGGAGGCGTGAACGGGACGCTGTATTACTTGCCTCTGGTGTGGGACGTTAAGTGACGGTCGACGGCCGCTCTCGCACCGTGTGTCGGCATGAACGACCGGCGCCGTCCATGACGGCGCCCGGCCGCCTTCGTTCGAGGCTATTGAGGCGCCTTGCTCAGCGCCCTCCAGACGACCTTCAAGGAGCGTCTGAACTCGTCCGCTTCGGGTACGCGATCTCCCGCTCGTCGCATATAGACAAGCAGGCCTTGCATGTGCGAGAGCAGCAGCGCGCCACGCAGTGCGCATTCGCCCGCCGTCAAGATCGGGTTGATCTTAGCGACCAAACTCGCGAGAAGATCCTGGAATTCCCAGGTGGATTTCGCCATGACGTCGTGAAGAAACGGCTCATGCTCTGAGAGACTCCAGCATTCCAGGACGAAACTGCTCACGCGGCCGCCTGGCGTCGTCAACACGGAAAACGCTTCGTCGACGATGGCGTCGAGGCGCGCTTCCGGCGATCGGAGCTTGTCTTGCACGATCATCCGATAGTGCTCGAGATAGCGGCTGGTGAAGGCCTCGATCGTCGCTCGCAACAGTTCTTCGCGGGTGCTGAAGTAGTGCTGCAACGTCCTTAGGCGGATTCCGGCGTCGCTCGCGATGCGGCGTTGCGTGAATCCGGCGTTGCCTTCCGATGCGAAGACGATGGTCGCCGCCTCGATGATGGCTGGCACCCGAGTGGTCCGATTTCCTCGCTGCCTCGGCGTCCCCGCTGCCGTCTGGCCGAGAACGTTTGCCGATGTGATGGTCATGTCTTTCATCTATCGCAATCCACCGTGGCGATATCTACGCAGGGGCTGCCGCTTGTCGTTGCGGTGCGCGCGCACGACTGTCGCGCCTCGCTGCGGCAACCCGGCAAGTGGCCGGCTACAAGCCAACCTTCAGCTACTGCTGCTAGTCATGTAGAACCAGCATACGTCAGGCGACTAATTAATGCTACTAAAAAGGGGCGAACGCAAGCGCGGCGTGCGGCCTAGTTATGGGTATTTGGGCACCCGTTCTAGTGCTTTCCCTGACGTACGTTTCCTTGCTAATGGGTCTACTGACAACTAATATTTAGTCACTCGACACATTATCACCGCGCTGCGGCGCCGTCAAAAATGACCTGGGAATGGTGACTTTGCGATGGGCGCGGGCGTGCTGGGTCATAGCGGTTCGGACGACAGTTGGGCTGTCGTTCAAGGCATCGCGAGTGCGATCGTCATCGACGCTCAGTCGACGGCTGGAGGAGCGGGAAATGAACGTTGAAGAAAGGACGTTGCGTTGGCTCGTCGACAAGTGGCTGGCGCCGACGCCCACCAACCCGGTTCGCTTGACCCGATGCGGCCGCACGAACTCCAGTCAGACGCGATGCGTGCTTGCTCAATCGTCAACGCCGGAAAAGTCATTGGCCATTTTCTTCTTCCGGCACGATGACGGATCGTGGCGTGTGTTCCCGCCCGCTCCGCCACGCCCCGTCATGCAGGCCTACGCAGGAATGGGGTAAGCAACCTGCCACCAAAAATCTCCCGATGTCTTGGGTCGGTATGGCGAGCTTGCCAACGGCTATCTCTTCTTTGCATCACAGCGCCTTCGCTCAGGTCACTCGCCAGCGCGGGTACCGGCGCTGGCTCGGCACGAACTCGCGCTCTCGTCTTCGCAACCGTCTTTCGAGAATCGAGTGTGCATGTCGGGCACACCGACATTAGGTGTTTACCTGATTTGTGAACGCCGTTCAAAAAAATGTCTTTCATGGGGTGAACGAGCGTTGACAGCCAACTTGCAGGTGTTTATCTTTGCGAACAGCATTCAACAAAGATAACGGACGGTGTCGGAGCTGCCGCGGAGAGAAGAGGGCGCTTCCGATGTTTGGGTAGGGCAAGTGTCAAGCATGTCAGTTGTGGAATGGACGCGGTTTCGTGGAGTGAAGTGCGGACAAGCAAGCGCGGACGCCGGGATGCGAACCACACATGGGTCGCGCTCGGGACGTGATGCTGACGAAGTAGGAAGCCGGTTTCGCTTCGCTGTCGAAATTCTGCTGCGGCACATCGGGCTCGGCCCAGTGTTGGGCAGTCCAACAAAGAAGAGAGGAGACGAATGAAACGAGCAAGCCTGAAGTCGAGTGCGATCAGCCTTGGCGTGCAAGCAGCGTGCATCGCCGCGGGTGCGGCGATGCTCGGGACATCTACGCCGGCGAGCGCATTTTCGATCAACGCCGGGAATCCGGATATCGACATGCGGTGGGACAATACGCTGAGCTACACAGGGGCCATGCGCACCAGTGGTCGCGATTCAGGGGTCAACGCGAATCCCGCGCTGAGCGCCGATGTTGCGAGCGATTATTTCGCTAACAAGTACGGCTTCTACACTTCGCGATTCGACCTCTTCAGTGAATTCGACCTCAAGTACAAGAAGGATTCGGGCGTCCGGATCAGCGGTGCGGCTTGGTACGATCCGCTTTTCCCTGGGCATCCGAAGGTGGGTCCTGGCGGATTTCAAAATTCGCCGTTTGGCCCATCGACGGGTTCGCAAGGATGGCCGGGCAGCACCAAGCACTTCTACTCGATCGGGGCTGAACCCCTCGACGCGTTTGCGTTCACTCGCTTCGATCTGGGTAACGTGCCAGTCAATCTGAAGATCGGTCGAACCTCTCAGGTGTGGGGCGAATCGATGTTCGGGCAAGTCGGCGGCATCAACTCCGTCGGCTACGGCCAGAGCCCGAATGACGGGCGCAAGGCGACACAGAATCCGAACGCCAGCCTCAAGGAGACCGTACTTCCGATCGGCCAGGTGGATCTGAACTTCAACCTCACTGAGAATTCGAATCTGTCGTTGTTCAAGACACTCGAATGGCGAGCCGACCGGGTCCCCGCGAGCGGAACGTTTTACGGATTCGCTGACGGCGTTGCCGGAGCCCCCAATCTCTTTTGTGCGTCCAATTTCTGCTTGCCCTATCTTGACCCGGTCGAAGGGCAGCCAAGAGACTGGGGCGTTCAATACAAGTTTCGCCCGAGTGGGATGGAGACCACGAGCATCGGCGTCATCCTCCGCCAGTTTGATGAGAAAGCACCGTGGTATGGCGTGTGGGATCCGTTTGGCACCCCGTTCGGCGCAGCGCGATCGGTGTATGGGCGCAACACGCAGCTTCTCGGTTTGACCTTCAATACGAACGCGTGGGATATCTCCTGGGCGGGCGAAGTTAGCTACCGGAGGAATGCGGCCCTGACCGCTGATTACTCCGCCCTGGCCACACCCGGCGCCGGCGGAGCCAATACGACCATCGCCCCGACCGACGGGCCTCGCGGCAATACCTTGCATGCGCTGTTCAACATGCAGGCTGTTTATGGCAAGGCCTTGTTTTGGGACACGTTCACTGTAGCGGGGGAGGTCGCCTACAACCATCTGCTCAAAGTCACGAAGAATCCTCAGTATTTTGAGGGCACCGGCGCGGGCTATGCGCCCGTGCTGTGCAACCTGCCTGCCGGCGCGGGCGGATCGGGCAATCGCGCGGTGGCAGGTTGCGCGAACCGCAGTTCAATGAGCCTGGGGCTCTATCTGGATCCAACCATCTACCAGGTTTTCCCGAGCGTCGACTTGGAAATCCCCATCTTCGTTTCGAGAGACTGGGGGAATTCGCCGTTGAACGGCGGCGGTACGGATGGGGCTACCACGATTTCGGCAGGGCTGAAGTTCACCTGGAACACTGCCCATGGGCCACAGGTTTTCCAATTGAGCTACCTCGGTTTCCGCAATAAAACGTCAACGCAGAATGCCCCGGGCCACAATGTCCTTGGTGCGCCATACTACGATCGGGATTCGGTCCTGTTCACCTATACGACAAGCTTCTGAGCGAAGCGCCATCTGGAGGAGGCTCTGACATGTTTCTCAAGCAAGTGCTGTGGGCAGGCGCACTGGCGGGTGCGTTGTGCGGTAATGCCATTGCTGCCGTCACCGCTGAAGAAGCGGCGCATCTCGGCAAGGATCTGACGCCTTGGGGGGCCGAAGTTGCAGGTAGCAAGGACGGTTTGATTCCGGCATACACCGGTGGGCAAAAGCCGCCCTCAGGCTTTAATCCCGACGGCGGGCCGAAGCGCTGGATCGACCCGTATTCGAACGAGAAGCCTGTCGTAACGATCACCGCCGAAAACATGTCCCAGTATGAGGACAAGCTTTTGGGCTCGGCTAAGGAATTGTTCAAGCGCTATCCGAAGACATTCAAGATGGAGGTTTATCCGACGCACCGTTCGGTTTGGTTTCCGGAGTGGGTGACGAAGGAAATGGAGAAGAACGCCACGCAGGCGAAGATCATGTCGAATGGATACAGCCTTGCCGGCGCCTTCGGCGGAACGCCCTTTCCGATTCCGAAGTCGGGCATGGAAGTATGGTGGAACCATGAACTGCGTTATAAAGGCCCTTTCCATGAGAACAACGTCGAAACCTGGATGGTCGACGGCGATGGGCGCAAGAGCCTGAATGCCGCGTTCCGATCTTCGCTTTATTACCCCGTATTCGACTCGACGATCGGGCGCGATAAATTCCTGGCAGGCGAGCAGCTTTACTATAAGGTCTACAACGACTACACCGAACCGGCGAGCCGCGTGGGTGAGGTGACTTTGTACTGGACCTGGTTCGATAACGACAAACACAAAGCCGCCGGATGGATATATACCCCGGGCACGCGGCGAGTGCGCACGACGCCCGATCTCTTCTACGACACCCCATGTCCGGGCTATAACGGCGGCATTACGATGGATGACATCCAGATGACGTATGGTCCACAGGACCGCTTCGACTGGAAGCTGATCGGCAAGAAGGAAGTCATCGTTCCGTATAACAATTACACGCAGCAATTCAAGACACCGGCGGAGCATACGCTTACGCCGCATTTTCCCAATCCTGAAGATATTCGATGGGAAGTGCATCGCGTTTGGGTCATTGAAGGAACGCCGAAACAGGGAGTGCGCCACATTTACTCGAAAAAGATCGTGTATCTGGACGAGGATCAGGGTACCTCCGCGATGGAAACCTACGATCACGCAGGCAAGATCTTCAGAGCAGGGTGGGATACGACCGTCATGCTGTACGACATCGGCGTGCCTTATACGCTGGGGAATTTCTTCTTCGACTTTTCGACCGGCAGCTATTGGATGGGCAGCCACCCGGGCGACCCTGCCGTATTTGGGCTCAAGTACCCGAATGGCGAGGGCGTCAAGCGGGCCAGCCTCGAGGTGTTCACGCCCGAATACTTGCAGGCCAACGGCGTGCGCTGATTGCAGCATTGTTCACGGCATGAAGTGCTGCCCCCTCATACCCGGTTTTCGCCAGGTATGAGGGGCGTCGCAGCGATTCTGGAGGCTCGATGCTTCGCTTTACTGTTTTGCGATTTCTGTTGCCTGCTACGCTCCTTTTCCACGGCGCGCCGTCGTTAGCGAAATTCGAAGATCCGCTCATCACACCGGCGCGGCAGACGCAGCGTTTGACTTCGTCTCCGATGACAGCGGTCGTCAATGCCGGAGGAGGCCGACTGGTGGCGGCGGGCTGGCGGGGATTGATCGCTGTCTCGGAAGATGCGGGCAAAACGTGGCGGCAGGCCGCCGTCCCTGTGCGCGAAGACCTGACGGCATTGGCTTTTCCGACTCCGACGCACGGCTGGGCGGTGGGCAACGACGGTGTCGTGCTCGAAAGCACCGACGGCGGACTGACCTGGGTCAAGCGTCTCGACGGCAACGCCGCGGCGCGGCTGATGGTGAACAAGTATGAAAAGCTGTCGGAGCAGAATCCCTCGGACGTCAAGCTCAAGGCGGCGCTGAAGGACGCAAGAGATTATCTAACTCAGGCGCCGGCGCGGCCGTTCCTCGATATCGCGTTTCAAAACGAGCAGGTCGGTTACCTCGTCGGCACGTTCGGCATGATCTTTCGCACCTCCGATGGGGGCAAGACCTGGGAGCCGCTGATCGAGAAGACCGATAACCCCGACGGCTACAACATTTATTGTGTTCGAATCGTCGGCGACGATGTCTTCCTCGTCGGGGAACTGGGGCTTGCGCTGCGCCTCGATCGCGGCACGGGCCAATTCGTCAAGATGTCGGTCCCGTACGACGGCTCAATGTTCGCGCTCGGCGGCAACGCATCGTCCCTGGTTGCTGCCGGCCTGCGCGGAAACGCCTTTCTCAGTAGCGACGATGGGACAGGCTGGAAGAAGATCGAGTTCGGCGCCGGCAAACCCGCCACGGTGGCTTCAGTCGCGATGATCGGAGACCGGACGATCGCTCTGGCTACGCTGTCCGGCGATCTGCTGATCAGCACCGATGCCGGCCAAAGCTTTCATCGCGCGCAGATCAAGGCCCCAATGAAATACGCAGGCATCGCTCGAGCGGGCGCGAACGACGTCGTCGTCGTCGGGCTGCAAGGTATCAGAATCGAAACCATCAAGTGATATCAGACTGAATTGCACGGAATCTCGATATGGCAGCCGACGCAAAAGAGCTTCAACACATTGACGCCATGCCTGTGGTGTCAGACGTCCGAGACTTCAACCGCAAGTCGGGGAACTGGCTCGAGCAGCTGATTTTCAACCATCGACTGCCGATTCTCCTGTTGACCGGACTGATTTCGGTGTTCCTCGCGTTCCATGCCTCGAAGTTGGTGGTCAATGGAAGTTTTGATCGGATGATCCCGCAGGCCCATCCCTACATCAAGAACTACTTCGACAACAAGGAGGATCTGAGGCCGCTTAGTAACACCATACGGATCGTCGTAGAAAACACGAAGGGCGACATATTCGATAAGGAATACCTCGACTTCCTCGCGAAGGTCAACGACAAGGTATTCCTGATGAAAGGCGTCGACAGACCCTGGGTCAAGTCGCTTTGGATGGCGGGCGTTCGCTGGAACGAAGTCACCGAGCACGGCCTCGAAAGCGCGCCGGTCATGATGCAAGGATTTTCGGGTACGCCCGATCAGCTATCGCAACTGCGCGTCAATATCGCTCGCGCAGGCATCGTCGGGTCTCTGGTCGCCAACGATTATCGTTCCAGCGCGATCATACTGCCCTTGCTGGAAGCGTATCCGGACACCAACAAGCCGATCAACTACCGGCAACTTGGCGAGGAGCTGGAGAAAATCCGGTCGATGCAGACCGACCATTACAAGATTCACATCATCGGCTTTGGCAAGCTGGTCGGCGATCTGATCGCCGGATTGAGCAAGGTCGCCCTGTTCTTCGCCGCTTCCGTGGTGATTGCCGCGTTGTTCGTCTGGCTTTATACGCGCTGCGTGCGCAGTACGGTGCTGCTCGTTGGCGCAGCGGTGCTCGGGGTCGTGTGGTTGCTCGGCTTGATGCATCTGCTCGGCTTCGAACTCGATCCCTACTCGATCCTGGTGCCGTTCCTGATTTTTGCCATCGGTCTGTCGCACGGCGCGCAGAAGATGAACGGCATCATGCAGGATGTGGGGCGCGGCACGCATAAGTACGTCGCTGCGCGTTACACGTTCCGGCGTCTGTTCCTCGCCGGCTTGACGGCGCTTCTCACGAACGTCGTCGGCTTCGCCGTGCTGATGTTGATCGACGTTCCCGTCATCAAAGACATGGCGCTGACGGCAAGCATGGGCGTGTTCGTCCTGATCTTTACGAAGCTCATCTGCATCCCGATCGCGCTCTCGTATGTCGGCGTCAGCCAGAAAGCGGCGCGCCGGGGGCTCGATGAATACCGGGACGAGGAAACAGGGCGGGCCTTCACGGCAAAGATCTGGGCGCTGTTCGTGGCGAACACGCGTCGCGGCCCGGCCATCTTCGCGATACTCACCGCGGCAATCATCGCAGCCGTCACATACCGGGTCAGCCTCGGCGTTCAAGTCGGCGATCTCGATGCCGGTGCGCCCGAGTTGCGTGCCAATTCCCGCTACAACCGTGATGTCGCTTATGTCAATCATCACTACGGATTGTCCACGGACAACTTCGTGGTGATGGTGCGCGGCGCGTCCGCCAGGGATCCGGAGAACAAAGGCAAGGCGCCCAACGATGCTTCGCTGACTTGCGATCGCGACAAGTTCAAGCTGATTACGACGGCTGACGATCTGGAATCGGTTTTGCAAAATACCCCGGGCGTCCAGGCAACGGAATCCGCCGGATCCATGACGCGATATCAGGAGTCTGGACTGAACGAGGGCAATCCGAAATGGATGATCAACCCGCGCACGAATCGGCTGCTGTATCCGGCGGTGCGCAATCTGCTCGATTTCCAACCGGGGGCGATCACGACCGATTGTTCGATGATCCCGGTGACGGCCTACCTCAGTGACCACAAGGCGCAGACGCTGCGCGCCGTCTTGTCGACCGTGGAGCAATACGCCGCACAGAACTCGGACGCGGATGTCCGGATACTACCGGCCGCCGGTACGGCTGGTATAGCGGCCGTAACCAATATCGTTGTCGAAAAGGCGCAGCGGCAGATGCTGTTGCTCGTGTACGGCGCAGTCGTGCTGCTCTGCTTCATTACCTTCCGAAGCTGGCGAGCTGTGCTGGTCGCGCTGATTCCGCTGTTGATCACCTCGACGATTTGCGAAGCGCTGATGGTTTGGCTGGGGATCGGCATCAAGGTCGCCACGCTGCCGGTCATTGCCCTTGGGGTTGGCGTTGGTGTCGATTACGCGCTGTATATCCTCAGCATCCAGCTGGCGTTGCAGCGCCAGGGCGAGAGTTTGGCCACGGCCTATCGCAAGTCGCTCGAATTTACGGGAAAGATTGTCGCGCTCGTCGGGCTGACGATGGCGGCGGGGGTCGTGACCTGGGTCGGCTCGCCGATCAAGTTCCAGGCGGACATGGGCATTTTGCTCACCTTCATGTTTCTATGGAACATGATCGGCGCTTTGGCCCTGATCCCAGCGTTGTCCCACTTTCTGCTTCGTGACGTCGGGAGGCAAGCGCCTCGCCATACCGATTCGTCGGGGGATGAGTACGCGCGGACAGCGACCTCCGCGGGGCCGGAGAAGGCGGGCGAGTCGCCTCGCGTGAGTTCAGGCGCGAGGGGATGAGATAGCGCGGGCGGTGGCGAGCGCTACGCGATAGGAATGCGGCGTGCAGCGCTCGTAGTTGTGCCTACACCACGGACATCGGGAAGCTCAGGATTTCAGAGACGCCGCCGTCCACCATCAGCATCTGGCCGTTGATGTATGAACTCGCCTCAGAGGCGAGAAACACGGCCACGCCGCCCAACTCTTCGGGGTTGCCCCAGCGTCCAACCGAAATGTGCGAGCGGACGATCTCTTTCATTTGCGGGTTCGATGTGACGGGTTCGGCCATATCGGTGAGGAAATAGCCTGGGCAGATGCCGTTGCAGCGAATACCGTGTCGGCCCAGCTCGGCGCCGAGCGATTTCGTGAGCCCGGCAACCGCATGCTTGCTGGCCACATAGGCTTGAAGCTTCTCTCGGCCGAGCACCGACACGTATGAGCCCACGTTGATGATGCGTCCGTGTCCGCGCGCGATCATGGGGCCGGCAACCTCCTGCGCGAGCAGGTAGGCGGCCGTGACGTTGGTGTCCATCGTTCTTTGCCACATGTCCACGCTCGATTGGAGAAAATCGCTCCACTCGCAAATGCCGGCGTTGTTGAGTAGGACATCGATGCGTTCGTGACGCGCGAGCACCTTGCGTACGCCACGTCTGATCGCGTCCTGATCGGTGAGATCGAACGGCTCGATATCCACGCGGCCTCCGCTTTTGCGGATGGAATCGGCGGCTGCTTCGAGGCTTGCGCGCGATCGCGCACACAGCACGACGGTCGCACCCGCCGATGCCAGCGCGCTTGCCATGGCGAAGCCGAGACCGCGCGACGCGCCCGTAACGAAGGCGACTTGGCCTTCGAGCGAAAAGAGTTTCATGTTTTCGTTAACCTGAAAAATGCTGCGGTCGCGACTCAGTGGCGAATGACGATCTTGCCGAAGTGCTTCTGGCTCAGCAGGTGCCGCAGCGCATCCGGAACGTCTGTGAAGGCATAGACCGAGTCGATGACGGGTCTCATCTTGTGAAGTTCGATGGCCCGGTTCATCGATTCGAAATCCTGACGGGAGCCGACACGGATCGGCGCGATCGATAGTCCGCGCGTGAAGAATGCTTCGCCCGGGGACGGTGCGCCCGTCAGTAGTCCCACCACGCTGATTCGCCCGCCGTGCCGTGTGGCGGCAACCGACGTCGCAAACGTGCGCGCACCGCCCACCTCCACGACGAGATCGACGCCCATTCCGTCGGTCAAGCGCAGTACGGCGTCATCCCATTGTGGCGTATCGAGATAGTTGATCGTGGCGTCTGCGCCTAACACCGCAAGGCGTTTGAGCTTCGCGTCGCTCGAGGAGGTTGCGATGACGCGCGCACCGAATAGGCGAGCAAACTGGAGCGTAAAGATGGAAACACCGCCGGTGCCTTGCACGAGGACGGTTTGTCCCGGCAGCAACGGAGCATGCTGGCACAGCGCATTCCACGCGGTAACGGCGGCACACGGCAGCGTCGCGGCTTCCTCGTCGGAGAGATGATCTGGAATTCGGACGAGCTCTTCCTCGCTCAGCACAGCCTTATTGCGCAGCATGCCTTCGACCACGGCGCCTCGGCCCAACGCATCCGCGTGTTGCGGCCGCGTGCCTCCGTACCAGCGCTCGGCGAAGTTGGCCATCACGCGATCGCCGGGGCGGAACCGACGCACGCCCGGGCCGACTTCCAGCACGACGCCCGCGCCATCCGACACGGGAATGTAGTTGGGCGTCATCCAATTCCGAAATGCGCCGTTCATCAGCAGCAATTCGCGGAAATTCAGCGAACTCGCGTTCACCTGCACCAGCACTTGATGCGGGCCCGGCGGTGCGGGATCCGGTTCTTCGCATAAAGCAAGGCCGGCAATACCTTCAAACCGCTCGCATCGATAAAGCTTCATTCGTTGCCTCCAGGGTGGTGAACGGCGGCGTCAACTTCTTTACCGCATGGCGCCCGGTTCATTCTTCTCGTTGACAGCCACAAAAAATTTAGTTCAGAATACCGAACATTGTTCAACAAAGCGTTCGGGGCGTCAAATTGAAGATACTGGTCGCAGTGAAGCGCGTGATCGACTACAACGTGAAACCGCGGGTGAAGGCCGACGGTTCGGGCGTCGATCTGGCCAATGTGAAGATGGCGATGAACCCGTTCGACGAGATCGCGGTGGAGGAGGCGGTGCGTCTCAAGGAAGCCGGCGTCGCGAGTGAGGTCGTCGTGGTATCGGCGGGCACGGCGCAATCGCAAGAGGTGTTGCGCACGGCGCTTGCCATGGGGGCGGATCGCGCAGTGCTCGTCGAAAGCGATGTCGACCTGCAACCGCTCGCTGTCGCCAAGCTGCTGTGCGCCGTGGCTGCCCGGGAAAACCCGCAATTGGTGCTGCTCGGCAAGCAGGCCATCGACAACGACGCTGGCCAAACGGGCCAGAAGCTCGCTGCGCTGCTCGGCTGGCCGCAAGCCACTTTCGCCTTCAAGACGGAAGTGGACGGACAGCAACTGCTCGTCACGCGCGAGATCGACGGCGGCCTCGAACGTGTCGCACTGGATCTGCCAGCGGTCGTCACAACGGACTTGCGCCTCAATAGTCCGCGCTATGTGACGCTGCCCAACATCATGAAAGCGAAGAAGAAGCCGCTCGAAACGCTGAGCCCCGATGCGCTGAACGTTGACGTCGCGCCGCGTTTGAAGGTGCTGGACGTGACCGAGCCGCCGGCGCGCAAAGGCGGCGTCATGGTCCCGGATGTCGCGGCGTTGATTGAAAAACTTCGAAACGAAGCAAAGGTAATCTGATCATGACGATTCTCGTTATCGCCGAACACGACAATGCCACCCTCAAACGCGCCACGCTCAACGCCATTTCGGCGGCGAACGCAGTAGGCGGGGACATTCATGTGCTGGTGGCTGGCCACAGCGCCGCAGCCGTGGTGGAGCAGGCGGCAAATGTGGCCGGCATTGTCGAGGTGCTCGTCGCGGATGCACCCGAATACGCGCACGCGTTGCCCGAAAATCTCGCCGCACTGGTTGTCTCGCTGGCAGCCGCCTATACGCATGTAATCGCGGCGTCCACAGCCGTAGGCAAGAACTTCATGCCCCGTGTGGCGGCGCTGCTCGACAGCGCGCAGATTTCCGATGTCGTCGCGTTCAAGGGGCCCGACGTCTTCGTGCGCCCGATCTATGCGGGCAATGCACTCGCAACGGTGCAATCGTCCGATGCAATCAAGGTCATCACGATTCGCCCGACTGCGTTCGATGCCGCGGCCACGGGCTCCAGCGCTGCGCCCTCGCGCGCGGTTGCAGCGGCGCCGGCCTTTGACAAGTCCCGTTTCGTGGGGCAGGAACTCACGAAATCGAGCCGGCCGGAGCTTTCCGCGGCAAGCATCGTCGTATCCGGCGGCCGCGGGATGCAGAACGGCGACAACTTCAAGCTGCTCGACGCACTGGCGGACAAGCTTGGCGCCGCTGTGGGCGCATCGCGAGCGGCCGTCGACGCCGGCTTTGTGCCGAACGACTATCAGGTTGGCCAGACCGGCAAGATCGTCGCGCCGCAGTTGTATATCGCCGTGGGCATTTCGGGCGCCATTCAGCATCTCGCGGGCATGAAGGACTCGAAAGTCATCGTTGCCATCAACAAGGACAGCGAGGCGCCGATTTTTCAAGTGGCCGACTACGGTCTCGCGGCCGACCTCTTCGAAGCGGTACCGGCGCTGACCGCGGCGCTCGATTGACGTTCGCCCGCATTGACAGCCGTCCGGGCGCAAGCCTAGCATCTGAACGTTATTCACGTAAATTAAACACGTAGTTGCATATCGCCTGCCGATCTGGCGGCCGCCACATAACAAGCCGGGACCGGCGCTTACGCCGGGCATATAACGAAGGAGATATCAATGGGTGACAGAGGTCCCGCTTCGAGTGAACGGACGGTTCGACTCGATTTCGTTCCCAAGGACAGTTACCTGTCGAAGCAATTTCTCGAGCAGGAGAATGAGCGCCTGTGGCCGCGGGTATGGCAGGTCGCTTGCCGGCTCGAGGAGATCCCTAACGTTGGCGACTACGTGACCTTCGATGTGGCGGGCGAGTCGATCATCGTGGTGCGAACGGCGGCCGATCGGATCAAGGCATTTTTCAATGTCTGCCAGCATCGTGGCCGCCGCTTGACCAATGGTTGCGGCAAGGCTGCGAAATTCCACTGCGCCTTTCACGGGTGGCAGTGGAATCTCGATGGCAGCCTGGCGCGCGTGCTCGATCGGCAAGACTGGGAAGGGTGTCCCGAGATGGCCGATAGCGATCTGCGTCTCACCGATGTCCTCGTGGACACCTGGGGCGGCTTCGTCTTCGTCAACATGGACCCGCACGCCGAGCCGCTCGCAAAATTTCTTGATCCCGTGCCGGAAATCACGAACTGTTTCGAGTTCGAGAAGATGCGTTACCGCTGGTACAAGTCGATTCGCCTGCCGTGCAACTGGAAGGTCGCGCTCGAAGCGTTCAACGAGGGTTATCACGTAGCCGCAACACATCCGCAGTTGCTCGACGTAGCGGGCGACGATGTCACGCGTAGCTTCGCCTACGGCCGCCACGGCATGTTCGGATACGCCACGGCCACGCGGATGATCGGTGCGCCTTCGCCGCGCACCGGCAAACCGATGCCGGAGGATGTGCGCCAAGGCCTCGTGAACTTCTTCCGCGTCATGGAGGAAACGCTCAAGGCGATCAACACCGCTCGCGACTATGAAGCCGCCAAGCGTTTGATGCATGAAATGTCGCCATCCGGCAACCAGTTCGAAGTCCTCGCAAAGGCAATGGAATTTCAGCGCGAGGCGGCTATCGCCGAAGGGGCGGGTTGGCCCGAGATCACCTTCGAGCAACTCGGGCGCGCGGGGGCGGACTGGCATGTTTTCCCGAACCTGGTGTTTCTCCCATACCCGGACGGCGCGCTGTTCTACCGCGCGCGCCCGGACGGTGACAACCCCGATTCGTGCATTTACGACATTTGGTCGCTCCAGCGCTATGCGCCGGGGGCCGAGCCGCCGCTGAAACGCGAGTTCTATCACGGCGCGGACGACTGGAAAGAGAATGCGCACGAGAACTTCGGCCTGATTCTGTGGCAGGACTTCCAGAATATGACGAATGTGCAGCAGGGCATGAAGTCGCGCGGGTTCAAGGGTTCGCGCACGAACCCGTTGCAGGAAACCGCGGTGTCCAACTTCCATCGCGCGCTGCGCGAATTCATCGCGGAGGCGTGATGTCGGGAGCCTGGGACGCAACCTACGATTTCGTGGTGGTCGGGAGCGGCGGCGGTTCGATGTGCGCGGCGCTCGCGTGCAAATCGATGGGCAAGGAGGCGCTAATCGTCGAAAAACTGCCGAAGGTCGGCGGCTCGACGGGTTATTCGGGCGGCGTCTGGTGGCTGCCGAACAATCATGTGATGAAGCGCCACGGTGTGAGCGATTCGTACGAACGCGCGCGCCAGTACTTCGACGCGGCAGTGACGTATCGAGGCCCCGGCACATCGAACGCGCGACGCGAGGCCTATTTGCGCACCGGCCCGAAGATGGCCGAATTTCTCGAGCAGCAAGGCATGCAGTTCGTGTACGCCGATGGCTGGTCAGACTACTACGACACGCTGCCCGGCGGCGAGCCGCGCGGCCGCTCGCTGCTGGCGAAGCTGTTCGACGTGAAGGAGCTGGGCGAATGGGCGCCGCGTCTTTCGCGCTACAAGGGCCCGTCGATGCCCGCCAACTCGGACGAGTACCCGCAGCTCTTTCTGATGAAGCGGACATGGGGCGGCAAACGCAAGGCGATGCAGCTCGGCGGCCGCATGCTCTATCAAAAGGTGACGGGGAAGGAGCTCGTCTCCAACGGCGCGGCAATTCAGGGGCGCATGCTGCAGATGGCGCTGCGCGAGAACGTGCCGATCTGGGTCGAGACGCCGGTACGCGAACTCATCGTCGAGGACGGCCGCGTGACGGGCATCGTCGCGGTTCGCAGCGGGCGCGAGATGCGTATCCGGGCGAGAGAAGGCGTGCTGCTCAACACGGGCGGCTTTTCGCGGAACGCGGAAATGCGCCGCCAATATCATCCACAGCCCTCATCGGCGGATTGGACGAACGCCAATCCGGGCGACACCGGCGAAATCCTGCAAGCTGCCATCGCGCTCGGCGGCGAGGTGGATTGCATGAGGAAGCATGGTGGGTCGTGACGTCGCTCGGCCCTAACGAGGAACTGCCAGAGGGAGCGCGCGCACCGGACGGCTCGCCGTTGCCGTTCATGCATCACCTCGATCTCTCGCTGCCGTTTTCCATCATGGTCGATCAGGATGGCGAGCGCTTCTGCGACGAAGCAGGCGCCTACATGGAAATCGGCCAGCGCATGTACCAACGGCACAAAGAGACCGGCAAGGCCGTGCCAGCCTGGGTCGTCATGGACAGCCGGCAGCGCAAGTACTACCCGTGGGGCACCGCGATGCCTGGGCGGATTCCACAGAAGTGGCTCGACAGCGGTTACATGATCAAGGCCGAAACGCTGGAAGAACTGGCGGAGAAATGCCATATCGACCGCGCCGGCCTGCTCAAAACCGTGCAGCGCTTCAACGGATTTTGCAAAACGGGCATCGACGAAGACTACGGGCGAGGTTCGCGCGCGTTCGATCGCTGTCACGGCGATCCGACCATCAAGCCGAATCCGAACCTCGGGCCGATCGAAGAGGGGCCGTTCTACGCCGTGCGCATGTATCCCGGTGACGTAGGCACCGCGGGCGGCCTCGTGACCGACGAATACGCCCGCGTGCTCAAGCAGGACGGTTCGCAGATTCCGGGTTTGTACGCCACCGGCAACTGCACGGCGTCTGTCGTCGGCCGCTGCTATCCGGGCGCCGGCAGCAGTATCGGCGCGTCGCTCGTATTCGGTTATATCGCGGCGCTGCATGCGAGCGGCGCACCCAAAATCTGGTGAGACAGGAGCGATCCCAATGAATGCCTATCAGCCGCCCAGCAGTGAAGTCCTGGTCGACATATATCGGCGCATGACGCTCATCAAGCAGAACGATGAGCGCTTTCGTTCCGTCATCAAGGCCGGCAAGCTGGTCATGCCGTACTACTCGCCGCGGGGGCAGGAAGTCATCCCGTCGGCGATGTCGGTGTGTCTCACCGACGACGATTACATCTGCACGATCTACCGCGGCGTTCACGACATGATCGCCAAGGGGGTGCCGCTCAAGGCACTGTGGGCCGAACTCGGGGGCCGCGTGACGGGCACGTGCAAAGGCAAGGGCGGCCCGATGCACGTCACCCATCCCGCATCCGGCGTCATGGTGACCACGGGCATCGTGGGCAGCTCGATGCCGATAGCGAATGGGCTCGCGCTTGCCGCGCAGATTCGGGGCGAGTCGCGGGTCGCCGTCGCCTATTTCGGCGACGGCGCGTCCAATATCGGCGCATTTCACGAGTCGCTGAATATGGCGTCCGTCTGGAAGTTGCCGGTCGTCTTCGTGTGCCAGAACAACGGCTATGCGGAGCACACCAAATACGCCTATGGCACGTCGGTGGCGAATATCGCGCAGCGAGCAGTCGCGTATCAGATGCCCGGTGTAACCGTCAACGGCAACGATCCCATTGCGATGCACAAGGCGGCACGCGAGGCGGTCGATCGTGCGCGCAGCGGCGGCGGCCCGACGCTCATCGAAGCCAATACCTTCCGCTTTCACGGGCACGTGTTCGGAGATCCCGACGCGTATATGGACAAGCACGAAAAGGCGGCCTGGGTTGCCAAGGACCCGGTGCCGCTCTTCCGGCAATGGCTGATCGATGCGAAACACGCAACGGAAGACCAACTGGCCGCGATGGAATCCGAACACGAGGCGCAGATCGATGCGGCCGTCGAATTCACGTTGTCGAGCGCATTTCCCGATGTTGCGGAACTTGCGCGCGACATCTTCAAGGACGAGGTGATTGCATGAGCCAGGCGCCTACTAGCATCAATACCATTCAGGCCGTCAACTACGCGCTTGACGACGCCATGGCCGCCGACGCCAATGTGATCGTGCTGGGAGAGGACGTTGCCGATGGCCAGGAAGGGGGCATTGTCGGCGTAACGAAGGGCCTCTCCTCGAAATACGGAACGTCGCGCGTGCGCTCGACGCCGATCTCGGAGCAGGCCATCGTCGGCGCCGCGATCGGGGCGTCGATGGTCGGCATGCGCCCCGTCGCGGAAATCATGTTGATGAACTTCACGACGGTCGCGATGGACATGATCGTCAATCACGCCGCGAAGCTCCGCTTCATGTCGGGCGGGCAGACCAACGTGCCGATCGTCATTCGCACCATGACGGGCGCGGGATTCGGGACCGGTGGTCAGCACGCCGACTACCTGGAGGCATGGTTCGCGCATGTTGCGGGTATCAAGGTCGTTGTGCCGTCGAACCCTGCCGATGCCTATGGCTTGATGCTGTCCTGCATCCGGGACGACGATCCATGCCTCTTCATCGAGAACATGCCGTCCTACTGGAATCCCGGCAATGCGCCGGAGCGCGGTGTGGCCATTCCGCTTGGCAAGGCCAACGTCGTGCGCGCAGGCACGGACGTGACGGTGATCAGCTACAGCCGCCGCGTGCAAGAGGTCATGGCTGCCGCCGAGGCGCTCGCGAACGATGGCATTGCCTGCGAAGTCATCGATCTACGCACTGTCTCGCCTTTGGATACGGACACGATTCTGACGTCGGTTGCGAAAACCGGCCGGGCAGTCGTCGTGCATGAGGCCGTCAAACCGTTCGGCGTCGGCGCGGAAATCGCATCGCGCATCTACGAAGCCCTCTTTCGCGAACTCAAGGCGCCGGTACAGCGAGTGGGGTCGCAATTCTGCCCAGTGCCGTTCTCGAAGCCGCTCGAAGATGCGTTCGTTCCCGGCGTGGCCGACATCGAGACGGCGGTTCGCGCCACGCTCGAATAGTCGCGGCGCACACCTCCCCGGATTCTCAACCCCAATCGAGTAAGGTCATGACCACACAAGTTCTGCTTCCTAAACTGGGCTTTTCAATGAACGAAGGCACGTTGGCCGAATGGCTGGCCGCAGACGGCGCCACCGTGGCGGAAGGGCAAATACTTTACGCATTGGAGAGCGACAAGTCGATTCAGGAAGTCGAGTCGCCGGCGTCGGGCACGCTGCGCATCGTCGCTCAAGTTGGCGAAGTGTATCCCGTCGGCACGCTGCTGGCGGAAATCGTCTGATTGGCTTCGCGCCGTCAAGTACTCAAGGGCTGTTTGAAGAGGCATCCGCGATGAGTATCGAATCCGTTGCTAACCGGACGCAGGGCAATGCGAACGCCGGAGCCGCTGAAACCGCGGCGCCCGCCTTCGGTGCGAATCTGCCGCCCTGGCCGCAGGTCGACTTCGCCGAATTCGGCGAAATCGAAGTCAAGCCGGTCCCGCGCATCCAGAAGCTCACCGGGGCCTTCCTGTCGCGTAACTGGCTGACGATTCCGCACGTTACTCACCACGACGATGCGGACATCACGTCGCTCGAGACCTATCGCAAAGCGCGCAACGAAGCGAACGCGGACGTGAAGCTGACACCGCTCGTGTTCCTCATCAAGACGGTGGTGAGCGCATTGCAGGCGTTTCCGCAATTCAATGCCTCGCTCGACAGGGACGGGAAGAACCTCGTCTTCAAAAAGTACTTCCACATCGGCGTTGCGGTCGACACTCGCTTTGGATTACTCGTGCCGGTGCTACGCGATTGCGACAAGAAGCGTGTCGAAGAACTCGCGGCCGAACTCGCCGCGATATCGCTGAAGGCGCGCGAGAAGGGGCTTTCGATGGCGGAAATGTCGGGCGGTTGTTTCTCGATCAGCTCGCTTGGCGGCGTTGGCGGAACCGGGTTCACGCCTATCGTCAACGCGCCGGAGGTGGCGATTCTCGGCGTGACCAAAACGCGGCTCGCAGCCGTGCCTGCGGACGACGGCAGTGTCAGCTGGCGCAAGATGCTGCCTCTCTCTCCGAGTTACGACCATCGCGTCATCAATGGAGCCGACGCAGCGCGCTTCGCAGCGTTCATTGCCACCGCGCTGGCCGATCCGCAGGCGCTCGCAAGCTAACCGACGACGTGACAAGACAACGACGATGAACACCCTTGGCGAGATGATCGAGCGAAACGCTCGCTTGCATGCCGATCACACGGCGCTCGTATACGCTGAGCGACGTTTGACGCACGCTCAGTTGGCGGAGCGCGCACGCCGCTTTTCGGGCGCGCTCTACGCGCGCGGCCTGCGGCGCCAGGACCGAGTCGGCATCCTCGCGATGAATTGTGCGGAGTACTACGAGAGTTATCGCGCATGCGAGTGGGCAGGCTTCATTCTGGCAACCGTCAATTTCCGGCTGGCGCCCGCGGAGATGCTTTACATCCTCAAGGATGCAGCGCCGAAGGCGCTCGTCTTCGAGGCGCAGTACGCCGATGTGGTGGATGGCTTGCGATCGCAACTACCGGACATCGAGCAGTACATCTGTATCGGCGACGCGCCTAAATGGGCCGTGTCGTTCGAGACGGTGATGGAAGAGGGGCCCGCCGAAGGGCCGCCGATCCGTTCGAACCCGGAAGACTACGCTTATCTGATGTACACGAGCGGCACGACGGGGCGCCCCAAGGGCGTCGTCCGCACGCACCACGCGATGTGCGTCACCGCTGAAAGCTGCGCGCTCGTCACTGAGTTCTCCGGCAACACGCGCGTGCTGCAAACCACGCCGGCGTTCCACGTCGGGGGCATCGGCTTCGTCAATGCAGCGGCATGGATGGGCGGCACGACGGTCGTTCATCGCGGCTTCGAGCCCAAGCAGCTGCTCGAAACGATCGCGGAAGAACGCATCACCTTCACGTTCATGGTGGCCGCGATGCTGCAGGCGGTTCTTGACGTGCCGGAACTGTCGAGCTACGACCTATCGAGTATCGAGAACATCGTCACCGCGGCCGCACCTGTGCCGGCGCCGCTTCTCGCCCATGGCATTCGGGTGCTCGGCCCGGTGTTTTCCGTCCAATACGGCATGACCGAGAGCAATGCGTGTTGGCTGCCTTCTCACGAGGTGAAGCCGCTCGGCTCGGCGGAGCAGGTTCGGCGCCTGGCATCGGTCGGGCGGCCGTGCCCCGGCATCGAATTACGCATCGTCGACGACCACGGCAACGATTTGCCTCGAGGCCAGACGGGAGAGGTGTGGCTGCGCTCACAAACGCAACTGAGCGGCTATTGGAACAACAGCGTCGCGACGGTCGAAGCGCTGCGCGACGGCTGGTATCGCTCCGGCGACATGGGCTACCAGGACAAGGACGGCTATGTGTTCCTCGTCGATCGCAAGAAGGACATGATCATTTCGGGCGGCGAAAACATCTACAGCCGTGAGGTCGAGGATGCCCTCGGGCAGCACCCGGCAGTCGTCGATGTGGCCGTGATTGGCGTTCCCCATGAGAAGTGGGGGGAATGCGTCAAGGCGATCGTCGTTCTGCGCCGGGGCGAGCAAGCGAGCGAAGCCGACCTGATCGAATTTTGTCGTGGCCTGATCGCGAGCTACAAGTGCCCGAAAGCCATCGCCTTCGTCGACGAACTACCGAGGTTGCCGACCGGCAAAATCAGCAAGGTCATTCTGCGCAAGCGGTTTGCCTGACGGGCCGGAAATTGCCCCAAGCGGAGAGAATCCACCATGGCCAAATGGCTTAAAAGTACGGAGTGCGTACAGTTCGAAGTCGCGGAGCGCGTGGCGCGCATTACGCTCAATCGTCCGGATAAGCGCAATGCGATCAACAATCCGCTATTGCAGGAACTCAAGGCAGCGTTGCTCGAAGCTGACGACCTGAAATCGGTCAACGTCATTGTGCTTTCGGGAGCGGGCCGCGACTTCTGTGCGGGCTACGATCTCGTGACGACCTATACGGACCGGGCGGCGGAAGCCGTCGATCCCGGTGAGTATCGCGGCACGGTTCGCAGTTTCGACGACGACTGCTGGTCAATGGAGCGGCAGGCGGAGACGGTCAATCTGATGGCCGACATCCACAAGCCGATCATCGCGCAGGTTCACGGCAACTGTCTTGCAGGCGGCACGGATCTCGCGCTCGCATGCGATATGGTGATCGCGGCCGACAACGCGAGGATCGGTTTCCCCGCCACGCGCGCCAACGGTTCTCCGCCCGCGCATATGTGGTTCTATCACGTCGGTCCTCAGTGGGCGAAACGTCTGCTGCTTTCCGGAGATTCGCTCATGGGAAGAGACGCGGCGATAATCGGGCTCGTCATGGATGCGGTGCCGGCGGAGCAACTCGAAGCGGAGGTGGGCGAACTCGCACGCCGCCTGTCCTTTGTAGATGCCGATCTGCTGGCGGCCAACAAGCGCATCGTCAACATCGGGCTGGAGTTGGCCGGGGCACGCACGCTCCAACGGCTCGCCGTCGAGAACGACGCTCGGGCTCACCAGAGCCAAGGGCCGCGCCGCGCGCAATTCAAGGCCGACATGGAAGCGGTAGGGCTCAAGGAAGCGCTCAAGCGCCGCGACGAGCCCTTCGGCGATGGAATGATCCACCTGCACGCTCGCGGCAACTGACGAACGACACTCGAACGAAGATCCAACCATCATGGATGTCGAACTCACATTGAACGGCGCGATTGCGACGCTGCGCCTGAACCGTCCCGAAAAGCTCAATGCATTGACGCCGGAGATGCTGGAGCTGATTCTCGGCTACCTCGACCGCATCGAGCAGGACCCGGAGATTCGCGCCGTTATTCTGACGGGCGCGGGCCGAGCGTTTTGCGCAGGCGCCGATATCAAGGGGCGCGGCGCCGCGCCGCCGTCGATGAGTGTTGCGCATGCGCGCGCTTCGATGGCCGTGTATCAGAAGATCGCGCTCAGGCTGTACAACTTGAACAAGCCGATGGTCGCCGCGGTACGCGGCGTTGCAGTCGGAATCGCATGGAGTTTCGCGCTCTGTGCGGACCAGCTGATCGTCTCCGATTCGGCGCAGTTCATTCCGGCATTCCTCATGCGCGCGACGCTGCCCGAGGGCGGCATGGTGCATCTGCTTGCGCGCCATTGCGGCGAGTTCCGCGCCAAGGAAATCATGTATCTGAATCGCAAGCTGACGGGCAGGGAGGCGCACGATATGGGCCTCGCCAGTCACTTCGTCGAAGACGCCGATCTCGATTCGGCAGCGCTGAAGCTGGCCGGCGAACTGGCGGCCGGCCCGACCTTTTCGCTTGGTTTGGCGAAACAGCTGTTCCGGTTGAGCACGGGCAGCATGGAGGAGTTTCTGGCTCAGGAACTGAACGCGGTGGCGCTCGCGGTCAACTCGGAAGATGCGGCTGAGGGCCGGCTGGCGGCGAGAGAGAAACGAGCGCCTGTTTTCAGGGGCCGCTAGACGGAACGACAGCCGGGCGAGGTCCGGGCGGTTCCGCAATAGCGTGTGCAAGCGATTCGGGAGTCAGGCATGCAGTTCGACTACAGCAAGGAAGATGAAGCGTTTCGTCGCGAAGTGAGGCAGTTTTTCAGCGAGCATGCCCCCGCCGATATTTCGCACCGGTGGCGGGTCGGGGTACATCCGCCGGCGCGCGACGATATTCGCCGGTGGCAGCGGATTCTGTACGAACGTGGGTGGGGCGCGCCCCATTGGCCAGTCGAGCACGGCGGCACCGGTTGGAGCTCGCTTCGTAAGCACATCTTCATGGAAGAGTTGTACAACGCCGATGCGATGGACTACGGGTGGCAGTCCACGCAGATGGTGGCGCCCGTCATCATCGCGTTCGGCTCCGACTGGCAGAAGGAACGTTTTCTGGGGCCCATTCTGCGTGGCGACGAATTCTGGTGTCAGGGATTTTCGGAGCCGAACGCAGGTTCGGATCTGGCCGGACTGAAGACGACAGCGGTGCTCGACGGCGACGAATATGTCGTCAACGGCCAGAAGATCTGGACCAGCGACGCGACGATTGCCGATTGGGGCTTCTTCCTCGTCAAGACCGATACAACCGTCAAGCCGCAACGCGGCATCTCGTTTCTGCTCGTCAAAATGGACACGCCGGGCATCACGGTTCGTCCGATCGTCTCGATTGAGGGCGGAAAAGGGCTCAACGAAGTGTTCCTGGAGAACGTGCGCGTTCCGAAGGCGCATCTCGTGGGCGAGGCCGGCATGGGGTGGACGTACGCAAAGTATCTGCTCGAGAAGGAGCGCACGGCGAGCGCCTTCCTGTATTTCAACAAGCGGGAGTTGCAGCGCGCGAAAGAGATTGCCGCAGAGGAAGTCGACAACGGCACGCGGTTGATCGATACCCCCGCGTTCGCGCGCAAGGTTGCGGAGATCGAAGCGGACCTCATGGCGCTCGAATGGTCCGTGTTGCGCATCCTCGCCGAAGAGAAGAGTGAGCGCAACCTCGACGCCGTCGTCTCCGCGCTGAAGATCAGCGGATCGGAAATGCAGCAGCGCGTGACCCAGCTCCAGGTGGATGCACTCGGCCCCCGCGTCATACGCTTCGACGGCCACGAGGAAGGGCACAGCGACCTTGCGGCCGATGAATGCTGGCCGGAGTACGTGGGCGGCCTGACGTCGGGCTATCTCATCGCTCGCGCATCCACCATCTATGGCGGCGCGCGCGAAGTGCAGAAGAACATCATTGCCAAACTCGCATTCGGACTGTAGCCATGGATTTCAACCTTTCCGAAGAACAATCGATGCTGAAGGACGGCGCCGAGCGTTACGTCCAGCAGGAGTATGGATTCGAGGCGCGCAAACATATCGCTGCGCAGCAAGAGGGCTTCAGCCGCGACCATTGGCGCGCATACGCCGAGTTTGGCTGGCTCGGGCTGACCATGCCGGAAGACGTCGGCGGCCTCGGGTGCTCGTTCGTCGAAATGGCGATCGTGATGGAGGCGCTCGGCCGCGGCATGGCGCTTGAGCCGGTCGTGCAAACGGCGCTGCTTTGCGCGACGATCATCGAACGGGGCGATGCCCAGACACAGCGCGGAACGCTGCTTCCCGCTGTCATCGAAGGCAAGTTGCTGCTTTCGCTTGCGGATAGCGAGGCGGGTAGTCGATACAAGGTGGGTTGCCATGCACGAACCCATGCCCGCAAAACGGCCACGGGTTACCTGATCAGCGGTGCGAAGACCCTCGTGGTGGCGGGTGAGTCGGCAGATCAACTGCTCGTGACGGCGCGAGTGGAAAGCACATCCCAAAGCGTAGGCGTCTTTCTTGTCGACCGTCGCGCCGCGGGCGTCACCTGCCGGTCGTATCGCCTGCTCGACGGTTCGCGTGCCGCGGATATCGCGCTGCACGACGTGGCGGTTGACGACGATGCGCTGATCGTCGGACCGGAACGTGCCCTGGAAGTGCTCACGCAGGCAACGGAGCTCGCGATTCTCGCGAGTGTGGCCGAGAGCCTCGGCATGATGGAAGCGGTGATGGCCATGACCGCGGAGTACATCTTGGGACGCTCGCAGTTCGGACAGCCCATCGGCAAGTTTCAGGCGTTGCAGCATCGCATGGCCGAGATGTTCGTCGCCACGCAGGAAGCGCGCTCGATGTTGTACTGCGGGATCGCGCATCTCGGCCAGCCGGCGGCCGAACGCAGCCGCGCCATCTCGGCGGCCAAGGCGGTGGCCGCGCGCGCCAATCGCTTCGTTTGCGCACAAGGCATCCAGTTGCACGGAGGCATGGGGCTCACCGAGGAATATCCGGTCGGACATTACTTCCGCAAGATGACGATGATGGAGAAGATGTTCGGCGATATCGACTTTCATCTCGATCGCGTTGCGGCGAGCAACCGGAAACCGGTAGCGGCGTAACCCGGGAGGAGCAGATCGTGCAACGCGTGAACGACAAGATTGCGATTGTGACCGGGGCTGCGTCCGGTATCGGCGCTGCCTGCGCCGCGAGGCTCGCACAAGAAGGCGCCTTGCTGGTGGTGGCGGACCTGAATCTCGAAGGCGCACGAGCGCAGGTTCGCCGTATCAGGGGTTCGGGCGGCCAGGCGGTGGCGGCGCATGTCGATATCGGTGACGAACGCTCGATCGATGCGTTGTTCGAGCTCACGCTCGAGACCTGGGGCGGCCTCGATATCCTGCACAACAACGCCGCCGCGACGTCGCTCTCGAGTACGGTCGATGCGGCGATCGAGGCCATCGACGTCGCCGTCTGGGACGACACGATGCGCATTAATCTTCGCGGCACCATGCTGGCGTCGCGGCGCGCGCTGCCGCTCATGCGCTCACGCGGCGGTGGTTCGATCATCAATACCTCTTCGGGCTCCGCTCAGGCGGGTGCGCTGGGGTACAGCGCCTATGGCGTCTGCAAGGCTGGTATCGAAAATTTGACGCGCTACATCGCCGCGCAACACGGCAAGGAGGGCATCCGCTGCAACGCGATCGCGCCCGGCCTGATCGTCACGCCGGTGACTGAGGCTTACTACGCGGGCGAACTCGGCGAAATGATGCTGAGCCACCATCTCACGCCTCGCCTTGGGCTGCCCGAGGACATTGCGCACGCGGTCGTGTATCTCGCTTCGGATGAAGCGGCGTTCGTGACAGGTCAGGTGTTCAACGTCGATGGCGGACTGCTTTCGCACCAGCCGTATTACGCCGACGAAATCCGCGCGCGCTCGGCCGCCGTGGCTCACGCTGCTAATGCTGCTAATGCGGCGAAGGGCACGGCATGACGACGGATTCCGCTCTGCTTGCTCGTATCGAACGCATCGAGGCACAGCTTGCCATTCAACAGTTGCCGGTACGCTACGCGCTGGCGGTCGATTCGCGCGATCTCGACAGCCTTGTGCAACTGTTTGCCGAAGACGTCAATTGCGGTCGATGGGGCGTGGGGCGCGCAGCGTTGAAGACGTTCTACGGTTCCGAGCATATTCTGCGGGGCTTTTATCGCAGCATTCACCAGATCTGCGGGCACGCGGTCGACTTCATCGATGCAGACCATGCCACGGGAAGCGTCTATTGCCGCGCCGAGCACGAGGACAACGGCTCGTGGGTGGTCATGGCGATCTGCTATTTCGATCACTACGCGCGGCGCGAGGGGCGATGGTATTTCGAGCGCCGTGAAGAGCAGCACTGGTATTCGACGGACTGGCTCTCACGTCCCGGTGTACCGTGCTTTCAGAACTGGCCTGGCAAGTATGAAGGCGACCGGTACCGGCCGCGTCTTCCGCAAGGCTTTCCGACGTGGGCGGCGTTCTGGAGCAAGAGCGAACAGCAAGCCATCGACGCGTTGACGAAGGCGCCGTAAGCGCCTTGTTTGCGCGAGCGTATGACAGCGCTCAAGGCGCCGAGCCGGGCAGACGCACCACGAGGCCGTCCAGCTCCGGCGTCATGAATATCTGGCACGTCAGACGGCTGGTTTCGCGCACGTCCATGGCGCAGGTGAGCATATCGACCTCATAGGACTCGGCCGCCGGCATGTGACCGTTCCAGGCCTCGTCGACGTAGGCGTGACAGGTCGCGCAACTGCAACTGCCGCCGCAATCCCCAAGAATGCCTGGGACCTGGTTGTTCACGGCCGTTTGCATGACCGAGTCGCCAACGTTGGCGCTTACGCTGGCTTCGCTGCCGTCCGGCTGGATGAATCGAATGAGCGGCATGGCTTCTGAACCTCTGAAAATTTAATTGGATTGGGGAAGCAGACTTTTCAACGGGATCGACTCGTCGGTAAGATCGGCTGCGCGAACCGGAATTTTCTCGGCGACCAATCGCTTGGCGAGCATGAATTCGGGCGCGCGGTTCACCGTATCGGCCGCGAGCATGGCGCCGTCCTTGAGATAAAACGCCGAAAACGAGCGGGTTTCGGGATTGCCGCGCAGCACGAACTCGTCGTAGCCCTGCGATAGGCCGACCATCTTCAGCTTCAGATCGTATTGATCGGACCAGAACCACGGCACGCTGTTATAGACACGCTCCTTGCCGCACAACGACGCCGCCGCGGTGCGGGCCTGCTCCAGCGCATTGGGCACCGACTCGAGACGCAGGCGGCGGCCAAGGGCTGGATTGGGATGATTGGTGCAATCGCCCACCGCAAAAATGTCCGGATCTGACGTACGCGTGTGTTCGTCGACCATAATGCCGTTGTCGACGGTCAGCCCCGCCGCTTGCGCGAGTTCGGTCGCGGGCTCCAGTCCCACGCCGACGATGACGAGATCCGCCGCGACGCGCGTGCCGTCCGCGCAGCACACGGCAGCAACAGCGTCGCCGGACGCGTCGAGTTCAAATTCGCTCACGATCGTATTCGTGCGGATGTCGACGCCGGCCTCGCGATGCACTTTCTCGTAGAACGTGGAAAGCTCGGGCGCGGTGACGCGCGCGAGCACACGCGGCAATGCTTCCAGCACAGTGACGTGCAAGCCGCGCTTCACAGCCACCGCAGCCACTTCGAGGCCTACATATCCGCCGCCGATGATCACGAGGCGGGAGCCGGCATGAAACTGGTTTCGAATGCGCACGACGTGATCGAGCGTGCGAAGGTAGTGAAAGTTCTGCAGCTTCTCGATGGCTTCGATACCCGGCAACGCTAGACGTCGCGCGCGGCCACCGGTGGCCAGAACGAGCTTCGCGTAGTGGATTTCGCTGCCATTGGAAAGCGTGACGCGTTTCGCCTCGCGGTCGATCAGCTCCGCGCGCGTGTTCGGAATGAACTCGACGCGTGCCTTTTCGTAAGTCGTAAGTGGCTTCAAATACAACTGCTCGGCCGTAGATTCTCCGGACAGGAACGCTTTAGAGAGCGGTGGCCGCTGGTACGGCAAATGGGGCTCCTCGCCCACCATCACGATGCGCCCCGTCCAACCCTGTTCGCGGATCGCGGTCGCGCATTCTCCCGCAGCGTGACCCGCTCCAACAATGAGCGCGGTGTTTTCTGGGTCTACTGCTGTCATATAAGGCGAACTCCGTCTCGCACGACCGCAGTCGCTGCGGTCTCGATCAATATGAATGATGTTCTAAAGTGTGAACGACGGTGAGCGCTGCTGTCAATGCTCATCAACCCGCTTGCACCCCGCGCTGACTAAACCGGTTGGCGCGGCGCTGACTTGAACAGCGCCTCGATGCCGCCCACGGGAAAGTGGATGCGATAGACGCGCCTGCGCTCGATATGTTCTGCCGTGAGCGCGCGTAGCGGATAGATTGCACAATGCCTAAAAATAGAACATAGTTCAAATATAGGCACTCAAATCGAAACTGAGTACCGGCAAACGAACGACAAATGGAGACTGGCGCCATGGCTGTCGCACTGCGACTCGAAGACTTCGACGATCCGACGTTCAACCCCTTTTTCGAGGATTCTCTGGCTTACGGAGCCGATGCCAATCCCTATCCGCGCATTGCGGAGCTGCGCGAAAAAGGCACGGTTCAGAAAGGGGACTATCGCGTGTTGATGGGCGGTGCAGCGGACCTGACGACGTCCGATGTGGCGCATTACTGCGTATTCGGATACGACGAGGTCTCGCAGGTGCTGGGTGAACCAGCCACGTTCTCGAACAAATCTTACGAGCGCAATCTGGGCATCAGCTTCGGACGCAGCATTTCGACGATGGACGCGCCCGAGCACCCGCGCTACCGCCGCATCTTCCAGAAGGCTTTTTTACCGCACACCGTAGCCGCCTGGGGCGATATGTTGGTCGATCCTGTGGTGAGCGAACTGATGTCGAAGTTCGCGGATCGGGGGCACGCGGATCTCGTCACCGACTTCACGCTGCACTATCCGTTCAATATCATTTATCGCCAGTTGGCATTGCCGCCAGAAGACGTGAAGATCTTCCACAAGCTGGCGATCGCACAGACGCTGGTTTCGATCGACGTCGCGCACGGCGTGGAGGCGTCGACGAAGCTGGGCGCTTACTTTTCGAGACTCGTCGAAGAGCGCCGCAGCCATCCGGGCGACGATCTCGTGAGCGCGCTGGCCACCGCGGAAGTCGAAGGCGAATTGCTGCCGGACGAGGTGGTGATTTCGTTTCTGCGGCAACTCGTGAATGCGGGCGGCGACACCACGTATCGCGCAACCAGCGTGCTGCTGCTAGCGCTTCTTCGCGATCCGGCGCAGCTCGAAGCAGTGCGCAACGATCGCACACTGGTCGCTCCGGCTATCGAAGAGGCGTTGCGCTGGGACGGCCCGGTGTTGATGCAGTCGCGCATAGCGACGCGTGACGTGACACTCGGGGGCGTCGAGATTCCGGCGGGCGCATTTCTCGACGTGGTGGCGGGCAGCGCCAATCGTGATCCCGGCCGCTTCCCCGATCCGGACAAGTTCGACATCTATCGCAAACCGGCTCACCGGCATTTTGCATTTGCGTATGGCCCCCACGTGTGCATTGGTCAGCATCTCGCTCGCGTTGAGATGACGCGAGCGCTCAACGCGATTCTCGATCGCCTGCCCAACCTTCGCCTCGATCCGGCCGCACAGCCTCCGCAGATCAACGGCATCATGATGCGCGTTCCGCATTCGATTCCCGTCGTCTTCGGCTAACCAGAACAAAGGCGGCCCCACGTGCCGTGCAGGGGCCGAACGACAAGGCAAGCGCCGCTGGGCAGCTCGCGCATCGAATTGCCCCTTGCGCACCGACGGTGGAGAACGTATCGATGACGGAGTATGACTTTATCGTGGTTGGCGCGGGCGCCGCAGGGTGCGTACTCGCGAATCGTCTTTCGGAAAGCGGACGCCATACGGTGCTGCTCGTCGAAGCAGGGCCGGAGGACCGCGATCCCTTGATCCGAATGCCCAAGGGATTCGGAAAGCTGCTGGGCGATCCGGCTCACGCGTGGTTCATTCCCGTGCGGCCCGACCACGGGAACGGCCAGCGTAATGAAATCTGGCTTCGCGGCAAGATGCTCGGCGGGTCGAGCAGCATCAACGGCATGGTTTACATGCGCGGCCATCCCGAGGACTACGACGGATGGAGCAAGCTGGGCGTGGAGGGCTGGGGCTGGCAGAACCTGGCGCCGTGCTTCCGGCAGATCGAAGATCACGCGCTCGGCGCCGACGAATTGCGAGGTTCGGGCGGCCCTCTAAAAGTGTCGCCCTACGCGCAGCGCAATCGTATAGGCGACGCCGTCCTCGAGGCCTGCCGGTCGATCGGCATTCGACGCGTGGAGGATATCAATCGGCTCGATCACGAGGGCATGGCTTATCTGATCTACACGATACGCTATGGGCAGCGACAAAGTTCGGCTCAAGCCTTTCTGAAACCCGCTCGTTCGCGCAGGAACCTCACGGTCGTGACGTCGACGCAAGCCGCGAGAATCGTCTTTGACGGGTCGCGCGCAGTTGGCGTGCAGTGCGAAAGCGCGGGGCAGCAAATCGTTTACCGCGCGCATCGCGAAGTGGTGCTGTCGGCTGGGGCCATCGAATCGCCGCGGCTCTTGCAGATATCGGGTGTTGGCGATCCCGATCATTTGCGGTCGCTTGGCATTCCTGTGGTGGCGGCAAGTCCGGGGGTCGGGCTCAACATGCGTGAGCACTATCTGTATATGGTGCAGGCGCGCCTGCGGCATTGGCGCGATTCGCAAAACCGTCAGTTCAGCGGCCTGCGGTTGTGGCGCAACGCGATGCAGTATTTCCTGCTCCGCCGTGGGGTGATGTCGCTGGGCTCCTATCCGGTAGGAGGCTTCGTCAAGACCGCTCCCGATGCGACGCGTCCGGACGTCCAACTGATGATGGCGCCGTATTCGATGGATTTCGACGCCGCAGGCTACGCCTTCGAGACGTTCCCGGGCATGCAGCTTTTCAGCTATCCGCTGCGTCCGCGCAGCGAGGGGCATGTGAGGATCCAGTCGGCGGACCCTCGCGTGCCGCCCGAAGTCGTCGCCAACTACTTGGCCGATCCGTACGACCAGCGGATGGCGATCAACGCGTTCCTGCTCATGCGTAACGTGTTGGCCGCCGAGCCGCTTGCGGGCCTGCTGGAAGGAGAGACGCGTCCTGGTCCTGCCGTGCAGACCGATGCGGAGATTCTCGACCTATACCGGCGCGAGGGCCAGTCGGGCTACCACGCGTGCGGCACCTGCAAGATGGGCGTCGATGCGCTTGCCGTGCTCGATTCGCGGCTGCGCGTACGGGGCGTGGAAGGGCTGCGCGTGATGGACCTCTCCGTCACACCCACGATGATTTCCGGCAACACCAATGGCCCCATGATGGCGATGGCGTGGCGCGCCGCCGGCCTGATCCTCGAGGAGGCACGATGACCCTCAAAACGACATGTTCACGAATGGAAGACACGATATGAACCGCGCAATGGAAGCCATATCCGAGCGAAACGCGCTGGTCCAGCAAGCGCTCGACCGGGCCACGCGGGAAGGTGGTGAGATCGGCGTGCAGGTGGCGGCCTATCTGAACGGCAAGCTCGTGATAGACGCATGGAGCGGCCTGGCCGATCCGTCCACCGGACGCCTCGTTGACGGCGACACGCTCTTCAACGTCTATTCAGTGACGAAGGCTGTCGCGGCGACCGCGCTGCATATCCTGGCGGACCGCGGACTCATCGAATACGATGCGCCGGTCACACGCTATTGGCCCGAGTACGGCGCTCACGGGAAGGATAAAACGACGGTGCGCGATGTCCTGACTCACCGCGCGTGCGTGCCGCAAATGCCGGACGGCGTGACGCCCGAACGCATGTGCGACTGGCAATGGATGACGCGCGCCATCGCAAACCTCACGCCGCTCGCCGCGCCGGGGACGAAGACGCTCTATCTCTCCATGACGTTCGGCTGGATCGTCGGCGAATTGGTGCGCCGCGCCGATCCGAAGAAACGTTCACTGGGCCGTTTCGTCCACGAAGAGATTGCAAAGCCCCTCGGTATCCATGATCTCTGGATCGGTATTCCGGACGACGTCGAACCGCGTATCGCCCGTCTCACCGATGCAATGACGCCGATTCCCGCGGAATACCTGCCGCCGCTGTTTCTGCGCTCGATGCCGCAACAGGTCGCACTGACGCCGGTGGTGTTCGAGCGGACCGACGTGCGGCGCGCGGAAGTAGCGGGGGTGGGGGGAATCTTCAATGCGCGCAGCGAGGCGCGGTTCTGGGCGATGCTGGCATGCGGGGGCGAGCTTGACGGTGTGCGGATCCTTTCGAAGGAACTCGTTGCCACGCTCAATACGCCGCGCGCCAACAGCGAAGAGCCGGACCCGGTGATGTTCGGCTTTCCGATCCCGATCACGATCGGTGGCTTCTGGTTCGGCGGCAACCATCCGCCCGTGACGGCCGTGCGCTCGCCACGTGCGCTGTGCCACCCGGGACAGGGCAATTCGATCGGCTGGGCAGACCCGGATACAGGCCTTGCGGTGGCAATCTGCCATAACAAGCTGTTCAACCCAAGCACGACGGACGAAGACCCGCTGCTTCCGATCGCCGTCGCGATTCGCGAAGCGCTGGCTGTGGAGTGACCACTGAAATGGTGATGGATATCGCGCATTTGCAGCAATGGACCGGACGCACCGAACAAGTGCAAGACCAGGTCACCCTTACGCCGATGACGGCGCTTGCCGCCATGCTCGACCGCGATGACCCGCCGGCAGCGCCCGGCGACGACCTGCCGCCGTTGTGGCACTGGCTTTATTTTCTGCCGGTTCATCGTCAGTCGTTGGTTGGGGCGGACGGCCATCCGAAGCGCGGCGGATTTCTTCCGCCCGTCGACTTGCCGCGCCGCATGTGGGCGGGCAGTCAGCTCGAGTTTCTCAGGCCCTTGACGGCCGGCAGTGCGATCACGCGTCTTTCGTCCATCGAAAGCGTGACGCACAAGCAGGGACGCACCGGCGATCTCGTGTTCGTCAAGGTCAAGCACGAAGTCAGCGACGTAGCCGGCCTCGCGATCGTCGAACGCCAGGATATCGTTTATCGCGATCATCCCGCTGCGAGCGATAAGCCGGCCGCGCCACAGGCTGCGCCCGCCGGTGCGCAATGGGCGCGCGAAGTCATTCCCGATCCCGTGCTGCTGTTTCGTTATTCCGCGCTTACTTTGAATGGTCATCGGATTCACTACGATCGGCCATACGCAATCGGCGAAGAAGGATATGAGGGCCTTGTCGTGCATGGCCCGCTGCTCGCCACGCTACTCATGGATTCGCTCAGATCGGCATTGCCGGATGTAGGTGTCCGGTCGTTCTCGTTCCGCGCGGTCAAGCCAGTGGTGGACACGGCGGCGTTCTACGTCTGCGGGAAACCTGACGAATCGGACCCGGGCAAGATCATTTTGTGGATTTCGGGCAGCGACGGATCGGTGCGTATGGAAGCATCGGCCGAACTCGCCTGATTGATTGAATCCCATCCGCCAACGCGTTCGATCGTAGGTGGACGGGGCTTTGAACTGGGGATGTATGCGTTCATTTCTTTTTGTGCCTGGCAGCAAGCCGGAGCGATTCGCCAAGGCGCTCATGGCAGGCGCCGATGCGGTGATCGTGGACCTCGAAGATGCCGTCGCGGAGGCGGAGAAAGCGTCCGCGCGCGCACAGGTTGCCGATGCCGCGCGAACATTTTCGGCATCGCCCGTTCGCGTGCTGTTGCGTATCAATGGTGCGGGAACGCAGTGGTTCGAGGAAGACCTCTCGCTTGCAGCATCGGGGGGAATCGATGGCATCGTTCTGCCCAAGGCGGAAGATCCGGCGGCATTGACTACTGTCGCGGCGGCAACGGGAAAACCCGTCTGCCCGATCATCGAATCCGCCATGGGCGTCTGGAAGGCGCTGGAAATAGCGCGCACGCCGGGCGTCGAACGGCTGATTTTCGGCTCCGTGGATTTCGAACTGGATTTGGATTGCGACGGTTCATGGGACGCGCTGTTGCACGCGCGTTCGCGGATCGTGTTGGCTTCGCGTGTGGCCGGAATACCATCCCCGGTGGATGGCGTCACCGTGGCGATCGATGACGAACGGCAGCTCGAGGAGGACTCGTCGAAAGCGCGATCGCTTGGTTTCGCCGGCAAGCTGTGCATTCATCCGCGCCAGGTTGCAGTGGTCAACGCGGCGTTCAGCCCAAGCGCAGATGAGATTGCCAAGGCTCGGCGCATCGTCGAGGCCTACGAACGGGCAAACGGCGCAGCCGTGTCCGTCGACGGGCGGATGGTGGACTTGCCGGTCTTGCTCAAAGCACGACGTATCGTCGGTTCGACGGGAAGCACACGCGGATCGGATGCAGAGTAAGAGGTGCGGCGAGGCGGCGCCGTCCGGCCGCGCCGCCCCGCCAGGCGCGGCATGGTCTCGCGGAGGTTACACCGGGTCCCACGGCGTAAGCGCCATGGAAGGCACGTTCGGAAAGAAGCTCGATTCGAACGCCGGCATGACCTGCTCGGCAATCGCTTCGGGTGTCCAGCCGCCGTCGCGATGCAGCGAGCGGATCATGCGGATCTGATTGAAGAAGTAGATCTCGTTGGCGCGCACGCCGAAAATCTGGCCCGAAACCTTGGCGGCCTGGTCCGAAGCGAGGTAGACCGCGAGCGGTGCAATCTTGCGCGATTCCATGCGCTTGAGAATCTCGACACGCGCTTTTTGTTCTGGCGTTTCAGAAGGAATCGAGGCCGTCATCGCCGTCCATGCCCACGGTGCGATGCAGTTGGAGCGTACGTTGAATTTGGCCATGTCGAGCGCAATCGACTTCGACAGACCGACGACCCCCATCTTGGCTGCCGAGTAGTTGGCCTGCCCGACGTTGCCAATGAGACCCGACGTGGAGGTCATATGAACGAAGCTGCCGCCGTTTTGCGCCTTGAAGTGCGGAGCGGCCGCACGTGCCACGAAGAACGAGCCATTCAGATGGACGTCGACCACGGCCTTCCATTCGTCAAGGCTCATATTGAAGAACATACGGTCACGCACGATCCCGGCGTTGTTCACCACGCAGTCGATGCGGCCGAACGTGTCCAACGCGGCCTGCACGATCTTCTGCGCCGAATCCCACTCGGCGACGCTGTCCGTCGAGGCAACGGCTTGGCCGCCGACCTCCTTGATTTCCTCGACAACGTGCTGTGCGGCGAATTCGCCGGTGTCGGCGTTGCGCCCAAGATCGTTGACGACGACTTTTGCGCCATTCGCCGCGAATTGCAGCGCGAAATCGCGCCCGATGCCGGCGCCGGCGCCCGTTACCACTACCACCTTGTCCTTGACGAAATCGCTCACTCTTGTCTCCGGTCGATACAGGCATTGATGTAGAAAAGCTCGCCTCGGTATAATATCAAAACTGAACGACGTTGCATAATATGAACGTCAGCGCCGATGATGGTGCGGAGTGCGGCGGTTCATCCATTCGAAGACGGCTAAGCCAAAGGAGACGCAAGATGGACGTTACGCAAGGCTGGACCGTGCCGGACCATGTGCCGCGAGAACTCGTGGTCGATTTCGACTACATGAATCCGCCCGGGGCGCAAGACGATGTTCATCTGGCATGGAAGTCGCTGCACGCGGGGCCCGACATCGTATGGTCGCCTTACTATGGCGGCCATTGGATCGCCACGCGCGGCGAAGATATCGAGGCGATGCAGAAGGACCACACGCGCTTTTCGCACCGTAGCGTCAATATCCCGCCGCTCAACGAAACGCAGCTCGTGCCGCTCGAACTCGATCCGCCTGAGCACACCGCATACCGTAACCTGATCACGCCGGCGTTCCTACCGCAAGCGATCGCATCGCTCGAGAGCGATGTCCGCACGCTCGCCATCGAACTGATCGAGAAACTCGCGTCCCGGGGCGAATGCGAGTTCGTTTCGGAGTTCGCGAAGATCTTGCCGATCGTGATTTTCCTGCGTCTTGCGGATCTTCCGTTGAGCGATCGCGAGCAGTTGCTTGAATGGGCGGAGTGGGCCGTGCGCGGAAGCTTTGAACAACGGCACGAATCGCAGCAGCGGCTCGTTGGGTACATCGCCAGTTGGGTGGAAAAGCGCAGGGCGGAGCCGGGCGGCGATCTCGTGAGCCTGATCGTCAATGCGCAGATCGACGGCAAGCCGATCAGCCCCGAACGCATGTTCGGGATGTTTATCGTCGTGCTATTCGGCGGTCTGGATACCGTCGCCTCGATGATGGGCTTCATCGCACGGTTTCTCGCGGGGAATCCGGCGCACCGGCGGCAGCTCATCGAGCACCCCGAACTGATGGTGTCGTCGGTCGACGAATTGATTCGGCGCTTCGGCGTGGCGAATACCGCACGATTCATCACACAAGACATGGAATACAAGGGCGTCCAGTTCAGGAAGGGTGACCAAATCCAGTTGCCGAATTGCCTGTTCGGCCTCGACGATCGCAAGTTCAGCAACCCGCTCGCCGTCGACCTCACGCGCAAGCCCGTGATTCACGCAGCATTCGGCAACGGGCCGCATCGCTGCCCGGGCTCGTTTCTCGCGCGCACGGAGATCAAGGTGTTCCTGCAGGAATGGCTCAAACGCATTCCCGATTTCCACATTCGCGAGAACGACAAGCCACGATGCGGCTCGGGCTCCGTCAACGGCATGCTTTATCTGCCGCTCGCCTGGGACGCGGCCCCTTGACCCAGTCCTATCTCAACAACTCATCGACAATCATGAAAAAGTGGCAATGTATTTTTTGCGGGTTTTATTACGACGAGGCAGCGGGACTTCCGACGGAGGGCATCGCGCCCGGCACCCGCTGGGAAGACGTCCCGGATGACTGGGCCTGCCCCGAGTGCGGTGCGACGAAGGCGGATTTCGTGATGATCGAGGTAGAGGCCTGAGGATACGGGCACGGGCACGGCGCGATGGCCGTGCGCTGCGCTCCCCCCGGCTCAGGCGCGCTCGAAGACGGCGGCGATACCTTGGCCGCCGCCAATACACATGGTCTCGAGCGCATAGCGCCCCTGACGCCGCGTCAATTCGTGCAGCAGCGTGGTCATGATCCGCACGCCCGTCGCGCCGATCGGGTGGCCGAGCGAGATCCCAGAGCCGTTGACGTTGAGGCGATCGGTATCGCGCCAGTTCCAGCTTTCGAGCACTGCCAGCACCTGGCATGCGAACGCTTCGTTCACTTCCACGAGATCCATCTGGTCGAGCGAGAGCCCGGTGCGCGCCATGAGTTTCTGAACCGCGGGCACGGGTCCGATGCCCATGCGCGAGGGCTCGCAGCCGGCCGCGGCCCATCCGGTGAACCATGCCATGGGCTCAAGGCCGAGCGCTTCCAGGCGGTCTTCCGCGACGACAAGGCAGGCAGCCGCGGCATCGTTTTGTTGGCTGGAGTTGCCGGCGGTCACCGTGCCGCCCGGCATCAGCGCGCGAAGCTTGCCTAGGCTTTCCCTGCTGGCGTCGGCGCGGAATCCCTCATCTTTGGCGAAGAGCAGCGGCTCGCCTTTCTTCTGGGGAACGGTGACCGCCACGACCTCTGCGGCCATCCGGCCGGACTCCCACGCCGCCGCCGCGCGCTGATGGCTGCGCAGCGCGAATTCGTCGGCGGCCTCGCGGCTGATACCGAAATCGGTAGCGAGATTTTCCGCCGTCTCGATCATGCCGGAGATGTAGCCGAAGCGCGATTCCGGCTGCGAGCGCTCGCGGCCGCGCGCCAGGCGGTCGTGAAACTGTACGGAGCCCGAACGGGCGCCCCAGCGCATGTCCATGCTGTAGTACTCGATGTTGCTCATGCTTTCCACGCCGCCGGCCAGCACCACGTCGGCGGCGCCGGTCTGCACCATCATCGCGGCGGTGGCGAGCGCCTGTAGGCCGCCGCCGCAACGCCGGTCCAGCTGCATGCCCGGAACCTGCACGGGCAAACCCGCCTGGAGCGCAATCCAGCGGCCCACGCACGGCGTTTCGCTGTTTGCATACGATTGCGCGAAGACGACGTCGTCGATGCGGGCGGGATCGAGCCCTGCGCGCCGGATGGTTTCGTTGGCAACGAGTGCGCCGAGTGCTTCGACGGATACGCCGCGCAGGCTACCGCCAAAGGTACCGACGGGCGTTCGTACAGGGGAGACAATGGCTGCGCGTTTCATGAACATGTCCTTACGGAGTTTCGAGGTTCGGATTCAAGCTCGGTTGAGATCAAGCAACGCGCGTCGCGGCACGCCCGCCATCCGATCGAGCGCATCACGATGATCCGGGTGAGCGATGGCCAACATGCGTTCGCGCCGTTGCCGCAATGTGAGTCCGCGCAGGTCGGCTACGCCATATTCGGTCACCACGACGCCGGCGTCACTGCGCGGCGTGCTGACCGGCCCATTCAACGACGCGACGATGCGGCTCGCGCCTTTGCCCGCGGTGGAGGGCAATGCGATGATGGGAATGCCGCCGTTGGAACGCCGCGCGCCGCGCAGAAAATCCAGTGCGCCGCCTACGGCGCCCACATAGGCGCCCCCGGCAACTTCGGCATTGATTTGACCGCTCAGATCGACCTCAACTGCCGAATTGATGGCGATGAAGCGATCAATGCTTGCGAGCACGTCCGGGTCGTGCGTATAGCGGGTCGAACGGAACTCGATGGCGTTATTGCAGTGCGCGAAGTCGTGAATGCGACGGCCGCCCATCATCACGCCCGCGATGGTCTTGCCCGTGTCGATGGTCTTGCGCGCGTTGTTGATTACCCCGCTTTGCATGAGATCGGCGACCTTATCCCCGACCGTGCCGGAATGCATGCCGAGGTTTCGCCGATCGATGAGGCAACCGAGGATGGCTTCTGGAATCGCGCCGAGTCCGAGTTGGATCGTCGCGCCGTCATCGATCAAACCCGCTGCGTGCTGAGCAATTGCGATATCCGTCGCGCTTGCCGCACTGGGCGAACTGTCGGGCAGCGCCCTCGAGGTTGACACGATGAAGTCGATCTCGTCGTCGCCGAGGTATCGCTCGCCGTACGTCCAGGGTGCTTGCTC
>Ga0157369_10000125_pt1 | contig 110481 bp, 113 predicted proteins | sample C25metaG_FD_113461 | JGI IMG/M metagenome (GOLD analysis project Ga0157369, IMG submission 113461) | Corn rhizosphere microbial communities from Kellogg Biological Station, Michigan, USA - C2-5 metaG | ecosystem: Host-associated > Plants > Roots > Rhizosphere > Soil | place: USA: Michigan... | reverse complement strand
GGAAGAAGGCGGGCGTCACACGCCGTTCTTCAAGGGCTACCGTCCGCAGTTTTATTTCCGGACGACGGACGTGACGGGCGCGGTGGAACTGCCGGCGGGCGTGGAAATGGTCATGCCGGGCGACAACATCAAGATGGTGGTGAGCCTGATCCACCCGATCGCGATGGAAGAGGGCCTGCGCTTTGCGATACGCGAAGGCGGCCGCACGGTCGGCGCGGGCGTGGTGGCGAAAATCATCAAGTGAGGTCATTGCTGACCGGCGCAGCCTGTCAGCAACAACTGCCCGTGTTGAAGCGATCAATGAAGCGGGTCGTTTAACACGGGCAAGATCAAAACGGGAAATAACGGGCTCACCGGAAAACGATGGGCTGATTTTGAAAACGCTCTTTGAGGAAACGGCAATGGCGGACCAGAAGATTCGAATTCGATTGAAAGCCTTCGATCACCGGTTGATCGATCGCTCGGCCAGCGAGATCGTCGAGACGGCCAAGCGTACCGGTGCGCAGGTACGTGGTCCGATTCCGCTGCCGACCAAGATCGAGCGCTACACGATCCTGACGTCGCCGCATGCCGACAAGGACGCGCGCGACCAGTACGAAACACGCACGCACAAGCGCGTCCTCGACATTGTCGATCCGAACGACAAGACCGTGGACGCACTGATGAAGCTCGACCTCGCCGCCGGCGTGGACGTGCAGATCAAGCTCTATTGAGATCATGACGATGAGCATCGGATTGGTAGGAAAAAAATGCGGCATGACGCGGATCTTCACCCCGGCGGGTGAATCGATTCCGGTCACGCTGATCGAGGCGACGCCGAACCGCATCACCCAGGTGAAGACGGTCGAGAACGACGGCTACAACGCCATCCAGGTGACCGCGGGCACCAAGCGCGCAGCGCTGGTGACCAAGCCGCGCGCCGGACACTTCGCCAAAGCGAAGGTCGAGGCCGGTCGCGGGCTGTGGGAATTCCGCGTCGAAGAAAAGGACCTCGGCAAGTACCAGGTCGGCGGCGAACTCAAGGCCGAAGAGGTGTTCAAGGCCGGCCAGATCGTCGACGTCGCCGGCGTGACCAAGGGCAAGGGCTTCCAGGGCACGATCAAGCGTCACCATTTCACGATGGGCGATGCGACGCACGGCAACTCGCTGTCGCACCGCTCGCCCGGATCGATCGGCCAGCGCCAGACGCCGGGCCGCGTGTTCCCGGGCAAGAAGATGTCCGGCCACATGGGTGCGGTGCAGCAGTCGATGATGAATCTCGAAGTCGTGCAGATCGACGCCGAGCGCCATCTGATCGCGGTGCGCGGTTCGGTTCCCGGAGCTCCGGGCGGCGATGTCGTCATCCGTCCGGCGTCGAAGGGTTGAGGAGACACATCATGGAATTGCAGGTAATCGGCGCGAAGAAACCACTGTCGGTCTCCGACACGGTATTCGGCCGTGAATTTTCCGAGGGCCTCGTGCATCAGGTCGTCGTTGCCTATCGCAACGCGGGCCGCTCCGGCACGAAGGCGCAGAAGTCGCGCTCGGACATGTCCGGCACGACCAAGAAGTTCAAGAAGCAGAAGGGCGGCGGCGCCCGCCACGGCGACTACCGCGCTCCGATCTTCGTCGGCGGTGGCCGCACGTTCGCCGCGCGTCCGCGCAGTTTTGCGCAGAAGGTCAACAAGAAGATGTATCGCGGTGCGATCCAGGCAATCCTGTCCGAGCTCAACCGGCAGGGCCGCCTGAAGGTCGTCGAGGCGTTCTCGGTCGACAAGGCGAGCACCAAGGCGCTGATCGCCAAGCTCAAGGATTTCGACGGCGGCCGCACGCTGATCGTGACCGAGAATGTCGATCCCAACCTGTACCTGTCGGCACGCAACCTGTCGCACGTTGCGGTGGTCGACGTGGCGGCGATGGATCCGGTCAGCCTCGTCGACGCGGCGAATGTGTTGATGACGGTCGACTCCGTCAAGAAGATCGAGGAGTGGCTGGCATGAGCGAGCAGATCAAGAACGAGCGGTTGTTCACCGTGCTGCGCGCACCGCACCTTTCGGAAAAGAGCGTGCGTCTGCAGGAAGTCAACCAGTACGTATTCGAAGTTGCACCGGAGGCCAACAAGGCTCTGGTAAAAGCGGCGGTCGAAGCGATGTTCAACGTCAAGGTTCATTCGGTGAACCTGGCGAACGTGAAGGGCAAGGCCAAGGCGTTCCGGCAGCGGGCTGGCAACCGCAACGGCTGGCGCAAGGCCTACGTGCGCCTGCACGAAGGACAGAGCATCGACATGACGGCAAAGCCGTAAGCGACGCACCCATAAAGATTGGGAATAGACATGGCACTGATTACATTGAAGCCAACTTCTCCGGGACGCCGCGCGATGGTGCGCGTGTCGACGCCGGGGTTGCACAAGGGCGATCCATACGGGGCACTGGTCGAGCCGCAGGGCAAGACTGGCGGGCGCAACCATTACGGTCGAATCACCACGCGGCACAAGGGCGGCGGTTCCAAGCAGCACTATCGCGTGGTCGATTTCAAGCGTGACAAGGAAGGCATTGCCTGCCGCGTCGAGCGCATCGAATACGATCCGAACCGCACGGCGCACATTGCACTGCTGTGCTACGTCGACGGCGAGCGCCGCTACATCATCGCGCCGAAGGGTATCAGCGTCGGCGATCAGCTCATGGCGGGCCGCGACGCGCCGATCAAGACCGGCAATTCGCTGCCGCTGCGCAACGTCCCGATCGGCGCCACGGTGCATTGCGTCGAGATGAAGCCCGGCAAGGGTGCGCAGCTTGCGCGCAGCGCCGGCGCCTCGGTGCAGCTGATCGCACGCGAGCAGGGTTATGCCACGCTGCGCCTGCGCTCCGGCGAAATGCGCAAGGTGCCGGCCGACTGCCGTGCGACGATCGGTGAAGTCGGCAACTCCGAACACAACCTGCGCAAGCTCGGCAAGGCCGGTGCGAAGCGTTGGCGCGGTATCCGTCCGACCGTTCGCGGCGCGGCGATGAACCCGGTCGATCATCCGCATGGCGGCGGCGAAGGCCGCGCCGGGCAGGGCAATCCGCATCCGGTGTCGCCGTGGGGCCAGCCTTCGAAGGGCTACAAGACGCGCAAGAACAAGCGCACCAACCAATTCATCGTGCGCGACCGCAGAGGCTGACACACATGGCACGTTCACTGAAAAAAGGCCCGTTCGTCGATCTGCACCTGCTGAAAAAGGTGGAAGTCGCGTCGGCCACGAATACCAAGCGTCCAATCAAGACCTGGTCGCGGCGTTCGATGATCCTGCCCGAGATGGTCGGCTTGACCATCGCGGTCCACAACGGCAAGGCCCACGTGCCGGTGCTGGTCAACGAGAACATGGTCGGGCACAAGCTCGGCGAGTTCGCCGCGACGCGCACCTTCAAGGGCCACTCCGGCGACAAGAAAGCCGCCGAAGCCAAGCCGGCATCGGCATAAGAGGTCACGAAGATGGAAGCCAAAGCAATCCTGCGCAGCGCGCGCATTTCGGCACAGAAGGTGCGTCTGGTCGCCGACCAGGTGCGCGGTCTGGCGGTCGGCCGCGCCACGAACCTGCTTGCATTCAGCGACAAGAAGGCGGCAGCGCTGGTCAAGAAGGTACTGCTGTCCGCGGTCGCGAACGCCGAGAACAATCTCGGCGCCGACGTGGATGATTTGAAGGTCGCCACGATTACCGTGGATGAAGGTCCGCAGCTCAAGCGCATGCACGCACGCGCCAAGGGCCGCGGCTCGCGCATCATCAAGCGCACCAGCCATATCACCGTGGTCGTGGGCAGCTAAGGATAATCACGATGGGTCATAAAGTTCATCCAACCGGAATTCGCCTTGGCATATCCAAGGACTGGAATTCCAAGTGGTACGCGAACAAGCGCGAGTACGCCGAGTATCTGACTGCAGACCTCAAGGTGCGCGACATGCTGCGCAAGAAGCTCGCGCAGGCCGGCGTGTCCAAGATCCAGATCGAGCGTCCGGCGAAGTCGGCGCGCATCACGATCCACACGGCCCGTCCGGGCGTGGTGATCGGCAAGAAGGGCGAGGACATCGAGAAGCTGCGCAAGGACGTCAGCAAGATGATGGGCGTCCCGGCGCACATCAATGTTGCCGAAGTGCGCAAGCCCGAGATCGACGCGCAGCTGGTGGCCGAGTCGATCGCCCAGCAGCTCGAGCGCCGTATCATGTTCCGCCGTGCAATGAAGCGCTCGGTCGGAAACGCGATGCGCCTCGGCGCGCTCGGCATCAAGGTCAACGTGGCCGGCCGCCTGAACGGCGCCGAAATCGCGCGGTCGGAGTGGTACCGCGAAGGGCGCGTGCCGCTGCATACGCTGCGCGCCGACATCGATTACGGTTTTGCCGAGGCGAAGACCACCTACGGCATCATCGGCATCAAGGTGTGGATCTACAAGGGCGAAGTATTCGACCTGCACGCCGCGAACCAGGAAACGAAGGAAGAGGGCCGTGATTCCGCGCCGCGTGGCGAGCGTCGTGAACGTGGCGAGCGCGAACCGCGCGAGCATCGCGAACCGCGCGAAGCGCGCCAGGCGAAGTAAGGAACTCAAGTCATGCTGCAACCCAAACGAACCAAGTACCGCAAAGTACAGAAGAGCCGTAACCGCGGCCTCAGCTACGTCGGCGCCAAGGTCAGCTTCGGCGAGTACGGCCTCAAGGCGACCACGCACGGGCACCTGACCGCGCGCCAGATCGAGGCGGCGCGCCGTTGCGTGACGCGCTTCGTCAAGCGCGGCGGCAAGCTGTGGATCCGCGTGTTCCCGGACAAGCCGATCAGCAAGAAGCCGATCGAAGTCCGCATGGGCAACGGCAAGGGCAACGTCGAGTTCTGGGTTGCCGTGGTGCAGCCGGGCCGCATGTTGTATGAAATCGAAGGCGTCGACGAGGCGACCGCACGCGAGGCATTTCGCCTGGCCGCGGCCAAGCTGTCGGTGCAGACCCAATTCGTGAATCGCACGGTGCTGTGATGGAACTCAAAGAACTTCGTACCCAGTCCGCGCAGGACCTGCAGGAACAGCTGCTCGAGCTGCGCCGCGAACAGTTCAACCTGCGCATGCAGAAGGGTTCCGGCCAGCAGAAGCAGACGCATCACTTCAAACGCGTCAAGCGCGAGATTGCGCAGGTCAAGATGCTGCTCGGTGCGAAAGCGCCGGGCACGGCAAAGTAAAGGCGGACAGTGATGAGCGAACAGAACGCTGGACAAAAGACGCTGCGCACGATCGAAGGTCGTGTCGTCAGCAACAAGATGCACAAGACGGTCACGGTATTGCTCGAGCGCCAGGTGCCGCATCCGCTGTACGGCAAGATCGTACGCCGGTCGACCAAGGTGCACGCGCATGACGAGGACGGCCAGTGCAAGGAAGGCGACCTGGTGCGCATCGCCGAGTGCCGGCCGATGTCGAAGACCAAGAACTGGCGCGTCGTCGCGGTCGTAACGCGCGCTGCGCAGTAACGTGGTAGCGAGGAGGAAAGCAACATGATCCAGATGCAGACCACGTTGGCCGCGGCGGACAACAGCGGCGCGAAAGAATTGATGTGCATCAAGGTGCTCGGCGGCTCCAAGCGCCGTTACGCCGGTATCGGCGACATCATCAAGGTATCGATCCGCGACGCGATCCCGCGCGGCAAGGTCAAGAAGGGCGAAGTCTACGACGCCGTCGTCGTGCGTACCCGCAAGGGCGTGCGGCGCGCGGACGGTTCGCTGATCCGCTTCGACGGCAACGCCGCCGTGCTGTTGAACAACAAGCTCGAACCGATCGGCACGCGCATCTTCGGACCGGTCACGCGCGAGCTGCGCAGCGAACGCTTCATGAAGATCGTGTCGCTCGCACCGGAAGTGCTCTGAGAAAACAGTTGGAAGGTCTCGCCTGAGCGCAAGCGAAAGGCGGATCTTGATTCACAGCCCCCTTGAGTCAAGGGGGCGCCCGAGCCGAAGGCGAGGGCAGGGTTGTGGAAGTATTACGCGGGCAAACGAAGCCAAGGCTGTCGCGCTCCACCAAACGAGAAGGTTTAGTCATGAATCGCATTCGCAAAGGTGATCAAGTCATCGTGATCACCGGCAAATACAAGGGCCAGAAGGGCGAAGTGCTGCGCGTCGCGGAAGACCGCGTCTTCGTGCAGAACATCAACCTCGTCAAGCGCCACACGAAGCCCAATCCGCAGGCTAACCAGCCGGGCGGAATCGTCGAGCGCGAGGCATCGATCCACGCGTCCAACGTGATGCTGCTGAACAACGCGTCCGGCAAGGGCGAGCGTGTCGGCTTCAAGTCGCTCGATGACGGCCGCAAGGTGCGCGTGTTCCGCCGCAGCGGCGAAGTGGTGGACGCATAAGGAGCCCGACATGACTACCCGTTTGGAAAAAATCTACAAAGAGCAGATCGTGCCGAAGCTCATGGAGCGGTTCGGCTACAAGAGCGTCATGCAGGTGCCGCGTATCACCAAGGTCACGCTGAACATGGGCGTGGGCGAAGCAACCGGCAACAAGAAGATTCTCGAGAACGCGATGGCCGACATGGCCAAGATCGCCGGCCAGAAGCCGATCTCGACGCTGGCGCGCAAGTCGATCGCGACGTTCAAGATCCGCGATGGCTGGCCGATCGGCTGCAAGGTCACGCTGCGCCGCACGAAGATGTACGAGTTCATCGATCGCCTGGTCAACATTTCACTGCCGCGCGTGCGTGACTTCCGCGGCATCAGCGGCCGCGCGTTCGACGGCCGCGGCAACTACAACATGGGCGTGAAGGAACAGATCATCTTCCCGGAAATCGACTTCGACCAGGTCGACGCAATGCGCGGCATGGACATCGCGATCACGACGACCGCGCGCACGGATGAAGAAGCGAAGGCTCTGCTGGAAGCGTTCAGCTTCCCGTTCCGCAACTAAGGTTTTGAGAGACACTCATGGCAAAGACCAACATGATCATGCGCGAGAAGAAGCGCGCGAAGACCGTCAAGAAGTACGCGGCACGGCGCAAGGAGCTGAAGGCCATCGTGCTCAGCCCGAAGTCGTCCTATGACGAAAAGATGGCGGCACAGACCAAGTTGCAGAAGTTGCCGCGCGACGCGAGTCCGACGCGCCAGCGCAACCGCTGCGCCCTGACCGGCCGCTCGCGCGGCGTCTATCGCAAGTTCGCGCTCGGCCGTCACAAGCTGCGCGAAGCGACCATGCGCGGCGACGTTCCGGGTCTGCGCAAGGCCAGCTGGTAAGAGTTCAAATCGAAGGAAGCCCGAAGCCGGACTTCCCTCGGGTGGAAAAGAAAGATCCGTTTCGGATATCGATGCTCAAAACAATGGTTCGCCGGAAAGAAGGCTTGACGGCCTAGGCTTTCTGAGCCCCCTCAAGTTAAGGGGGCGGCGCCAGCCGGGGATGTGGAAGCATTGCCGGAGTTACTGACGAAGCGAATTGTTCACAGAAAAGAGGAAGAAGTTAAATGAGTATGACTGATCCCATCGCCGACATGTTTACCCGCATCCGCAATGCGCAGGCCACGGCCAAGCCGACCGTGCGCATGCCGGGTTCGAAGGTGAAAGCGGCGATCGCCAAGGTCCTCAAGGACGAAGGCTACATCCGCGACGTGCAGCTGGTGCGCGGCGAGAACAACAAGAGCGTGCTGGAGATCGCCCTGAAGTATTTCGAGGGCCGGCCTGCGATCGATCGTCTGGATCGTGTCAGCCGCTCCGGACTGCGCGTCTACCGCGGCAAGGGCGAGTTGCCCAAGGTCATGGGCGGGCTCGGCATCGCGATCATCTCGACGCCGGCCGGCATCATGACCGATGCCCAGGCGCGCGAGAAAGGCGTCGGCGGCGAAGTGCTCGGCACGGTCGCCTGATAGAAATACTGGAGCAATCACATGTCTCGTGTAGCCAAAAAACCGATCGCGCTGCCCAAGGGCGTTGAGTTTGCAGTCGGGAAAGATGCGATCACCGTCAAGGGGCCGAAAGGTACGCTCAGCTTCGCCACGCCGGCAGGCGTCGAGGTCGGCGTAAAGGGTTCCGAAGTGCAGCTGACGACGAAAGAAGGCGGCGAAACCAAGATGACCGGTACGGCGCGTGCGCTGCTGGCCAACATGGTCAAGGGTGTCAGCGAAGGCTATCAGCGCAAGCTCGAGCTGGTCGGCGTGGGTTATCGCGCCGCGCTTTCGGGCAAGGACCTCAACCTGACGCTCGGCTTTTCACACCCGGTCGTGTTCCGCGCACCGGAAGGCATCACGATCACGGTGCCGACGCAGACCGAGGTGCTGATTGCCGGCGCCGACAAGCAGCGCGTGGGCGAAGTTGCCGCGAAGATCCGCGCATTCCGTCCGCCCGAGCCGTACAAGGGCAAGGGCGTGCGCTATGCCGGCGAGAAGATCACGTTGAAGGAAGCCAAGAAGGCGTAATCGCCTGCAGCTGGCCGGTCTTGCAAAGGACCGGGGGCTTCCCAAACTACTGAAAAGCGCGGCACGGGACGGCCGCCACTGGAGACAAGACGATGGACAAGAATCAGGCAAGACTGCGTCGCGCGAAAACCACGCGCGTCCATATCCGCAAACTCGAAGTGCCGCGTCTGACGGTGCATCGCAGCGACCAGCACATCTACGCCCAGGTCATTTCGGCCGACGGCACCAAGGTGCTGGCGGCGGCGTCGACGGTGCAGAAGGATCTGGCGAAGGACCGGAAGGGCACGAAGAACAAGGCGGCCGCGGCTGCGGTCGGCAAGGCAGTCGCCGAGAAGGCCAGGGCCGCGGGCGTCGAGAGCGTCGCTTTCGACCGCTCCGGATTCCGTTACCACGGCCGCATTGCGGCGCTGGCTGATGCGGCGCGCGAAGCGGGACTGAAGTTTTAGAGCAGAGAGACGGGAGACGAGAGACGGCAGACGCAAGAGCAACTGCGCAATTGGCGCCCGCTGCTTTTTCGTCTCCCGTCTCCCGTCTCTCGTCTCTCGATGACAACTCCAAGCGGCTCGAGCCGCAAGCAAAAGCCCGCTTCGCAACCGCGAGCGGCAACGAAAGGTGAAAACAGATGTCAACGAACGATCGTGAAAACAGCGACGGCATGCTGGAAAAGCTCATTGCCGTCAACCGCGTGGCCAAGACGGTCAAGGGCGGTCGGCAGATGAGCTTCACGGCGCTGACGGTAGTCGGCGACGGCGACGGCAAGGTCGGTTTCGGCTACGGCAAGGCACGCGAAGTGCCGGTTGCGATATCCAAGGCGATGGAGCGCGCACGCCGTGCCATGACCTCGGTCAAGCTCAACAACGGCACGCTGTGGCATGCCGTCAAGGCAAACCACGGCGCGGCGCGCGTGTACATGCAGCCGGCATCCGAGGGTACCGGTGTCATCGCCGGTGGCGCGATGCGCGCTGTCCTGGAAGTCGTCGGCGTGAAAAACGTACTGGCCAAGGCGGTCGGCTCGCGCAATCCGATCAACCTGGTACGTGCAACGATCAAGGGTCTGCAGGCGATGGCGACGCCGGAACGCATTGCGGCCAAGCGCGGCAAGAAGGTAAGCGAGGTGGGCGGTTATGGCCAGTAAGCCAGGCAAGGCAGGCAGCAAGCCTGCTGGCACGATCCGGGTGCGTCTATTCAAGAGCCCGAACAGCTGCCAGTGGAAGCATCGTCTGAGCGTCAAGGCGCTCGGTCTGAACAAGCTCAACGACGTGCGCGAGCTGAAAGACTCGCCGCAGGTGCGGGGTCTGATCAACAAGGTCAGTTACCTCGTTCGCGTCGAAAACGACGCCTGAGCGCCGGCAATCGCAGGAGTACACAATGCATCTCAATACACTGAAACCGGCCAAGGGCTCACGCAAAAAGCGCACCCGTGTCGGCCGTGGTATCGGCTCCGGCCTCGGCAAGACTGCCGGCCGCGGCCACAAGGGCCAGTACGCGCGTACCGGCAAGGGCAAGGTCAAGCCCGGTTTCGAGGGCGGCCAGATGCCGATGCAGCGCCGCCTGCCGAAGGTCGGTTTCCGCTCGAAGATGTCGCGCGATGTTTCCGAAGTGCTGCTCTACCAGCTCGGCGCGGTGAAGGGTGACGTCGTCGACTTCGACGCACTGAAGGCGGCGGGCCTCGTCGCGACGCGTGCCGTTCGGGTGAAGATCGTCAAGCGCGGCGAGATCAAGCGCGCGATCAAGCTCAAGGGCGTCGCCGTCACGGCGGGCGCGAAGGCCGCTATCGAAGCGGCCGGCGGGAGCGTGGAGTAACTCGTGGCTGCACCCCAGGCCAACATGCTTGCAGGTCTCGGTAAGCTGACCGAGTTGAAGCAGCGCATCCTGTTCGTGATCGGTGCGCTGATCGTTTACCGACTCGGCTCGTTCATCCCGGTCCCCGGAGTCAACTCCGACGAGATGACGCGGCTGATCGAGCGCCAGGGCGGCGGCATCATCGACATGTTCAACATGTTTTCCGGTGGTGCGCTGTCGCGCTTCTCGCTGTTTGCGCTCGGCGTGGTTCCGTACATTTCGGCGTCGATCATCGTGCAGATGTTCGCGTCGGTGATTCCTGCCTGGCAGGCGCTGCGCAAGGAAGGCGAGTCGGGCCGGCGCAAGCTGACCCAATACACGCGCTTCGGCACGGTCGCGCTGGCAGGCTTCCAGTCATTCAGCATCGCGACGATGCTGATGCACCAGGCCGGCGTGGTCTACGCGCCGGGTCCGGGCTTCGTCTTCACGGCCGTGATCAGCCTGACTGCCGGCACGCTGTTCCTGATGTGGCTTGGCGAACAGATCACCGAGCGCGGCGTCGGCAACGGCATATCGCTGCTGATTTTCGCCGGCATCGTGGCCGGCCTGCCGAAGGCGACGGTCGCGACGCTGCAGATGGCGCAGAACGGCGAGCTGAATTTCATCAAGGTGCTGCTGGTGCTGGCAGTCGTGTTGGGCGTCACCGCGTTCGTGGTGTTCGTCGAGCGCGGTCAGCGCCGGATCACGGTCAATTACGCGCGGCGCCAGGGCGGTAGCCAGGCATACATGAACCAGAGTTCGCACCTGCCGCTCAAGCTGAACATGTCCGGCGTGATTCCGGCGATCTTCGCGTCGTCACTGATCATGTTCCCGGCCACGGCCTCGTCCTGGTTCAGCAACGGCTCGGACATCCGCTGGCTGCAGACGGTTACCGCCGCGCTGAGTCCCGGCGAGCCGCTGTATGAGATCCTGTACGCGGTGTTGATCATCGTGTTTGCCTTCTTCTATACGGCCCTGGTGTTCAATTCGAACGAGACAGCCGAGAACCTGAAGAAGTCCGGTGCGCTGATTCCCGGCATCCGCCCGGGTCGTGCGACGACCGAGTACATCGACGGCGTGCTGACGCGGTTGACCGGCGCCGGCTCGCTCTACCTGGTGCTGGTGTGCCTGGTGCCCACCTTCCTCAACCAGACCTGGCACGTGCCGTTCTACTTCGGTGGTACCTCGTTGCTGATCGTGGTTGTCGTCGTCATGGATTTCACTGCCCAGATACAGGCGCACCTGGTATCGCATCAGTACGAGAGTCTTCTGAAAAAGGCCAACCTCAAGGGGTATGGCCGGGGCGGCGCGCGCTGAGCGGCGCCCGGCAGCAAGAAAAGGCAACATTAACGGGATTTTGGCCTTTTTCCCAGGCAAAAATCCGGGTATAATCCGCAGTTCACTGCGCATAATGTGATTGGAGAGTAGGGCATGGCCCGCATTGCAGGTGTCAACCTTCCGGTACAGAAGCACGTCAGTATCGGTCTGCAAAGTATTTTCGGTATCGGCCGTGCGCGGTCGAAGCAGGTTTGCGTCTCCGCGGGCGTCAACCCGACGACGAAGATCAAGTCGTTGACCGAGTCGGAAGTGGAGAAGCTGCGCGCGGAAATCGCCAAGTTCACGGTCGAGGGCGACCTGCGCCGCGAAGTGGGCATGAGCATCAAGCGCCTGATCGATCTGGGCACCTATCGTGGCCTGCGTCATCGCCGCGGCCTGCCGGTTCGCGGCCAGCGTACGCGCACCAATGCGCGCACCCGCAAGGGCCCGCGTCGCGCCATCAAGAAGAACTAAGGAAACCGTCCACTCATGAACAAGCCGGTCGCTGCCAAGACCAAGAAGAAAGCCAAGCGCGTCGTCACCGATGCCATCGTGCACGTGCAGGCATCGTTCAACAACACGGTCGTGACGATCACCGATCGCCAGGGCAACGCGCTGTCGTGGGCCACGTCCGGTGGCGCCGGGTTTCGCGGTTCGCGCAAGTCGACTCCGTTTGCAGCGCAGGTCGCCGCCGAAAAGGCCGGTCGTGCAGCGCAGGAATACGGCGTGAAGTCGGTTGAAGTTCGCATCAAGGGCCCCGGCCCCGGGCGCGAGTCCGCCGTGCGTTCGCTGAACGCGCTGGGTTACAAGGTCACCAACATCGTCGACGTGACGCCGATTCCGCACAACGGCTGCCGTCCCCCGAAGCGCCGCAGGGTGTAATTGCGGTCATTCCTGGTCGCAGGATCAGGAGCCGGCCTTGCATGGCCAGGCTCTTTGAATAGAGAGAGATCAAATTAAATGGCACGTTATCTGGGTCCCACCTGCAAGCTCGCCCGTCGCGAGGGCGCTGATCTCAGCCTCAAGAGTCCCGCGCGCGCGGTCGACTCGAAGTGCAAGCTGGAGCAGAAGCCTGGCCAGCACGGCGCCGGCGGCAAGAAGGCGCGTCTGTCCGACTATGCCGTGCAGCTGCGCGAAAAGCAGAAGGTCAAGCGCATCTACGGCTTGCTCGAGCGCCAGTTCAGCAACTACTACACCAAGGCGTCGCAGCTCAAGGGCAATACCGGCGAGAACCTGCTGCGCATGCTCGAGAGCCGGCTCGACAATATCGTCTATCGCATGGGCTTCGCGGTGACGCGTGCCCAGGCACGCCAGCTGGTCGCGCACAAGGCGATCGAGGTCAACGGCAAGAAGGTCAATCTGCCGTCGTACGCGGTCAAGCCGGGTGATCAGGTTGCCATCGTCGAGAAGTCGCGCAACCAGCTGCGCATCCAGGAAGCGCTGACCCTCTCGCAGGAGATGGATCTGGCGCCGGGCTGGGTCGAGATCGACGCGAAGAAATTCACCGGTTCGCTGAAGGCGCTGCCGGAGCGCTCGGATCTGCCGAGCGACATCAACGAAAGCCTGATCGTCGAGTTGTATTCGAAGTAATCGGTCATATATCTGCGGCTGCCGCGCTGACCCCAATCCGGCGCAGCGGCCGCAGCGGATTCTAGGCTGCTTGCCGCGGATTCCCTGAAATTACACAATTCTTATCGGAGTAGTGCATGGCTTCTTCGCCAACTACCATACTGCGCCCACGTGGCATCCAGGTAGAGCGCACCGGCAACAACCGGGCGAAGGTCGTGGTCGAGCCGCTCGAGCGCGGCTTCGGTCATACCCTGGGTAACGCGTTGCGCAGAGTCCTGCTGTCGTCGATTCCGGGCGCCGCCATCACCGAAGTCGAAATCGACGGAGTGCTGCACGAGTACACGACGCTCGAAGGCCTGCAGGAGGACGTCATCGAAGTTCTGCTGAACTTCAAGGACGTCGCCATCCGCCTGCACAACCTCGACGAGACGACCCTGACTCTTTCCAAGAAGGGCAAGGGTGTCGTCACGGCGGGCGACATCAAGGTTGATCACAACGTCGAGATCGTCAATCCCGAGCACGTGATCTGCCACCTGACCAAGGACATCGCGCTGAACATGCGCCTGAAGGTCGCGCGTGGCGTCGGCTATCAGCCGGCGACGTCGCGCCGCCGTCCGGACGAGGAGTCGCGCCCGATCGGCCGCCTGCAGCTCGACGCGTCGTTCTGCCCGGTCCGCCGGGTGGCCTACGAAGTCGACAGCGCGCGCGTCGAGCAGCGTACCGACCTGGACAAGCTCGTGCTCGACATCGAGACCAACGGCACGATCGACGCCGAGGAAGCCGTGCGCAAGGCGGCCGAGATCCTGCAGGACCAGCTGACCGTGTTCGGTGATTTCACGCGCCGCGAGAGCGAAGCGACCAAGGCCGACAAGGCCGGTGTCGATCCGGTCCTGCTGCGTCCGATCGACGATCTGGAGCTGACCGTGCGTTCGGCCAACTGCCTGAAGGCCGAGAGCATCTACTACATCGGCGACCTCGTGCAGCGCACGGAAGTCGAGCTGCTGAAGACGCCGAACCTCGGCAAGAAGTCACTGACCGAGATCAAGGACGTGCTGTTCTCGCGCGGCCTCTCGCTCGGCATGAAGCTGGAGAACTGGCCGCCGGCCGGCCTGCAGCATGGCATGCAGTTATCCTGACGCGAGTCCATTCGCGAAGGGTTGAAAGTAGTACCGGCCATCCGTGGCCGGAGTTTTAGCAGGGCATCACCACCAACCGCACCTGGGTTGGAAAATAGCGGGATGTTTCCGCGGAGTTCCGGACATGAGCGCCGGTTCTTCATAACAATGGATCAGAGGATTTTGTCATGCGTCACCTTAAATCAGGTCGCAAATTCAGCCGCACTTCGAGCCATCGCGAAGCGATGTTCAAGAACATGGCGGCGTCGCTGTTCAAGCACGAATTGATCCGCACCACGCTGCCCAAGGCGAAGGAACTGCGCCGCGTCGCCGAGCCGTTGATCACGCTCGCCAAGACCGACGCCGTGGCCAATCGCCGTCTCGCGTTCGCGCGCCTGCGCGACAAGGTTGCGGTCGGCAAGCTGTTCGTCGAGCTCGGGCCCCGCTATCGTGAGCGCAAGGGCGGCTACCTGCGCATCCTCAAGTGCGGCATGCGCGCCGGCGACAATGCGCCGATGGCCTACGTCGAGCTGGTCGACCGGCCGCGCACGGACAGCGCCGACACGGCGGAATAGTCCAAGCCCTGAAGACCTCAACGGCCCTGGCGGGAGACTGCCGGGGCCGTTTGCATTCCGGCACGCCATGACTCGCGGAAGTGCGGCCGGTTGGCAGGACTCGATTCGCGGCACGGCCGGACCCGGGTTAGGCACGCCGAAACCGTGTCGGAGCAGGGAACACCGATCAGCCATTCGTGGTCTTTGACGAGGCGCACCGTTGGCACTGTGGGGATCCGAGAATGTTCAATCCATTTCGCTGGTCGTTCCGCGCACAATATGCTCTGGGGCTCGCTGGATGCGTCGTGCTGCTGGCCTACGCCTACTATTCGCAGTTCCAGCTCGGCGTCGAACCGTGCCCGCTATGTATCTTCCAGCGCCTGGCCTTCATTGCCATGGGAGTGTTTTTCCTGGCAGGCGCCATGCACGATCCTGGACAGCGCGGCCGGCGCGCCTATTCACTGCTGGTGCTGCTCGGCGCCTTCGCCGGCATCGGCATCGCGGCCCGTCATCTGTGGGTGCAGCATCTCCCGCCCGACCCGATGGCCGGTTGTGCGCCGGGCTGGAATTACATGTTCGAGAACTTTCCGATCAGCGAGGCAATCAAGAAGGCTTTTACCGGTCACGCCGACTGCGCCGAGGTGAATTGGACTTTCCTGGGCATGTCGATGCCGTTCTGGACGCTGGTCAGCTACCTGCTGATTGGTGCCGGCGCCGTGTGGGCAGGCTTTCGCCGACGCAACGAGGTCTGACCGAACCCATGGTGCCGATCGTGGCGGCCTGACTTGCACCGCACGTCCACTGTGGCATCATGCCTTTCCGCAGTGCAGCAAAGACCGCTACGATGAAAGCCGACCCGCGCCCCCTGACTCCTGTCCGTGAAGCCGCGGAATGGTCGCCGGGCTCCTGGAAGAACCGGCCGGCGGTCCAGCAGCCGACCTACCCGGACGACACGGCGCTCGCGCGGGCGTTGGATGAGCTGAGTGAATTGCCGCCCCTGGTGACCTCATGGGAGGTGCTGTCGCTCAAGCGCAAGCTCGCCGACGCCGCCGAAGGCCGCTGTTTTCTGCTGCAGGGCGGCGATTGCGCGGAGAGCTTCGCCGACTGCAACTCGTCGCTGATCACCAATCGCCTGAAGGTGCTGTTGCAGATGAGCGTCGTGCTCGTGCACGGACTCAAGCTGCCGGTCGTGCGACTCGGCCGCTTTGCCGGCCAGTACGCCAAGCCGCGCTCCGCCGACACGGAGACGCGCGACGGCGTGACGCTGCCGTGCTACCGCGGCGACCTGGTCAATGCGCCCGAGTTCACGGCCGCGGCGCGCGCGGCGGATCCGCAACGCCTGATCGAAGGCCATTCGAAATCCGCGCTGACGATGAATTTCGTCCGTTCGCTGATCGACGGCGGTTTCGCCGACCTGCACCATCCGGAATACTGGGATCTGGCCTGGGTCGAGCACTCGCCGCTGCAGGATGAATACCGCCAGATGGTCGAGTCGATCGGCGACTCGGTACGCTTCATGGAAACGCTCGCCGGCGAGGCGATCGGCAATTTCAGCCGGGTGGATTTCTATACTTCCCACGAAGCCCTACTGCTGCATTACGAACAGGCGCAGACCCGCCAGGTGCCGCGACACTGGGGCTGGTTCAACCTGTCGACGCACTTTCCCTGGATCGGCATGCGCACGGCGGCGCTGGACGGCGCCCACGTCGAATACTGCCGTGGCATCCGCAATCCGATCGGGCTCAAGGTCGGGCCGGGCGTGACGCCCGACCTGCTGCTGCGCACGATTGCCGCGCTCAATCCGGACAACGAGGCCGGCCGCCTGACCTTGATCCATCGCATGGGCGCGGCGAAGATCGAGGCCGAGCTGCCGCGCCTGCTCGATGCGGTGAAGGCGGAAGGCGCCAAGGTGCTGTGGTGTTGCGATCCGATGCACGGCAATGGCGAAACGCTCGGCAACGGAGTCAAGACGCGCCGCTTCGAAAATATCCGCGGCGAACTCGACCTGGCCTTCGACATCCACGCCGCACGTGGCACGCGCCTGGGCGGCGTGCATCTGGAATTGACCGGCGAGAATGTCACCGAGTGCCTCGGTGGCGCACGTGACCTGACCGAAACGGATCTTACGCGCGCCTACAAGTCAACCGTCGATCCGCGCCTGAACTACGAGCAGTCGCTCGAAATGGCGATGCTGATCGTACGCAAGCGCGGCCGCAGCGTGCCCGTACCAGCGCCGGCATGATGGCGGGAATGGCGAGCGATCCGGGAACGACGGGACACCAGCGACTGCAGTACGCATGCAAGCGCTGCTAGTTTCGCTGGTCGCGGTTGCGATAGCGGAAATCGGCGACAAGACCCAGTTGCTCGCGCTGATCCTTGCTGCGCGCTATCGCAAGCCGTGGCCGATCTGCATCGGCATCTTCGTGGCGACATTGCTCAACCACGCGCTGGCCGGCGAGGCCGGCGTGCTCCTGACGCGATGGCTGTCGCCGGAGGCGCTGCACTGGATCATAGGACTGAGTTTCCTGTCGGTCGCGGTGTGGGCCCTGTTCCCGGACCGGATCGACGAAAAGGATGCGCAGCACGCAACACATCACGGCGTATTCGTCGCGTCCGCCGTCGGCTTCTTCCTCGCCGAAATGGGCGACCGCACGCAGATTGCGACGGCGATGCTCGCCGCGCACTACCAGCCGCTGTGGCAGGTCGTCGCCGGTACGACGCTCGGCATGCTCGCGGCGAACGTGCCGGTCGTATTTCTCGGCGCGCGCTTTGCGCACCGGTTGCCGCTGCGCGCGACCCGCCTGATCGCCTGTGTGTTGTTCGCCGTGCTGGGCGTGATTGTCCTGCTGCGTGGCTGAGGCCGCGGGCATCAGGGCGTATCGATCGCCGGCATGAATTTCGGCGGTCGGCGCGCGCGCGCCGATTGCTCGAACGCATAGGCCAGGCCGATCAGTTTCGGCTCGCTCCATGCGCCGGCAAAGAAGCTCAGGCCGATCGGCAGCTCGTGCACGAAGCCGGCCGGCACCGTGATATCGGGATAGCCTGCCACCGCCGAAGGGCTCGAACTGCCGCCGACACTGTGGTCGCCATCGACCCAGTCGGTCGTCCATGCCGGCCCGCCGGTCGGTGCGACCAACGCGTCCAGGTGATTCTTGTTCAGCGCTGCGTCGATACCCATTCGGCCGGCGAGCAATTTCTCTCGCGCCAGCGCCTGTCGATAGACCTTGTCGGTGAGCGGCCCGCGCGCCTGCGATTTTTCCAGCAGGTCCTGGTCGAACCAGGGCATTTCGCGCGCGCGCTCACGCTCGTTGAACTTGATCAGGTCTGCCAGCGAGCGCGGTGCGTTGCTGGCAGCGGGCAACGCAGCCAGGTATGAATCGAGGTCATGCTTGAATTCGTACTCGAGCACGACCAGCTCGGCATCATCGTACTTGCCCAGGTTCGGCAGCTCGACCGGATCGATCACGACAGCGCCGGCTGCCTTCAATGTTTCGATGTTGTGCGCCAGCAGCGCATCGACCGCCGGACTGAAACCGGCGAGCTTGCGCACGACGCCGATGCGCGCGCCGCGCAAGGCGTTCGCATCGAGATGGCTCGCATAATCGCCGCGATGCGTCTCGCCGCTCGCGCTGAGCGCGTCGCGCGGATCGGATCCGGCGATGGCGCTGAGCAGTGCTGCGGCGTCGGCGACGCTGCGCGCCATCGGCCCGGCGGTATCCTGGCTGTGCGCGATCGGGATTATTCCGGCACGGCTGACCAGGCCCAGGGTCGGCTTGATGCCCACGATCCCGTTCGCGGCCGCCGGGCAGACGATCGATCCGTCCGTTTCGCTGCCGATGCCGGCCGCGGCGAGATTCGCCGACACGGCGGCGCCGGTACCGGAACTCGATCCGCACGGATTGCGATCGAGCGCGTAGGGGTTGCGCGTCTGCCCGCCGCGGCCGCTCCAGCCGCTGGACGAGTGCGACGAACGGAAGTTGGCCCATTCGCTCAGGTTGGTCTTGCCGAGGATCACGGCGCCAGCCGCGCGCAGGTTCGCGGCCACGGTCGAATCCTGCGCGGCAATCGAGCCCGCCAGCGCGAGCGAACCTGCCGATGTATGCATGGCATCGGCCGTGTCGATGTTGTCCTTGATGAGCACGGGAATGCCGTGCAGCGGGCCGCGCACTTTTCCGTTCTTGCGTTCCGCGTCGAGCTGGTCGGCGATCTTCAATGCATCGGGATTGAGCTCGATGACGGCATGCAGCGACGGTCCGGCCGCGTCGATGGCGGCGATACGGTCGAGGTACAACTGCACGATGGCGTGGGCGGTCGATTCGCCGCCAGTCATGCGGCGCTGCAGGTCGCTGATACCGGCTTCCTCCAGCACGAACGCGGCTTTCGCATCCGCTGCCGCCGCAAGGTCCGGCCGGGCAAGCGCCAGGACGCCGAAGACAACCAATGCGACGCGATTCATGCGCGTACCCCCGTCAACTTGCGGCGCCGGCTACGGCGGATTCTTGTCTTGTCGCGGACGCACGCGTTCAGCGCGACGGCGGCATGCGCAGCCGGCTCGGCCAGCCAACCCGCACCAGCGTCTGGTCAGGATCCGACAGCGCGAACTCGTACATGCCCCACGGCTTGTTTTCCGGCGTCCGTCCGAGGCGTGAGGCCAGCTCGTCGACGTCCTCGGTATAAAAGTAGAGGCCGAACGGGTTGCGCCCCGCAACGAGCCAGCCATCGACGGCAGCCGTGAGGTGCAATTCGCCGCCGCCGTCGTTGGCGAGCACCCGATAATTGCCGCTGTCGCTGTCATGCCGCCGGAATCCGAGGCGTTCGTAGAACGCTTCGCTGATATCCAGATTGCTGCACGGTACGATCGCGATCAGGGCATTGGGCATGTCGAAAGCCGTGGTCCGGAACGGGTCTTCGTGCGGAAGTCTAACCCGTTGCCGGGGTTTTCGACCATGCGTTCCGCGGGGAAGCCTCGGCATTGCCGTTCAGCCTCCCGGGCATTTTCATGGCGTGCCGGTTCAGTCAGCGCAGTTCCTTGCGCAGCACCAGCTTCAAGCCGGACCACACGCCGCTGACCGCGCAGACCTTGATGTCGACAAAGCCCAGCGGCAAGGCGACTTCACGGATCGTGTCCTCGGTGATATCGGTTGGAACCTTCGCGGCTTTCTTCGGCCATGAAACCCAGATCGCGGCATCCGGCCGAAGTTTTCCGCGCAACGCGGCGAGGTGTCGGTGCAGTTCGCCGCGACGATCGACGAATATGTGGGCGATATCGACTTCCGGACCGATCCGCTTCTCGAAATGGACGTCGCCAGGCAACGGTGCGAGCAGGTCGACGTAATCGTCCGGCGCCGCGATAGGCAGCACGCGGCTGCCCTCGGCGATGCCGAGTTTCTTCGCAAGCGGGGTGCCCGAATAGCCGGGCGTTGCCGGCTTGCTGCGCGCCGGGCCCACCAGTGCGTTCTTCACGGCGTTTTTCTCTCCGTCATCGGCCAGTACCCGGCGATTGCGTCAGCGTATCACGCTGTTTCTTCGATGCCATCCGGCGTCTCGACGACGCATTCGGCAGCTGCGGAAAATCGCGGCAGCGCCACTGCAACGTGCCGTCAGCTATCCCGGACGAAGGCTGCTGCATCGCGTCCCGCCGGCACCAGTTTCGCCAGGCGTGCAACGACGGCATTGCCATCGATCGCGAGTTCGCCGATCGAAATGGGCAACGTGAATCGACGGCGACCCGCGCTACCGGGGTTGACGTGGATCACGCCGTCTTTTTCGAGAATGCCAGGTCGATGCGAGTGGCCGCACACGACAACGGAAACGCCGGCGGCGGCCGGATCGATTTCCATGCGCGCAAGGTCATGGATCGTGTAGATGCGAATCTTGCCGAAGCACAGCATCCGTGTTTCGGGAAGGGAGCCGGCCCAGTCGCCGTCGTCATTGTTCCCGCGCACCGCAGCGACCGGCGCGATCGCCCCGAGACGCTCGAGAATATCGGCGCCGCCGATGTCGCCACCGTGGATGATCTGATCGCAGCCCGCAAGGAACGCTTCCGCTTCTGGCCGCAGCAGACCGTGGGTGTCGGAGATCAGGCCGATGCGCAACATCGCCGCTCAAAAGGCTGAAGTCTTTGCCTCACGCAGCGCGATGTTACCGGATGCGCTTCCGGACCGGATCGGTCCCCGTGCCGGCGGATCCGCACGCAGTGTTGTCCGCTTGCATGCCAATGGCAAGATCAACAGCCAAGTCTTGCCACGAAGCGCACAAGGCAAAGAATTCGTTATCTTCTTTCGTGCCCCTGGTGTCCGGCGATCAGGCGGCCTGGCGCGACGCCTTCTTGCGATCGTTCTCGGTCAGGTGCTTCTTGCGCAGGCGGATGCCCTTGGGCGTGACTTCGACCAGCTCGTCGTCTTCGATGAACTCGAGCGCCTGCTCGAGCGACATGCGGATCGGCGGCGTGAGCTGGACGTTGTCGTCCTTGCCGGCGGCGCGGATGTTGGTCAGCTGCTTGGCGCGCAGCGCGTTGACAGTAAGGTCATTGTCCTTGGCGTGGATGCCGACCAGCTGGCCTTCGTAGATTTCGACGCCTTCGCCGATCAGCAGGCGGCCGCGTTCCTGCAGGCTGACCAGTGCATACGCCGGCGCCGTACCCATGCCGTTGGAAATCATCACTCCGTTCTGGCGCTTGGCGATCGCGCCCTCGGCGACCGGGCCGTAATGATCGAACACATGGAACAGCAGGCCCGTGCCGGCAGTGACCGTGCGGAATTCGGTCTGGAAGCCGATCAGTCCGCGCGCCGGAATCAGGTATTCGAGCCGCACGCGACCCTTGCCGTCCGGCTCCATGTTCTTGAGCTGGCCCTTGCGCGAGCCCAGACGTTCCATGACGGCGCCCTGAAATTGTTCTTCCATGTCGACGACGAGCTGTTCCCACGGTTCCTGTGTCACGCCATCGACTTCCTTGACGATGACCTCGGGGCGCGACACGGCCAGTTCGTAACCTTCGCGACGCATCGTCTCGATCAGCACGGACAGATGCAGTTCGCCGCGGCCGGACACCTTGAACTTGTCGGCATCCTCGGTTTCCTCGACGCGCAACGCGACGTTGTGCAGTGCCTCGCGCAGCAGCCGCTCGCGGATCTGGCGCGACGTCAGGAACTTGCCGCCGCTGGATTCCTTGTTGCCGGCGAACGGCGAGTTGTTGACCTGGAACGTCATGCTGATGGTCGGCTCGTCGACGGTCAGCACCGGCAGGCCCTCGGGCGCGTCCACAGCGCACACCGTGTCGGAAATGCCGAGCGCTTCGACACCGGAAATCGCGACGATGTCGCCGGCCTGCGCTTCGGGAACTTCGCGGCGCTCCAGCCCCATGAAGCCGAGCACCTGCAGCACGCGGCCCTGGCGCTTCTTGCCTTCGCGGTCGACGATCGAGACGGACTGGTTCGTGCGCACCTTGCCGCGCTCGATGCGACCGATGCCGATCAGGCCGACATAGCTGTTGTAGTCGAGCTGGCTGATGCGCATCTGGAACGGGCCGTGCGGATCGACCTTCGGGCCTGGCACGTGCTTCATGATCGCTTCGTACAGCGGCACCATGTCGCCGGAGCGCACGTCGGGATCAAGGCCCGCGTAGCCGTGCAGCGCCGATGCGTACACGACCGGGAAGTCGAGCTGTTCGTTGGTTGCACCGAGTCGGTCGAACAGGTCGAAGGTCTGGTTCAGCACCCAGTCGGGGCGCGCGCCGGGGCGGTCGACCTTGTTGATCACGACGATCGGGCGGAAGCCCATCTGGAACGCCTTCTGCGTGACGAAGCGCGTCTGCGGCATCGGGCCGTCCATCGCGTCGACCAGCAGCAGCACCGAGTCGACCATCGACAGCACGCGCTCGACTTCGCCGCCGAAGTCGGCGTGACCCGGCGTGTCGACGATGTTGATGCGGTTTTCGCGCCACGTGATTGCCGTGTTCTTGGCCAGAATCGTGATGCCACGTTCTTTTTCCTGGTCGTTCGAATCCATCACGCGCTCGGCGAGCACGGTGCGTTCGCTGAACGTGCCGGACTGCTTGAGCAGGCAATCGACCAGGGTGGTCTTGCCGTGGTCGACGTGGGCGACGATGGCGATGTTGCGCAGGTTTTCGATGGACATGGCTAAAGACCCGCGACAGGCGGGCTGGCTCCAGTGGGAATCGGCGGATTATACCCTGATTTTGCGTGAATTTCTGCGTTGCAGCATGCCATTGCCCGGAAAAGCGGCTTTGCCGGCCCGGTGGCGGACATTCCACGGCGCTGGCTCCAATGTGGCAACGCGATTCAAAGGCTCCACTCGGCCTGCAGGCGATCCTCACACTGTGGATGCGCAGCCGGTTCCACGCCGAGGCGGAAAGGTCAGGCTGGCAGGCCGCTCGATGCCATTCCCGCGCGAAGCAGCGCCTGCTGCCGCAAGACCTGCATGTCTGGAATTGTTCCGCAAGCGACACGTGCCTTCAGTTGGGTAAACCGGCGCGGGGCATTCCGTTATGATGGACGTCTGAAGCAATCGACCAGGAGCCTTCGCGCATGAGCGCCACCAACGACCTGCAAGCCCACATCGTGACCGGCCGCGGCACGATCCACCTGCGTCTGTTCCCGGACCAGGCGCCGATCACGGTGGCGAATTTCGTCAATCTCGCCGTGCGCGGCTATTACGATGGCCTGGCCTTTCATCGCGTAATCCCGGAATTCATGATCCAGGGAGGCTGCCCCGAAGGTTCCGGCCGCGGCGGCCCGGGCTATCGCTTCGAAGACGAGATCGTGCCGACGTTGAAGCACGACAAGGCGGGCGTGTTGTCGATGGCAAACGCCGGGCCGGCAACGAACGGCAGCCAGTTCTTCATCACCCACGTGCCGACGCCGTGGCTCGACGGCAAGCACACGGTCTTCGGCCAGATCCTGAGCGGCGAAGACCGCGCCATCGTCGACGCGGTCCGTCAGGGCGAAAAGATCGGCTCGATCACGATCAAGGGCGACTACGCGCCGCTGTTCGAAAAGATGAAGGATCGCCTCGATCGCTGGAACCAGACGCTCGACGCCTCCAAATGATGCGGCGCTGCGGTTGCCGATTGCCGCCCGGCAACGATCGCGGTCGCAACCGGTAAAACAAAGGCCGCCCGGGGGCGGCCTTTGTTGCGCTTATCGGCGTCCGCGTGTCGTCACGCGAATACGTGGAAGTGTTCGATCAGCCACAACAGGATCAGCGCACCGATAATCGACATGACGAAGCCGGCAGGATGGAACATGGCGCCGTCGACCGGCTTGCGGATCATCGAGCCGATGAAGCCGCCGACCAGCGAGCCGCCGATACCGATCAGCGAGGTCATCCAGAAGCCCATGTGGTCAACGCCGGGCATGATGGCGCGCGCGATCAGACCGACGATAAATCCAATGATGATCGACCAAATTATGTGCAACATTTTTGTCTCCGTTGATTGAGAGAACCAATCCCCGCTTCCCCGGCGCCAGACTAGCAAATTTTCCACCGTGCCGGCATGTTGGCTCGCCGCCGAAACCGGGCCGTGTGCGGCCAATCGGCGCCAGCCGACTCCGACACCCGTTTTGATGCACTGCGCAACGCGGCGCTATGCTAGAATTTCACGCCCCGATTCGATCATCCGAGGAAATCCGATGCCGATGCTCGCCGAGCGCATGGGTCGCGCAAAACCCAGCGCGATCATGCTGGTTGCCGACAAGGCGAAGAAACTCAAGGCGGCCGGCCGTGACATCATCAGTTTCTCCATCGGCGTACCGAATTTCCTACCCGGCGCACACGTTTACGCTGCGGCGCACGACGCGCTCGAGCACGACAGCGGCCAGTACGGCTCGAACCGCGGTTCGGACGCGTTGCTCGACGCCTTCCTCAAGCACCTGCGTCAAGGCGGCTTCGACGGCTATGAGCGCAAGCACCTGGCCAGCGGCGTCGGCGCCAAGCAGGTCCTGTTCAATGTCATGTATGCGCTGCTCAACGAAGGCGACGAGATCCTGATCCCGACGCCGTACTGGACCAGCTACGTCGACATCGCCGACATCCTCGGTGCGAAGATCACGCTGTTGCCGTGTCCGGGCGCCCAGGACTACAAGCTGACCCCGGCGCAGCTCGATGCCGCGATCAAGCCGGCCACCAAGGTGCTGCTGTTCAACAACCCGTCGAACCCGACCGGAATGGTCTACACGCCGGACGAGGTCAAGGCTCTGGCCGACGTGCTGGTGAAGCATCCGCACCTGTGGGTGCTTTCCGACGACATCTACAACCGCATGATCTTCGACGGGCTGCCGTACGCGCACGTCGTCAAGGCGCGCCCCGAGTTGCGTGATCGGGTCGTGCTGATCGATTCGATTTCGAAATCCTACGGCATGCCGGGCTGGCGCGTCGGCATGATCGCCGCGCCCGAATCCGTCGCCCAGGCGATGGTCACGCTGAACTCGAACCACATCACGAACCTGCCGGAAGTCGTCACGGCAGCGGCAACCGCGGCATTCGACGGGCCGCAGGACGTGACGACGTCCAAGTGCGCCGATTTCGCCCATCGCCGCGACGAAGTCGTTGCGGCGCTCGCGGCGATTCCCGGCGTGGCCTGTCCGCGTCCGCAGGGCGCCTTCTATGCATTTCCGGACATCTCCGTAGCATTCGGCAAGAAGCATGGCGCGAACGCGATCAACAACGATGTCGACTTCTGCAACGGGCTGCTCGATGCAAAAGGCGTCGCCTGCGTGCCGGGCTCGGCATTCGGTGAACCACGCGCGATCCGCATTTCGTATACGTGCAAGCCCGCGGAACTGACCGACGGTTTGAAGCGGCTGCAGCAGTTTTTTGCCGAGCTGAACTAGGCTGAATTGAAAAACGCGTACTGCCTTTTCCCGCAGGCGGGGAAAGGTGCCCCAGCCTCGCGCACCGAGGGCCAGGCGTCAGTGATGCGAATCGCGTGCAGTGCATGAAGGTGGGGCGGATCAAGCTGGCGCGTCTGCGACGATGACGCCCAACCCGGCACCACTCTCACCCCGGCCCTCTTCCGCCAGCGGGAGAGGGGGAAAATCCAAGGAGTCGCTCGTATGAAATCCCCCGTTCGCGTCATGGTCACCGGCGCCGCCGGCCAGATCGGTTATGCGCTGTTGTTCCGCATCGCTGCCGGCGACATGCTCGGCAAGGACCAGCCGGTCATCCTGCATCTGCTCGAGATCACGCCGGCACTGCCCGCGCTGCAGGGCGTGGTCATGGAATTGAACGACTGCGCATTCCCGACACTCGCCGGCATCGTTGCCACCGACGACGCCAATGTCGCTGCGAAGGACGTCGATTACGCGTTGCTGGTCGGTGCGCGCCCGCGCGGTCCCGGCATGGAGCGCAAGGATCTTCTCGAAGCCAATGGCGCGATCTTCGCGCCGCAGGGCAAGGCACTCAACGCGCACGCCAGGCGCGACGTCAGGGTGCTCGTCGTCGGCAACCCGGCCAACACGAATGCGCTGATCGCGCAGCAGAACGCGCCGGACCTCGACCCGAGCTGCTTCACCGCGATGGTGCGCCTCGACCATAACCGCGCGCTGTCGCAGCTCGCCGAAAAGACCGGCCGGCACACGACGCAAATCCGCAAGGTCACGATCTGGGGCAACCACTCGTCGACCCAGTACCCGGACCTGCACCATGCGACGGTCGACGGCAAGGCTGCGCTGAGCCTGGTCGATGATGCCTGGTACAAGACGACGTTCATCCCGACCGTGCAGCAGCGCGGCGCAGCGATCATCAAAACGCGCGGCGCATCGAGCGCGGCGTCGGCCGCATCGGCCGCGATAGATCACATGCGCACCTGGGCACACGGCACGGCCGACGGCGACTGGGCGTCGATGGGAGTCCCCTCCGACGGCAGCTACGGCATCGCACCCGGCGTGATCTATGGCTACCCGGTCACGTGCAAAAATGAAAAGTTCAGCATCGTGCAGGGTCTCGACGTCAACGCATTTTCGCGTGAGCGCATGGATGCGACCGACAAGGAACTGCGCGAAGAGCGCGCCGGCGTCGAGCACCTCTTCGCCGGGCGCTGAGCCGTCCTCTGCGGCAAGCGGCGCAGGGCGGGAGCAGCCGCGCAGCGGCGCATCCCCCCGTCCTCGCGCGGCGAGGCGCCGCCGCCGTTCCGCCGTCACCAACATTTGTTGGCGACTTGCGCGCCATCAGTCGATGGCGCCTGCGGCGGCGTACCCGAAATTGCCGCCCGATGCGCCGGCGGTCGTCCACAGCCTGGTCCACGCGGGCCCGGCCGAATACGCGCTGCACAACGCCGAAAGCGCAAAGACCAACTGGGACGAAGCGCTGGACAGGGAGGCGCGCGCGTGGCCCGGCGGCGGCACGGACCTGGCGGACGTCCGCGCCGTCATCGGCGACCCGGCTGCGGCATTGCGGCCGAAGTCGCGCTAGACCGCTTCCGGCCCCTGGCCCGCATGGAGTCACGTCCGTGCCATATTCAAGCTCCGCCGCCCGACCTGCTATGCTCGCACGGTGACAAAACCGTGCAGCCGCATGGGTTTGTGCGCAGATCAGGGGGCTTGAATGGCCGGTGTCCGCATCCTGCGTGAACTGCCACGACGCCACGCGTTCGGCGTGCGCGCCGCGCGCGTCGCCGTCGCCCGCCTGACGGCCCGGATCGCGGTACATGGCTGACCTTCTGCAGAGGTTGCGCGAACGCAAGCTGGTCCAGTGGGCAGTGGCATATCTCGCCGGCGCATGGGTGCTGCTGCAGGTTTGCGGACTGATCGGCCAGCAGTTCGACTGGCCCGCATGGCTATTGCGCGGCATTACCGTGGCCGCCGGCATCGGCTTCTTCATCGCGCTGGTACTGGCTTGGTATCACGGCGAGCGTGGCGCCCAGCGCATGAGCGGCACCGAGTTGCTGCTCGTTGCGCTGCTGCTGCTGATCGGTGGCGGTCTGCTGTGGCGCTTCGCGGCGCGCGCGGACATGGGAACGGAGGCAATCACTCCGGCGGATCTCGGCGGGAAAGCGGCGGCCAGGGCAGACTCGATTGCGTCCGTGCCCATTTCCGACAAGTCGATCGCCGTGCTGCCGTTCGCCAATCTTTCCGACGACAAGGCGAATGCCTATTTCGCCGACGGCATGCAGGACGAGATCCTGACCAAGCTGTCGAAGATCGGCGCGCTGCGTGTCGTTTCGCGCACGTCGACCCAGCGCTATGCCAGCGCGCCGGAGAATCTGGCCGAGATCGCGCGCCAACTTGGCGTGGCGAACATCCTCGAAGGCAGCGTGCAGAAGGCCGGCAACGCGGTGCACATCAACGTGCAGCTGATCGGCGCGGCGAAGGACGCACACATGTGGGCCGAGAGCTACAACCGTACGCTCGACGACATCTTCGGCGTCGAGGGCGAAGTCGCGCAGGCCATTGCCGATGCGCTCAAGGCGACCCTGACCGGCGCCGAGCGCCAGGCTGTTTCCGCCAAGGGCACGGAAAACGCCAGGGCCTACGAGGCCTACCTGCGTGGCCGCGCGACGGACAACGCGCAGTACACCTACGATGGCGCGATCCGCGCGATCGACAACTATTTCGAGGCGGTGCGCGAGGATCCGCAATTCGCGCAGGCCTGGTCCGCGGCGGCGGTCGCGATGAGCAACCTGTATTTGAACGATGTCGACGCCGCGCGCTCCACGCCCGAGGCCGTGCGCGATGCTGCCGCCACGGCGATGAAGCTGCAGCCGCAACTCGCCGAAAGCCTGCTGGCGCGGGGCGCGTACCTGTACCGCGTCGAGCGCGACTATCCGGCGGCGCTCGATGCCTATCGCCGGGCGCTGGCGCAACAGCCCGGCGACGTCGACATCCTCTCCGAATTGTTCTTCATCGAACGCCGGATGGGGCGCTGGGACGAGGCGATCGCGCACTATCGCGAAGCGATCGCCCGCGATCCGCGCAACGTATCGATCCGCGTGCAGGGCGCGTGCGAAATCTTCCTGCGCCTGCGTCGCTTCGACGAAACGCGCATGTTGCTCGAGCAGGCGCTGAAGATCGCCCCGGACGACACCGCGGCACCGGCATGCCTGGCGCAGGTCGAAACGCAACTCGGCCGGCTCGATGCCGCGGATTCCTGGCTCGCGCGCATTCCGGAGGATCGGCACGAGCCGTACGAAGCCGAAGCACGCATGCGCCTGCTGACGCTCAAGCGCGACGAGCCGGCGCTCGCCCGCTTCATGCGGGCGGCCGAGCTGCGCGACGACGCGAAGCTCAGCGCGGACGACCTCGAAGGCCTGATCCGCCTCGGCATCCTGCAGCACGCCGCCGGGCAGGCCGACCCTGCGCGCAAAACGTTCGAACGGCTCGCGCGCGCGATTGCCGCAGTTCCGGGCGGCATCGATCATGTGACCGAGACTGGGTCGTTTACACCGCTCGTGTACGCCGGCCTCGGCGACTGGAAGACGGCGCTCGAGGCCGCGCACCACCACATCGAGATCCACCGCAACGACGCCAACGAGACCGCGGTCGCCAAGACCACGCTCGCGCAGATCCATGCGCAGAAAGGCGACCGCGACGCCGCAATCGCCATGCTGCCCGAACTGCTCGAAATGCCCAGCGGCGTCACGCCGGCGCTGCTGGCGCTCGATCCGATCTGGGATCCGATCCGCGACGACCCGCGCTTTGTGGCGTTCACGAAGCGGCCGGTCACGGAATACAAGGTGCCGCCGAATGGGTGATCTGCTGCAGCGCCTGCGGGAGCGCAAGCTGGTGCAGTGGGCGCTGGCTTATGCCGCGTTCGCATTTGCGCTGCTGCAAGGCCTCGACATCGTCGCGCAGCAGTTCGGCTGGGCCGATGGCGTGCGGCGCGGCATCACGATCGCGCTCGTCATCGGTTTCTTCGTCACGCTGGTGCTGGCCTGGTACCACGGCGAGCGCGGCGCGCAACGCGTCAGCGGCGTCGAACTGGGCATCCTTGCGCTGTTGCTGGCGATCGGCGGCGCGTTGCTGTGGCGCTTTGCGCAGACGACGCGCGAACCTGCGGCCGCGGCGCAGGCCGCAGCTGCGGCAAGGCCGGTTCCGGTCAAGGCAGTCTCCGCCAAGTCCATCGCCGTATTGCCGTTCGAAAACCTGTCGGATGACAAGGCCAACGCCTATTTCGCCGACGGCATGCAGGACGAGATCCTGACCAAGCTGTCGAAGGTCGGCTCGCTGCGCGTGATCTCGCGCACGTCGACGCTGCAGTTCGCGAGCCACCCGGGCAACCTGACGGAGATTGCGCTGAAACTCGGCGTCGCCACTATCCTCGAAGGCAGCGTGCAGAAAGCCGCCAACAAGGTGCGCATCAACGTGCAGCTGATCCGCGCGCAAGGCGACGAGCATCTGTGGGCCGAAACCTACGACCGCACGCTCGACGACGTGTTCGGCGTGCAGGGCGAAGTCGCCGGCGCGATCGCCGACAAGCTCGGCGCAACGCTGTCGGGCGATTCGCGCAGGGAAGTCGCGCTGGTATCGACGCGCAGCGCGGCGGCTTCGGATGCCTATCTGCGCGGCCTGTCGCTGTTGCGTCAGGGATATTCCCTCGCGCAGGAAAGCGGCGCAATCCAGGCATTTGAAGAAGCGGTCAAGGCCGATCCGGATTTCGCCGCGGCCTGGGCGCGTCTTGCGCGCGGTTATTCGCACATGATCTTCATGGGGATCGACCTTTCGCCCGAGCGCCATGCCGCCGCGCTGCACGCGCTGGAGACGGCCGAACGCCTGCGCCCGGATGACCTGGAAACCCTGGCCGCGCGCGCCTATTACGTCTTTCGCGTGCAGGTCGACTACGAGGGGGCCCGCAAGCGCTTCGAGGCATTGCACGCGCAGTGGCCGAACGACGTCGACGTCATGACGACGCTGAGCTACGTCCTGACGCGGCAGGGCCGCGAGGGCGACGCCGAGGCGCTCGTCGCACAGGCACTGGCAGTGGATCCGCTGAGCGTGCAGTTGCACAAGCTGCGCGCGTTCAATGCAACCTATCAGCGCCGGTTCGACGAGGTGGTCGGGGAAGCGCATGCCGTACTGGCGTTGGCGCCAAGCGATGCGGAAGCGCGCCCCATCGAGGCGAACGCGTGGCTGGCGCGTGGTGACCTGACGCGTGCGGCGCAACTGCTCGGTCCTGCTCCGACCCTGATTTCAGGCGAAGGCGAAGTGCCGCAGTACAACGAACTGGAGCGCCTGCAGCGCAGCTATGCAACCTCGATCGCACGACTCGCACAAATGCTCGAGACGCCGGACCCGCATGCCGGACCACTCGACGCGCTCGGCGTGCGCACGGAGCTCGCCGACATGCAGCGGCTCGCCGGCGATCCCGCAGCACAGGGCAATTACGTTCGGGTCCGCGATGCGCTGCAGGGAATCGTGCGGCAGCAGGGGAGCAATGTGTTCCTGCTGTCGGGAACCGTGACAGTCGAAGCGGGCCTCGGCAACGAAACGGCCAGCTTCGCAGCGCTCGATGCGCTCCAGAGCAAAAATGCCGAACACGCGGATGTGCTGGTCGATCGCGGAACTCTCGAGCTGCGCGCACGCCTGCTCGCGCGCTTTGGCCACAAGGACGACGCGATCGCCGGCTTGCGTCACCTGCTCGGCGTACCCTATGGCGCACCCTACCATCCGATCACGCCTGCGACGCTCCGCCTCGATCCGGATTTCGACGCGTTGCGTGACGATCCGGAGTTCCAGAAGCTCGTGCAGGATCCGCCGACTGCGCAGGGTGGGTCATGAGCGATTTCCTGCAACGCCTGCGTGAACGCAAGCTGGTGCAGTGGGCACTGGCCTACATCGCTGGCGCGTTCGCGCTGTTGCAGGGCGTGGACATCATTGCTCAGCGCTTTGCCTGGCCGGAGGCCGTCGAGCGCGCGCTGATCGTTGCGCTCGCCGTCGGTTTTTTCGTGGTGCTGGTGCTGGCGTGGTATCACGGCGAGCGTGGTGCTCAGCGGGTAACAGGAACGGAGTTGTCGATACTCGCACTGCTGCTGGCAATCGGCGGTGGCGTGCTGTTGCGGATCGCGCCGGCGACGAAAGCGCTCGAGCCAGGGGCACCGGTTTCGAATGCGGTCACGCCGGCCGGTATTTCAGCGGATCACAAGTCGATCGCCGTGCTGCCGTTCGAAAACATGAGCCGCGACCCGGACAACGCCTATTTCGCCGAAGGCATCCAGGACGAAATTCTCACGCGGCTGGCCAAGATCGGCGCGCTCAAGGTGATCTCGCGCACGTCGACGCAGCAGTACGCCGCCAAGCCGGCGAATCTGCGCGAGACGGCGCAACAACTCGGCGTCGCCAACATTCTCGAGGGCAGCGTGCAGAGGGCCGGCAATACGGTGCACGTCAACGTGCAGTTGATCCGCGCCGCGAGCGACGAGCACCTGTGGGCGGACAGTTACAATCGCACGCTCGACGACGTGTTCCGCGTCGAAGGCGAAGTCGCACAGGCCGTCGCCGAGGCGCTGAACGCCAGACTGCAGCCGGAAGAGGGCGCGCGGGCGACGCGAATGCCGACGCACAATTCCGAAGCGCACGACATGTACCTGCGCGGCCTGGGCCACTTCAACCGCCTCAACGATCAGTACAACCTGGCCTACCAGGAAGCGCCGCTGGCAATTGCAGCCTTCGAGCAGGCGCTGGCGAAGGATCCGCAGTTCGCCCTCGCCGCTGCCGATCTGGCGCGAACGCACATGTATTTTTACTGGTTTGGCCCGGATCGCACCGAGGCGCATCTTGCCGCGGCGAAAACTGCCGCAGAGCGCGCGCTCGCGCTGCAGCCCGATCTGGGCGAAGCGCACTATGCGATGGCGCTGCTCGCATATTGGGGACATCGCGACTATGCCACTGCCCTGAACGAACTGGCCGTGGCACGCAAGACCTGGCCGAACAGCTCGGAGATCGAACAGATCGATGCGGCCATCGTACGTCGGCAGGGCGACTTCGACAGCGCGATCGCCGGCTTCCGGCGTGCCTGCGAGTTCGATCCGCGCAACAACGGCGGGTGGTTCGACCTCGGCCTAACGTTTGGTCACATGCGCCGTTACGCCGAGGCCGACAAAGCGCTCGCCCGTTCCGCCGAGTTGACCACCGAGCCGGGGCTGACGCTGATCCGGCGCGGCGAAAACCAGGCTTTCTGGAATGGCGACCTGGGCATGATGCGTTCGGCAGTCGCGGCCCTGACTCCGGGCACGCCCGCTTATCAGGCCGCTGCCTACACGCGCTACGAACTTGCCTCGTGGCAACGCGACTTTGCCGCTGCCGCGTCGATAGCGGACGCCGACTACGAACAACCTTGGTTCGATTCGGCGAATGTGTCCTTGCAGCCGGCCGTACATGCTGCCGCAGCGCACGCCGCATTGGGCGACAGCGCCAAGGCGAAATCGATCTTCGCCGCCGCGCAGGCGAAGATGGAGGCCGCGGTTCGCGCACGTCCCGACGATCCCGACCTCCACCTGGCACTCGGCTTCGCCGATGCCGGACTCGGCCTGCGCGACGCGGCGATAGCCGAAGGCCGCAAGGCGATGGGACTGATGCCGGTTTCTCGCGACGCCGTCAGCGGGCCGGCTGTCGAAAGCTACGCGGCACAGATCTTCGTGCGCGCCGGGGCGAAGGATCTGGCGATCGAGCGCATTCGCCATCTGCTGACGATTCCCTGCGGCAGGTCCATGTCGATCGCACTGCTCGAGATCAATCCCGCATGGGATCCACTGCGCAGCGATGCGCGCTTCAAGGCGTTGCTGGAAACTCCCCCAGCTGAAAGTGGCAAGGAAGCAGGACATGAATGAATTCCTGCAGCGCCTGCGTGAACGCAAGCTGGGGCAGTGGGCGCTGGCTTACGCGGCGGCCGCCTGGGTTCTGCTGCAGGTCCTCAGCCTGCTCACCGCCACCTACGAGTGGCCGCCGGCGGCGATGCGCGTTGCCGTCGCCGTCGCCGTGCTAGGGGTCCTCGTTGTGCTCGTACTGGCGTGGTACCACGGCGAGCGCGGCGCGCAAAAGGTCAGCGGCACGGAACTGTTGATCCTTTCGCTGCTGCTCCTGATCGGTGGCGTGATCCTGTGGCGCGTGGCGCCGGGCGTCGGCGCATCGTCGCATGCGGCCGATGAGCAGCACCTGCCTGTGTCCGCGGCGCTCGGGCAGACACCCGTCGATCGCAAGTCGATCGCGGTGCTGCCATTCACCGACCTTTCGCCCGGCCACGACCAGGAGTATTTCTCCGACGGCATGGCCGAGGAAATCCTCAACGCGCTCGCGCAGGTCCGCGACCTGAAAGTCGCCGGACGCACGTCGTCGTTCCACTTCAAGGGCCTCAACGAGGACATGCGCACGATCGGCGGAATCCTCGGCGTCGCGAACGTCCTCGAAGGTTCCGTGCGCAAGCAAGGCGACAGGGTGCGCATCACGGCGCAGCTGATCCAGGCGTCGGACGGATTTCATCTGTGGTCGAGCACTTACGATGGTGATCTGAAAGACGTATTCGAATTGCAGGAGCGCATCGCGCGCACGATCACCGAACAGCTACAGGTGATTCTCGCCGGCGAGCAGAAGACCAGGCTCGTTCCGGTCGCGACGACAAGTCCGGAAGCGCACGAGCTGTACCTGCAGGCGACCGCCGTGTTCAACCATCGCGATGGCGCGCGCATGGCCGATGCGATCGCGAAACTGCAGCAGGCGATCCGGCTCGATCCGAAGTTTGCGCGCGCGCACGCCAGGCTCGCGTCGCTGGCGGCGATCATCAGCGCCTATGCCGATGTCGATCAGGGGCAGTCGCTGGCGATGGCCGAGCACGAAGCGAATATCGCGATCGAACTCGATCCGGCACTCGGCGAACCGCACGCCGCGCTCGGCACGATCTTCGATTATCGGCGCCAGTGGCTTGCGGCGCGAACCGAAGCAGAGCGGGCCACGGCCCTCGATCCTGCCGATCCGAACGCCGTGTTCTGGCTCGGCCTCGATTTCGCCGATGGCGGCTATATCACCGAGGCCGTCGCCATGATCGACCGCGCGCTGGCGATCGATCCGCTGCTGCCGAACGCGCTGGCGTGGCGCGCGTTCTACCATTTCAATGCCGGCGACCGGGAGAATGCGCGGCGCGCGGCGCAGCTGTCGATGGATCAGGGAATGCTCGCGGCGGAGCGCAACATCGCCCTGGTCTCCCACGCCGAAGGCCGCGACGCGGACGCGGTCGCCCAGTTTGCCCGCGGCGCTCAGGCCTCGCTCGCCGGATTTCCGGAAAACGCGTCGGTCATCCTGGCCGAGGGGTTTTTCGGCGATGCGAAGGCGAAGGCCAGGGGCGTGGCGATGGTCGACGAATATCTTGCCAGCCACCCGAAGTACGTCAGCCACGCCGCGCCGTGGTCCCTGCTCCTGCTCGGCCAGCCGGCGCGTGCGCTGGCGCTCGCGCAACAGCCGCAGACGATCAATGACACGTTGTTTCTCAACTGGCTCTGGTCGCCGTGGGGAGAGCCTGCGCGCAAGCTGCCGCAGTTCGCGGAGTTCGTACGCAAGTCTGGCCTGAACGAATTGTGGGACCAGCGCGGACCGCCGGAAGGCTGTCGACGCGGGGCATCGGGGGACTATGCCTGTGATTGACGTTACGAAATTCGCCCTTGCTCGTCATTCCGGCGTCGGCGTCGGCGCAAGAGCGAGAAGTGGGTAACCGCCGTCGCCGGAACGACGGCCATGAGGGATTCGCCGCCTGAACCAAATTCTGCAACGCCTGCGTGTACGCTTTTGCTCGTCAGTCCAGCGAGGCTGGAAGCCAGTTCTCGATCTTCGTGGAGAGATGAAGCAGCACTGCGTCTACATATTGGTTGGTGAGAAATACGGCACCCCGTATATCGGCGTCACATCAGACTTGGATCAAAGCGAATCTGGGAGCGCAAGAACGACGTGGTAGCGGGTTCACGAAGCGGTACGGTGCACACACGCTGGTCTGGTTCGAGCAACACGAAACGATGGAATCGGCTATCGCGCGAGAGGAGGAACTGAAAGCATGGAAACGGGATTGGAAACGCAGTTTGATCGAAGCGCGAACGCGGATTGGCGCGATGTGTACTCCGATGTCACTTGAAATGACAGGATCAGGAACTGGATTCGAGCCTTCGCTGGAATGACGAGCATGAAGGAATAGCGGCTTGAGCGATTCCTGCAACGCCTGCGCGAACGAAAGCTGGTGCAGTGGGCGCTGGCCTACGCCGCGGGCGCATTCGCGTTGCTGCAAGGCCTCGACATCGTCGCGCAGCAGTTCGGCTGGGCCGATGGCGGGCGGAGCGGCATCACGATCGCGCTCGTCATCGGCTTCTTTGTCACGCTGGTGCTGGCGTGGTATCACGGCGAGCGCGGCGCGCAGCGCGTCAGCGGCGTCGAACTGGGCATACTGACGCTGTTGCTGGCAACCGCCCGACGGTTGCCGGCGTGAAGCCACTAACGACTATGTCTGTGACTGAAAGAAACCAACGAGCATGAGCTTTCTCACCGAACTCAAGCGCCGCAACGTCCTGCGCATGGCCGGCCTGTATCTGGTCGGCGCGTGGCTGATCACGCAGGTGGCGAGCACCGTGCTGCCGATGTTCGGTGCGCCGGACTGGTTGCCGCGCTCGATCGTGATCCTGCTGCTCATCGGCTTCGTGCCGACGCTGATCTTCTCGTGGATCTACGAGCTGACGCCGGAAGGAATCAGGCGCGACGCGGACGTCACACCGGAGCAATCGATCGCCCCGCAGACCGCGCGACGCATGGACCGCATGATCATGGCGGTGCTGATTTGTGCGCTTGTATATTTCGGAATCGACAAGTTCGTGCTGGCGCCCCAGCGCGAAGCGCAGCGGAACGCATCGCCGTCGGCATCGGCCGCGCAGGAGAAAGCCGGCAGCCCGGATGCAGCGCAGCGGAATCCGGGGCCGGCCGGGTCGGCAGCCGTCGCCGCAACGTTGCCGGAAAAATCCATTGCCGTGCTGCCGTTCGAGAACCTGTCCGACGACAAGGCCAATGCCTATTTCGCCGAAGGCATGCAGGACGAGATCCTGACGCGTCTTGCCGGCATCGCCGACCTGAAGGTCATCTCGCGCACGTCGACCAAGCGTTACGAAAGCCGGCCGGACAATCTGAAGACTGTCGGCGCCGAACTGGGTGCCGCCCGAATCCTCGAAGGCAGCGTGCAGAAGTCCGGCGATTCGGTGCGCGTCAATGTGCAGTTGATCGACGCGCGCAGCGACACGCATTTGTGGGCGCAGACGTTCGATCGCAAGCTCGAGAATGTGTTCGCCGTCGAAAGCGAAGTCGCGCAGCAGATCGCCGACGTGCTGAAGGCGCAACTATCACCGCGCGAGACGCAGGCACTGGCGCAGGCGCCGACCAGGAATGCAGAGGCCTACGATCACTTCCTGCGCGCGGAATTCGAATGGCATCGAGCCTTCGAGACTGCCGACGCTGCCGACTACGCGGCGGCAGATGACGAATACCGGAAGGCCATCGCGCTCGATGCCGATTTCGCCCTGGCCTTTGCGCGCCGTGCCTACAATCTGCTGAGTCGACATTGGGCCGTGCAACGACTGGGTCCGGCCGAACTCGCGCAGGTCAAGGGCTGGATCGATCGGGCGCTGGCGCTGGCGCCCGACCTGCCCGACGCACACGCGGCGCTCGGCTACTACAACTATTGGGGACTGCGCCACTATTCCGAGGCTACGGCGGAGTTCGAGCGCACGGTGCAACTGGCGCCGAACAATACCGATGCGCTCGCGGGTATCGGCTACGTCGATCGCCGCTTGGGTCGATGGGCCGAGGCGTTGGCGTCGTTGCAACGCGTGATAGCAATTTCGCCAAGGGACAATCTCAATATCGACGAATACGGCACAACATTGGTGATCCTCAGGCGCTACGCCGAGGGCGACGCACTGTTCGTGCGTTCGCGCGAGATCAGTACCGACAACGCCAACGGCCAGGATCTGCTCATGCGCGGGCGCCTGTTCGGATTTGGCGACGTCGCGGGCGTGCGCAAGATCCTCGATCCCCTGCCGCCCTGGCGCATTGAATACAACAGCATCCTGGCGGGCGACCTGTACTTCCTGGTCAATCCACGCGCCTACCCGGACTTGTTCGAGCGCAGGTTCGACGCCGCGCTTCAGCAATGGGCTTCAGCGCCACACGATACCGACGAGCAGCGCCTGACGGGCCGGGTCGCGCGCGTGGCGATCCAGGTGATAGCCGGACGCCAAACGTCGATGCAGTCGGAATGCACTGCACTCGAACCGCTGCTGCACGCGCAATTGCAACAGAAACCGGATTCATTGAGCCTGTTGCAGCAGGCCAGTTGGGTGCAGGTGTGCCAGGGTCGAAACGCCGAGGCCATCGCGGCCGCGCGTCGGGCCACCGAGGTGCTCCCGCTCGCCAGCGACCAGTACTTTGGCGTCTACCAGGCCGAGGGCCTCGCCGAGATCTGCGCCCATGCCGGAGCACCCGACGAAGCGATCAAGCTGCTTGGCCAGCTGTTGTCGATTCCCGCGGGCCAGTCGGTTTCGGTCGAGCGCCTCAGGCGCGATCCGCTGTGGGATCCGCTGCGCAAGGACCCGCGCTTCGATGCCCTGATCGCGCGCTACGCGTCGGGCAGGGAGGGTGCAAGATGATGCGCGACGCAAGCGGCAGTCGCGGCAGCCCGCGGATATCGGCGGGTCCACCGATGCCCGATCTGCGCTGCGCCCTGTCGATCGAATACGGGAACACGATGGACCGCGGTACGGCGAAAGCCTGCCGCAGGACCACCCACGCGGCGCCGTTCCCATGAAGCGGGGCTTGTTCGCCGAACTGCAGCGCCGCAACGTGCTGCGCTCCGGCGTGTTGTACATCGGCGCGGTGTGGGCGCTCGCGCAGGGCATCTCGCAGCTCGGTCCGTCGGTCGGCGCGCCCGAATGGACCACGCGCTGGTTCCTTGTCGCGGCCGCCGTCGGTTTTCCGTTCTGGATCGCGTTCGCCTGGTTCTACGAGCTGACGCCGGAAGGATTGAAGCGCGAGGAGGAAATCGATCCGGCCGATTCCATCGCCCACCATACGAGCCGCAAGCTCGACTTCGCGATCATCGGCGTGCTCGCTCTCGCGGTCGTGCTGCTGCTCACCGATCGGCTGATGCCGCGCAGGAATGTCCTCGCGGCGACGGACAATTCGATCGCCGTGCTGCCGCTGGTCAACGAGAGCGGCGATGTAAGGGACGAGTATTTTTCCGACGGCCTGTCCGAAGACCTTATCAACGCGCTGACGCAACTCAATGGCGTGCGCGTGATCAGCCGCAATTCGTCGTTCCAGTTCAAGGGCAAGTCCGGCGATCCGCAGTCGATCGGCGTGCGCCTCGGCGTGACCAGCCTGCTCGAAGGCACCGTGCGCAAGCTCGGCAGCCGGCTGCGCATTTCCGCCGCGCTGATCCACGCCGCGGATGGCAGCCAGGTATGGGCGCAGACGTTCGACCGCGAGTACAAGGACATCTTCGACGTGCAGGCCGAGATCGCGCAGTCGGTCGCACAGGCGCTGCGCGTCCGCCTGCTCGGCAGTACGCCCGCCATCGTCGCGCGCGACCGGCCGCCGAACGGAAACCTGCAGGCCTACGAGGCATACCTGCAAGGTAACTTCTACTACGACCGTGTCACCAGGGAGGACTTTCGCCGGGCCATCGATTACTACGAGCAGGCGCTGAAGCTCGAACCGCAGTATGCGTTGGCACTGGCGCGCCTGTCGCTGGCGTGGAGCGAGCTTGCCGATCAAAGCGGCGGCAGCGAGCAGAGCGAAGGCTACGCGAACGCGCGCGCAACCGTGCAACGGGCGCTGGCGCTCGACCCGAACCTGGCGCAGGCGCACAACGCACTCGGCTGGCTGCTGCTGAGTTCGGACCGGGATCTGGCCGGCGCCCAGGCCGAGTTTCTCAAGGCCGAAGCGCTCGCGCCCGAGGACGCGTTCGCCAAGAACGGCCTGGCGGCCGTGTTGTCCGACCTCGGCCGGCAGGAAGCGGCCGTGGCGATGCAGCGGCGCGCGATCGCGCTGGATCCCTTGCACGCGCACTACCGCTTCTTCCTCGGCTGGTACCTCGTGGCGCTGGGCCATCTGGATGAGGCCGAGGCAACGATCCGCAAGGCGCTGGAATTGCAGCCGGGAGAACTGGCCGGGCACGCCGAGTTGGCCGTCATCCTGGTACAGCGCGGCGATGTGGCAGGCGCGCTGCGCGAGGCCGAGCTGGAAACCCAACCGAGCTGGAAACGGTATGCCAGAGCGACAGCCCTGTTTGCCAGTGGCGATCGTGCAGCGGCCGACGCCGCATTGCAGGAGCTGATCGTCGAAGACGCCGAGAGTTCGTCGGTGCAGATCGCGAGCGTGTACGGTTATCGCAAGGACGCCGACAAGACCTTCGAATGGCTCGAGAAAGCGTTTGTCGCGCGCGACGCGGGCCTGGTGCAGTTGCTGGCCGATCCATTCATCCTGGCGATGCAATCCGATCCGCGCTTTGCGCCGTTCTGCCGCAAGGTCGGGTTGCCGGTTCCGGGTGGAACAAGTCCGGCACCGGGCGCAGGCGCACAGCCCGATGCGGCCGGGCGCAAGCCATGAACGCGGTTGCTTCGAGGGAACGCCCCTTCGGTTGATGTCCTTATTGCCGCACCGGCAACAGCGACATGCCTTCCTTCGCCAGCGCAGCGGGCAGCGCCGCGCGCATCCGTGCAACCTGCTCGTGCTGCTGCGAGAAATACCGTGCGACCGCCGGATCGTCGGCGATGCCGAGCATGCGCGCGCTGCCCTCACGCATCAGCAGGTCCTGGCGGCGGCCGCTACGGATCGCACGGTCCGCCGCCGCATCGTTCGTGCCGTACCGGGCGATCATCGCGGCGCGATCGTCGCGCAACTCGGCGCCGATGCCGCGAAATTCGTCGCTGGCGTCCCAGTCGGCTCCGGCGACGCGCGCGAAGATCGCCAGCAGCTGCTCGCGGCGAATCGCGTCGCCGGCGGAGTTGTCGAAGGCGCAGCGGCGAAGGTCGGCCAGCTGGCGCAATTTGACCAGCGGCGAAGCCGACGGGCCGACCCACGCGTCGAATCCGGCCGCCGTCAGATCGCGCGGCAGCACTCCGCTGGCCTCGAGTGCAGCGCGCATTTCCGTTGTGCGTCCGGTCTCGTGGGCCGCCAGGCAGCCGAACACGATCGACCGCTCCCAGTAGCCGTGATGCTCCTCGGCGCTGCGCGGCACGAGCGCGAGGGCTTGCGTGACGGCGCCGGTGCGATCGCCGCGCGCATAGCGCTGCCAGATGTCGGCGCCGGCGACGAGCACATTGCCGGGGCTCAGCCGGCTGGCCTCGGCTTTCCAGGCTTCGGCCGCCGCGTGCTCGCCGATGGCATCGACGAAGATTGCCAGGTCGGCGCGGCCTTCCGGATCGGACGCATCGAGCGGCATCTCCTTCAAGGCCGAGACGATCGCTTCGACGAGATCGCCCTGCATGTAGGCAATCAGGCTCAGCATCCAGTAGTTCGACGAATTCTCCGGCGCCAGCTGCAAGGCGCGCAGTGTCTCGATTTTCGCTTCGTCGTAGCGCGTCATCAGGAACAACCTCGTCGCGCGAAAACGGATGATGTTGCTATCGAGCGGGCTCAGTGCGACCACCTGGTCCATTTCCTTGAGCGATGGCGGCAGGTCGTCCTGGAATAGGAAGATATCCGCGAGGATCGTGTGCACGCGGATGTCACCGGGCGCCGCCGCGACGGCGCGCTGGCCAAGCTGCACCGCGCGGACGTGTTCGCTGCGTTCCTGGGCGATCTCGCCGCGGAACGCCAGCAGCCGGGCGTTGCCGGCATCGATCTTCTCGACGCGGTCGAGCATCGGCTCGGCGCGCGTGCGGTACTCGGCATCGCTGATCAGGCCGGTCTTGGCCATGCTGTACCAGTCGTTGACCAGTGCGAGCATCGCGTCGATGTAGCCCGGATCGCGCGCCAGCGCCTGCTGCAGCAAGACCTGCGCCTGTTGGTACGAATCGAAACTGTTCAAGTCGATCTGGTGCAGGCCGCGTGTGTAGGCGTCGTAGGCGGCGAGGTCCCTGGTGCCGCCCCTGGCCAGAATCGCGCGCGTGTTCGGCAGCAATTCGCCGACCAGCGCCTCGGTCACCGCGCCGGCGATTTCGTCCTGGATCGCGAACAGGTCCGCTGCCTTGCGATCAAAATGCTTCGACCACAGGTGACTGCCGTCGATCGCCCGCACCAGCTGCGCCGTGATGCGCAACGTGTCGCCGGCCTGCTGCACGCTGCCCTCGACCACCGTGGCGACGCCGAGCGCCAGGCCGATCTGGCGCACGTCCTGCGCCTTGCCCTTGAAGCTGAAGGACGAGGTGCGCGCCGCGACTTTCAGTTGCGGCACCTGGGCCAGACGATCGAGCAGCGTCTCGGTCATGCCGTCGGAAAAATACTCGTTGCCCTTGTCGCCCGACATGTTCACGAACGGCAGCACTGCGGTCGAATTCTCGCCGAGCGACGCGGCGGCGACCCGCGTTTCGGATCCTGGCGCGACCGGCGCGAAACGCCACAGCAATGTGCCGCCGATGGCAAGCAGCAGTGCCACGAGCAGCAATTCCGTGCCGGACATCCGCTGCGCGCCGCGCTCGCCGTGATACCAGGCCAGCACGATCGTGATGAAAAAACCGATCGCGAGCGCGATCGTGATGCCGCGCCGCACCGATTCCGGCCAGCCGAACTGCTGGCCGACAATGTCGAACGCCTGCAGCAGCGCGAACGCGGCAGCGACATAGGCCAGCGCCCACTGCACCAGTTTGCGTTCTCTCAGGCGCTGCAGAAACGCGTCCACAACGATTTCCTTCGCACGACGGCTGCCGAAGTCTATCAGCCGCGTTCGTGGCACGGCAGGCTATTGCGGGCCGGCTGCGGTGCGAAGCATCGAGCGCGCGGCTGGTGCACGCAAGAAGCAGCCCGATGCCAAACGATCGCGCCTCGCCGGAATACAGGCGTGACCGGGCGTCAGGCCGCGTCGGCGTCCGCACTCAACGCGGCGGGGCGGACAAGGCGTTCTTGATCCATTCTCCGCTGCGAACGATGGCTTTGGATGACCAGTTGCCGTCGGACTGGCGCTGGAACCAGTAAAGGTCGTAGAGACCCCTGTATTCAAGCGTCGGAATCGCCGCCACCGTGGCCTCGCGAAATCCCCACTGTTCGGAGGCTGCGCGCACCAGTTCGAATACCGCGGCGGCTTCTGCCTCGCGCCGGCTCGCATCGGCGTCGGGGTAGGAAGTCACGTATTCGATCGCGAAGCAGTCGCCGCCGAGCGCGTGATCGTCATGTTCGTTGCCCCAGACGAGGTCGAATCGCGTTACCTTGACCTTGTCGCCGGAGGCCAGCGTTTCGGCATGCCATGGGGTATGGAATGGGCCGTCGAAGCCATCGCAACCGGCAACGAACACGAGCAGCAGGACCAGCAATATCCCGCGGTGATTCATGACGTACCTCCTCGATGCTTTGCCTTTGCGTGCAACGACCGACCGTCGCCATGACGAACATGCAGGTCGCGGCCCATGCAGTAATCCGGATTCTTCCGCGCTGGCGCAAGGCGGGCCGGTTGCTTGCCGGTATTTCCCGAGGCAGGGTAGAGTGTCCCTGCGTCAAAAAAGAGGCGGCGAGACGACCGGGCCAGGCGCATCGCCTGGCGTCCCGCGGTTCGAGTTCGTCGTGCGCCGGCGTAGCCCTTTCGCAATGGATCACCTGCCTGGATGAATACCATGCGTACCCGTGAGCACCAGATGTTCCCCGTGCTCGACGCGGCGCAGATCGCTACCGCGCGGCGTTTTGCCAGCGGAGCGGAAAGGCGTTTCGCGCCGGGCGAAAGCATCTACGCGATCGGCGAGCAAGGCGTACCGGCATGGCTGGTGCTGGAAGGCACGATCAATGTCATGCGGCGCGACGGGCTCTCTCACGAGGCGGCGATCACGACGCATCGCGCCGGGCAACTCAGCGGCGAGGTCAACCAGCTCGCCGGCCGTCCCGCGATGGCCGCGGGCCGCGCGGGATCCAGCGGATGTGTCGCGCTGCCGTTCGACGCGGCGCATCTGCGCGCACTGATGGTGGGATCGGCCGATGTTGGCGAGATCATCATGCGCGCGCTCATCCTGCGCCGCGTCGGCCTGATCGAGGAGGGTGGCGCCGGCACGATCCTGATCGGCAAGCCGGGCACTGCCGATCTGACCCGGCTGCAGGGATTTCTCACGCGCAGCGGTTTCCCCAATCTCGTGCTCGATGCGGCGACCGACGCCGAAGGCAGGGCGCTGGTGGAGCGCATCGGCGTGGCGCCCGGCGACCTGCCGCTGGTCGTGTGTCCGAATGGCGCCATGCTCAGGAATCCGAGCGACGCGGAAATCGCGATGTGCCTGGGCATGACGCCGGCGCTCGATCCGGAAAATGTATACGACGTCGCGATCGTCGGCGCCGGCCCGGCGGGCCTGGCGGCCGCGGTATATGCGGCGTCCGAAGGGCTGTCGGTGATCGTGCTCGACGAGCGCGCCATCGGCGGCCAGGCGGGCGCATCGGCGCGCATCGAGAACTATCTGGGTTTTCCAACAGGTATTTCCGGCCAGGCGCTGGCCGGCCGCGCCTGGAACCAGGCGCTGAAATTCGGAGCCGAGATCGCGATACCGATCGAGGTCCAACGGCTCGATTGCGCGGGACCGCTGCTGACGCTGCAAATGGCTGGTGCGCGCCGCGTGCGCGCGCGCGCCGTCGTCGCCGCATCGGGCGCCCGCTATCGCCGGCCCGACATTCCCGATCTGGCGGTGTTCGAGGGCGCAGGCATTTCATACTGGGCCACGCCGATCGAGGCGCGGCTGTGCGCCGGCGAGGAAATCGCGCTGGTCGGCGGCGGCAACTCTGCCGGCCAGGCGGTGGTCTTTCTCGCGCCGCAGGTCAGGCGCCTGCACCTGATCGTGCGGCGCGACCTGTCGCAAACGATGTCGCGCTATCTCATCGATCGCATCGCGGCGCTTCCCAACGTCGAGGTGCACGCCGGCAGCGAGATCACCAGCCTGCAAGGCGACCGCGGGTCCGGCCTGACCGGCGCGACATTCCGCCATCGTGCCGACGGTTCGACCCAGCAGCGGGCGCTGCGCCATATTTTTCTCTTCATCGGCGCAGAGCCGAATGCCGGCTGGCTGCGCGGATGCGCGGAGACCGACGAGAAAGGTTTCATCGTCACCGGCAAAGGCGCACTTCCGCTGGAAACCAATGTGGCAGGCGTGTTCGCGATCGGCGACGTCCGCGCCGGATCGACCAAGCGCGTGGCCGCTGCGGTTGGCGAAGGCGCCGCCGTCGTCGCCCAGATTCATGCCATGCTCGCCAAGCGATCGGCCGAGGCGTAGTGTCCCGGCTGAAAAACCGCCGCCCGACAGTGCCGGTTTTTGATGTCCATTCGCCTGGGTGCCGCGGCAAAAGCCCTTCGCCCTGAGCGCACGCTGCATGCTGCGGTGAAGACGGGCCGAAGTCGAAGGCTGTCGGCATTTCGACTTCGCTCGCCGGGCGAGCTACGCTCAATGCGAACGGTCCACGCGGAGTGTTCCCGAACCGACGCAGCGCTGCAGCAGGAGAAAACGACATGACATCGTGTGCCCACAGCAACACCATCAAGAACGTCACCCCCAGTGCGCGCGGCTGTGAGGAATGCCTCAGCATGGGCAGCACCTGGGTCCACCTGCGCCTGTGCCGCGCGTGCGGCCACGTCGGCTGCTGCGACGATTCGCCGCACCGCCACGCCACCGCCCATTTCCACGCGACGCACCACCCGATCATCGAAGGCTACGATCCGCCCGAGGGCTGGGGCTGGTGCTATGTCGACAACCAGGAAGTCGATCTGCCGAATCAGACGCCGCAACGGGGACCGATTCCGCGCTATGCATGAAGCGACGCGGCGCAGGATTTTGAGAAGGGGAACGGTATTGCTTGGCCAGGCTTGATCGCCTGCGGCCCCTTTTCCCCGGCCTGAATGTTCGGACAGGCCCGGATTGCACGTTATCCATGCAATCCACAGGGGAAGTGCCGCCATGCCGAACCACCCTTTCGCGCGCAGGTTTGCGCTAGCGACCCTTTGCCTCGCCACGCTCCCCGCGCATGCGGCAATGATCGTCTGCGTGACGACCGCGGCGCAACTCGACGCCAAGCTGCACGAATGGGAGGAGGCGGACACCGACGTTTACACGATCAAGGTGGCGCAAGGCACCTACGACATGTCCGCGAAAGGGGATTTCTACTTCGGCTACGACAGCGGCGCTTCGCTGCGCGTGCTCGGCGGCTACTACACATACAACGGCAACCCGTGCGGCAAGCGCCACGTCAATGCCACCAACACGATCGTGCAGGGAAGTCTGGCGAAGGATCTCTTCATCCAGGGTTTCGGCCCGGAACTGCGGATCGAAGGGATGACCTTCAAGACATTCGGGCAGGCGCTCGAATTCCTCACCGACGGCGCCACGACTCTGACGTCGATCATCGTGACCGACATCCACGACTCGTACCCGGCACTGTGGCTCACGCCGCAGGGAGGCTATTCGATCACGCTCGAGAATTCGCTGATCTACGGCAATGCGGCCAATGGCGCGATCCTGGCAGGCGACGATCTGGCCAACGGCAGTTCCTCGATCTTCCTGACCAACAATACGATTGCGCAGAACGCGGGCGTCGGCATCACGGTCGGCCGATCGGGCAACGCGACGGACGCAGTGGTGTATGGCTTCAACAACATCCTGTGGGGCAACGGCGATGTCGGCCTCAAGACCACGTATGCGAACACCACGCCGGCATTCATCGATACGCTGGTCGATACGACGTCGGGCAGCTTCGACACCTCCGGCAGCCTGCTTACGCATGCCGATCCGAAATTCACCGCTGCGGGTGCCAGCCCGCCGAATTTCACGCTGCAGACCAATTCGCCGGCGATCAATGTCGGCGCACCGGAATGGATGGCCGGAGGCTACGAGAACTATGACGTCGCCGGCAACGCCCGCATTTTCGGCAGCAGTCCGATCGATCTGGGCGCTTATGAATCGGCGGTCGACAACCTGACGCCGCAGCTCGTGACGAAGACGGTCGACGACAACAGCGTCGGCACGCTGCGCAGCGCGATCACGGCCGCGAACGGCAACACCGACGCGACCACGATCAAGTTCGGCCTGCCCGATACGTGCCCGCCCACGCCGCAAGTCATCACGCTGTCGTCGCCGTTGCCGGACATCACGACCGACGTGACGATCGACGGCTACACCCAGCCCGGTTCGGCAGCCAACGCGGACTCGTCGGGCTACGACGGCACGATCTGCGTCATCGTGCGCGGCAGCGTCGATCACGCGCTGCGCGTGACCGGCTCGGGCCGGCTCACCGTCAAGGGCATCGAGTTCGAGGGATTCACCAATGCCGCCGTGCGTCTGTCCGCCGGCAGCAACAACCAGGTCGTCGGCAACGCGTTCTCGGCGTTCCCCGGCTCGGCGCCGAACGTCGAGGGCGTGCTGATCGACGGCACGGCGAAGAACAGCGTCGTCGGCTGGACCGATCCGCCCGAGCACAACGTGTTCGATCAGTCGACCGCCGCCGCGATCGAGATCAGCGGCAACGGCACCGCCGGCGGCAATTACCTCTTCGGCAACTACATCGGCTTCGCGCTCGACGGCTCGAACTGGGCCAGCGCAAGCAATGTCAACGGCATCCAGATCACCAGCTCCGGCGGCAACCGCATCGAAAGCAACGTCATCGGCAACAGCGGCAACTACGGCATGTTCCTGACCGGGCCGAACACGACCGCGAACGAGATCAACTACAACACGATCGGCCTGACGCCGTTCACGCGCGTGGCGGCCGGAAACGGCAACGCCGGCATCGCGTTCGCCAACGGCGCGCATGCCAACCGCATCGGTCCGGCGTCGGGTTCCACCGCCGGCGGCCAGAACGAAATCCGCAACAATGCCGGCCCCGGCATCTGGCTCAAGGGTGCGGTGCCCGACGGCGCCGCCGGCAACAACAACCGCATCACCGGCAACAACATCGTCTACGACAACAACGGCCTGCTCGCGATCGACCTTGGCGACGCCGGCGACGCGTTCGGCTTCGGTCCCACCGCCGACGATTACGCAGACGCCGACACCGGGCCCAACCGCGTCGAGAATTATCCGTACCTGACCGAGTCGATGCGCTTCGAGGCCGACAGGATCGCACTCGACGGCTACCTGCTGACCGAATACCTGGCGAGCGGCCAGACCTATCGCCTCGACGTGTTCTGGACCGACACCTGCGTCGGAACGGGTACGAACAACGACACGCCGCGCGGCGAAATGAAGCGCTACATCGGACCGTTGTTCGTCACCGTCCCGTCCAACACCTATATCAAGGCATTTCCGTACACGACCATCACGGCCCCGCGCTCGATTCCGGGCAAGGGCTTCCTGTTCGCCACCGCGACCGACGGCGCCGGCAACACGTCCGAACCGGGCCCGTGCGAAGCGTTCGTCGATGACTACCTCTTCACGAACGGGTATGAACACTGAGAGCCGAAGCAGGTTCCCCCGGACGAAACACAGCGGAATCCGAAACGGATCGCTCGATCATGCGGCGACGAAGTGTGATCGATGACCGCGTGCAGGTCATCGTCGACCGGCGCGAGCTTGGCCGATGAGAAGAAAATGGCGAGGGGCGACAAGGCGAGTCGGGACCTGTCGATTTGTAAATTTCGCAGCAGCTTGGGCAAATCCTGTTATGATTTGTGACGTACGTCACATTTTTGCCACAGGGGGCAATCATGAAAATGCCAATGTCGAGGAGCCGTTTCGGCATCCTCGTGTGCGGGCTGGTCTTCGCTGGTCTGGCTACCGCCGCGGCCCCCTTCAAGCAGGCCATCTATTCCGACGTCCAGATTACGTACGCAGGGCAGACCTTCGGTTTTGCGGGCGTCCAAAGTTCCTTCAGCCAGAACCAGGACGGTGGCTCCATTCAGTTCAACGTGACGAATCTCGAAACCCCCGGCTACGTCCCACTGCCGCAGGTCGACACCGGCAGTCTGCGACCGAAGGGCAACCACTGGGAGGTCATCACCCAGCTCGGCAGTCATCACGCCTATTCGTTCGTCGGCATCTGTGCGTCCACGACCTTCGCTACGACAGATGCAACGGGCACGATCTTCCGCCACCTGTATCTGAATTGCAGCGACATGGACACGACATATCTGCCCTGATCCACCATTGTGTCGGCGTCGCAGTTGCGCTCGAAGGTTTCACGCTCAATCCAGAAAAGCGTGAGGCGGTGAACTTCTACGTCTGGGATTCAGAGGAAGCCGCGAAGGCATTCTTCACCGATGCGCTGGTCGAGCGGGTCACGGGTCTCTACGGTGTGCGCCCGGACGTCGAGTTCGTGCAGATTGCCACGCTCGTGGAGAACGCGGACTGACGATCGCCAACGTTGGATAGGAGCCGCATGTCATCCAGCTCTTCTTCAATCTGCTTGGAAAGACGGGATTATGATTGCGCGTTACTTCCAGCGGCGTGCCTTGGGGCCAGTTTTGCTGTTTGCTTCGGCATCCCTGCCTACGCGGTCCAGCCTGTGCTGGAATGAGCAGGCTTGGTCAGACTGTCCCTGACCCCCGAATCAAGCCGCGTCGCACAGCGGCCACTGCCGGATCGCTGGGACCCGAAGCCGGACTTCTTCTTTGCGCTATAGTCCAGCCGGCCACAGGAGCTTCCAATGAAAATTCCGGATCGTTTCGCGTCGGCGATTGTCCTGATCGGCGCCATCGTTGCCGTCGTTGCCGCGCCGCCGGCCGTGGCGGCGACGCCCATCACATTGGGCAGCGGATTCAACTATCCCACCGGAGTCGCGGTCGACGGTAACGCCAATGTCTTTGTCGGCGATACCGAAAACGGCAGGGTAAAAGAGATTCTGGCGCCTGATTACACCACGGTCATCACGCTGGCGCCGGCCAGCGGATTCTTGAACCTTCCCAAGGGTGTCGCGGTCGATGGCAGCGGCAATGTCTTCTTCGTCGAGTCCGGCACCCGGCTGGTGAAAGAGATCGTGGCGCCGGCCTACACCACGATCAACACTCTGGGCGGCGGCTCCATCGTGTTCCTTTCTCCGATTGGCATTGCGGTCGATGGCAGCGGCAATGTCTTCGTCGCCGATTCCAGCGCCGATGTCAGCATGATCACTGAGATCCTCGCGCCGGTCTATACCACGGTCACGATGCGGGGCAGCGGGTTTTACTATCCCGCCGGCGTCGCGGTTGATGGCAGCGGTAATATTTTCGTCGCCGACCTGGGCAATGCTGCGGTCAAGGAGATCGTGGCGCCTGCCTATACCACGGTCAATACACTGGGCGACTTGTTCAATGGCGGATTCGGCGCACCGGAAGGCGTTGCGGTCGATGGCCACGGGAATGTCTTCGTCGCCGATACCGCAAACAACGACGTGAAGGAGATCGTGGCGCCGGGTTACACGACGATCACCACGCTGGGCAGCGGCTTCAAGAATCCCCGCGGCGTTGCGGTCGACGGCAGCGACAACGTCTTCGTCGCCGACTATGCGAACTGGGCGGTGAAGGAAATTCCGGACCGTTTTTTTTACGACGGCTTCGAGTGAATGGCGCCGAACGATGTCATGGCCCGCAATGACGGAACTTGCGGCCGCTCCTATTCTGTGCACGGGGGCACAAGGCCTGACCGGCAACGGCGCCTACCGGTTCGGACGCGTTCACCGACGATGCGCTGTCCACGAACAGCTTAGAAAAACAGTGGCAGCTCGTTCAGTCAGGCGCCGCGTGCGGCGAGCTGCTCATTTGGACTCCGTCGGCTGCCACAGTTCGATCGGGTTGCCTTCCGGATCATGCAGCCGGGCAAAGTCGCCGTTGGGATAGCTCTGTGGCTCCTCCACCACAATTCCATCTGCGCGCAGCTGGGCAATCATTGCCTTCAGGTCCGCCACGCGGAAATTGACCATCCAGGCTTGTTCCGGTTTGCCGAAGTATTTGGTGTCCTTCTTGAACGGCGCGAACGCGGTTGGTCCCGCATCCTGATGCCAGGGCTTCTGCCCGTGGCTGGTCGGCACGGGCGAGACGCCAAGATGCGTCTCGTACCATTTCGCAAGGCGTGCGGGATCTTCGGATTTGAAGAACAGCCCGCCGATGCCCAGAACTTTTTGCGTGGTGCGCCCCTCGGCGGGGTCCGCCGCACAGGCAGGGCCCACCATGACGATGAAGAGCGCCGCAAGAACTGCGAGCAGCGATGGATTTTTCATGTGACTGCCCTGGGTCATGGGTGACCAGCGTAACGCTTCCCGGATGGCAGGGGAATTCTGCGGCACGCGCGAATCCTCCGGACGAGCCCTCGTCCAGGCGAAGCCCGGAACCCGGCACCTTCCGGCAAACAGCATGGGTCACCACGCATCGACGTGCGTGCTGGCGCGCCAGCCAGTTCTTTCATGCCTGGCTCGGTGTCGCGGCGAAGCGCGCCGGTGGTTCGGCCGTCGCGTGGGCTGCCCGTGCCGCTGCGCCCGGCGGACCCCAGTGCCGCGCCACCGGGCCACCTCGCGTACACTGTGCCGGGGGATATCCGGGCACCGCATGTCGCTGATCGAAGAACTCAAGCGCCGCAACGTCATCCGCATGGCAGGATTGTATCTGGTCGCTGCGTGGCTGACGGTGCAGGTATCGAGCACGGTGCTGCCGATGTTCGACGCGCCGGCCTGGGTGCCGCGCGCGATCGTGATCCTGCTCGCGATCGGCTTCGTGCCGGCGATGGTATTCGCCTGGGTGTTCGAACTGACGCCGCAGGGCGTGAAGCGCGAAAGCGAAATCGACCGCACGCAGTCGATCACGCCGCGCACCGGCCGGCGCATCGACCGCATGATCCTGGTCGGCCTGGCGCTGATCATCGTATTGATGGGAATCGAGCGCGTCTGGTTCGCGGCACGGACAGCCAGTACCGCCGCGTCGTCGGCCGCGACCGGGCAGGCGGCGGGCACGGGCGCGCCGGTTGCCGGCACGGCGCCGGCGCAGGCAAATGCGATCGCGGTCATGGCGTTCGAGGACCTGAGCCCGGCGCACGACCAGGGCTACTTCTCGGACGGCATGGCCGAGGAAATCCTCAACGCGCTCACGCGCATCAGGGAACTGCGCGTGCTTGGCCGCAGCTCGTCGTTCCAGTACAAGGGCAAGGACATCGATCCGCGCCGGATCGGCGCCGAGCTCGGCGTGGCGCACATCCTCGACGGTTCGGTGCGCCGGCAGGGCGATCTCGTGCGCATCGCCGCGACGCTGATTTCGACGGTCGACGGCGCCGCGCAGTGGACCAAGGAATACAACGGCAAGCTGGCCGACCTGTTCGACCTGCAGGACAACTGCGCGCACGACATCGCGTCCGAGCTGAAGATCGTGCTGACCGGCGGCCAGCGGCCGCTGGTCGACAAGGTCACGGCGAACCCGGAAGCCTATGCGCTGTACGTCGAGGCGCAGACGCTGGTCAGGGAACGCTTCGGCGACAGCCTGCCGCGGGCGATCGGCAAGCTCGACGAGGCGGTCAGGCTCGACCCGTCTTTTGCGCGTGCCTGGTCCAAGCGCGCGGTCGCATACGCGGTGCTGGCGCAGTACATCGCCGGCGACTGGCGGCAGAACTGGAAAGCGTCGGAGGAATCGGCGCGCCGCGCGCTTGAACTGGACCCCAATGATGCCGAAGCCCATGCCGCGCGCAGCTACAACCTGTTTTCGCAGCGCCGCTACGTCGACATGGTCGAGCCGATGCGCCGTGCCCTGGAGGTCGATCCCGACAACGAAACGGCGCGTTACTGGGAGGTCAACGAACTGTCCGCGATGGGACACACGCGTGACTCGCTGCCGCGGCTCGATGCGCTGATGGCCAATGACCCCGACAACGCCCGCGTCATTTTCTACAAGTCATTCATGAGCTGGCGGGAACACGATCGCGATTCGCTGCTTGCACTCGGACGCCGGCTGCAGGCGCTCGGCTCGCCGTGGGGTGACGTCGCGATGTCGACCTACTACGCCAGCACCGGAGACTGCGAAAGCGGCGCCAAGCCTTTCTCGACGCGCCAGCGCATATTCGGTTCGGGGATTACGGGTTCCGATTCGGAAGTCATTTATCGCGGCATCTGTGCCGGCGGCGCGGCCCGCGAACCGGCGAAGGCGATCCTGCTCGCCCACGCGGACGATCAGTGGGTGCCGACGCTGTGGCTCGAGATGGGCGAACCGGAACGTGCGTTCGGCCTGTTCGAGCACGGCAACGTCGGTCTTTCCGATGCCTATCTGAACTGGTTGTGGCAGCCCGAGGACTGGTCGCGCAAGGCACGCCAGCACCCGGCATTCCCGGCATTTGCCAGGCGCATCGGTCTGGTCGACTACTGGAAGAAATACGGCTGGCCGGATGTCTGCAAGCCGCAGCCGGAAGCTGGATCCGACGCGTTCGTCTGCGAATGAGCCTGATCGCCGAACTCAAGCGCCGCAACGTCATTCGCATGGCGGGGTTGTACCTTGTCGGCGCGTGGCTGTTGACGCAGGTGGCGAGCACGGTGCTGCCGGCCTTCGACGTGCCGGGTTGGGCGCTGCGCGCCCTGATCACCGTGCTGGTGATCGGATTCGTGCCGGCGCTGGTGTTCGCCTGGGTGTTCGAGCTGACTCCCGAAGGGATCAAGCGCGACGCCGAGGTCAGGCCGGAGGAGTCGATCGCGCCGCAAACGGCGCGGCGCATGGACCGCGCCATCATCCTCGTTCTTATTTGTGCACTTGTGTACTTCGCGCTCGACAAGTTCGTGCTAGCGCCGCATCGGGAAGCGGGAGCAGAGCACCTTTCCGGAAAGCAGGCTGACGCCGCTGCCGGACGTCCGGCGCCGGAAAAGTACTCCGACCCCATTTCCGGCAAGTCGGTCGCCGTGCTGCCGTTCGTCAACATGAGCGGCGACGCGGCCAACGAATACTTCAGCGACGGCATCACCGAGGAAATCCTCAACGCGCTGGCGCAGATTCCCGACCTGAAAGTCGCCGCGCGCACATCGGCCTTCGCGTTCAAGGGCAAAGAACCGGACCTGCGCAAGGTCGGCGAAGTGCTCGATGTCGCCACCGTGCTCGAAGGCAGCGTGCAGCGCTCCGGCGACGATGTGCGCATCACCGCGCAGCTGATCGACGCACGCAGCGGCTATCACCTGTGGTCGGAGAAGTACGATCGCAAGCTGACCAGCATCTTTGCCGTCGAGGACGAGATCTCCAAGGCCATCGCCGACAAGCTGAAGCTGCAGCTGGGCGGCGCGCATGCGGACGCGGGCAACACCGGCGACGCGCAGGCGCATGAATTGTACCTGCGCGGCCTGAGCCTGCTCGCGGCGCGCGGGGCAGGCCTGCGCGATGCCGTTGCCGCGTTCGGCAAGGCGGTGGAGATCGACCCGAAGTACGCACAGGCGTGGGGAGCCCTGGCCGAAAGCGAACAACTGCTGCCGGCGTATACGGGCGGAGACGTCGGCGTCGGGATGGCGCGGGCCGAAGCCGCCGCGCAGCGCGCGCTGGATATCGAGCCCGACACGGCATCGGCGCTGGTCGCCATCGCCAACGTGCACGCATACCGCAGCGAGTGGGCGCAGGCCGGGCAGGCGTTTCGGCGCGCGCTGGCTTTGGCGCCCGGGGATGCCGAAGCGGTCAACCAGTACGCGCAATTCCTGAACACCACCGGGCAGCAGGAGGCGGCGTTGCTGCAGATCGAGCGCGCGCGCCAGCTCGATCCGCTGTCGACGATCATCGGCGTGGTCCGCACCACGATACTCATGGGCCTGCATCGCGATGCCCAGGCGGCGGCGCAGATCGAATCAAGCCTGGCCGGCAATCCCGAGTTCTACCCGGCCTGCATGATCGCGACGGTCCTGTACATCGGCCAGGAGCGTCATGCCGACGCCGAAGCACAGCTGCGCGCGGTGGCGCGGCATCTGGGCGTGGACCCCGCTGCCAAGGTCGTGCTCGTGCGCGGAATCGCCGATGCCGCCGCGCGCGCCGCCGCGTTGGACAGCCTCGATCATGCGCCTGCCAATGCCGATATCCGCGGCGACGACCTGGTCTACTCGGCCTTCCTTGCGCTGCTGGGCGAACCCAAGCGCGCCATCGACGAGCTGGAAAACTACGCGGCCCGGCACAGTGCTGCAGCCGGCGGGATGTTGTGGACCCGTCCGTTCGATCCGCTGCGCAACGATCCGCGCTTCAAGGCCGCGCTGAAGAAGATGGACCTGCCGTTCACCTCCGCGGCGAGCGCCACGCCGTGAGACAGCTCGCCAAAGCCGGTCGCCGCGACCTCGTTCGCGCCGATGCCGCTCACCGGAACGACGGCGTTATTCCTGTTCGAAGATTTTGATCACCGCATCCTCGAACGACGGATTGTCGGTGCCGATATGATCGGTCGGGAAATGAGTCTGGATCAAAACCAGGCCGGGATAGTGGCGATCCACCATGCGCCGGTAAAAAGCGGCCACCTCGGCGCCGTTGGTGGCGTCGCTGAAGTCGCGCGCGAGGTTCGACATGGCAGGGTTGTTCCTGGATCCGATGGCGGCGGAAAACTCCTGCTGGCGCACCTTGCTGGTCACGGAGCCGCGCGCAAGGATCAGCGTGGCCGGGATGCTCCGGGTTCCGATCGCGGCGGAGAAAGCCCGCTCCTGCGCAATGAAGGAGCGCAGGAAAAAAGAACCTTCTGCCGAGATATAGTCGGAGAAGTACAACTTGTCGGGTGCCTCCAGGAACAGCGACGTCACGACGAAAGCGCCGCCATACGAAATTCCCGAGAGGATCCGCCGTTTTTGATCCGTGCGGAAATGCGAGTCGATGAACGGGATCAATTCCTGCGTGATGAATTCGTGGTACGCCTTTGCGCCGGGCAGCAGAAAATCCTTGTTGCGCCGCTCCGTTCCGCCGATTCCGACGAGTATCGCGTCGATGCGCCGGCGCTGCAGGATCTTCGTGAAGTTGACGAACCGCCCGTCCGGCGGAAACGCCGCGTCGCCATCGGTGGCGTAGATCACGGGGTAAGTCGCGTTGCCCGCCGCATACGAATCAGGCAGATAGATATAGAGCTTGTAGACGGCGCCCGTCTGCGCCGAATCGATGGTCGCCAGTGTCATGCTGACGGTCGTGTCTTCGCGCCCGTGGACGTCGCCTGCGCAAGCGGCGAATGCCGCGATGAGCAGGAGGCAGGCGCAGGCAATCCGAAAGGTGCTGCCGAATCGATTTACTTGCTGGTGCATCTTGCCGATTCCTTTTTCAGCGAACGCGCCGACCATGGCGCGCCGGCGCGCCGGCCAGGGGGCTCTTGGCCTTGGGTCGCGCTTCGCGGTCACTGCAGATCTCTTTCTACGTCGCGGGTCCGCAGACTACATCTGGTGTTTCAGCGCAGGCGGCGGCGCGAGTGAACCATCCGACCAGCGGCCTACGGGAACGAACAGAACCGTGGGCTCGATGTCGCTGCCGTCCTTGCCCACTATCGGCGAGCCGTCCAGGCCTGCAGCCCAGTCCGGCGCCTGACCGTGCGGAACGAAGAACATCACGTGCGGGAGCCAGGGACCGGCCTCTTTATCGCTCACGTAGCCGTTCTTCGACAGCATGAAGGAAAGCGCACCGGGCTCCGGCGGACCGAATTCGTGATCGGCCATGGCAGCGCGGGCTTTTGCCTTCATCTCCTGTCTGCCGACACCTGCCAGCACCCACTCGGTGCGCTTGAGAAATTGCGGCAGCACCGAGCGCGCCGCTGCGGGGTTTGCACAGTTCGGTCCGCGAATTCCCGGATTCCAGAACTGCGGATCGTCGAAGGCCGCATCCCAGGAACGCTCGACGAAGCAGACAAAACCGTTCCTGCCCTCGACCGCAGTCTCGTATCCCCGGTCGCCGAGCACCAGCACTTTTGCCTCGCCGGAAATCGACGGCGGCCCTGCGCTTCGCGCCAGCGCAATCTCGTCGTCCCGGGCGGAAATGCGGTACTGTGCGATCGGCGCCATGGCCGGGTACGCAGCACTTTTCCGCTCCTGCGCCTGCGCCGCAAATGCCAGCAACAAGGGCAGGGTACAGAACAGAAGATCGGGCGTTTTCATGGTCGGCTCCCCTGGGAGACTGCTGGCTCACGCTTTCGGACGTGTTTCGGCGGTCGAGCGTCGCGCCTTCGGTGCCGATACTTGAGGCAATCATGTGTCAATTCATGCGGTGGATCGGAAGAGTCCCGGGGCGGGCCGCGGTTTTCCCGGCGGCGATGGCGCTGGCTTTCGCCGCGCACGCCGGCCGCGCCGATACTCCAGATGCGGCCGGGAAAGCAGACGCGATCTTTCTGAAGTGGAACAAGCCGGATGTGCCGGGCTGCGCCCTGGGCATCGAGCATCCCGGCGCAGCGCCATTTTTTCGCGCCTATGGCAGCGCCGATCTGGAACATGGCGTGCCGATCGGTCGCGATAGCGTGTTCGAAGCCGGGTCGGTATCCAAGCAGTTCGCCGCGGCCTCGGTGTTGATCCTGATCGAGCGGGGAAAGCTGGCATTCGACGACGACGTGCGCAAGTACATTCCCGAGCTGCCCGACTACGGAGCCGCCATCACGATCGCGCAGCTGCTTGGCCATACCAGTGGTCTGCGCGACTGGGAAGGAGTCGCGGACATCGCGGGGCGACCGGTTACCACGCACGTCTATTCCACCAGGATGTGCTGGAGCTGACGGCACGCCAGAAGAGCCTCAATTATCGGCCCGGTACAGAGTTTTCCTATACCAATACCGGATACATTCTTCTGGCGACCATCGTTGAACGGGTCAGTGGCGAGCCGCTTGCCCGGTTCAGCAGCCGGAACCTGTTCGAACCGCTGGAGATGACCCGCACGCAGTGGCGCGACGACTTTCGCCGCGTGGTCAAGGGACGCGCGGTGGCCTATGACGCCGATCCGGGCGGCTATCACCAGCTGATGCCGTTCGAAAACGTTGTCGGCGCCGGCGGCCTGCTGACGACCGTTGGCGATCTTCTGAAGTGGAACGCCGCGCTGGACGCCGGTGCACTCGGAGAATTCGTCACGACGCAGTTGCAGCGCAAGTCCACGTTGCTCGATGGACGCACGACTTCCTATGCCCGCGGCCTCTATCTGAGCGACTATCACGGTGTTCGCAAGATCTGGCACACGGGCGAAACAGCCGGCTATGAGGCATTTCTCGCCCGCTATCCCGACCAGCGCGTCTCGATCGCCCTGCTTTGCAACACCGGGCAGGAGGCAAACATCGATGCGCTGGGCGACAAGGTCGCAGACCTTTTCCTGCCTGCGCCCGACGCATCGCCGCCCGCCGACCCGGTTCCGGCCGGTCTCGAGTTGGGCGCCGGGCAACTGGCGCCGTTTGCGGGGCTGTATTTTGATCCGCGATTCGTCGTGCAAATGCAGTTGGCGGTAGAGGATGGCCAGTTGCGGGGTGTTTCGGACGGGATGGCGTTGACACCGATTGCACCGGGGGAATTCAGAACGACCATTTCGACGATCCGCTTCAGCGGGAACGATCGTTTCGTGCGCGAATTCGATGACGGGAGACGCTGGGAATTCCGGCGCGTGCGAGCGTGGCATCCGGCAAGTGCGCAGTTGCCGGAATTCGCCGGCCGATATCGCAGCGACGAAGCACAGGCGACCTACGACGTGAATGTCATGGACGGGCGCCTGGTCATCGCCCTGGACGATCGCCGTTGGGATACCGCGGACCTCGTTCCGGTTGCGGCAGACATGTTTACCAGGCCGCATCACGCATACCGCTTCATTCGCAATGCAAAAGGCCGCGTGTCCAGCCTGGAGATCAGCGATGGCTGGGAGCATGTATATGCCTTGGTCTTTCAGCGCGTTGCAGACGCGCCGCAATTGCAGCCGGCGCCCATGGGGAATTGATCCTGTCGCCCGCAGGGTGCCGCGACGCAGGCTGCCTCGCGTACACTATCGCCGGTAATGGGGGGCGGGCATGTCGCTGATACAGGAGCTCAGGCGCCGCAACGTCATTCGCGCTGCAGGCTTGTACCTGGTGGGTGCGTGGCTGGTCACGCAGGTCGCCGGCACGGTGCTGCCGATGTTCGGCGCGCCGGACTGGCTGCCGCGCAGCGTCGTGATCCTGCTGGCGATCGGCTTCGTGCCGGCGCTGATCTTCGCCTGGGTGTTCGAGCTGACGCCCGAGGGCCTCAAGCGCGACGCCGAGGTCAAACCGGAGGAGTCGATCGCACCGCAGACCGGGCGGCGTATCGACCGCATGATCATCGCCGTGCTGGTGCTGGCGCTCGCGTATTTCGCACTCGACAAGTTCGTGCTCGGACCGCGGCGCGCGGCTGACCTGACCGTCGCGCCAGCATCGACGGGTGGCACGGCGGCGACGTCAAACCCGGCATCTGCAGCAACGCCCGACGAGCACTCGATCGCCGTGCTGCCGTTCGTCAACATGAGTGCCGACCCGGCGCAGGAATATTTTTCCGAAGGCATCGCCGAGGAATTGCTCAATCAGCTGGCGCAGTCGCCCGACCTGCACGTCGCGGCGCGCACATCGGCATTCCAGTTCAAGGGCAAGAATCTCGACATCGCCGACATCGCGCGCCAGCTGCGCGTGGCGAACGTGCTCGAGGGAAGCGTGCGCAGGGAGGGTGCGCGCATCCGCGTTACCGCGCAGCTGATCGCGGCGGCGAGCGGTTTCCACCTATGGTCGCAGACGTTCGAGCGCGACGCGGCCGACGTATTCAAGGTGCAGGACGAAATCGCCGGTGCGATCGCAAATCAGCTCGAGGCGAGGCTTGGCGCGCACGCGACTCACGCCTCGGCCGAGCGAAGCATCGATCCGGCCGCGTACGACGACTACCTGCAAGGACGTCGCCACGTGGCGCTGCGCGTCGCCGACAATCTGCACGAGGCGGCCGAGGCGTTCACGCGGACGATCGCGCGCGCGCCGGACTATGCGCCTGCCTACTCGGGCCGGGCGTTCGCGTTCGCGATCCAGCTCGGCTGGAAGCCGTGGCAGACGCCGGACGAAGCACAGGCCGCGGCGAACGCGGACATCGCGCAGGCGTTGCGGCTCGATCCCGACTCGGCCGAGGCGTACATGGTGCGTGCGGTCACGCTCAGCTGGCGGCTGCATTGCAACGCGGCGCTAGCCGACTATGAGCACGCATTGAAGCTCGCGCCGGGCAACGTCGACGTGATGAACTTCGCCGGCGATTTCCTGCAGACCATCGGCGCCCTGCGCCGGGCCGAGTCGCTCAAGCGCCAGGCGATGGCGCTCGATCCGCTCGCCTGGGTGCACCCGATGAACCTCGACCAGATCCTCGACGGCCAGGGACGCTACGCGGAGGCGGTCGCAATGGGCGAGCGCGCGCTGGCATTGGGCGGCACCGAATTCGCGGTCGAGCAGTTGTTCTACTCGCAGTTGCACGCGGGAGACCGCGACGGAGCGCGGGCGGGTTTGGTGAAGGTCTGCGCCGGCTACGGCGAGGACAATCCGAGCTGCCGCCTCGATCGCGCCTTGCTGCTGGCGGTGTCCGGGGGAAAGGATGATGCCCGCTCGGTCGCTGCGTCGGCGGCCGAACAACCGGCGCCGGAATGGGGCGGCGTCGCGCCGCACGTGCTGGCCGCTGCCGTGTTTGCGCGGGGTCTGGATGACTACGCCACGGCGGCGGTGCACGTCAGAGGCTCGTTTGGCGCGGTCGCCTGGTACCCGACGTTGGCGCTGCTGTGGGCTCAGGGCGGCGCGAAGCTGCCCGAGGAAATGAGTCGGGATCCGCAATGGCTCGCCGCCTGGAACGATCCGCGCGCCGCCGAACTGATGGCGCTGTATCGCGCGAACATCGCCGCATTCCGTCGTGGAGAATAAACAGGCCCTGTCGCCGACCGGGGCTCCGCTATGTCATGTGCCGGAGGCCTGCATGACCGGACAGCGGCTCGGCAGCGGATCGACCGGTGCGGTCGCGGGTCCGCGACGGCGGCCGCACGGACGCGCGCGCGGCGTGCCGAATCGTCTATGATGCCGGCGCGCTGTTGCCTCGGGCGACGGCGTCGGTGAAACAAGGGGCTCGCATGCGATCGTTCCTGCGCGAACTGCAGCGCCGCAATGTATACAAGGTTGGAGCGATGTACGCCGTCGGCGGCTGGCTGGTCGTGCAGGTGGCGACGCAGGTGCTGCCGCTGTTCGACGTGTCCGCGCTGGCGCTGCGACTCATCGTGCTGGCGATCGTCGCCGGATTCCCGATCGCGCTGGTCGTCGCCTGGGTTTACGAAGTCACTCCGCAGGGCATCGTGCGGACCGCGGAGGTCGCGCCGGAACAGTCAATCGCGCGGCACACCGGCCAGAAGCTCAATTACGTGATCATCGGCGTGCTCGTGCTCGCGGTGGCCTTCCTGCTGGTGCAGCGTTACGTGTTGCCGCGCAAGGGCGCGGACGCCGGCGCGTCGATACCGGACAAGTCCGTGGCGGTGCTGCCGTTCGAGAACCTGTCGGATGAAAAATCCAGCGCCTATTTCGCGTCCGGCATCCAGGACGAGATCCTCACGCGCCTGGCCAAGATCGGCGCGCTGAAGGTCATCTCGCGCACTTCGACGCAGCACTACGCCAGCAGCCCGGCCAACCTGCCGGAGATCGCGCGCCAGCTCGGCGTGGCCAACATCCTGGAAGGCAGCGTGCAGAAGGCCGGCGATGCCGTGCACATCAACGTGCAGTTGATCCGCGCCGCCACCGACGACCATCTCTGGGCCGAAGTCTACAACCGCAAGCTCGACGACATCTTCGGTGTCGAGGCCGAAGTCGCCGGCGCGATCGCCGACACGCTCAATGCCAAGCTCAGCGGCGCCGAAAAGGCGGCGGTCGAAAAGCGGCCGACCGAAAACCCTGCGGCCTACGACGCCTATCTGCGTGCACTCGCGCTGAGCACTGCCGGTTACGATTTTGCAACGACGCGCAAGGTCAGCGCGGCATTCGCCGAAGCCGTCCGGCTCGATCCGGATTTCGCGCTGGCCTGGGCGCAACTGGCGATGAACAACGGCTACCTGTATTTCAACAACGTCGATACCGACACGATCACGGCCGAGTCGCTGAAGCTCGCAACCGACAATGCCGTCCGGCTGCAGCCGCAGCTGAGTGAATCGCAGCTGGCCAGGGGCAGCTACCTGTACCGTGTGCAGCGCGATTTCCCCGGTGCCCAGAAGGCAATCGAAGCGGCACTGGAACACGCGCCGAACAACCCTCAGATCCTGCAATTTCTCGCACTGGTCGAACGCCGCCAGGGCCATTGGGAACAGGCACTGGCGCATTTTCTGCAGGCCGCCGTGCTCGATCCGCGCAATGCCGGCCTGCTGACGACGATCGGTGGCGAGACGCTGCTCAATATGCGGCGCTTCGCCGAGGCACACGAATGGCTGAATCGCGCGCTCGCGCTGGTGCCCAATGACGCGCTCGCGCTGACGTACGAGGTCAGCGCATTCCAGAGCGAGGGCCGTCTCGACGAGGCGGCGCGGGTGCTCGCCGCGGTGCCTTCGGCCGGTATCGATCCGGGCCTGGCGAGCTACCGTGCCGTTCAGCGAATGCTCGAGCGCAACTCCCGGCTGGCCATCGCCGAACTCGAACCGCTGCTGGCGCAACCCGACGAGTCGCTCAACGGGTTTCGACCGTTGCTGACCCTGAACCTGGGTCAGGCCCAACGCCTCGGCGGCGACGCCGACGGTGCGAAAGCCACGATGAAGCGACTGATCGCGCGCATCGAGCCGGATGCAAGACGAGTCGATGACACGCAGATTCCGGTGACCCTGGCCCAGGCCTACGCGGAACTGGGGGACGGACAGAAGGCCATCGCACAGGGGCAGCTCGCGCTGCAGCTTTTCGCCAGCGACGCCAATATGCGGCCGACTGCCCAATACGGCCTGGCCGAGGCCCTGATGGTGGCCGGCGACAAGAACGCGGCAATCGCGGAACTCGAATCGATTCTCAAGGCTCCCAGCAACGTGACTGCGGCGTTGCTGCGCCTCGATCCGATGTGGGATCCGTTGCGTGCCGATCCGCGTTTCCAGGCCCTGACGAAGTAGGCAGCGGCTGCGCGGCGCAGGGAACGATCTTCCTGTGCAGCGTTTGCGCGACCTCCACGCGCGCGGTCGCGTACACTGTGCGCAGGGGTATCCAATGAGCCTGATCGCGGAACTCAAGCGGCGCAAGGTCTTCAAGGTCGGCGCTGCCTACCTGGTGGTGGCGTGGCTTGCGGTGCAGGCTGCCTCGATCGGTTTCCCGGCGTTCGACGCGCCACCCTGGGTACTGCGCGTATTCATCCTGGTTGCGCTGCTCGGATTTCCGGTTGCACTGGTCCTGGCCTGGTCATTCGACCTGACCGCGGAAGGCGTCAAGGTCGACGGGTCGGCGCAGGGCGGCAAGCGCATGCTCGCGATCGCCGCGGCCCTCGTGCTGCTGGCCCTGGGCTGGTATTTCACCGGACAGCCGGCATTTCGGCGCGGCGACTTTGCGCCCGCGCCGGCCAACGCGGCGCAGATTTCACAAAAATCGATCGCGGTGCTGCCGTTCGAGAACCTGAGCCACGATCCGGACAATGCCTATTTCGCGCAGGGCATCCAGGACGAAATTCTTACGCGGCTGGCGAAGATCGGCGACCTGAAGGTCATCTCGCGCACGTCGACGGAAAAATACAAGAGCGCGCCGGACAACCTGCGCCAGATCGCCGCGCAGCTCGGCGTTGCCAACATCCTCGAAGGCAGCGTGCAGAAGGCCAACGATCAGGTGCGCGTCAACGTGCAGCTGATCAACGCGCTGACCGACGCCCACCTGTGGGCCGACATCTACGACCGCAAGCTGACCGACATCTTTGCCGTCGAGAGCGATGTCGCCACGAACATCGCCGGCAGATTGCAGGCCAAGCTCACCGGTTCGGAACAGCGCGCGGTGTCCGCGCGCCCGACCGACAACCCGGAAGCCTATCAACTCTATCTGCGCGGACGCTTTTTCTGGAGCAAACGCACCGGTGATGATCTGCAGAAGTCGATCGGCTACTTCGAGCAGGCAATCGCCAGGGATCCGAACTACGCGCTGGCTTACGCTGCGCTGGCACAGGCTCAATTGCTGATGCCGGGTTATAATGGCGGCTCGCCGAAGGAGTGGTTTCCGCAAGCCGAGGCGGCAGCGAAGAAGGCGTTGCTGCTCGACGAGACTTCGTCGGACGCGCACGCGGCGCTCGGCATGGTCAAGCAGCTGTACGATTTCGATTCACCGGGCGCGATCGCCGAGTTCGAGCGCGCCATCGCGCTGAACCCGAACGATGGCGACGCACATCACTGGTTCGCCAACCATGCGCTGGCTGCGACCGGAAAGATCGACCGCGAGATCGCGGAAATGAAGCGCGCGCTCGAGCTCGATCCGTTGGCGCTGATCTTCAATGCCAATCTGGGGCAAGCCTACATCTATGCGCGCCGCTACGACGACGCGATCGCGCAATTGCGCAAGACCGTCGAAATGGACAACGGATTCTATTTCGGCCACATAATGCTCGGCCAGGCGCTCGAACTCGGCGGTCATCCGGCCGATGCGATGATCGAGTACCGGAAGGCGCTCGCCCAGAACGACGATCCTTTCGCGAAAGCATTGCTGGGCCATGCTCTGGCGGTTGCCGGCCAGGGCGATGAGGCTCGGCAGCTCTTCGAGCAGCTGCGCAAGGCAAGGGACCAGCGCTACGTCGAAGCGTACGGTCTGGCCATCGTCGAACTGGGGCTGGGCGACCGCATCAGTGCGCTGGACTGGCTCGAACGCGGTTTCGAGGATCGCGACGGATTCGACATGGCCGTGATCCGCATCGACCCGTACCTGGACCCGCTGCATGGCGAGCCGCGCTTCGATGCGCTGGCCGAGAAGATCCTGCCGGCCCGGTATTTCGCGCCCGACAAGGCCGGCAAATGAACGCTGTCATTGTTGTGGCGATGCCAAGGCGTCTGTGCCGGGCAGGCGCTGCTCGAACGATGGTGCTGGAAATGCCGTTGGCATTCACGGCCGGTCGGTTGTTGCTTCAATGCTGAGGAACGCGCCGCGAGACTGTGGCATGCTCCCGGTATTGCATTGCTACGGTACCCGCCTCACTTCAGGGGTCTGAATGTCGCTGTTCGACGAACTCAAGCGCCGCAAGGTCTTCCGGGTCGGCGTCGCCTACCTGGTGGTCGGCTGGCTGCTGATCCAGGTCGCCTCCACCGTCGCACCGCAGCTTAACCTGCCGGAGTGGGCGCCGCGGCTGATCACGTTCGTCATCATGCTCGGTTTCCCGATCGCGCTGGTGCTGGCGTGGGTGTTCGACGTGACGCCGGCGGGCATCAAGGTTGACGGCGCAGCGGCCGGCAGCAAGCGCGTGATCGCTGCGGCGGTCGTGCTGGCGGCGCTGGCGGCGGGCTGGTACTGGAAGACGCGTCCGCTTCCGGCCGCCGGCGAAGCGGGCACCGATGCCCATTCGATCGCCGTGCTGCCGTTCGTCAACATGTCGGAGGACAAGAGCAACGAGTACTTCTCCGACGGCATCAGCGAGGAAATCCTCAACGTGCTGGCGCGCATGTCCGGGCTGCACGTCGCGGCGCGCACCTCGTCGTTCTCGTTCCGCAAGCAGGAGCAGGAAATACCGACCATCGCGCGCGAGCTGAAGGTGCGCATGGTGCTCGAGGGCAGCGTGCGCAAGCAGGGCGACAGGGTGCGCGTGACGGCGCAGCTGATCGATGCCAGCGACGGCTATCACGTCTGGTCGCAAACTTACGATCGCGAGTTGAAGGACATCTTCGCGATCCAGGACGAAATCGCCGGCGCCATCGCGCAGGAGCTGAAGGTCAAGCTCGATGCGCCGTCTGCAGGCGGTGCGCCGGTTGCGGAAACCACCGATCTTGCGGCTTACCAGCTCTACCTCAAGGCGATGGGGCTATGGACCGCACGCGGCGAGCAGAACATGCTGCAGGCCGAAGCGCTGTTTCGCGCGGCGCTCGCGCGCGATCCCAACTATGCAAAAGCCTGGGCGGGGCTGGCTCTGACCTATGCGATCCTGCCGGAGTGGAGCAGCAGGCCGCTGACCGAAACCCGGCCGGCCGGCCGCGATGCCGCCGAGCACGCGCTGGCGCTCGATCGCGATCTGCCGGAGCCGTATTCGGCGCTGGGTTACATCGCCTCCACCGAATTCCGCTTCGCGACGGCGCGCGCGATGTTCCAGCGTTCGATTGCGCTCGCGCCGTCCTACATGACGGCCCACCAGTGGTCGGGCGAGACGCTGACCTGGGAAGGCGACTTCGATGCTGGCCTGGCCATGATCCGCAAGGCGACGGTCCTCGATCCGAAGTCGTCGATCGTCAACTCGGTTCTGGCTGCCGACCTGCTGACCGCCGGCCGTGACGATGAAGCACTGGCGGTCTGCGACTCGATCGTGGCGGTCGAATCGGAATGGTGTCCGCTGTTGCAGTATGACGTGGCGCTGTCGCGCAAGGACTATGCGCGCGTCCGCGCCGCGATGGAGAAACCGGTAGCCGATCGCGGTCCGCAGGCGCAGTCCTTCTTTCATGCCATGATGGACGCGCTGGACGGCAAGGGCGACATCGATGCGATCGCGCGCCGGCTGCTCGAATTGCCCGAAGGCCAGGGCAATCCAACCAGTCTGTCGCCGCTGAACGGCTACGACGCCCTGTTCTGGTTCATCGCGATTGGCCGCAACGATCTCGCGGTCGAGCGCTTTTCGCGCATTTCGCGCGAGCTGCCGTTCACGGCGCGCCAGTTTGCGTTCGACTCGCATTTCGCCGTGCTGCACTGCGAACCGAAATTCCTCGACATCCTGCGCGAGCTGAAGGTCGAAGAGCCGCACCTTGCGGTCGCGTGCAAGAGGGCGAATTGACATGGCAGCCTTCGTCACGATCCCTCCGGGTGCTGCATGACGGAATTGCTCGAACGCCTGAAGCAGCGCAAGGTCGTGCAGTGGTCGCTGGCCTACGCGGCATTCGCGTTCGCGCTGCTGCAGGGGCTCGACATCGTCGCGCAGCAGTTCGGCTGGCCCGACGGCGCGCGTCGCGGCATTACGATCGTGCTGTTGATCGGCTTCTTCGTCACGCTGGTACTGGCCTGGTATCACGGCGAGCGTGGTGCGCAGCGCGTTGACGGCACGGAGCTGCTGATCCTGGCGCTGCTGCTGGCGATCGGTGGCGGCGTGCTGTGGCGCGTCGCGCCAGGAACGCACGACGTGACGCCACCGTCCGGCACCGGCGCAGCCGGTGCCGCGAAAACTGACGCGGCCACGACCGCGGAATCCGCGGACGAAAAATCGATCGCGGTGCTGCCGCTGGCGAACACCAGTGGCGATCCGGACAACGAATATTTTTCCGATGGCCTGTCGGAGGAACTGATCTCGGTGCTCGGCAAGATTCCGGACCTGAAGACGATCGGGCGCAGTTCGTCGTTCCATTTCAAGAACAGCAAGGACGACAGCCGCACGATCGGCGAACGGCTGGGTGTGATGAACCTGCTCGAAGGCAGCGTGCGCAAGCAGGGCGATCGCGTGCGCATCGTCGTCGATTTGATCAAGGCCGCAGACGGGCGCGAGCTGTGGTCGGAAACCTACAACCGCGAGCTCAAGGACATCTTCGCGATCCAGTCCGAGATCGCCACCGCGGTGGTCGAGCAGCTCAAGCTCAAGCTGCTCGGCACGCCGCAGCGTCTTTATGCGACGCCGGAGACCGTGAACGTTGCTGCGCACAACGCGTTGCTGCAAGGCCAGTATTTTGCCCGCCGCTTCACGGAGGCGGACCAGCGCAAGTCGCTGGTCTATCTCGAAGAAGCGGTGCGAATCGATCCGAATTACGGCCTGGCGCATGCATACCTGTCGAGGTCGTGGCGGTCACTCGGCGCGGCGTTCCTGCTTGCTCCCGCAGAGATCGATGCGGCCTATGCGCACGCGCGCGAATCGGCGCAGGCGGCGCTGCGGCTGGCGCCGGACCTTGCCGAGGCTCACCTCGCGGTCGGTTGGGTACGGATTACGCCGGACATCGACCTGCCCGGCGCGGAGATCGAATTCCGTCGCGCGGCTGCGCTGGCTCCGCACGATGCGCGCATGTTGCAGGCGTTCGGCTACCTGCTCGCCGCCCTCGGCAACACCGACGAAGCCGAGAAGATGAATCAGCAGGCCATCGACATCGACCCATTCCTCGTGGGTGCCTACCTCAATCGTGCACGCAACCAGATGGCGCGCAGGCAACTCGACGCTGCCGAGGCAACGCTGCGCAAGATTCTCGAATTGCAGTCCGATACGTCACACGTCTACGCGTATCTCGCGATCGTCGACCTGCAGCGTGGCGACGCCGCCGCCGCATCGCGCGATGCGGCGCTCGAAGCGCCGGGATTCTGGCACGACTACGCCGTCACGCTGGCGCAGCAGGCGCAGGGCGATGCCGCGGCCGCCGAAGCGGCGCTGGCGACGTTCGTCACGAGCTACGGCCATGGCGGTCCCTATCAGGTTGCCGTCGTATATGCCTTCCGCAAGGAGCCCGACCAGCTGTTCAAATGGCTCGACAATGCCTACGCCGAACGCGATTCAGGCCTAACGCAGCTGATGGTCACGCCGTTTCTGCTCGACTATCGCACCGACCCGCGCTTCGCCGCGTTCGCGCGGAAACTCAAGATCGACGTGTCGTCATCCTCCCAGACGGCGATTATCCGCTAGCAGGGCAGCCGCCCGCGCTCGACGGTATACAATACTGAAAATCCGCCAGCACGGCCCTGATCCCCCAGGTGTTGTCCGTTGCGGGGATGGCCGACCCGCGATTTGGCCGTCGAGCGACGGCATGAGCGATTCGCGCAAGAGGATGCGTGCAACTGCGCTTGCGAATGACATGAGCCTGCTCGAAGAACTCAAGCGCCGCAACGTGTTTCGTGCCGGCGCATTCTACGCGGCGACGATGTGGTTGCTGGTGCAGGTCGCCACGCAGGTTTTTCCCTTTTTCCACATTCCCGAGTGGGTGGTGCGCTGGATCGTGATCGCCGTGGTGATCGGCTTTCCGTTCGCGCTCGTGTTTTCGTGGTTCTACGAATGGACCCCGCAGGGTCTGCAGCGCGAAAGCGATGTTGCGCCGGGAGAATCGACGGCCCGCAACACCGGAAAGAAGCTCGATCGCGGCATCATCGCGGTACTGGGCGCCGCCGTCGTCTTGTTGCTGGCCGACAGGTTCGTGTTGCACAAGGATGCGGACGACGTCATCGGCAAATCGATCGCGGTACTGCCGCTGCTCAACGAAAGCGGCGACTCGCACGAGGATTATTTTTCCGACGGCCTGTCCGAGGAATTGATCGCCAATCTGGTACAGATCGATGGCCTCAAGGTGATCGGGCGCAGCTCGTCGTTCCGTTTCAAGGGCGGCGGTGGCGACAGCAGGATCATCGGCGAAAAACTCGGCGTCGACACGTTGCTCGAAGGTACCGTGCGCAGGCAGGGCGAACGCGTGCGCATCGTCGCCGAGCTGATCAACGCGGAGGACGGGCGGGAACTGTGGTCGCAGACGTACGACCGCGAGCTGAAGGATATTTTTGCCGTGCAGTCCGGCATCGCGCAGTCCGTCGCCGATTCGCTCAAGGTAAAGCTGATGTCCAGTCGATCCGGACCAACCAGCAAGCACCATGTCCCGAGCTTTGAAACGTACGATCATTTCCTGCTCGGCCGGCAGCAGCTTGCGCGCGACGACCCCAGGGGCATCGTCACGGCCGTCGCCGCGTTTCGTCAAGCCGTCGCTCTTGACCCGGATTATGCTGAAGCCTATTCGGGTCTGGCGATGGCGGAAAGCTTTGCAGTCGAAAACGATCCGGATGCCAACCTCGTCGCGCTGGGAAACCGTCGCGCAATGGCCGCCGCCGAAAGGGCGGTGGCGCTGGACCCGGAGCTGGGCGACGCCTACGCCGCGCGCGGCTATCTGCGCGGCACCAACGACTGGGACTGGAACGGCGCCGAGGCTGACCTGCTCAAGGCGGTCAGTCTTGATCCGGGCGATGGCAGAAACCAGCTGCGTCACGGTTATCTCCTGGCAATCCTGCACCGCCTGCCCGAGGCAACGGCAGCTCTGGCAAAGTGCGTGGATCATGACCCGCTGTTTCCGCCGTGCTGGTATTTGCTGGGTCGGATCAAGGCAGCTCAAGCGGACTACGAAGGCGCGCGGCTGACGATGAAACGCGTGCTCGCCATCGATCCGGAACACAAGGCCGCTTCATCCTACCTCGGGATTCTTTCGCTGCTGCAAGGCGACCCGGCGGCTGCACGCGAGGTGTTCGTCAAACAGGACAGATTGGCCGGACTGGCGATGGCCGAACACGATCTTGGCCACGCGGCCGAGTCGAAATCCGCGCTGGATCGCCTGATCGCTGCCCACGCGATCGACAGTGCCTACCAGATCGCCACCGTGTACGCCTGGTCCGGCGATCGCGACGCGGCTTTTGCGTGGCTGGAACGGGCAATCGGGCGGCACGACAATGCGCTCGTGGCCTTGACATACGACCCGTTGCTACGCGGCCTGAATGCCGATCCGCGCTTTGCGGCGGTCTGCCGCAGAGTCGGCTTGCCGGCGCCGGACGGCGAGCCGAAACCGACGCCTGCGGCTCCGCTGCCGCCGACGTCAACGCCGGCGGCGGAGCGCAGCCCTGAGCAGACGCCCGGCTGTTTCGCCGCGGCGAGCGCTTGAAAGCACACGGTGCCGCGCAGCCACGCTACACTCATGCAACAGGGGGTGGCGTGACCGGACTGCTCAAACGTCTCAGGCAACGCAAGCTGGTGCAGTGGGCACTTGCCTACGCGGCCGCTGCGTTCGCGTCGTTGCAGGGGCTCGATATCGTTGCGCAGCGGTTCGGCTGGCCCGAATCGGTCGAACGCGTGGCGATCGTTGCGCTGGCGATCGGCTTCCTCGTCACGCTGGTGCTGGCCTGGTATCACGGCGAACGCGGCGCGCAGCGCGTGGCCGGTACCGAGCTGATGATCCTCGCGCTGCTGCTGGCGATCGGCGGCGGGTTGCTTTGGCGCGTGGCGCAGAATCCGCCGGCCGCGGCATCCGCGGCGGGCAGCGCCGCGGTTTCGGGCGGAGCAAACCATGCGCCGGGTGCTGCGGCAGCAGTGAGCGACAAGTCGATCGCGGTGTTGCCGTTCGAGAGCCTTTCGGATGAAAAGGCAAACGCGTACTTCGCAGTCGGCATCCAGGATGAAATCCTGACGCGCCTGGCCAAGATCGGCGCGCTGAAAGTCATTTCGCGCACGTCCACACAGCACTACGCCAGCGCGCCGGACAACCTGCCCGAGATCGCGCGCCAGCTCGGCGTGGCCAACATCCTCGAGGGCAGCGCGCAGAAAGCCGGTGAGGCGGTGCACATCAACGTGCAGCTGATCCGCGCCGCCAGCGACGAACACCTGTGGGCCGAGAGCTACAACCGCAAGCTCGACGACGTGTTCGGCGTCGAGGGCGAGGTTGCTCAGACCATCGCCGACAAGCTGCGCGCCCGGCTCAGCGGCGCAGAGGCAGCCGAGATCGCGGCCAAGCCGACGAGCAATCCGGCTGCCTACGATGCCTATCTGCGCGGCCTGGACTTTGAAAAGCGCACGTTCGGAACCGAGCAGCTGAAAACCGCTTCGAAATTCTACGCGCAGGCGACCCGGCTCGACCCGGAGTTTGCGCTGGCCTGGGCGCATGGTTCGGACGTCGACGGCCTGATCTACTTCCAGGCCATAGACCACAGCGACGAGCGGCTGCAGGCAGCGCGCCACGGCGCCGAGATGGCAATGCGGCTGGCGCCGGATTCCGGCGATGCGTGGCTGGCGAAAGGCACCTTTCTCTATCACACGAAGGATTTCGACGGGGCTGCGGCAGCATTCGTCGAGGCGGCCAGGCGCATGCCGAACAGCCCCAGCGTTCTGGCCGCGCAGGGCTATCTCGAGCGCCGTCGCGGCCATTACGACCGCGCGATCGAATTCATGGAACGCTCGCTCGATCGGGATCCGCAGAACACCACGATCCTGACCAGTCTTGGCGAAACACTCGACGCCATCGGCCGGCACCCGGCGGCCCGCGTCTGGTACGACCGTGCGTTGACATTCCGCCCCGGCGATCTGGCCGTGATCACCAGCAAGGCGGCAACCTGGATGGCAGAAGGCAACCTCGATGCCGCCGGGCTCTTGCTCGAACCGCTGCCTTTGCAACTCGACGATGCCACACTGCTCAGTACCCAGATGAACTACCTGTTGTATCGCCGGCGTTTCGATGCGGTGATCAAGGGACTCGGCGCGGCAATGGCGGCGCCGGACTTCGTGCTCGACGGCTGGACCTCGGCCTACTATCCGACGCTGGGCTGGGCGCAGCGGCGTGCCGGAGACGGGAAAGCCGCGCAAAAAACCTTCGCGGAAGGCAAGCGCAGACTCGAGGCACTGCGTGCATCGTGGAACGACAACGGCTATCTGGCATCGAATCTGGCCCTGATCAACGCCGGCCTGGGCGATGCCGACGCGGCTGAGCGCGAGGCGGAGCAAAGCATCCGGATTGGTGGCGACGATCAGTACACTTTGGTCAACTTTCGCGACCTTCGCGCCGCCGTCCAGGCGCTGGCCGGACAAAAAGACCGGGCGTTGACGTCGCTGGAGGCCGAGGCGAAGACGACGATACCGATTTCTGTCGGCGACCTGCGCTGGTCGCCCAACTGGGACAGCCTGCGTGACGAGCCGCGCTTCCGGCAACTGCTCGCGGACAGCGAGGCGGCGCAGAAGTCGCAGGGTGGACCCTGAGCGGAATGCAGGGTCGAAACGCGTGTCGCAAGCGCACGCCGCCGGCCTGCCGGATTGCCATGGCCCAGGTTGATCCGATACGGGATTTTCGCCCAAAGTCGTGCCTGCAGGGTGGTATTCTGACGTCAGTCTGACGACAGTGCCCGGGAGACATGGCAATGCGTTACGAAGACGAATATCGCCGTTCGATCGAGCAGCCGGAGGCGTTCTGGGCCGAGCAGGCGCGCGCGATCCACTGGCACAAGCCGCCGCAGGCGATCCTGGAGTATACGAATCCACCTTTTCGCAAGTGGTATGCCGGCGGCCAGACCAATCTCTGCCACAACGCGATCGACCGGCATCTGGACGCGCGCGGCGACCAGGCCGCGCTGATCGCGATCTCGACCGAAACCAATGTCACGCGACGTCTGACCTATCGCGAGCTGTACCGCGAGGTCAATACGTTCGCCGCCGTGCTCGCCTCGCTCGGCGTGAGCAAGGGCGAGCGCGTGGTGATCTACATGCCGAACATGGCGGAGGCGGTATTCGCCGTGCTCGCCTGTGCGCGCCTGGGTGCGGTGCATTCGGTCGTGTTCGGCGGCTTTGCGTCGCACAACCTGGCGCTGCGCATCGACGATGCAAAACCGGTGCTGCTGATCTGCGCCGACGCCGGCATGCGCGGCGGCAAGGTGATCGCCTACAAGCCGCTGGTCGACGAGGCGCTGCGGGCGGCGAAGGCGCCGCCGGCGCATGTGCTGATCGTTTCGCGCGGACTGGACGGCGACATGCAGCTTGTCGCCGGACGCGACCTGCTGTACGACGAACTGCGCGGCGCGCACGAAAACGCCGAGGTTGCGGTCGAATGGCTCGAATCGAACGAGCCGAGCTACCTGCTCTACACCTCGGGCACGACCGGCAAGCCGAAGGGCGTGCAGCGCGATGTCGGCGGCCACGCCGTCGCGCTGGCGCTGTCGATGCGCACGGTGTTCGACGTCGGGCCGGGCCAGGTCATGTTCTCGACCTCGGATGTCGGCTGGGCCGTCGGTCACAGCTACAACATCTACGGACCGCTGATCGTCGGTGCGACGTCGCTGCTGTACGAAGGCCTGCCGATCCATCCGGATGCCGGCATCTGGTGGAGGTTGTGCGAGCAATACGGCGTGCGCACGATGTTTTCCTCCCCGACCGCGATCCGCGTGCTGAAGAAACAGGATCCGGCCTGGCTCAGAAAGTACGACCTGTCGAAGCTGCACTGGCTGTTCCTGGCCGGCGAGCCGCTCGACGAACCGACTGCGCGCTGGATCACCGAGGGGCTCGGCAAGCCGGTCGTCGACAATTACTGGCAGACCGAGACCGGCTGGCCGGTACTGTGCCTGCAGCCAGGGCTCGATATGAAGCCGATCCGTTTCGGTTCGCCGGGTTTTCCGAACTTCGGCTACAAGCTGCGCGTGATCAACGAGGTGACTGGCAAGGATGCCGAGACCGGCGACAAGGGCGTGCTGGTCATCGAGCCGCCGCTGCCGCCCGGCTGCATGACGACGATCTGGCACGACGACGCGCGCTTCGTGCGCAGCTATTTTTCGCATTTCAAGGAGCTGCTGTACAGCTCGCTCGACTGGGCGATCCGCGACGCGGACGGGTATACCTTTATCCTCGGCCGCACCGATGACGTGATCAACGTGGCCGGCCACCGGCTTGGCACGCGCGAGATCGAGGAGTCGGTCGCGACGCACGCGGCGGTCGCCGAGTGCGCGGTGATCGGCGTGAAGGACGAGCTCAAGGGGCAGGTACCGATCGTGTTCGCGACGTTGAAATCCGGCGCTGCCGATGCCGCTGCGAAAAACGTTGCCGCGAGGAGCATGCAGCAATGCGTCGTCGACCTGCTCGGCGGCATCGCCAGGCCGTCGCGCGTCTACATCGTAGGGGCCCTGCCGAAGACGCGTTCCGGAAAACTGCTGCGGCGTTCGCTGCAGGCGCTGGCCGAAGACCGCGATCCGGGCGACCTGTCGACGCTCGACGACCCGAACGCCCTGGAGGAAATCCGCGGCGCGCTCGAGCGCGGGCCCGAGGCGGGAAGTTGAAGCGAAGCGCTTGTCCGCGCTTCATGCCGAGCTGATCGTCCACCGCCGAATAGGCTAAAATGCGGCGTTTGGAACAGGAACCGACATGAGCCAAATCCAGTCGCCCGGCACGCGCTTTCGCGCGGCGCTCGCCGCCGAGACCCCGCTGCAGGTCGTCGGCGCAATCACCGCCTACGCCGCGAAGATGGCCGAGCGCACCGGTTTCCGCGCGCTGTACCTGTCCGGCGGCGGCGTCGCGGCAAATTCGCTCGGCATGCCGGACCTCGGCATCAGCACGATGGAAGACGTGCTGACCGACATCCGCCGCATCACCGACGCCAGCGGACTGCCGTTGCTGGTCGACGTCGACACCGGCTGGGGCGGCGCATTCAACATCGCGCGCACGGTGCGCTCGCTGATCAAGGCGGGCGCCGGGGCGCTGCACATCGAGGATCAGGTCGCGGCCAAGCGTTGCGGTCACCGTCCCGGCAAGGCGATCGTGCCGAAAGACGAGATGGTCGACCGGATCAAGGCGGCGGTAGACGCGCGCAGCGATCCCGGCTTCGTCATCATGGCGCGCACCGATGCGATCGCGGTCGAGGGACTGCAGCCGGCGATCAAACGCGCCGTCGCCTGCGTCGAGGCCGGCGCCGACATGATATTCCCCGAGGCGATCTACACGCTCGAGCAGTACCGCGAGTTCAAGCAGGCGGTGAAGGTGCCGATCCTGGCCAACATCACCGAGTTCGGCCAGACGCCGCTGTTCACGACCGACGAATTGAAATCGGCCGGCGTCGACATCGTGCTGTACTGCTGCGGTGCTTATCGCGCGATGAACAAGGCCGCGCTGAACTTCTACCAAACCGTGCGTCGAGACGGTACCCAGAAAGCTGCCGTGCCGACCATGCAGACGCGCGCCGAACTGTACGATTTCCTCGGCTACCACGCCTACGAGCAGAAGCTCGACGAACTGTTCGCGGCAGAACAGGAACAATGAGCGTGCTTGCGCGCAGCTGCGCCCGTGGGTGGCGGACATGAACGATGACCGGCTGCCGCAGGCTACGCGTGACGCGCTTGCACGGCCGCCCGGCCGCCGCCACTGGGACGGCGTGGCGGCAGTCATTGCGGCGCTCGTCGGGCTGCTCGCGCTGACCGTATCGGGCTACACGGCCTACCTGCAGCGCCAGCAGGTTCGAGCACAGGTGTGGCCGTATCTGGAACCCGGCATGTCCGGGTCCAAGCGTGAAGTGGTGCTGTTCAACAAGGGCGTCGGCCCCGCCATCATCCACAGCGTGAAGATCCTGGTCGACGGCAAGCCGCAGCGCAACTGGTCGGCGGTTTTCTCCGCGCTCGGGATCGACTACGACCATCACATACCGTACTCGACCATCAACGGCGTCGTGATTTCAGCCAACGACCACATCGACCAGCTGCTGTTTCCGACGGCCGAGGACTTCAACCGCTATGCGCGCCAGATCAAGCGCGTCGAGCTGAAGCTGTGTTACTGCTCCTCGCTCGACGAATGCTGGACCTTCGACGACGCGGCGACTCTTCCCGGCGAGTCGCACAAGCCGGTGGCGCAATGTCCGGCGCGCGGCGACGACGAGTTCGTGGACTACGAAAACGCCGAGCCGACGCTGCCCGCGAGCACCCCGGAAAAAGACAATCAGGAAAGCAAATCATGAGCGAACCAGCACAGATCCTGCCGAAGGCAAAGAAATCCGTCGCGCTGTCCGGCGTCGCCGCCGGCAACACCGCGTTGTGCACGGTCGGCCGTACCGGCAACGATCTGCACTACCGCGGCTACGACATCCTCGACGTCGCTACCACCTGCGAATTCGAGGAGATTGCCCACCTGCTCGTGCACGGCAAGTTGCCGAACCGCGCCGAACTGGGCGCGTACAAGACCAAGCTGAAATCGCTGCGCGCCATTCCGATGACGGTCAAGGCCGTACTCGAACAATTGCCGGCATCGACGCACCCGATGGACGTCATGCGTACCGGCGTTTCGGCGCTCGGTTGCGTGCTGCCGGAGAAGGAAGACCACAATCATGCCGGTGCGCGCGACATCGCCGACCGGCTGATGGCCTCGCTCGGCTCGGTGCTGATGTACTGGTATCACTTCGCGGTCAACGGCAGGCGCATCGATGTCCAGACCGACGACGATTCGATCGGCGGCCACATCCTCCACCTGCTGCACGGCGAGAGGCCGTCCGCGCTCTGGGTGCGCGCGATGCACACCTCGCTGATCCTGTACGCCGAGCACGAGTTCAACGCCTCGACCTTCGCCGCGCGCGTGATCGCCGGCACCGGCAGTGACATGTACTCGTGCGTGGCCGGCGCCATCGGCGCGCTGCGCGGTCCCAAGCACGGCGGCGCGAACGAGGCGGCCTTCGACATCCAGAATCGCTACGAGACGCCGGACGAGGCGGCGGCAGACATCCGCGCGCGCGTCGAGCGCAAGGAAGTCGTGATCGGCTTCGGCCACCCGGTCTACACGGTCAGCGATCCGCGCAACAAGGTCATCCGGGAAGTCGCGCGCGAACTGTCGGCGGCGCAGCAGAACATGAAGATGTTCGACATTGCGGCGCGGCTCGAATCGACCATGTGGGAGATCAAGAAGATGTTCCCGAACCTCGACTGGTTCAGCGCGGTCAGCTACCACATGATGGGCGTGCCGACGGCGATGTTCACGCCGCTGTTCGTGATCTCGCGCACCTCGGGCTGGTGCGCGCACGTGATCGAGCAGCGCATCGACGGCAAGATCATCCGGCCGAGCGCGAACTATGTCGGTCCGGAGGACCTGAAGTTCGTGCCGCTCGACCGGCGGACCTGAGCGACCGGGGCCGCGAACTGCTCCATCGCCAGCCGGCTTGAACGTCCGCGGTTATGCTGGCCGTCAGGTTGCTGAATGTAAGGTGATATGCCGAGCGGCGGGGCGATGGCGGCCGCGCCCGGATGCCGGAGGGATGGCGCATGGGTTCTGCACGGACACTCCACGTTGTCGCGCTTGCGCTGTTCATGGCGGTGTCGACTTCGCGCGCCGACGTGCCGGAAGCGCTTGACCGCGTCAATCTGTCGGTCGGCGGCTTCTATCCGGTCGTCGATGCAAAAGTGTCGGCCAGCGGACCACAAGTGGCCGGCAGCGATGTCGACTTCCAGCATGACCTCGGACTCGACAAGCACCGCACGCTGGCCAACGTGCGCCTCGAATTGCTCGTGTTCGACAGCCAGGGTTTCAGCATCGGCGGCTATCAATATTCAAAGAGCGCGGGTGCGACGCTGGCGCGCGACATTGCGTTCGGCGGCAACGACTACGACATCAACGCATTCGTCCAGGCCAGCCTGCGCCTGTACACCTACAACGCGGCGTGGCACTGGTGGTTCGCGCCGGATGTGCACGACGTGTTCGGCATCGGGTTCGGCGCCACCTACTACGATCTGAAAGGCACGATCGACGGCAGCCTGACGGTCAACGGCAATTCGGGCTCGGCCAGGGCCGAAGCCGAGGGTAGTGCGGTGGCACCGCTGCTGACCTTGGGCTGGCGCCACGCGTTTTCCGAAAACTTTCGCGGCTATGTCGATTTCGCCGGCGTGCGCAAGCCGTCCGGCACGCTCACCGGCCACCTGCTGAACGCGACGGTCGGAATGGAGTATTACATCCTGCGGAACCTCGGCCTGGCGCTCGAATACAGCAGCAACGACCTGGACCTCAAGGCGAACAAGGACAGCTGGCAGGGTCGCGCGAGCATTCACTTCCATGGTCCGGCCGCGTTCGTGCGCCTGCGCTTTTGAGAAGTCGGCAACGTGAGCACTGGCAAGGCGGCATGTTTGTTCGGAAAGGCAATGCCATCGCATTTGCACGCTCCTCACCCCGGCCCTCTCCGCGCAAGCGGGGCGACGGAGCACGGCCCGGTTGAGCGCATATTCGATTGCGTTGGACTTCTTCGGAGAAGTCGTTCGTGGGCCGGTCTTTTTCCGTCGCGTCTGCGTCACCGCACAGGACATGCATCGATGGCGGTGCTGGCCCTGGGCGCGTGCGCGGCGGCAGTCGCGGCCGACCCTGCGCTGTTCGATCGCGTGCAAACCGACGTCTATGCCGACATGCAGCGCGAAGCCACGCTCGCCTATGATCGCAAGGACTATGGCCGCGCTTTCGCATTGAACCACCGCATCGCCTGCGCCGGCGACAAGACCAGCCAGGCCATCGTCGGGCGCATGTATCTGCTCGGACAGGGCACGGCGCGCGACGAGATCAACGGTTACGCCTGGATTCGCTTCGCCGCCGATTTCGGTTTTCGCGACTTCACTGCGCTGGCCGCCAGGCTCGAAGCGGCATTGACCGCCGGGCAGCGCGCGCAGGCCGATGCGCGCGTCGCCGTGTTGCGCGCGGACTATGGACCGGCCGTGACGAACACGAGCTGCCACGGCGAGGCGCGCCATGGTGCATTGCTGATCGATTCGGTGATCTGCATGCCGGAAAACAGCGGGAGTTACTATCTGCTGCGCCGCTGTGTCGACTGAGCCGAGCCGATCGCCTCAGGCTGCCGCGCTGCGGCCGATTCGCCGCCAGGCTGCGAAAAACAGCGCCGCGAAGACCAGGTCGGCGACGCCGAATGCCAGATCCTGGCCGTGCATGCGGCCTTGCCAATACAGCACGACGACCGCCCCGCCGTAACCGATCTTCTCGAGGATCGACGGAATCATGATAGGCCGGAAGCGGACCGGATCGTGGGCGATGATGAAAAACGCGATCTGCCATGCGAGCGCGACGCCGGCAAAGCCGTAGTAGAACGCCGGATGCGTGATCGGCGGCGGGTCCTGCCGGCCGATCAGGTCGAAGATGAAATACAGCGGCGCCAGCAGCAGCAAGCCCCATACGCCGGCGATGCGAAACACGATCCGCGCAAACGTCATGATCTCTACCTCGAGATGGCGGTGCCCTGGGATTCGTCGATGTGCGGCAGGTGCGTGAACAACACGACGATATAGAGGCAGATCAGCGCCGCCATCACGATCGCGAGCGCCTTGTGGAACCATTCGCGCCTTGTCACCGCGCCGATCGCGGCGAGTGCGATCCAGATGAGGTGAAAAGACAGGTCGAGCGGATCCTTCAGGTGGCCGCCAATCGCCAGATCCTTGCCCAGGCTTGCCAGCAGCACGAGGATCGACAAGCCGAAGAAACTGCGCACATGACGCCAGTAATGCTCGCGCAGATCCACGCGTTCCGGGCCGAGGAAGTCGGGGAACACGATGGCCGCCAGCATGTACTGCAGGATCGTCTGCAGCAGCACGACCGCGAATCCGGCGAAGGTCCAGTTCCGGGTATCGCGCAAGCCGAACATCGCCCACCAGCTTTGCACGTTGATCACCAGCAGCGACATCGACCACAACAGCGTCGGCCAGTACATGCGCACGCGGACGGGCGAAAGGACCATGCCGCGATAGCCCTTGAGGATTTGCGTCACTGCCAGGCCCACGATGACCGACAGCAGCACCGACAAGTAGCTGAACTGGTCCGTCATCGCTGCGCCTAGCGGGCCACGCCGGCCGAGCGCAGCCAGTCAATCAGGCTTCTTGCCTGGGGAGAATCGTTGACGATGCGCCGGTCGGCCACGCCGCCGTCGCTGCCCAGTTCGACGTCCCGGTAATGCCGGGTCGCGGCGTCGAAAACATAGGCGTGGCACGTGCTGGTGCCTGCATCGCGCACGCCGGTGTCGGTCGACGTGACCGTTCCGGCGTCCGCCTTTTCGATCTGCGCCACGTGCTCGGCGATTTCGCTGCCTTCGATGCGGCTGCCACGCGTGCCGCCTGCATATTTTGCAACGAGGTCCGCCGCCGGGTAGTTGTTGCGATCGTGGTCGCGTTGCGGCTCCGGCAGCGTCTTGCCGCGCGTGCCGTAACTCCAGACCCAGCCGTTGCGGTCGACGACCTTGCCCGAATAGCTCAGGCCCCAGGCCGAGTTCGCGCGATAGCAGTCGAACACCGGATCGATCGATGCCGCGGAAATCGCCTGATCGCCTGCCGCTGCCGTCGCCCCGTCCGCGGCCGCGGTTGAAAGCGCAGAGACGCCAAAGACGAGCGCGAGCAGCACTGCCGCGCTGGTCGCGTCGATCGGCAACGAACGTGATTCTGCCATGGGTCAGCCCTTGTACTCGATGAGGTCCCAGCGGTTGCCGTAGCGGTCCTCGAACACGGCGACCGTGCCATAGTCTTCATGGCGCGGCTCCTCGATGAAACGCACGCCGCGGCCGGTCAGGGTTCGATGATCGCGCGCGAAGTCGTCGGTGTGCAGGAACAGGAACACCCGCCCGCCGGTCTGGTTGCCGACGCGGCTTTGCTGCTCGGCGTTCGCCGCCCTGGCCAGCAGCAGCGACGAGCCACGATTGCCCGGCGGCGCAACCAGCACCCAGCGCTTGCCGGGGCCGCGCGGGCTGTCTTCGAGCAAGTCGAAGCCCATGACGCGCGTGTAGTAGTCGATCGCTTCGTCATAGTCGCGCACGACCAGTGCGATGTGGGCGAGCGTCTGTGCCATGGAATCAGTGCCCGCGATTCGCCGTTGCCGGCGCGATGTCTTCGAAACGTGCGTTCTGCAGCGCGTAGGATTTCCAGTCGCGATAGTCGAAATGCCACCACTCGGACTCGTACACGCTGAAGCCCTCGGCTTCCATGTGCCGGCGCAGCAGTTCGCGCAGGCGGCGCGGTTGCTCGGGGCCGCCCGCGTAGTTCGGGTAGGCGCGTGGCGACATTTCGTCGTACAGGCTGGGCATCTCGACCGCCTTGCCATCCGACAGGGTGTACAGCGTCAGGTCGACCGCGCAGCCGCGATTGTGGCGCGAGCCGGCAGCCGGGTCGGCGACGAACTCGTGCTTGTCCGGCGGCGTGGCGTCCCAGAATATTTTCGTCACGTACCACGGACGGTAGGCGTCGTGCACCAGCAATCCGTAGCCTTCCTTCGCAAGGGCATGTTGTACGCGCACGAGCGCCTCGGCAGCCGGACGCTGCAGGAATGCACGCGCCTGGCTGTACAGCGGCGTGCCCAGGAAATTGCGCCTCGTGGCATAGCGGATGTCGAGCCTGATCGTCGGGTCGAGCGACGTCAGCTCGACCAGATCTGACTGGCGGAACTCGCCGGTTTCCGCTGGCGGAGTCGCCGCCAGGGCAATCGGCAGCAGCTCGGCTACCGGGCGTGCCGGCTCGATGTGGAAAAATGGCGGTGCGTCTGCGCCGACGCGTCGCGGTGCAGCCAGCGCGAGCGCCAGCGCCAGCGCGCCGGACAGCCAGTACCCGCGACGCCAGACGGCCGTCACCGGCGAACTCCGTCGTCCCGCGCCAGCGCCGCCGGGTCGCCCGGCGGAAGTACCTCGTTGAAGTGCGGCGCACTCTTCCATTTCGGAACGGGCGGCGCATGGCCGCCGCAGGGGGCGTAGACGGATTGTTCCACCACGTGCATCCTGTGGATGTAGCGCGGGCAGTTCGGAAAAATCGCCTCGGGCCGGACGCGCACGATCACCTGTGCGCCTTCGAAGTCGGCGAGCAGCGGATCGTCGGCACTGACCGTGGCGCGGCCGTTGACGCGCAGTCGTTTCGGGTTCTCGAAATCGATGAAGAGCAGGCCGACGCCCGGGTTGACCAGGATATTGCCGAGGCTCTTGAACATGCCGTTGCCGTCGTAGCTTGGAAATACCAGCGTGACCGGATCGACGACGCGCACGAAGCCCGGCACGCCGCCCTTGTACGAGCAATCCGGGCGGCCCTCGGCATCGGCGGTGGCAAGGAAGAAGAGCGGACTGCTGTCGATGAAGGTGCGATCCTCGTCGGAGAAGGTCTCATGCACGATGTGTTCGACCATGCGATCGGCGAGCCGTCGCGCCTGAAAGCGGTCCTGCAGCTGCCGGCTTCCTTCGTGGTACATGGGAATGGCGTGCACGCGGATCTCCGCGGATCGGGGTTCGACGGCAGTGTAGTCGGCGCGTCCGCCGCTGCCAATGCATCGCGCCCGGGATACCTATAATCGGTGCGCACGAAATGGACGAAGGTCGCCAGATGAGACGAACGGCGGGCATGGGGATCGGACGAGGCAGCAGCCGCATGCAAGCTTGCGATCGACGCAAGGTCCCGGGCAGGCTCCCGGCATACGGCATGGCGATTGTCGCGGCAATGATTCTGGCAGCGTGTGCCAGCGCGCCGTCACAACGCGTGGACGATCGATTGGCGCGCACGGCTCTGCTGGCGCTGCTGCAAACCTTGAACGCGGACCTGCTCAGCCACGACAGCGCGACCCTGACGCTGGAACGCTGGTGCGCCGACCATCATCTCGCGCCGACGCCGCGCGTGGTCGTGCAGCGCGTGCATGACGCGGGAAAGGCCATTCCGCCCGACCTGCAGGCCAGGCTCGCGGTCGACGCGGGCACGCTGCGCTATCGCCACGTGCGCCTGGTGTGCGGCAGCCACGTGCTGTCAGAGGCAGACAATTGGTACGTGCCGGCGGCGCTGACCGCACCGATGAACGAGCAGCTGGACACGACCGACGAGCCGTTCGGAAAAGTCGTCAGGCCGCTCGGCTTCCAGCGCCGCACGCTGTCGGCGGAGCTGCTGTGGTCGCCGCTGCCGGCTGGTTGGGAGATGCCGGACAGTTCCGCGCCGCCGGCCACATCGCCGCTGCGAATTCCAGCCGCGGTGCTGCGCCACCGTGCAATCCTGTACAGCGCTGCCGGGGTTCCGTTCAGTGCGGTTGTGGAAACGTATACGAATCAGCTGTTCGGGTTCGACGGCTGGGCGGCGCATATCGGCGACTAGGATCTCGCCTCAGATGGATGGCATCTGCTGGAGGCTTGGCAGAACGCGCGCGTTCCCTCCCTCCCAGCCTGCGCGGAGAGGGCCGGGTGAGGGGCGTGATTTCACGATGTAGTTCGGGCAGCGCTGTGCCTCCTGCACCCCAAGCTGCGCCTGCGTACCGGGAGGCTGGCCCCTGACGCAACCCTCTCCCGATCATTCCACCGGGAAGAGGGGAGGAGACTCCGGCCAGATGTTTTTCATCGGAGACAAGCCACTGGCGGCCCGGCCGGCGTGCAAATGCGTCACTGCCTATGGACGTGCGCCTGTGCCGTGGGAGAGGGTGAGAGCCGTCAGGGTTTCGGCGCGGCCTGAAGCTGCTCCAGGATTGCCAATGCCTTCTCCATGATCGCGCGTTGCTCGCGATCGAGCCCGGCGAGCGTCTGCGCCAGCACCAGCACGCGGCGTTCGCGGCCCTGATGCAGCAGGCGCACGCCCGCCGCCGTCGCGGCGATGCGAAACCGGCGCCGATCGACCGTGTCCTGCTCGCGCTTGATCAGCCTTGCCTGCTCCAGCGCGTCGATCATGCGTGTCATCGTCGGCGGCTGTACCTGCTCGATGCCGGCCAGTTCGGACAGCGTCTTCGGACCGCCGAACACCAGTACCGACAAGGCCGATGCCTGGCCGGGCGGCAGGCCCATGGCGGCATCGTCGCGCCGTGCGCGGCGCAGCACGCCGATTGCGATTGCATGCAGGCGCCGGGCGAGGCTGGCCACGTTGGCGGGATCTTGACGACGATTCGACATTTTGTTAGCGTAGGCTAAATATTAGCTCACACTAATTGTATCGGATTTTCGCGGTCCTTGAGAAGGAGGTTGCCATGAACGAGATCCGGGGCGTTGCGCAAATCGCGCTGAGCGTGCGCGACATCGGTGCCGCGACGGCGTTCTATCGCGATTCGCTCGGCCTGAAGCACCTGTTCGACGCACCCGGCATGAGCTTCTTCGACGTCGGCGGCGTGCGCCTGATGCTGAGCGCGCAGGGTGGCGAGCCGGGCGGCAAAGGCACGCTGATCTATCTCGAGGTTGCCGACCTTGTGGCGGCACATGCGGCACTCGCCGCGCGCAATGTGCATTTTGAACAGGCGCCGCATGTCGTCGGGCGCACGCCGACTGCCGAAGTCTCGCTGGCGTTCTGCAACGATCCGGACGGCAACCTGATCGGCTTGATGAGCGAGCGCGCAGCAAGCTGAACGTTTCGCGGCTGCGGCGGAGTATGCATTTTGCGCGGCGGGGCGTGCACGATACCCGATCTTCAGGAATCTGTACCGAAGCAAGGCATTGATCTTCGGTTGTTTTGCAGTTGGCCCGATAGTTGTAGTCCGTCTATCGGCTCCATAGCCAAACTACAACAAAGGAGATATCAATGCGCGCATTCAACAAACTGGGTACCGCCATCGCTCTTGCGATCGGCTTCGCCTATGCCGTCCCGATGGTGGTCCATGCCGAAACCGAAACCACGGTGACGACGACCACGACCAAGCATCACTACATGTACTACCCGGAGCACCAGATCTATTTCGCGCCGGACACGAAGACCTACTACTGGCGCAGCGGTGACAAGTGGGAATCGGGCGTGACGCTGCCCGAGGCTGACCGTACCTACGTCACTTCCGGCGGCGTGCAGATCGACCTGGACGTCGATCGCCCGTACGAAAAGCACGAGTGGGTGCTCAAGCACTACAAGGATCGTCACGACGACTGATATCCAGTCACCTTGACCAAGGCATCGGCGCCCCATGGCGCCGATGCCGTATGAAGCTGCAGACGCTGTCGCCGGGCGAATGATCGCCCGGCGGCGACGCGTCATTTGTGCCTGTGGCAGTTTTCCTCGTCGGTCTTGCTCCATTTCTTGTCCGGACCCTGCATCTCGCCCGTATGCGTCAGTCCATCCGGGCCTCGCTTGGTAAACGTGTCGCGGACCCCGCCGGGATCGCCCATGCCATTGGCGGTGCCCTCGAACGTCATCGTGTCGCCGTTCCAGCCACTGCCGCTCTGCGTGCAGTAACCGCCGAACACGTCAACGCAGCCTTCCACGAACTGCTTCTTGGCGGAGTCATAACCCATGTAGACGCCGACGTGGTACGGGGTCGTGTTCGCCGCGGTCTTGTCCTCGTCGTACCGGATATGCAGCCAGCGGCCGCCGACTGCCTTGTCGGCATGCACGGTCGCGGTCGTGGCATGTTCCGCACTCATCGGATTGGCGAACGCCTTGCCGGTGCAATGCCAGGTGCCTGCGAAGAAGTCGAGTTGCGAAAGCTCTGCCGGCGCGGCCGGGGGCGGCGGCGCGGCAGCGTTGATGCCAGGAGCGGACGACAGTGCAACGGCTGCGATCATTCCCGCTAATGCGTGCTTGAGCATTGGAATCCTCCACAAGAGAGAAACATGGGATGAGAGAGACTGTGCGCTTGCGTTGACGCGCGGCAACAAATCCCCTTTGCTCGCGCGGCGTGGCTCGCCGTCAAGGGACGCGGCACGCGCCGAAACCTTACGCCAGGTCGCGTCCGCAAGCCAGCATTGGCGATGCTGCAAAGCGCAACGAGCGTTTCGCCAGAATCACGGTGGCTGCCGCGAAGGCTGGTCTACAGCGCCAGCGCGAGCCTTGTGCCTTGCGCAATCGCGCGCTTGGCGTCGAGTTCGGCCGCAACATCGGCGCCCCCGATCAGGTGCACGTCGACGTTGGCCGCCTTGAGTCCGTCGTAGAGATCGCGGCGGGGTTCCTGGCCGGCACAAACAACGATATTGTCCACATCGATAATTTGTGGCGTCCCGTCGATCGTGACGTGCAGGCCGGCATCGTCGATGCGCTCATAGTTCACGCCACCGAGCATTTTCACGTTCTTCATCTTCAGTGCGGCGCGGTGCACCCAGCCCGTCGTCTTGTTCAGGCGCTTGCCCGGCGTGCCGGGCGTGCGCTGCAGCAGCCAGACTTCGCGTTCCGACGCCTCCGGCACCGGCCTGGCCAGGCCGCCGCGATTCGCATAGCTCCGGTCGACACCCCATTCGTGCGACCAGCGCGCCACGTCGGTGGTCGGCGAAGGCGCGCCTTGCGTCAGGAACTCGGCGACGTCGAAGCCGATGCCGCCGGCGCCGATGATCGCCACGCGCGCGCCGATCCGCTTGCCATGCAGCACGACGTCGAGATAGCTCAGCGTCTTTGCATGATCGGCGCCGGGGATCTTCAGCGTGCGCGGCATGACGCCGGTGGCGAGCACGACCGCATCGAACGCCTGCAGCGACGAGACGGTCGCACGCGTCTGCAGGCGCAGCGCGACGCCGGTGTCCTCGATGCGATGACGGAAGTAGCGCAGCGATTCGTGAAACTCCTCCTTGCCCGGAATGCGCTTGGCCATGTTGAACTGGCCGCCGATCTCGTCGGCAGCATCGAACAGCGTGACGGCATGGCCGCGTTCGGCCAGCGTCGTGGCGCAGGCCAGGCCGGCCGGGCCGGCACCGACCACGGCAATGTTCCTGCGCGTGGCCGATTTCGTCACGATCCATTCGGTTTCGTGGCAGGCGCTCGGGTTGAGCAGGCACGAGGCATGCTTGTTCTCGAACACGTGATCCAGGCAGGCCTGATTGCACGCGATGCAGGTGTTGATGCGCCCGCTGCGTCCGGCTTCGGCCTTCCTCACCCAGTCGGCGTCGGCCAGCAGCGGCCGCGCCATCGACACCATGTCGGCATCGCCGTCGGCAAGGATCTTTTCGGCGACATCGGGCATGTTGATGCGGTTGGTCGTTATCAGCGGCACGCGCACCTCGCCTTTCAACTTGCGCGTGACCCAGGCAAATGCGCCGCGCGGCACGCTCGTGACGATGGTCGGAACGCGCGCCTCGTGCCAGCCGATGCCGGTGTTGATGATGGTGGCGCCGGCCGCCTCGATCGCCTTGGCCAGCTGCACGATTTCGGCCCAGCTCTGCGCATCGTCGACCAGGTCGAGCATCGACAGGCGGTAGATGATGATGAAGGCCGGCCCGACCGCCGTGCGCGTGCGGCGCATGATCTCGATCGGAAAGCGCTGGCGCTTTTCGACGCTGCCGCCCCAGGCATCGCTGCGGCGGTTCGTGCGCCCGGTCAGGAACTGGTTGATCAGGTAGCCCTCGCTGCCCATGATCTCGATGCCGTCGTAGCCCGCATCCTGCGCCAGCCGGGCGCAGCCGACGAAATCGCGGATCGTGCGTTCGACGCCGCCGCTCGACAAGGCGCGCGGCGTGAACGGCGTGATCGGCGACTTGATCTTCGATGGCGCGACCGAAAGCGGCTGGTAGCCGTAACGGCCCGCGTGCAGGATCTGCAGGCAGATGCGCCCGCCGTCCGCATGCACGGCGCGCGTGACCTTGCGATGGCGCGCGACGTGCCATGGCATCGAAAGCCGGCCGCCGAACGGTTTGAGCCAGCCGGCGATATTCGGCGACAAGCCGCCGGTGACCATCAGCCCGACGCCGCCGCGCGCACGCGCGGCGAAGTATGCCGCGAGCTTGTCGTAGTCGCGTGCATGGTCTTCCAGGCCCGTGTGCATCGAACCCATCAGCACCCGGTTCGGCAACGTGACGAAACCCAGGTCGAGCGGAGCGAGCAGATGCGGATAGTGCGGATGCGCGGCAGGAGCGTCGGTCATGGACTCGAACAGGCGTTTGAACGATGCCTGAACGATGCCGCTTGTCGGGCGCGGTTACAAGCCCCGCGGGCTCGATTTCCGACAGGGCAATGCTAGGCTCGTCGCCATGCTCTGATCAGGTCCCCTCATGCGTCTGCTCCCGGTTCCGGCCTTGTCCGACAACTACATCTGGCTGCTCGCCGACGAGGCCGGCAATGCGCTGATCGTCGACCCCGGCGACGCGACGCCCGTGCTTGCCGCGCTCGAGCGCGAACGGCTGACGCCAACCGCAATCCTGCTGACCCATCATCATCCTGACCACATCGGCGGCGTGCCCGGCATACTGGCGCAATACCCCGCGTTGCCGGTCGTCGCGCCGCACGATCCGCGCATCACGGCCGCCACGCGCCGCGTGGACGACGGCGAACGCGTCGCCTTCGATGCGCCAGCCGTGCGCTTCACGGTGATCGAAATCCCGGGACACACGCTCAGCCACATCGCGTTCTTCGGTGCCGGCATCGTATTCGCCGGCGACACGCTGTTCAGTGTCGGCTGCGGCCGCATGTTCGAGGGCACGGCGGCACAGATGCTCGCCTCGCTCGACCGGCTCGCCGCATTGCCAGACGAAACATTGCTGTGCTGCGGACACGAATACACGCTGGCGAACTGCGCCTTCGCGCTCACCGTCGACCCGGACAACGCGGCCTTGCGCCAGCGTCATGACCAGGTGCGCGCTGCGCGCGCGCACGGCGAGCCGACGTTGCCGGTCGCGCTCGCGCTGGAACGCTCCAGCAATCCCTTCCTGCGCGTCGATTCGACCGCCTTGCGTTCGAGCGCCGGCGAGGCGCTGGGAGCCGCTGCGGCGCAAGACCGCGTCGCGCGGTTCGCCTGGTTGCGGCACACCAAGGACGGGTTTCGGGGAGCCTAGAAGAAACGGCCGGCTCGAAAAAAGGGGCGTCGCGCCGGACTTCAAGACCTTGCCGACCGCCGACGACCTCGCGGCCGGACGCGATCCGGTGCTGGCACAGGCACAGAAATTTGCCGGTCCGAATCTCGACTCCGCCCAAGCCGGCGCGTTGCTGCCCAGGCACTAAGGACAACGCACGCCGCGGTCGTGCAACGGACAGGCCTGAAGAAGTCCCGCTGGCGCCATTGCAATACGGCACAGGAAGCCGGAGGCAGAAGAAGTCGGGCGGAGATTAATGCAACCAAACAGTTGCTTTTTGCCGCGATCCGTGGATAATGCCGATATGCAACCTTTCGGTTGCTTTAACGGAGACTCGCGATGAAGCACTACCAGAAGAGCCTCGTTCTCGAGGCACCCCCTGCCATCGTCTACGCCGCGCTTGCCACGCCCGCGGGCCTGCGAGGCTGGTGGTCACAGGACAGCGATATCGCGACCGATGCAGGCGCAACCCATCACTTCCGCTTCGGCCGCACCTGGAAGGACATGCGCATCGACAGGCTCGAGCCGGGCCGCGAAGTGCAGTGGACCTGCACCGCGGCGCATATCGCCGCAGGCAATCTTGCCCGTCGCGACGAATGGGTCGGCACCCGTGTGGTGTTTCGACTGTTGCCGGACGCGCAGGGGCGCACGCTGCTGGAATTCGAGCACATCGGGCTCGCGCCCGCGCTGCAGTGCTACGATCTTTGCAGCGGCGGCTGGCGCCACTATCTCGACAGCCTGCAAAAGCTGGTCGAGAGCGGACGCGGCACACCGTTTGTACCGGTTGCGGCGGTGGCGGCATGAGCGCCGAAGGAGAAGCGGGCATGAACACCGTCGCCGGCACCGACCGCATCGAACGCAGTGTCGTCATCGCCGCGCCGCGCGACCGCGTCTGGCGCGCGCTGTCGAACGCCGAGGAATTCGGCACCTGGTTCGGCGCGAACCTGAAGGGCCAGACGTTCGCCGCCGGGCGGCGTACGCGCGGACAGATCACGTTTGCCGGCTACGAGCATGTCTGGTTCGACGTCGTGATCGAGCGCATCGAACCGAAGAACCTGCTCTCGTATCGCTGGCATCCGTACGCGGTCGATCCGGCCGTCGACTACGACAACGAGCAGCCGACGCTCGTCACGTTCCTGCTCGAGGACGCGCCCGGCAATGGCACGATGCTGACCGTGGTGGAAGCCGGCTTCGACAAGGTACCGCCGCAGCGTCGCCTCGATGCATTCCGCATGAACACGCGCGGCTGGGAAACGCAGCTGGGCTGCATCGCGCGCCATGTCACGGCATAGCGGCATGGCGATCGGCGCGGGCCGCCGCGACTCCAGTCCCGCGTCGATCGTGCGCTCGAGCGAGAGGCTTGCCGGTATCTTCGCGGCGCTCGGCGATCCGACGCGTCTGAGACTCGTGGCCGCGATCTGCGTCGGCGGCGCATTCTCGATCGCGCAGCTGACCGCGGACACCGACATCAGCCGCCAGGGCGTGACCAAGCACCTGCAGGTACTTGCCGATGCCGGCGTCGTGCGCGACGTGAAAGTCGGTCGCGAACGCCGCTGGCAGATCGAGCCGGGTCAGATCGAAGAAGCCCGGCGCACGCTCGAAGTGATCGGCCGGCGGTGGGACGTCGCGCTCGGCAGGCTCAAGGCATTTGCCGAGTCAGGCTGAGCGGCCGCGCGTCTGCCATGGCGCCTGCCCACGCAGGCTGCCATCACGAGTTCGCGTGATGCAGCCGGCGGCGTATCCCGCCGGTCTGCTTTTGCAAAAGCGTAATGCGATTTCGACGAGTTCAACCGGTTGCCTCGGTGCGGCAATCGTCGGTTGCCGCACCGGAATTGTCGGCCGGTCGCATGCGACGACCTCGCGCGCAAGCGCCGCTGCTGCTACCAGACCTCGCCGAACGGCCGCGCTTCGACTTCGAAACTCCAGGCGCTGCGGTCCTGGCATGTGAGCTGGTAGGCGGTCTCCGCCACGGCGGACGGCTTGACGAAGAAACTGTCGGGCTTGTCCGGCATGGCCTTGCGCGTTCTTTCAAGATCGACCACGCCATCGACGATGATGACGGAAACATGGATTCCGGCCGGCCACAGCGACCGCGCCATCGATTCGGCCAGGCTTCGTTGCGCGGCCTTGGCCGGCGCGAATGCCGCTGTGCGCGGCCCGCCGCGGCGCGATGCCGTCGCGCCGATGAAAACGATGGCGCCGCGTGCCGCGCTCTTCATCGCCGGGATCACCTGTTGCGCGCACAGCAACGCGCCGTAGGCGTTGACGCGCCAGGTGGCCTCGAACTGCTCCGGCGTGATGCTCGACACGTCGGCGAATACGCCCGAACCGGCGTTGTATACAAGTACATCCACTTCGCCCAGGTCCGCGCGGATGGCGCCGAACGCCTGCAGCACGGACGCCGGCGAGCCGACGTCGCATGCGTAGCCGCGGGCGCCGCCGATTTCCTGCTCGAGCGCGTCCAGCGTCGCGCGATTTCGCGCCAGCATGGCCACCGCATGGCCCGCTTCGGCGAAGCGCCGCGCAAGCGCCGCACCGTTTCCCCGGCCGACGCCGGCGACGACCGTTACTTGCCTGCTTCCGGCGCTTGCCATTCGCGCTAGTTGTCCTGCGGTTCCGGCTTGGCCTTGTCCGGCTGCTTGCCGGCGTCTTTCTCGACCTTCTCGACCGGGCCTACCGTAACCGTCCCAACGTCGAATCTCGGGTCATACGGATTGTCCGTCGCGCGCAGTTCGCGATAGGCGATGGAACCGTCCGTGTAGTTGGCGCCCAGGATCGCTCCCGAGGAGCGCAAGGCGCCATTGGCGCCGGCGCTTGCCTTTCCCTTGCCGCCTCTTTCGTTCAGAGGATTGTTGCCGGAGGGGATGTTCATCGACCCGACCTGCACGTTGCCGGTAAATCCCAGACGAGACCCGGTAGCGGCGTTGCGCACGTCGCGCCAACGCGCCTTGGCGCGCGGCAGTGCGCGCTTGTCGCCGTAGGTCTCGCTCAGATCGGAAACCAGGGCGTCGGCCTTGGCGATGTCGTCGGGGGAAAGCGCCGCGCGAGCCCGGTCCCGCACCGCGACATAGGTCTTGTCGTCGCGCTCGGCGGCCAGGGTCAGCCATGCCAGTCCCTGCGCGCGGTCCTCGGGCACGCCGCCTTCTCCCTTCACGAAGATCACGCCGAGGTTGTACTCGGCCGGCTTGTAGGCCCAGCTTGCCGCGATCTTGTACAGCGTGATGGCGTAGCGATAGTCGTTGCGCTTGATCTCGTCGACACCCAGGTGGAAGAAGTATTCGCCCGGCACGGCGCTGTCGCGAGGCGAAGTATAGTCCTTCGCGTAGAATCCCTGCGCCATTGCATTGCCACGCGGCACGGCCATGCAGGCGACGCTGCACAGCAGCGCCGTCACGAACACATTGCGGGCCACGTCCGTCCTGCGCTGCCGGGAACTGCCAGCCATATGGTTCGATGCCTCCGCGCCGGTCGCGCCGCCGCCACCGATGCTCATGCAACCGGAAATTTTCGTCAAGGCCGCGCGTGGCGCGCGCCGCTTGCTCACGTTGCGTTTGCGGCGGGGGCGGCCGCGTCGGCGGATCGGCTGCGCACCTCGGCCAGCCATTGTTCGTGGATCCGGTACAACTCGCGCCCGCGGTTTTCGTCGATCTGGAAGCCGAAACTGATCGCGCTGCGATAGCCGGGGCCTTCGACCGGCGTCGTGGCGTGCTTGCAGCGCGAGGCGAGATTCAGCCACACGTCGCCACATTCCACGGCAATCGGAATGCCGTCCAGCAGAGGCAGGCAGCCGGCAGTCTGCCTGACCACGGCATTGATGCGCACATGGCATCGTCCCGGCATGTCCGGATCGGTATGCTCGTGAACGAAACCGCCTTCGGTGATGACGTTGATGAAGTCCTTCAGGCCCGGCGGCACCACGTACTCGCCCAGGTCGTAGCGGGCAGCCAGGTCCTGTTTCACGTCGTACAGGAACCGGTCGCCGTCGGGCGTCACGAAATCGATGACGAGGAACTTGCGGCCGTCGACGTTGCCGGTCTTGTTGGTCCTGAACTGGGCTTCGTTCTGGAACGTCACTTTTGCCACGTGGTCCATGAACTCGGCCGTGACCGCATTCTTGATCAGAAATGGATAGTGCTGGGGTTTCATCGAGATCTGCGGGCGCAAATGTGGGATCGGCAGGCATCGGCCAGACCGGCCGGTGTCGCCGGCACGCGAACGTCCTGCATGCAATGGGCGGATTTACACCCGGCCGCGCGGGAATGCAAGCATCCCGGCACCCGGGCGCCGACCGAACGTCAATATCCTCCGGTCCGGCGGCGGACATGAGCGGGCGATCGCGCGTGTCCGCAGTCAGCGCGCCAGCGTCCCGCTCAGCTGGCCGTCGGCGTCGATGCACAGAAATGGCAGGCCGAGCCCCTGCAGCCATTGGAAGCCCGCGTCGACGCCGAGCAGCATGCCGAGCGTCGATGCAGCGCCGGCCACCAGACAGCTGTCGGCGAGTACGCTGATCGACGCGAAGCTTTCGACCGGGTAGCCCGATACCGGATCGATGATGTGCGAATAGCGGCGGCCGTCGACGATCACGACGCGTTCGTAGTCGCCGCTCGTCGCCAGGCCGCCGCTGCGCAGCTCGATCTGCGCGATCGCGTTGCCCGGATCGCGCGGTGCCTTGATGCCGGCGAGCCAGGCCGAGCCGTCGGCGTGTGCGCCGACGACGGCGAGGTCACCACCCAGGTCGACCACACCGTGGTCGACGCCGATCTCCCGGCACAGTCGCGCGGCGCGATCGGCGGCATATTCCTTGACCACGCCGCCGAGGTCCAGGCGCATGCCGGCAACGCCGAGCCGCAACCGCGGCCGCTGCCATTCGGCGCGCTGCCAGCCGCAGCGTGCGCGCGCCTCGGCCAGCACGGCGCCGTCTGGCACGCGCTGCTGCTGCAAGTCCCACAGGCGCGTCAGCGCGCCGGCCGTGATATCGAAGCGGCCGCCGCTTTGCGCATGCAGCGTCGCCGAAAAATCGAGCAGGTCGGCGCTCTCGTTGTCGAGCACGATGCTGTCGCCCCCGTCGGCGCTGGCCCCGATCATTGCCACCAGGCTGTCGTCGCGATAATGCGAGTACTTGCGGTCCAGGCGATCGACCTCGGCCTTGACCGCCGCGGCAGCGCGCTGTGCGCCGACGGCATCGGCCTCCACCTGCAGCGCGCACGGGCAGCCCATGGCGTTGAAAGCGAAACGATGCAGTTCGAAGCGTCCGTGAGCGGAAGTCACGCCTTGCCTCGCGTGGATGGGAGAGCGAATCAGGCGCGCCGCCGGTGTCGCGGGCCGCGCCGGTTCCTAGAACAGGTAGTCGACGCCGATGAAGGCGCGAGTGTAGCTGACGACGCCCGGCACCGCGGCATCGCTTCCGCCGATGGCGTAGTCGGTTCTTGCGTGGTAGCGCTCGAGGCCGCCGCTGAATTCCCACACACCGACACGCTTGCGCAGGCTGAGGCTGGCCGAGATCGCGCCGAACGTGCCGAGGCGGTAGTCGCTCGAATAGAAATCGTGCGCCGCCGGGTCGACGAAGAATGGCGCGTAGAAGCGGGCCTGCTGCTGGCTGTAGTAACGCAGTCCCGGCACCAGTTCCCAGCGCGAAGGCAGCGTCTGGTACCAGCCCGCTTCGACGGTGTGCGAGACGACGCCCCAGCTGTCCTGCGCATAGCGGTAGTCCAGGTGCAGCGCGGCGTCGGGCGCTGCGAACGCGCGCCGGTAGCGTACGAGCCACGCCATTTCGGTGCGCGCGCCGGGACGCCGGTCCGCGACCACCTCGTCGCCCAGACTGACCAGCTTGTAGGGATCGGACAGGTAGCCATGCTCATTGTTGAGCTGGATGCCGCTTTGCAGCACCGACGAGCGGTCGATGACCCAGGCCAGGCTGCCGAACAGCGAGGCGGTGTTCTTCTCGCCGTGCTGCACGCGGTTGAACTGCTGCGCAGCGAACGGGCTGATCAGGTCGTGCGAGAAGCTGCCGCCGAATCCGAGCGTCAGCGCGGCGCTCAACGGCATGCTGTGCTCGATGCCGAGCGCGGTTGCGTGATAGTCGCGCTCGGCCGAATACGATGCGCTGTAGGTCGTGCCGCCGCTGCTGCCGGTGCCTTGCGTCCAGGATGCGCGCAATTCACTGCGATGGTCGCGGATCGTGGCGCCGCTCATGACCTGGATCGGCGTGCCGTTCGGCGAGGGCGCCACGTACCAGGGCGACGAGCCGCTCATCACCTCGTGCGTCGCGCTGACGTTCAGTGCCGCGTCGCTGCCGACGCCGGTGGCGAGCTGGAACTGCTGCGACAGCACGCGGTAGCGCTGCGCATCGCCGAAATACGGGCCGGAGATCGAATCTTCGCCGTATTCGTTGAAGCGATAACTGACGTGCGCATCGCTTTCCGCGCTGCTGGCCGTCTGCGCGTGCGCCTCGGGGACCAGGGTCGCGGCGGCGCTCATCAGCGCGGCCAGCGACGGCGACCAGCGTGTGGGCGCCCGCATCAGTTGCAGCCGCAGCCGCCACCGGCGGCGCCGATGTGGCCGTTGCTGCCTTCCTTGCTGAAGTGCGTGTGGTCGGCCATCGCCGCCTGCAGCGGATCCGGATCCCAGCGCATGTCCCAGCGGGCCAGCCTGCCGCGCTCCCACGGCTGCACCGGCGTCGTGGCGCAACCGGCGAGCAGGGTGAACGCCAATGCCGCGAACGCGATCCGGCGCGTGGTTCTACCTGCCATTGGCGTCGGCTCCGATCAGGTCGTGAATCTCGTTGCGCAGCGCGTCGATGTCCTGCGGCTTGAACCCGGTATGGCGCGCGCGCACGACGCCGTCGCGGTCGATCACGAAGGACGAGGGCATGCCGATCAGGCCGAACTGGCGGGCGACTTCGCCGGCCGGATCGGCGAGCGAGGTGTACTTCACGGGGTGTTCCTCGAGAAAGGCGGTCGGACCGTCGGCCATCTCGTCAAGGTTGATCGCCAGCAGCGTGAAATCCCGCGCCGGCATTTCGGCGCGCAGCTTCTCGTACAACGGAAACGACTGGCGGCAGGGCCCGCACCACGAGGCCCAGAAATCCAGCAGCACGACCTTGCCACGCAAGTCGGCCAGCGCCATGTGGCCGTGCTTGGAGCCGAACACCGGCAGGTCGAAGGCCGGCGCCGGCGCGCCGATTGCGATCAGGTGCGACGCAGCGGTCGCGACGCCCGCGAAGGCGAGCAGTACGGCAAGAATCAGCGTTCGATGCATGGTCGATCGTGCTCCGGTACGTTGCGTCGTTGGGCGAAGTCAAAACCACGCTGCCGCGCGGGGGAGACGCAGCAGCGTGACAGGCAGCAGAGGCCTGTGTGAAACGCGGGCTCAAGGACAAGTCGTGCCGTCGATGGTGGTCAGGCGCTTGATCGGGAACGTGACGTCGCCATAGCCGGCTGCCAGCGACGTCGCATTCGACTGCCAGGCCGCCGTGCCGTTGTTGCAGTCGCTGAAGCTGAGCGTCAGGTTGCCCCACGACGGAGCCGTCAGCTTCGTCGCATCGAAATTCGGCGGGAACGCGCCGCCCTGTTCGAGGAAGGCGGGAAGCGTGACCGTGCTCTTGGTCGGATCGTAGCTGCCCTGCGTGTAGATCCAGTTCTGCGCCGTGCCTGCCGGGTTGAAGACGAACCAGATGGCGAGGATGCCGTTGTTCGGCAGGATCTCGATCTGGAAGCCGTGGCCGCCCTGGTTCGCGGTCGGGTTGAACCAGTTGCCGCTGATGCCGCCGTTGATGTTCTGGCTCGGCGGCGGCGGCGCGACGTCGTTGACGATGACCGTGCCGGACATGCCCTGGCCGCCCGGGCCGCCATGATTCTCGCAGTAGTAACGGAAGTTGCCGGCCGTGTTGAACGTGACGGTCGCGGTCCAGGCGGCGCTGCTCAGATTGCCGTTGCCGCCCTGGCCGTCGCCATCGCAGCCCTTGGCGCAACGGAACGAGTTGTCGTCGGCATGCACGTTGTGCGCGCCGGCGATGCCGTTGCCGGCGTAGGTGAAGGTCACCGTTTCGCCCTTGTTGATCGTGACGGTCGATGGGGAAAATCCCATGCCGTTGCCTCCGGTACCGACGGTAACGGCCGCGCTGGTCGCGAGCGCAGGTGCCACGAAGGCGAAACAGGAAATGGCGACGAAACCGCGAAACAATTGTCGAAAATTCATGACTGCTCTCTCGTTTGGCGACCACGCAGGCACCGCAGGCGGCCATGCATGGCGCAGATTGCGGCTGGATCCGATGGTGCTGCGCCGACCCTGATGGATGACCCGTTCACCGTCACGCGAGCCCATCCCCGCCAGGCCGAAGCGCAGGCAGGTGCAAACTCGCATTCGGGGGATTAGTTCCGCCTGACCTCGTCAGGGTTCAAACCGCGAGCGATTCAGTGCTCGATGGCGAGCACGATCAGGGTCTGGTCGTCGACGCCGATCGGACCGCCCTGGTACTCGTGCAGGGCGGAAACGATGCGATCGCGTACGGCGCCCGGCGTGTCGCCGGGGTGGGAGAACAGTTCGCGCAGGCGCTCGATGCCGAACATGCGCTCGTGACGGTCGCGCGCCTCGGTGAGTCCGTCGGTGTAGAGCAGCAGCTGGTCGCCCGCTTCCAGGACGATGTCGTTGTTGCGGTACTCGTGGTCGCGCAGCACGCCGAGCGGAATCTGGTCGCCTTCGCCGAGCAGGTTCACCTGGCTGCCGCGGCGATGCAGGATCGGTGGGTGTCCGGCGCTCAGATAACTCAGGACATGCGTGTCGGGCCGGTACAGCATCGCGAACACGGTCATGAAGTGGCCGCGGCTGCGGCGCGAGAAGAAATAGCGGTTCGCATAACTGATCGCCGCCGCGGGCGGCGGCCCGTCGCCGCCCTTGTAGGTGCGCATGATCGCGTCGAACTGCACGGCTTCCATCGCCGCGGCGGCGCCGTGGCCGGAGACGTCGCCGACGATCACGCCCCACACGTCGTCGCCGGTCGGCTGGAAATCCGGCGGCGCGAATTCGGTCAGGTTGCTCATTTCGTAGTAGTCGCCGGCGGCCGTCTCCGCCGGTTGCCAGTGGATCGCGTAGTCCAGGCCGCGAATCTTCGGGCTGTCCGGCAGCAGCGATTTCTGGATATCGGCCAGGCCTTCGATCTGGTGGCGCTGGCGCTTGCTCTCGCGCGTCAGCGAACGCAGCACGATCGGCCGGATGATCAGGCTCGCGGCAAGGTTGACGTGCAGCAGCACGTGATCCAGGCGCACCGTGTCGAAACGGTGCGGCAGGCTGCTGGCGAAGGCGAGCCAGTGCGTCAGCTGCCCGTTGTTGGCGAGCGGAATTGCCATCACCGACGCCGGGCTGAACAATGCCTGCGCCAGTGGCACATCGCGCCTGGCCGGCTCGATCGTGAGCACATGCGGCGCATGGGTCGCCACGATGCGCGCCGCGATGTCGTCGTCGAACAGCGGCAGCGTGCCGCTGTCGCCGTTCGGATCGAGGTTCGCCACGTGCTCGGTGCCGTCCGGCCCGATCAGGCCGGCGAGGCGGCAGCGCCCCTCGGCCTGGCCGCGCACCAGCAGCAAAGCCAGCGAACAGTCCGGCAGATCCGGCGCGAAGTGCGCGTGCATCGCACGCAACGCCGCGCGCGAATCGCCGTCGAAGGCGCTGATGTTGAGGACGCGATTGAACAGGGTATCGGACATGCGCGAATTGTATTCTCGCGTGAGTGGCATTGCTCGATGCAATGGCAGGGTTCCTTCAATTTGTCTCAAACCGCGCACGACGATGTGGCGTCACGGATCGAGGCGTGCGCAAACGCCATCCTCGCGCTTGCTATTTTTCAAAGGCGGCGTGCCGCTTGCCGCGCGTTCAGAGCGCCGTGCCGCAGGCGTGTCCCGATGCCCAGGCCCACTGGAAGTTGTAGCCGCCGAGCCAGCCGGTCACGTCGACGACTTCGCCGATGAAGTACAGGCCCGGGATGCGTCTGGATTGCATCGTGCTCGAAGAAAGCTCGTCGGTGTCGACGCCGCCGAGCGTGACTTCGGCGGTGCGGTAGCCTTCGGTGCCGCTGGCGAGCAGCGGCCAGCCGCTCAGCTGCGCGGCGATCTCGCGCAACTCGCCATCGCGATACTGGCGCATCGGCCTGCCTTGCAGCCAGTGCTCGCACAGGCGCTGCGCAAGACGCTTGGGCATTCGCTCGCCCAGCACGGTCTTCAGTTCCGCGTCGGCGCGTTCGGACTTCTGCGCAAGCAACCACTCGAGCGCATCGAGGCCGGGGAGCAGATCCAGGGTGAGGTCGTCGCCGGGATTCCAGTACGAGGAAATCTGCAGGATCGCCGGCCCGCTGATGCCGCGATGCGTGATCAGCATGAAGTTGCTGAAACTTGTCCCGTTGCAGCGCGCCTCGACCGGCAGCGCGACGCCGGCGAGGTCGGCAAGGCGTTCCTGATGCTTGCCGCTGAGCGTCAGCGGTACGAGGCCGGCACGCGTCGGCAGCACGCGGTGGCCGAACTGGCGCGCAAGGTCGTAGCCGAAGCCGCTGGCTCCCATGCTCGGGATCGACAAGCCGCCGCTGGCGACGACCAGCGACGGTGCACTGAATGCGCCCAGCGGCGTTTCGAGACGGAACATCGCGTCGTCGTGGCGCACCTGCGTCACCGCGCAGCCCGTTTCGATGCGCACGCCGGCTGCGGCGCATTCGTCGAGCAGCATGCGCACGATCTGCTTCGACGAATCGTCGCAGAACAGCTGGCCGAGTTCCTTTTCATGCCAGGCGATGCGATTCGTGTCGACCAGCGCGATGAAATCGGCCGGCGTATAGCGCGCCAGAGCCGACTTGCAGAAGTGCGGATTGGCGGAGAGAAAATTCGCCGGCGTGGTGCCGGTGTTGGTGAAGTTGCAGCGTCCGCCGCCGGACATCAGGATCTTCTTGCCGACCCGGTTGGCGTGCTCGATCACCAATACGCGCCGGCCGCGCCGGCCGGCTGCGATCGCGCACATGAGTCCGGCGGCGCCGCCGCCGACGATCAATGCGTCGAACGCGTCGGCCACCTGTTCACCGGCCCGGCTGCGCCGGCGCAATGCGCACGGCCGGGTCGATCGTCACGGCGACGTCGACGCCGAACACCTGCACCTGCCGATCCTGGATCATGCATTGCAGCCGCATCGTGCGGTTGGCCAGCGCGGCGAGCCCGGCGACCGCCGGTGCCGGTATGTCGATCACCGTGAGATTTTTCGCACGCGCGAGCGCCGCCTTGTTCTTCTCCCACCAGATTTCGGCGCCGCGTCCGCTGTAGGTGATCACGATCACCTGCCGCGAGCGGCCGCAGGCCTTGCGGATGCGCGATTCGTCCGGCTGACCCAGCTCGATCCATTCGATGATCTCGCCGGTCAGGTCCTTGCGCCACAGGTCCGGTTCGTCGTCGCTGCTGATGCCCTTGCCGAACGCCAGGCGCTCGTCGGCGAACAGCGCGAACGCGAGCAGGCGCACCATCAGGCGCTCCTCGGTCTCGGACGGATGCCGGGCGACGGTCAGCGCGTGGGTCGCGTAGTAGTGGCGATCCATGTCGCTGATCGCAAGCTCGGCTTTGTAGGTGGTCGAGTTGAGCGCCATGAAAATGCCCGCGGAGAGCGAATCGGCAATTGTAGGGGTTTCGGCAAGGCGGCGGCACGCGCATCGCCGACGCCATGCGTCCACGACAGTGGCTGGCGGCCGCACGATCCCGCCATCCGGCGCCGGCGCACGGGCGCTTCGCGCCGACGCCGGTAATCGCGTGCCGGGAAACCTGAATTGACCAGATGAGGGACAGCAAAAAACGACAGGAGTCCGCTCACCCACGGGAGCTGCCATGAAAGCCGTATACGTTCGATTCTTCTTTGCTGCCGCCATGGCGCTGGCGACGATGAAGGCGGCGGAAGCGGCCAAGCCGGCCGACGTGTATGCCGACGTGATCATCACCTACGCCGGCCAGACCTTCGGTTTCGCCGGACCACTGCGCTACTTCGAAGTAGCCGACGGCGGCGGCCGCATCGGCATCGACCTGACGAATCTGGAAACGCCGGGTTATTCGCCGCGGCCCGACGTCGATCCTGCCAACCTGCCCACGTCCGGCAACCGCTGGCAACTGGTGGCCTACATCGGACGCTCGGTCCAGACCATCGCCGGCACCTGCGCGGTCGAGTCGTTCGCGACGACGCAGCAGGGCGTCAGGATGCAGCACGTCTACCTGAACTGCGTCGACCTCGACGTCTGACCCGCGCGCGAGTCTCCCCCCGTGCCGGGAACGGGGAGAGGGGAATTTGCGATGCCAAATGCCGCGGTGTTCGGCGACGACGGCACCACAACGACGAAGCCATTGAGGAAGAGGGAGCTTCGCGGCGATGCGAAATCGGATGTCAGCTGCACGTTCCGAATGACGTAACCCTCGAAGCCACCGGCAATCGCCGGGATTCGAGGTGGATACGATGTCAGCGTTGCCGAAGACCAGGGTCATGCTCGCGGCCGGTTGCCTGCTGCTCGCCGCTTCGTGGTTGCACGCGCAGCAGACCTATGTATGGACCGGCGCCACGTCCGGCGACTGGAACACGGCCACGAACTGGAATCCGAACGGCGTGCCCGGTGGATCGGCTGCGCAGGGCGGCAATCCGGAAGACGTCGCCGAGTTCGACGCATCGGCGCGCACCTCGGTGACGGTGTCGGCCAGCGTGGAGCTCGGCGCGATTTCGTTCGGCTACGGGCCGCCCTACAGTTTCCAGCTGAATGCGTTCCTGCAGCTACGCCACGGCATCCTGAATCTGTCGACGACGACGCAGAACACCTTCACGACAGGGCCCGGCACGCTATGGTTCGAAACCGACGGCGACGCGGCCAACAGCCTGATCACCAACAACCAGGAAGTCGATTTCGGCGACTACAGTTCCGCCGGCAGCGCGCAGATCACCAACCATGCCGGCGCGACGATCTACTTCACCAATTTGTCGAGCGGCGCCGGCGCCGAGGTCTTCAACGGCGGAACGATCGACTTTTCGTACATGACGGGGCCGGCGTCGCTCGGCGCCGTGGCCGGCGGCGCCGCCACGCAACTGCTGCTCGGCAGCCAGACGCTGTCGATCGGTGCACTGAACTATACGCAGACGATCGACGGCAGCATCCTCGACGGCGGCTTCAATGGCGGCAGCGGCGGCGCGCTGACCAAGGTCGGGACCGGATTCCTGCAGTTGACCGGCAATAATGGCTACACCGGCAAGACCACGGTCGCGCAGGGCCTGCTGGAACTCGACAGCGCGGTCGCCAGTCCCGAGGTGCTCGTGGAGACGGGCGCGACGCTCGCCGGCGTTGGTCCGGTCAACGGCAGTCTCGCCGCGCAGGCCGGCTCGACGATCATTCCCGGCAATGTGTACAACCCGAGCAGTTCTCCGCCGAACACGGCCCTGACCATCGGCAAGTTGTTCTGCGCTCCCAGCCCGACGGTGTTCACCCGTATCGGCAACGTCGGCGGCGCAACGCACGGCGACTATCTTGCGTTGAACTCATCCCTGCAGAGCGCGTTCTGTCCGCACCTGCATTTCTCGTTCGCCAGTGCCGGCGTGCCGCTCTCGGTGGGTTCCTATTACCTGCTGATACTGATCCAGGGCTCGACCGACTACTCCGCGGCAAACATCGATTTCGACTTCAATTACTTTCCGGGGTACACGCAGGCGACCGGCGCGATCACGATCCTGAGCCTGAGCGGGGTCACGGCGATCTACCTGCACCTCAGCGACCCCGGCGACCGGATCTTCCGCAACGGCTTCGATTGAGCCGCGCGCTGCGCAGCCGGATTGAGTCCCTCTACGGCACGCGTTTGGCGTCGATGCGCGTGCGGACATTGCGCAGGTTCATGTCCAGGTGCAGCCATTCGCCCTCGCGCGTGAACCCGACCGGCAGCAGCGCGCGCCGCGCGCCGACACTCATCGACACGGCCACGCATGGCTCGCCCTCCGAGATGCCGGTCAGCTTGTCCTTTTCGAACTTGCCGCGCAGCGCGCAGGCTTCCAGCGACAGCCAGCCCTGCGGATCGAACGTGGCCGCCGCAGGCCCGGCGGTCTGGTGCAGCTGGTAGTTCGGCACGAGCGAGCCGCTGCCGTCGTACTCGACGCGGGCTTGCATCGCCCAGGTCTGGTCGAACGATGATTCCGCGTCGGTCTGCACGTGCACATGCCACAGTGACCAGTTCTTCTGCGGCGCCGGCTCGATCGCGACGGTTACGTGCGCAAGCGCCTGCCCGTTGTCGTGCGGGTCCTTGTCGACCTGCTCGCGGTTGTCGAAGCGTCCGCGCAGCAGCGCTTCGGCGTTCGCCAGCGCGGCACTCGTGTCGGCCTTCGGCGGCGCGGCATGGGAAAACGAAAAACAGGACAACGCCGAAAACACCAGCAGCAACCAGCCTGATTTCATGGCGGGAAACCTCGTCATGGCGGAAACCTCGCTTGCGGTCGGCGCAAGGCTATTCCCGCGCCGGAACGCTGTCCACGGTCCTCGGCGCACAGGGCGCGCACGGTGCGCGATGCGCGCCGGGTGACGGCCGCGCCAGGTCGAACGACGCGCGGCGGCGACGCCGCATTCCGGCCGCGACATCACCCGGCCTTAACGTCAAGTCGACAGTAACGCTATATTATTTGCCGCGACTTCAAACGCCACGACCGATAGGGGGTAGGGCGCGATGAAATGGCTGGTCGCATTGATCATTCCCGTGGCGTGTGCAGTTTCCGGAAATGTCGTCGCCTATTCGGGCGCGGACCTGGAGGTGGCGCTGCGCAACCAGGAAAACCTGCGGGCTGGCATGAAGCTGTCGGAAACCGATCTGTACCTGGTCGGCTATGCCAAGGGATTCGTCCGCGCCACGAGCGAGGCGCTTGGCGCAGGCGCAATCTGCCTGCCGGAGGATGCGACTTCGGTGCAGGCCGAAGCGCTCGTGCTGAAGTACCTCCGGGCCAATCCCGAGTTGTGGCAGAAGAACGCGGTCGATCTCGTTGCCGTGGCGCTGAAGACCACGTTTCCGTGCGAGAAGAAGTAAACGGCGCCGCGTCGCGAACGCAGAAAGATCTCCAGGCTCCTTCGAACAGATGCACGCCGCCGTAAAACGCCGCCGTGTATGATCTGCGCCCCGACTTTCAGGATCGATCCCACCATGACTCTTTCGCTTTACGATGCCAGCGTTCCGGTATTCACGCAGATGCTCGGCGGGCTCGACGATGTGCTCGCCAAGACGCAGGCCCATGTCTCGGCCAGGAAAATCGAGCCGGCTGCGCTGACGCAGGCGCGCCTGTTTCCGGACATGTTTCCGCTGGCGCGCCAGGTGCAGATCGCGTGCGACTTCGCGCGCAGCGTCAGCGCGCGTCTGGCCGGCGCCGACGTGCCTGCGTACGACGACAAGGAACAGGGCCTCGACGAGCTGCGCGCCCTGATCGCGAAGACACTGGCGTTCATCGCCGCCTTTGACGCAGCGCGTTTCGACGGCAGCGCCGAGCGTGAAATCGTGCTGCGCCCCGGCACGCCGAAGGAAAAGCGCCTGACCGGCACGAAGTACCTGCTGAGCTACGGCCTGCCGCAGTTCTTCTTCCATGTCACGACCGCATACGCATTGCTGCGCCACAACGGCGTCGAGATCGGCAAGCGCGACTATATGGGCGCGTATTGACCCGTAGACGATGCGAGTTGAACCGGCAGCGAATGTGATGCTTTGGCAGAACATGCCCCTTCCGGCTGCCGCCACCTTCCCCCGCAGGCGGGGGAAGGCCCCATCCTGCAGCCTCGCTTTTCCTTCCCCTGCGAAGCGGGGGAAGGTGCCGAAGGCGGATGGTGGCGTTCGTGGCCAGACATACTTACAGACTGCCGCCACTCACCTCATCGGCTATCGTTCGACCAGCGCAACGGAGCGGTCGCCATGTCGAACAGCAAAAACTCCGCCGCTTCGAGCGCGTCGATCTCGAGTTCGACGGTATCGTCGATCGCCGCGCCGTCGCCTTGTTCGAGCGCCTGGCCATTCACCTCGATGCTGCCGCGCGCCACCTGCACCCAGCCGATGCGGCCCGCGGCGAAACGATGCGAAAGCGTCGCGTCGGCCGCGAGGCGCGAGGCATACAGGTCGACATCCTGGTGGATCAGCACGGACGTATCGCGCCCGTCGCGTGATGCGACCAGCAACAGCTTGCCGTCGAGCTTCCCCGAAAAATTTCTTTGCTCGTAGCCGGGCTTCAGTCCCGCCTTGTCCGGCAGGATCCAGATCTGCAGGAAGTGCACGCCGGCGCTGCCGGAATTGTTGAACTCCGAATGCGCGATGCCGGTGCCGGCGGTCATGCGCTGCATCTCGCCCGGCACGATCACCGCGCCGGTGCCGATGCTGTCCTTGTGCGCGAGCGCGCCGTCGAGCACCCACGACAGGATCTCCATGTTCTGGTGACTGTGCTGGCCGAAGCCCTTGCCCGGCTCGACGCGATCCTCGTTGATCACGCGCAGCGGGCCGAAGCCCATGAACTTGTCGTCGTGGTAATTGCCGAACGAGAACGTGTGCCGGCTCTTCAGCCAGCCGAAGTCGGCGAGGCCACGCTCGGCCGAGCGTCGAATCCTGATCATGTTCGTCTCCTGGTTTCCGGCCCGTATTGTCGGCAGGTGGCGCGCCGAAGTCGATACAGCGCGCCTGCCGCGGATTTTCCGGAATGCCGACCGGGAGCCGTTCAGCAACCGGGGTAGATACTTTGCCGGTGCGTGCCATCGCCGTGACGGCGCAGGTGCGCATCGAGCCGTGTCCGCGCGTCGTGCACGCAGATGCCCTGCCATGTCGCGCAGTTTGCGTTGGGGCGCCAACCATTTCCAACCGGAGACAATCTCATGACACATCGAATGACAGCTTTGGCTGCTGCACTGGTAGTGCTTTTCTCGGGCAGCGTTTCCATCGCGCGCGCCCAGGACCATGATCGCGGCGACGCGGTCACCTGCGAAAGCCACGACATGCACCGTGCGCGCTGCGAAGTGCCGTGGCGCGACGCGCGCCTGGTCGACCAGATCTCCGACACGCGTTGCGTGCGCGGCGAGAACTGGGGTATCGACAACCGCGGCCTGTGGGTCGACCGTGGCTGCTCCGGGCGCTTCGTCGCCGCGGGCGGCCGCGACCGTGGTGATGATCGCCACGACCACGGCGACCGCGACCAGGGCGACTGGCATCCCGGGCCGGGCTGGGATACGCGCTTCAATGTCTCGTGCGAAAGCCGTGACTTCGAATACCACTTCTGCGCCGTCGATCTTGGCGGGGCCGGACGCGTATCGGTCGCCCGCCAGGTATCCGACACCCGCTGCATCGAAGGACGCACCTGGGGTTCGAACCGCGGCGGCATCTGGGTGAACAAGGGCTGCGCCGCCGAGTTCACGGTCGATCGCCGCTGGCGCTGATTGCGCCAGGCTTCAATAAAAAGCCTCTCGCGTCGAGCGTGCGGCTCGCGTTGCTGGCGACGGGCCCGATAGAAAAACCGCTCGCGTTGAGCGTAGCGAGCGAAGTCGAAACGCCGCGGATTCTTCGGCGTCGGCCAAACCGGCCTCGTGCCGCGAACGGATATCAGTGAGCATGACCCCTCTCCCTCGGGAGAGGGGCAGGGGTGAGAGTCGGGTTCGTGTCGACGTTGAGCCGCCGGTGATGTTCGCCAACACCCCATTGTCGTATGATCGGCCCGTGCCACCCGGCAGTCTTCCGCTGCAGTGCCGCAGCGCCGCGCCGAACTGCAGGCCGTGTTCAGGAAATACGTCGCCGACCTGCCCGATCCGGCGCACTACGAGCTGCATTTCCTCGACGCGAAGATGCCGAACGCGTTCGCGCTGCCCGGCGGCATCATCGTCGTTACCGACGAGATGGTCAGGCTGGTCGCCGGCAAACCCGGGGCCAAGGGCAACGCCCCGGTTACCGACGACGCCGACGGCGGCGTCACGGTCCACTTCAAGACTCCGGATGCATCAACAAAGGGCTCCGGCAACACCGGGGGCGACGAAGAAAATGGCGACGTCGACGACCGCGACGACGCAGCCAGTGGCGACGCCAATGCCGATCAGGCGAGTGACAAGAGCGCGCAGGGCGACGCCGCCGACGGAAGCAAAGGCGCACCGGGCGGGAAGGGCGGCTCATTCAAGGTAACCGACCAGGCCGCCAACGAACGCTTCCTCGCCGTCATCGCGCACGAGATCGGCCACGAGGAACACCGCCACGTGCTGCGCTCGGTGTTGCAGAATTCCGCCGTCGTGCTGGCCAGCGTCTACTTCACCGGCGACGTCAGCTCCGCCAGCGCACTCGTCGTCTCCGTACCGACATTCCTGCTCGACAACCACTACTCGCAGGCGTTCGAGAAAGACGCCGACAATTACGCTTTTGCCAGCCTCGCCGCGCACCACATCTCACCGGGACGCTTCGCCGAAGTGATGGAGGCCATGCAGAAGGCAGACCCGCATATCCGGCACGAGACCGGATATCTGTCGACGCATCCGTTGACGGTGGATCGGATCATGAGTGCGAGGGCGGCGGCGGCGAGGTTTCAGGAGGGCGAAAGCAGGCAGTGATAACGAAACCGCCGGCAATGCCTGGACCGAGTTTGCGTCCAAGCAAGACGCTTGCTGCGGACGCCATGGTCCAACCGGACTCGCAAGACATTTTGCGTCGCGCAATGTTCAGGGCCGCTGTGAACCAACAAGAGTTTTCGAACCACCTTCTCCCAATAGCGATTGCGGTTGCCGCCGTGGTGGTTCAACTCGCAAGGACTGTTTGGCAGTACGCACACGGAACCCTCCAAGCAAACGTTGCCCAATCTGCTGGCGCTCCCCCCGACGTCCTCGCGGGCGGATGTGGCCTCGGCATTAGGGGCGAGGTGAAGCCGTATCGAGATGATTTGCAACTGGCATGGGACAGTCGATCTTCTCAATACACTCTACTTTGTGGACCGGCGAGCCACGCAAGGTGCTCCGAGACAGGTCGCGCGGAATGCAGCTGTGGATCGCTCGACTGACAGCTCCGTCATCACGCGGACAGGGGTGAAATTCCATGACAATGCAGGCACTTCCCACGACGGAACAAGCCGATTATCTGAAGATGCGGATTACCTCGATTTCCGAGGCCGCCAGTCGATCGAGATGGCTCTTCGGTGCAAGCATTGTGGCCTCGAGTCTTCTGCTGACGGCGATCTGGAATGAGTTGTTTTCCTGGAGCGCTTCGATGGCCGTCGACCTCGTGACGCGAGGCCATGATGTCGTAGCTGGGTCTCCCAGGCAGGTTCTTGATGACGAATATCTGAAGGATTGGGCACAGAGCCTGTATATCGCATCACCGGTCATAGGGGTGAAGATCGCTGCGGCAGATGTCGGTGTCATTGGTGCGATTGCGCTGCTCGTTCTGTCGCTTTGGCACTATTCCGCGCTTCGTCGCGAGAATCACTTGATCTATGACACCGTCCGCGAAACCACGAACCATTTTTCCGACGGGCTTTCCTATGTCTTTCACGGTATCGTGGGAACCCAGCTGTTCGCTACCGTCAGTCGTGCGGACCAGCCGTTTCGTCGCCTGGACGAGAGTACGACGGAGCCGAGACAACAAGATCCGGTGCTGCGAGGTCTCGTCAAGTCGATGTTCATGTTGCCTGTCATCGCCGTGACGGCGGTAATCGTCGGCGACATCTATTCCCTGATGTGGCCTTCGCCATTTCGCGTCGGGGATTCCACCAGTCTCTTCTTCCAGCTATCGACGAAGATGCGCTATTGGGCCGTGGCACGCATTGCCTTTGCGATTGCGATCTCGCTTCTCGTATCCCGCAATACATTGCGAGCGGCTGAGTTCCAGGGATCTACCGAAGATCTGCTTCGCGACGTGCACTCGTTGATTCATGCGCAAAGAGCCGCCAATCAACTGGCCGCTCAAGACACGCGGCAACACCAAAATGGGATCAGCGTGCCTTCCCCCTGAGCGGGACGAACGAATGGCGCTGGGCGTAATTGCACATGCCAATTATCGCGCCTACCGGCACGATCAGTCTGCCATTCGGACACTTCGAAGGCTATTCGCGATCAGTTCTACCGATCAATGCGATGGCGGGCTTCCGCCGTCGCACCGACAGCGGCGCCTGTGAAAGTCAGAGGGAGGCGTCGTGCCATGTCGACATTCCTTTGTGATAGCTTGCGGTTCTCATCCCCGCCGAAGGAATTCCCATGAGAATGAAACTGACCCGGAATCTCGGCATGCTCCTGCTCGGCATCTGGCTGATCCTGAGCGGACTGATACCTCTGCTTGGCCTGGGCTTCTCGGGAATGGGCATGCTGATGGCGGTTCTTGCGATCGCCGCCGGCGTCTTGATCCTGCTTGGGCGATAGGGCCCCTGTCGGAGGATCGCCGATCTTTGCGGGTCAGCCGTGGAACGGAGGCAACCGGACCATGGACACGCCAATCATTGCGCGCGATTTTTTTCGCGTGCCGCTTTGGCCGCATCGCATTTCGCCAGTGCCGTGCGTGACACGGACTGGGCCTGCATCTCCCGCAGGGAGATCCTCGACCGCTCCTGCTCGATGGCCACTTCCAGGATGGCGATCTGCCTTTGCCCCCATGCAGTCCCCAGCGCACTGGTGTTCGAGTTGATCTCGCTGGCCACGTTTTCCTTCCGGCGGACCAGGTCATCGAGGCGGCCGTCGTCGCCGATGACTGCCAGGCGCTCGGCGTCCAGACGGCAGTTCGCATCATCGACACCGTCGCTGATGTCGCGCAGCGAGTCGGGAGCCCCGCGCTTCTTCGGCGGCCTGGTTGGCGTGCCCGTGTCGATGGGTTGGGTTACGAGCGGCGCTTCGCCGTGACCGGGGTCGACATTCAACTCCTTGGCGTCGCGGCCGCAGGCCTGCTCGGAAAACACGACAACGCCGTCCGCACCGGTGCACTTGTATACTTTGCGTTCTGCATGCGCGGCCGCCGCCGGCAGCAGCAGCATCCAGGCGATTGCGAGCCTGTACGGAACACCAGCCATGTTCCATCCCCTCACCCTGACCGTGCGAACTATACCGCCTGTGGGTTGCGGATCAAGGCGAGGCGGGCAACCGCATGGCGCAAAGCGATCGCAGCCGGCGCAAGCCCAGGACTTCCTCAAACGAGTGCGCCGGTTCCTTTTTTCATTCGATCGGCAAGCGTGCTCAAGTCGAGCGACCGGGAAACCGGGGAGGTCCGATTGCGTTTCTTAAGACGCGGATGAACCGAGGGAAGCAGACTGCGCCTCGCATCCCGGCTGTGCTGCACGCGCGCCGGCTTGCGGGAATCCTGCTGGTGCTTGCCGGCGGCACGTCGGCCGGACCGCTCATCGTCGGCGGTCAACCAGGCTCGCAGTGGCCCGCCGTCGGCGAAGTGTCGTTCGCGACGGATACCCGTACCGGCACGTGCACCGGCGTTGCGATCGCGTCGCGCTGGGTTCTGACTGCCGCGCATTGCGTAACGCCGGCAGCCATCGGTACTTCGGCGCTATTCCAGTTCATCGTCGGGCCCGACG